>JRHI01002473.1_pt1 | contig 12633 bp, 9 predicted proteins | sample 215371 | NCBI WGS metagenome assembly JRHI01 (sample SAMN02929681, study PRJNA255918) | sediment metagenome | biome: cave system; feature: Ice Cave; material: Sediment; isolation source: sediment from deep within a dark volcanic ice cave with no known source of... ...
TCGTCACGGTGGGCTATTCCCGAGCAGGAGCGTAAGGTGCCAGCTCACCCAGACAAGGCGTTTGCCGGGACTCGGTACCCGGTGATGATGCTGACGTCGGGTTCTGGACTGGGAATCCTTAACAACGTCGACCGGCATCTGTGTAATAGGTCGCGGCAATCAAGGGACCACGTCCACGACAAGCCCGGGCTCGGAATTGGACTTGGCGAGGTTTGCCGACGATTGTACCCGTGCATCCGTGAGAGATCTCGCCTGCGACAGGCTCTCATCGTCTTTGAACTGCGGGATTACTTCCGCGACGAGCCGCGCCAAGCTATCGTCCGGGAAATTGAGCATCGAAATGTATCGATCTGCTGTCGAAAAGGAGGGGAGGTTGAAGAGGAGCGGAATTGAGAACAAAGAGGTCGAAGTAAGCGACGCACAGGCGGTCAGACCCATCCGCTCGACAAAGAGTTCGATAGGCCATGGCCCTAGGTCAGGCACGCCGCGAACCCCGACAGCCTGTACCAGCTCGCTTAGGAACGGTTGCCGCGTTCTGGGGTGCTCCTTCCAGATCACCTCAAAGCCCATCTTCTGCAACTGTCTCGCCATGTCGATGTAGCAATCCAACTCGAAGTCCCGAGGCATGCCGTAGTTGGAGAAGCACTGGCCTAGCAGGATGGCCCGTTGCCCGCTCCCAACCTCTAGGTCGATGTCATCGACGATCGGAGTTAACTCTGTCAGAACATCCTTTACGAAACGGGTATGGAGTTGGATCCAAGGGAGACGTCTTTGGTAATCGGCCGGGGGTACCATCAGACTGATCCAGAGGTAGCTAGCGACCACTCGGGCCAGATGGCGGGGCAGCATCGCGGAGATCGATAAGTCGTTAGAGTCTAGCCGCTCTCGGATCCGCAGTTTCAAGGCGCGGTAAGCCATGCGGGGCTCCCTCACGCACCGAACTGCGGACAAATAGTGATCCTCATGAAAGAGGTATGTGTGGAGTCCGTCCTCGTAGAGCACGATCCGCGCGGCCGGATAGGCCTCCGCTGCAATCTTCTCGGTTGGGCTGTTCACATTGTCTAGCCAGAGTTCGTCGGGCTCGTCTTCGTCGAGCTTCGCTCGGAGTGCCGCGATGGAGCCTCGGGCGTCGCGAGCGTTCCAATCGGTCATTTCGGTGAGCATGGCGACTCGCCGCCAAGGCCATATCGCGGGGGCAATCCGGCTCATCACTTCGCGGATCTGTGCCGGGAGGGGACCGTCATGCAGAGAGAATATCACAAGGGTATCCCATGAGCTGCTTTGGGGCGAATGCGCTGCCTGCTTCAGGGCGCTCGCGACCATCAGCAATTGCCAGGGACCATGGACGAAGATGAGACGGCGCATCTCTGGCATGACGGAAGTAGCCTTTCTCTTCGCGGTGGGATCACTGCCGCGGGCGTTGCGTGCCAGGACCGATTACCGCCGTTCGAATTGCTCGTGAGACTCGTTTACACCCGGCGTAGCTTGGCCCGGATCGGAAGCTCGCTGTCGTAGACCCGTTTACGCCCATCCCCCATTGCCCGCTCAATGGTCGAGATATCGCGCACTAGTCGGAGGAACCCACCCGGTTCGACTGAGGCCGCCTGGTCGCTGCCCCACATGGCGCGATCGAGCGTGATGTGCCGCTCGACGAAGCAGGCTCCGAGTGCCACGGCTGCATACGTCGTCTGGAGTCCCACTTCATGGCCCGAGTAGCCGACCGGCGCGTCATAGCGCTCTTTGAGCGTTCCGATCATCCGCAGATTGAGTTCCTCGGGGGGGCACGGGTAGGTGCTCGTGGCGTGCGCAATCAGGAGTTGCTCGGGGTCAAGCTGCGCCACGGCGGCATCGATCTCATCGATTGTGGACATCCCGGTCGAGATAATGATAGGCCGACCGGTTGCCCGGGTGTGCCTCAGCAATGCGACGTCCGTCATTGAGGCCGAGGCGACCTTGTAGCAGGCTGGCGCAAACTGCTCGATAAAGTCGACTGACGGCTCATCCCAGCAGGAAGCGAACCAGATGATTCCCTTTTCCCGACAGTAGCGGTCAATGTCGATGAATTCCTCCCGGCCGAACTCAACCCGCTGACGGTACTCCAGGTACGTCATGATTCCCCAGGGCGTCTCTCGCGGAATACCCCGTTGCGTAGGCGGGACACACAGCTCCGGGGTCCGTTTCTGAAACTTTACGGCGCTGCAGCCGGCCAAGCCCGCGGCGTCGATCAGCTTCTTGGCGATACTGATATCACCGTTGTGGTTCAGCCCGATCTCGGCGATCACAAAACACGGTTCGTCCTGGCCCACCCATCGGCTGCCAATCTTCACTTTTTTCGACATTGAATACCTTGCGTTTCCAAGAGGGAGCGAGCCGTGTATCACGCCCCGCCATATGATTTATCGTGTGCCCGCGTTTCGGGTGCAACAGTCTGATCAAATGGGGACTTCGCCCTAGATGTCATAGTCGCCATGTCATGAGCCGCGATTAGCCAATCGGCCACCTCGCGGACGGCGCCGGATCCACCGGACTGGGTTGTGACCAGACGGGCGACTTCGCGCACCTCGGGCATTGCGTCGGCCACGGCGATCGGACACCCGACCCAGCGCAGGCACTCAAGATCGTTGACGTCGTTACCGACATAAGCCACTTGATGGGGACTGAGTTCGTGCTCCTCGATGACGTGCCGCAGGGTGCCGAGCTTGTCGTCGCACGCCTGGACGACATCGAGACCGAGTTTCCGGCACCGCGCCGCGACGACCGTGTTGGTTTCGGTGGAGATGACGATGATCTGCACGCCTCGTTCTTTTAGTCGAGCGATTCCCCATCCGTCGCCCCGGTGGCACCAGACGGCTTCAGTGCCGTCTTGGCCGACCAGTACCCTGTTGTCGGTCATGACGCCGTCGAAGTCGAGCACGAGGAGGCGAATTGCCTGCAAGTCGGTCCGGCCCGGTTGGAAGTGGGCCAGGCTCGCCAGCCGTTCCATCAATTCGAGATCGCTTAGCTCATCGATCTGGAACATATTGAGCGGATCCTCCGGGAAGAGGACGATCTTACCACCGAGGCGGTTGTTGTGCTGTCGGAGCACCCAAGGCTTGAAGATGTAGATCGAGCCGTTCTCGATGAAGTCCTCACCGACGTCCTGGCGCCGCGGGCGGCGGCGGTAGTCCATTGAGACGGATGTAAGTCGACCCTCGTGGACCCTCCAGAGGAAGCCGTGAATCGGTGACCCTGAGAAGAGCGAGTCAGCTTGCTCGCGCCGGAGCATCTCGATTGCTGCCTGGACATCCCCCGGCTGGCGCAGGGGAGAAGTGGCCTGGAGGAAGACGATGAGGTCTGGCTCGTAGCCCTCATCAGCCTTCAGGTGGTCGAGCACGTGTAAGAGCGCGGCCTCGGAGCCCGCTGTGTCGCCGCTAATCTCCGCCGGACGCGTCACCGCCTCTGCCTTGTACTGCAGGGCGACAGCCGCGATCTCCGCATCGTCCGTAGAGACGACGACTCGCGTCACCGACGGAGCCTGGCGCGCATGCTCGATGGTGTGGGCCAGCAGCGGCTTGCCGAGGAATAGTCGCACATTCTTGTGCGGGATACCCTTCGAGCCACCCCGTGCCGGGATGATCGCCAAGACGCCACTCATTTCCCCCCAGCTCCCCGATGCGGATCATGTTCGGGTTCCTCCTATAGCGGCGAATCGCCACCGAAGAGGAAGCCCAGAATTTCCGATTTCATAACCTGGCTTCCGAAGAGCACATCTTATAGAATTTGGAATCTTGGAAGCAGCTATCTCATCACGGTGTCCCGAAGATGTGCGTACCGCGTGGAGAAGCTACGGGCCGAGAGCCAACTCGTTCCCGCGCAATCCTCAGTGCAACTGCACGCTGGCCCCTTCGACGCTTGCCGGCTCGGGCACTTCCATGAACAGGTCGTGCTCCTTCAGGATGTCCGCCAGCTCCGGGTCGATCGGGCCGTAGTTAAGGTCTTTCCGGAGATAGCGGTAATATCGCAGGTGGTTCCGGGAATGCTCGTTTTCGGTCGCGTACGACAGGTACACTGCATACTTCGGGCCGACGATCGGCGAGGAGCTGTGGTACAGCCGCTGGTTGAAGATGATGCAATCTCCCGGCTCGGTCTTGATCCAGACCGGATTGGTTGGGCGCGAGAAAATCGGCCACCGCGCCGCTTTGGTCCGATGCTGAAACCACGGGTGGTAGTAGTACGGCTCCTCGCCCAAGCCCAACCGCCACAGTGTTCGCTTGATGCGGTACTCGGCACCGAGCACGCGGCTCCAGAGCCGGTGGGCGTTGCCGGTGAGCTTTTCCTCGTATTGGTGGCTTCCCGGCACGACACCGAGCGACGATTGGCTTTCGGCATAGGTCTGGAGGTAGATCGCCACCCGGATGATACCATACAGGCTACGGGACTCGTCCCAGTCGGACCCCACGTTGAACTCGCGGCACGCCGAGTCGCGGTGCCAACCCTCCACCAACCCGCCCGGCACGGAGGGCTTACTCGCCATGTGGGCGTGCAAGTCGGAGTGCTGCGTGTAGCGTACCGTCGGTCCCAGCACCGCGCGGATCGTCTTCAACAGTTGCTGGTGGTAGATCAGCGGCCAGAACGGTCGGTTCTTTGAGGCTCCGTCGGAGCAAGTAAACTTTTTCTTATTGAAATCGTCGTCGCCGATCCCTGAGAGCTTCTGAATCTCGCCGCGATAATAGTCTGCCTCGTCAGGCGAGAGCAGTCCCCTGACCACCAAATAACCTCGCTCTTCGAATTCCTTCTTCATGTCAACCACGATTTGGTCACCTCCACGGTTGCCGGGAAATGTCGTCGACCGCCCTGTCATCTTCTCGGTGTCCGACGTAGACGGGTTGCAGTGTGGCGTTGGGCTTCGGGAAGAGTCCTTACCCCTGGGCAAGCCTGTCGCTCGAGTGCACCAGGTGAAGCGGCCGACGAGTTTGACCTTTTGGCTGCGATCACCTCATTGCGGCTTTCGGGTAAGCGCAATCTGCGAAGGAATTATAATCTCCCCGTACTGGCGAGGGAAAGGGTTGGCAAATACTCCAAGCGCGATCCCGCGATCCAGCCAGCGTTAATCGTGCTCGCGGTCATGTTCCACCGACTCGTGCTGAGGAGTTCTTCGGACGGACCTACCCGCCGAGAATCCGTCGGTAGAACGCAACCAACCGGGCGGTAATGACATCGAGATGGAACTGCCGCTCGCATTCCGCCGCAGCCTGCTGGCCAAGCCGGGCGGCTCGGGAGGGATCGTTCAGGAGCTCAATGATCTTCGCCGCGAGATCGCCGGAATCTTCGGCTCGGTGCAACAACCCGGTGATACCATCCCGGACGATCTCGGAAATCCCGCCTACGTCAGCCGCGGTCATCGGGCAACCCATGGTCATGGCCTCGAGCGCCGTATACGAGAAGGTTTCGTAACGCGAGCAGACAACAGTGACTGCAGCCCTTTGCCGAAACTGGGCCAACTTCGAGTGGAGCTGTTGCCCGAGCAACTCAACACGGCCGGTCTCCAAGGCATGAGGGATCCGAGCTCGAACGAAATCCTCGAGGCTCCATTTCCGGCCATTGTCGGTGATGCAGCCCCGGTCCGGTCCCACGAAACTGAGCCTCGCGTCTGGGAACTCTTGGAGGACGAGGCGGAACGCCTCGATGATCAGATCACCCCCTTTGAGACGGTCGAACCTCCCGATGAAAAGCACCCGTTTGGGGTCACAGCCCTCCGACCGCCATCGCTGGGCAGCCGGTACGGGCCGTGGGGGGTTGGGGATCACTTCAGCTTTCGGTAAGGTAAGGTCGTAGAAATTGCGGACGCGTTCTAGGACGTCGCGGGAGGGCGCCGTGATGGCATGCGCGGCGCGGATAGCTCGCCCTTCCTCAAAAACGCGGCGGTGAAATACCGCGTCTTGCGAGCAACCCTCGGCTGGCCCGTTGAGGAACCAAGGGCCGTGGAGACGGACGCAAACGGGAATCGACGTCTTTTGGCAAACCCATCGCGCCAAGCCAAAGGTTTCTTCCATCTCGAGGATCTGGATTCGCCGCTCCGCTTGAGCATGGCCCACTGCCGTAATAATCGACTGACGCATCATGTGAGCATGAGTGGACCTGGGTGCGATACGGTACCTGAGCGCAATGACGGCACGCTGAGCCGCATTGCGTGATTTCCTAACTTGCTCGAGGTCATAGACCGTTTCGTCACGAGCCTCTTTGGCCACCTGCCCAGCAATGATTGTGACGTGATGGCCGATCGCCTTCAATGATGCAGCGACCGTCGCGACATAGGTAGCGATGCCGTTAGACGATGCAGCGGCCGGCCATGCCGGACTGAAATATCCGATCGACAGCGGTGGATCAGCGGAGCCGATAGGATCCATAGATACCTCAAATCAGGAGATGTTTTAGAAGGGATGATGCTCGGAATCGATCTGTGCAAGCCGTTCGGCGGTCTTCCGTCGCCAGCCGGGAACTGCTTGAGTCGATCGAGCCCATCGGCCGAAGCGTGTGGGATGGAGTACCCCTTCAAGTGGCGAGGTATGAATGCGAGTCTGCGGGAGAGGCCGCAGCGAACGGCACGTACAAGCGAAGGAAATACACATTGGTCAAGATGTACTGCTGATTGATCATGCTCAGCGAGGATTGGGCCTTACCTTGCGAGAACAATGTCCAGGGGATCAATGCCGCCAAGACGAAAACGGAGTAGGGGGAAGCCTTCGGAGTCGATCTGGACGAATCGCCCGAAGACAACCGAAAGATCACCATGAGGATCAGTGGCTGCAAGATCACCCAAGCGAGGCCCAAGACTGTCTGCTTGTACCGCACCAAAATGTCGCGCCAGATCAGATTGAACACCAGCTCGTGATGCGAGAACATCTCTTTCCAGTTGATCCCGATCCATCCCGATTGCCGGCGGATCACCAACTCGAAGTCGTCAGCTTGGTCGTCATTAAACGATCCTGCCGGAACGGACTCCTGCTCAAGCAGAGCGGCGCGTGAAGCTGTAATCGACGAATCTCCTTTTTGAAGAATCATGTCAAGCACGTATCTTTGATCGGCAGAGACAACCTCAGTCCGTCAGGCGAATTGCTCCCGAGTCGGGAGTTGGATCCCCCTGCTGATGACTTCAGTCCGAATATCAGTAGGGTTCCAGCTCAAGAGTTTTCGAGCCTTCGAACAGTCGTAGTAAGCGCGCTGAGTCCGTGATTCCCAATCGCGGTAGCTGGGCTTGCGCTGATCGGGATGTCGGATCGCCCGCTTCACCATCCATTTCAAGACATCGGCCATATAGAATTTCCAAGGTGGGGTCAGAATCTTCTGAAACTTACTGCCGGTGCATTCCTCGAGGGCCTCGAGATAGTCCAGAGCGCTCAAGTGCGAGTCGGCGACCAGGTTGAAGGACTCACCCTCGATTCCCGGTCGGTCCAGGGCGGTTACCAGAGCTTGGACAACATCTTCGACAAGGACGAAGGGTAACGGATTGCGTCCCTTACCCCAGACCTGACAGACGGAGTTCCATGACCACATTCCGACACCCCAATGGAGTGGACTGCCACCGTGGCCGATGACAACGCCGGGCCTGAAGATGATGACGGGAAGACCCCGCTCGCGGCGCAGCGACATCAAGATCTGTTCCGACAGAGCCTTTGATCGAGCGTAATAATTGCGCCAGCTGATATGTGGATCGAGTGGAGTGTTCTCGGTGATCGTCCCGGCTTTGGCGCCGGCGTAATAGGAGTCAATCGTCCCGGTGTAGATCAGTCGATTGACCTTTGCAACCAGGCACGCCTCCGCAACGCGGCGAGTGGCTTCAACCTCGTGCTCGACGTATTCTTCCCAAGTCGTGACATGGGGACGAGCCAGATGGTACACGACCCCTATTCCATCGAGCGCCAGTCGGATGTCACTATCGTGAGAGAGGTCGCCGACTGTCACCTGGACCTTTCCGCATCGCAGCTCGGGGGGCAAGCGGCTGGGATTACGAACCAGCACTCGGATGAGTAGGTCTCGGGCAATCAATTGCCGGGTTAGCTCCTGGCCGATGAATCCGGTCGCTCCCAAAACCAAGACCTCCGGGCGAGCTGCTATTTTCGGTGTCACCGGATTCGGAATTGAGCGAACTTCGCTAGTCCGCGGGGTTGGCCCGCTTGCTTGAACTCGGGCTTGCCGGCTGATTTCGATGCAGGTTTGGACGATATCCCGGCCGAGTTCAGGTGAAAGCCGGGCATCGACCGAACTCGCAAGATTCGCGTAGAACGATTGGATTGCATTGGCGATGCTCTGGCCGTAGGGACCGCCAATCGAGCGTCTCAGTTTTGCGAGGGCAATGCCTCGAAACGTGCGTCGAGCCTGAGACCGGAGGGAGTTAGCTTGAGAGACTGTCATGCGGTAAGTGTCGAAATCGAGCCCGAACTTAGTGTGCTGGTGTAGAATGTAGGTATTTCGCTCAAAGTCGGCGGTAGCACTGGCAAGGCTTCCCCGGATATGGATCGAATGTTCGGAGAATCCTGAAGCAAAGGAGAAGTTCAATGTTACGCCAGTTTGAGCTTGGCCGGCCTCCATATGCCAGCGACGGTAAAACTGCGCCCCGCTTGGCAAATTCAATGGGTTGGTTGCATGTGTAGAAGTGATTTCCATAGGACCGACCAAGTCGAGCATATGGGCCACCGAATGTGGCCCAACCTCGAGCATAATGTTCTGCGGCTCGCGGAGCATCCAGAGGTTGAAAGGGCCGGACTGCAGTTGATCCAGCCCTTTGTTCCAAGTGACGGTGACTTTATCAGGCCGACCGAGCCTGCCCGACTTCAGATCGGTTTTCAATTGTTCGTAGACCGGCGCGAACAGAAAATTGTGGCTAACGCCGATTTTGACACCTTTTGAACGTGCGTGCTCGATGAGGTTCGTGCACGCCTCGTTGCAAGTAGCCATTGGCTTTTCAAGCAGAACGTGGATGCCCGCGTCGATGATCTCGCCGGCCATCTGAGCATGCAGTTCGGGAGGTAAAAGAACGTGAATAACATCGAGCCGGCCGCCGGAGAGCATCGCAGTCAGGGAGGTGTAGACCTGAGTGACGCCGTTGCGCATTGCAAATGCGTGGGCTCGTCCCTCGTGCTGGTCGCAAACCGCGGCAAGCCTGGCGTTACGAACAGATCGCAGAGCCTTGGCGTGCCAGTCGGCGATGTAGCCGGTTCCCAAGAATCCGACATCGAGTGGTCGATCAACTGTTTCCATCCGAATTCGTACCCGAGGTGCTGGAACAGGCTTCGCGACGCGAATCGGCGTTCTCGGGCCCTTTGTATTCGATGAGGGGCTTGGGCCCTCGCGTGATCCGGCTAAGCCAATAGAAGATCAAGCCGATGAGCATGGGGAACTTGGCGAGGACACAGAAAAGGGCGTAAAGCCGTGCATTAGACGCCGCCCATCCACGACGGGCCCCGTAGTGCCGAACCCGCCAATACAAGAGCGAATAACCACTCAGGAGGACGAGGCTCGCACCTCGAGTCGGCCACGCCAAAATGAGGATGGAGAGGGGCAGCGCCGCTCCCCAGAGTAGAATACTGCGGACGTCGCGAACGAAATGCCGCTCGGGCGCCTTGCCATGTAAGTGCACGATGTCGGGGTAAGAGTAGCCAGTTCGCACACAGCGCCGCCACCATTGCCCGAACCGGGTCATGGCCATGTCGTGCAGGGTCATTTCCACATCGATCCGGAGCAGGATCCATCCTTTTTCTCGCAACCGCACGCACAGTTCATAGTCCTCGCCAACGAACACCTCGATGTCGAATCCCCCGATCTGGCGGAACGCCTCGACGCGGATCATGACGTCACCGTGCGAGCTGTTGGTCTCGCCGACCGGCGTGTCCCACTCCATATCGGCGAGGCGGTTATAGATTGACTGTTCAGGGAATCTCTCGCGGCGGCGCCCTGTCACCAACGCAACGTCGGGGCGCTCCTCGAGGATACGCTGTCCTTGTTCGATCCAACCTTCGACCACCTCGCAGTCGCCATCGACGAACTGTACGAAGCGGACATCTGGATCGAGCTGGCAGAGCCGCTCGAAGCCCTCGTTGCGAGCTCGCGGTACACAGACGGGGCGTGACAGGTCTAGCTCGACCACCTCAGCACCCAGAGATCGCCCTAGCCCGGCGCTACCATCGGTTGAGCCCGAATCGACATAAACAACCGCCAGGCCGCGCCCGACCACAGAGGTCAGACACCGGCGCAGTCGTTGGCCCTCATTGCGGCCAATCGTTACGACGCCCAAGTGATTCATAGTTGGGAAGTGTCTGGGAGGACCCGTTTGATCACAAAAGGCGGGTTGCCAACGGCGGTCGAGTATTGAAGGACGTCTACCGCCACGGCCCTAGCACTGTTACTTGCCGCAAGGATGTGCTGATGGGGTCGGTTCGATGCCGCCCCGGGGTGTGAAAACAAGTCCGCAAGCTCGTTGGCCTCTCTGTGAATATCGTGCTGTTCGGCGACCTTTGCTGCACCGGTCCGGCCCATTCGTTCAAGCTCGGCTGGATCGGCTGTGAGGGCTTCAGCCATAGCATCGACCAACGGTTCGACGGCCCCAGCGGGAACTAACCAACCGTTGATGCCGTGCTCGACCAACTCCGGAATACCCGCGATATAGGTACTGATCACCGGTCGGCCACAGGCTAGCGATTCCATGATCACCACCGGTAGACCTTCGGCAAAGCTCGGTAGGACTAAGGCCCTGGCCGCCTGTAGCTCCTGGCGCACAGCGTAGTTACTTAAAAAGCCAGTGATTCGGACCTGCTTTCGTAAGCCAAACCGGTCGATTTGCTGGTCGATTTCACCCCGCATGGGACCATCGCCAACGATAATCAACTCGAACTCGACGCCTTGATCGCGCAGCCGGGCTGCGGCTTCGATCAGCAAGAGTTGACCTTTTTGTTCATTCAACCGTCCAATGTTGACGAGCCGGGGCTGACCTGGGATAGGTACAATGACCGGTGACAGAAAACTCGCGTCCAGACCGCAATGAATCACGTGGATTCTACTCCAGTCTTCCAGAGCGCACCAACGGTAAAGCTGACTTCGAGCGTACTGGCTAACAGCAGCGACGAAGGCGGCGTGACGGACTTTCTCACGAAGGCTGAGGGATCGTGGCGCATCGAAGTCCTCGGGGCCATGAATCGTGAAACTATAAGGGGTTCCACCGAGGAGGTGGCACAAAAGCGCAATATCAGCCGCGTTGCTAGCGAAATGAGCGTGCAAGTGCCGGGCACCGCACGCCACTAGCTGTTGGCGTAAGCTGCAAGCCTCGGCCAGGTAGATCAGGTGTCGAATCAGACCTCGTTCCGAGCGTAGACCCAATCTCACAGCCATGACTAAAGTCGTCGCCCATCGCCTCGGTCGAGTCAGTGCCGTCCAAAAAAAGGCTGCGGCCAGCGCTATGGCCCCGGTCTCCACAAGGAAAAAGGTCTGCCGCTGTTCAGTTATGTCTCCCTCGTCGACCAGCTCGCCGGCAAATCGGCGCATGGCAAACCGATGGACCACCAAACCTCTGGACTCGAGCGCAGCAATTTCTCGGCGAATGAATGTCGAACTGGGCGCAGGGTAGACTGGAGTCAGATAGGCGATGCTCATCATGGATCTGCTGAATTTCGCTAGGAATGAGTCAGATCGAGTTCACTCGGAGCGGGTAAAACCTTGGGGATGCTGACGATGCCATTCCCAGGCGGTTCGGACAATATCATGAATACTCATGTGGCGTGGCGACCAACCCAGCTCACTGATGATTTTCTCGGGACTGGCGATTAACACGGGTGGGTCGCCGGGCCGACGGCTTACAACTTCATGCGGGATCGGCTGTCCAGCGACTTGCTCACAGGCCCGCAGAACTTCGAGCACGGTCGCGCCGGTTCCCGAGCCAAGGTTGTACGCCCTTCCCATTCCTGGCTCGAGGGCCTCGAGGGCCCGCTGATGTGCCTGAGCCAAGTCGGCTGTGTGGACGTAGTCTCGCACACAACTTCCATCCCGCGTTGGATAGTCGTCTCCGTAGATCAGAACCTTGGGCCGACGGCCAGCCGCCACCTGAAGAATGAGTGGAATCAGGTGGCTCTCGTGGCGGCGGTCCTCACCGAAGTTGCCGTCAGGATCGGCACCGGAGGCGTTGAAGTATCGAAGCAATGTATAACCCAGGCCATAGGCTCGGGCATAGTCCTTGATGAGCCACTCAGCGGCTAGCTTGGTGGTACCATACGGAGTCTCGGGCACTTGTGGCGAGTTTTCGCGCAGCGGCATCTCGGCGTGGAACCCGTAAGTGGCTGCGGTGCTGCTGAACAAGATCTTGCGTACGCCTGCAGTGCGCATAGCGTCGAGCACACTTTTGGTTCCAGCGACGTTGACACGATAATATGATTCCGGATCGGAGATCGAATCGGGAACTGAAGCCAGAGCCGCGAAGTGCATCGTTGCTTCGACATCGTGCCGCCGCAGCTGCTCAGCTAGACGGTCAGTGTCGGCGATATCACCCTTGATAAGCCGGTTTGCAGCGTTGGGGATCGCAGCAGCGTTTCCCTCGGAGAGGTTGTCATAGGCGATCGGATCGTGCCCGTGCTCAAGTAGCCAGCGAAGGCAGGCGCTGCCGACGTAGCC
>JRHI01002474.1_pt1 | contig 12629 bp, 13 predicted proteins | sample 215371 | NCBI WGS metagenome assembly JRHI01 (sample SAMN02929681, study PRJNA255918) | sediment metagenome | biome: cave system; feature: Ice Cave; material: Sediment; isolation source: sediment from deep within a dark volcanic ice cave with no known source of... ...
TCGCGCCAATCGGAATTTAAGTTCCAAACAGAACGAAGCACTACACTAGCAACCGCTAACGAACACCTCCTTCATTGCGTTCGTGCGCCCATCTAATGGCCGCGGTTCTCTCGCCTTGAATCGGCGCGTTGGCCATTTTCTCTCACCATCGTCCTCAGTATCGTGCGTGCCAGGGATTGCGGGGCAGCTACCGCTTCTCCCACTCGCATCACTCTTGAAGCGGATCCGAGTGTCACCGTAATGACTCCCTGCCGGAGTTGATACGAGGCGGCGTATTGCTTACCCTCGGCGTTCAAGGTTACTTCGCCAGCGGAGTTGAGCGCGTCCATCGGACCTTCCTTGGCTTGTTCCCGCTACAAATCTTTGAGCTTCCTGCCCGTAGCGGCACGTTGTTTACTTCCGGCGCAATGCCCTTACAATCTGCCCTTCCGGGAATGAAAGGGAAGAATATTCCTCATCACTTCGGCGCTAACCGCCGACTCTGCTTGCCGTTGTTTACGCAGCTCGCGGTTGACTCTGGCAAAGGTTTTGCGTAAATCGGTTTCCACACTCTTGGTGTAGCGGAACGAAGGATCAAGGATGGACTTCATCGGGCCTCCAGGCTCGAGCTGTGAAATACATGCGCTATGTCACGCGCCTCGTTTATCCAGGTTGCAAGAGGCGTTCCATCTCTGACCAAATTGCGAAGGTTCAGTGACTTACCGCGGACGCCTTGTGTCCAAAGTTCGGTAACGTAAAAAACGCCGACACATTCGCTCAAGCGTCGTCGTACCCGCTTTGTTGCCGACAATTTGTCACGCAAAGCGTGCGGAACGTGGTTAGCGTACGCTAGACGTACGTAAGGCTACCCATCGCACCATTCCATCATGTGCCAGTTGCTGGGAATGAATTGCAACGTCCCGACGGACATCTGCTTTTCTTTCGAAGGATTCAGCGCCAGGGGCGGAGCAACCGACCATCACAGTGATGGCTGGGGCATCGCATTCTTCGAGGGCAAAGGTTGCCGACTCTTCATCGACGCAAAGTCAACGCTCGAATCGCCCGTCGCCGAGCTGGTCAAGCGCTATCCCATCCGCTCCATGAACGTCATTGCTCACATTCGCAAGGCAACGCAGGGCATGGTGGCCCTGGAAAACTGCCATCCGTTCAAGCGCGAATTATGGGGGCGCTACTGGATTTTCGCCCACAACGGCGATCTAAAAAACTTTTATCCGAAATTTGCCGGCCCGTTTGAACCAGTCGGGACGACCGACAGCGAGCGGGCTTTCTGTTATTTGTTGGAAAACCTTCGCCGCGCGTTTCCCGCCGGTCAGCCGGAGAGCGAAGCCCTGTACCAAAAACTCGCCGCCTTGGCCGCCGAAATCGGCGAGCACGGCGAATTCAACTTTCTGCTGTCGAACGGCGAGCGGCTCTATGCGCGCTGCGCGACCAACCTCTGCTACATCGTGCGCAAGGCGCCCTTTCGAACGGCGCACCTGGTGGATCAGGACGTCAGCGTCGATTTTAGCCAAATCACGACGCCCGAGGATCGGGTGGCAGTCATCGCGACCAAGCCGCTTACCGACAACGAGACCTGGGATGTGATTCAGCCGGGGGCACTCATCGGTTTTTACATGGGCGAGCCGGTTTTGAGGCAGGTAAAGCAGCCGACTTGAATATGGCGTAGCCAACGCCTGTGGCTTGCCTTTAAAGCCCTCGCCGGTGAGCGTTCGCGCTGGCCTGCGCTAACAGCCCGGATTGAAAGAGACTCGCTACACATCACTGAATCACCGCGTCTGCGCGCAGCAGCAGCGACTGCGGGACGGTGATCCCGAGCGTCTTCGCGGTCTTCAGGTTGATCCCCACCTCGAATTGAGTCGGCTGCTCGATCGGGAGAGCGGCGGGTTTTGCGCCGCGAAGGATTTTATCGACAAAGTAGGCGCCACGGCGACGTCGCTCTGCCCAGCTGAAGCCATAGGAAACCAACGCACCCGCCTCCAGTAAGATTTTCTGCCCGGCCATAATGGGCAGCGCATTGGTTGCCTTTCCCTCAGACGGGATGCTGTTTCTCCTTCGGTCCTGAGAAGCAACCTGTTTCGATTGGCGCGGTGTTCCTTCTCTGGTCTGCTGGCTCGCCGTATGTCCAGCCATGTCAAACGTGTAGAGAGCCAGCGTACATGATCTCCTTTGGTGGCCTCTTTACTGTAGGCGGTGGCACACTCGTATGCACTTCATGCAGCCATTCGTGGCTCCACCATATCGGTGGCCTCATTCGGATGCGCGATTTGCTTGCGGCCGGCCCCCTCGCGGCGACCCCCTTTCGCCCTACCGGCATGGTCCTCGGCGGTGCGATCAGCTCCAACGGCCGCCAACTTTGTGAGCTGCTAGGCGTGAGCATACCTACCGATGATGTCGAAGAAACCTGCCTACGAATCGAAGGTGGACCGTCTCTGAGTATGCGGCTGCATTTTGAAAAGGTAAGAGCGGGCGCAGAAGATCCGGTCGATGCGACGGTCGAGACGGGGGGATCAGCGTCGCAAGCACACTTGCCGATAAACGTCGGCTGCATACGTCACGTAGACGAGCGCCGGGATTCGCAGCTAAAGAAACGAAAAATTGATAGGGTTGCCGCTCATGACCGAAAGAGCCTCAGCTCCTTTGCCGAAAATTTGAAGAACGGCATCAAGTTTGAAGATATGGACGATGAACTAAAGTCGTGGTAGCTGGGTGATTATTGATTCAGTCGATGCGTTAGGTGCGGCCCCCCCCGCTAGAGGGGGGCCGCATTACGCTCAGGATGGCCGAACGTACTTACTCTTTGACCACTATGCTGATCTGCTCAACTGATGAACACGTTGTCTTCGTTCGCACGGGAACTCACGCCGAACGATTCAGATGAGGCTAGCTCACTTCCAGGATCGCGTTCGCCACTCCTGCCACTGCCTCCTTCGCACTCGCGACGTGCTGCACGCCCTCGGCGTTCGCCGCGCCTTCGAGACCGATGACACGCTTGCCAAACTGACTGTCCAAGCGCGACCTCGGAGAGCGTCCCCAAGCTGTAGCCGATCGCGATCAGGCCTAGATGGCAGTTTCCCTGGCCCACGCTTGCGGTCGCTCATTCGGTCAGATTCAGAAAGCAGCCATCCGGGACTGCGGAACGATAGGCAGCAGTCGGCCAAAAGCCGTCCTGAGCCACTCTGCTCGAAAGCGGACCTACAATGGCGCAAGCGACTCGAAGCGGTCACACGACGGCCGGAGTTTAGATTCCAACTGGCGGTGTAGTATCGGTCGAGTTGTATTCGTGGACGAGATGAATTAGCAATGAACCGTCGAACGTTTATCGTCAGTATTGCGGGTGGCTTGGTCGCTATGCCGCTCGTCGCCAAGCCTCAGCAAGCACACAAGGTCCCGTTGGTGGGGATCCTCGTCTCTAGCGGGAGTCCCAGTGACAGTAATTTTCGCGAGGGTCTGCGTCACCTTGGCTACGTAGAGGGCAAGAACATCGCACTGGCTTATCGATCGGCGGACGGTAAACAGGAGGCGCTGCCTGATCTCGCCGCGGAACTCGTCCGCCTCCATGTTGACGTTCTCTATGCACTTGGCCGGCCCGCCCTTAAAGCCGCCATGGAAGCGACCAGCGCGATCCCGATTGTTGCATTGGACCTGGAAACAGACCCTGTGCAGAGTGGGTTGGCCCGCAGCCTCAGTCGGCCGGGCGGCAACGTCACGGGATTATTCCTTAATCTTCCGAGTTTGGCCGGGAAGTGGCTGGAGCTCATTAAAGAGGCAGACCCACGAATCCACCACGTTGGCGTGCTGTGGGATTCGACCACCGGTCCCTGGCAATTGGCAGCCGCGAAAACTGCGGCTCAGGGGTTTGCAGTAGACCTTCAGATTCTGGAAGTCCGAACCTCCGCTGACTTCGCTGAAGCGCTGAATGCTGGAGTGCGCCGAGGGGCGGGAGCCCTTGTCGTGCTGCCGTCGCCCCTCGCCAGCGCAAACTCGAAACAGATTGCTGACTTCACGGTGACGAATCGGCTTCCCGCGATTTCCCCGTTCTGGGAGTTTGCCCAGGATGGAGGCCTCATGTCATATGGACCAAACATGGGCGAATTCGACCCGCACTCCGCTATCTATGTCGACAAGATCCTCAAAGGAGCGAAGGTCGGTGATCTCCCAATCGAGCAGCCTACTAAGTTCTTGCTAATGATCAATCTCAAGACCGCCAAAGCGCTCGGCCTCACGATGCCGCAATCGTTGCTGCTGCGGGCGGATGAGGTGATTCAGTAAAGAATAGGCGGAACGTGGCCGTCAGCTCGGGCTAGGTGGCAGCCGACGTCAATACGATCGGCCCGCTGCTGACCGCACCACGAATGTCGTGAACGTCAGCTTCTCTCGTACCCAACCGTCAACTAAGGGTCGACTCTCGACGTTGGGACGAAGGTCGCGGACGGCCAAGAGCCGTCATAACCTAGTCTGCCCGTAAGCGGACTTTGCGCGCGCCGTCCTGCAGGCACGGCGATTGTAGATTCGCTACGCTCCGCCTATAGTCCGCTGACATCCAGCCTCAGCCGAAGGAAGCGGATGGTGCGGGACCAACGTCGCCTTGCAGCGATTGTCTCAGCCGATGTGGCGGGCTATTCCCGCCTCATGGGCCGGGACGACAGTGACACCCTGGCGCGGTTAAAGGCCCACCGACGGGAGCTCATTGACCCGAAGATCGCCGAATACGACGGCCGGATCGTCAAGACGACCGGCGATGGTCTGCTGCTGGAGTTTCCCAGTGTAGTCGATGCAGTGCGCTGCGCCGTCGACATCCAGCGAGGCATGGCCGAGCGCAATGCTGGCCTCCCGCCCGATCAGCGGATCGATCTTCGTATCGGTATCAACGTTGGTGAGGAAACCTGAAGAAAGCGCGTCAGGCGCTCCGCTCGTGTCCGCCCTGAACACTTTAAGGATGAGCGAGTTCTGCGCCGTGAAATACGTAGTGGCAAGAAAACGGGAGGTCGCGACAGCCATCAAATCGATTTGTCTAATCCTCGATCCGTCGGTCTAAGCGGCTTCGAGCGCAAGCTTCGCTGCGATCGGTTTCGAGTGGTCTTCCACAGTTTGCGTTTTGCCCGCTTCGATGCGTCCGGGTTCTATACCCGTTTGTGCTATGAAATCCGCGATCGTACGTGCTCGTTGCGCCGCGAGATCCGCGAGCACCGTATCGGGCAGCGGCTCGATCTGCACTAACCGTTCGAACAGCGCCTCGTAAAAGGCGCGATCGCCTCCGCCGCGCCCGAACACGACCAGCAGCGCATTCACGCGGTGCGCCTCCTTGCCGGTCGTCTTTGTATACTCGGCTGCGAACCGGTCCACCGCGTCGCCTCCGGCGCGCGCCGAGAGCAATTTTTCGAGTGCGCGTTGCGTGTCCGGATCGTCGTAGGCAATCGGGCCGGAGTCTTCCCCGGATTGCAGCTTCACGTTGAGCGCTTGCGCGAGCGCTCGCCGCACCTCTCGCTCGCGCAGCGCCTGCGCGTCACGCTGCGGATCGTACGCGCCATGCACGACTAGCTTCAACTGCCGGCGTTCCTTCAAAGCTTGCGCCACCTTTTGCAATTGCTCGCGCATCGGCGGCATGAGCCGTGCGCTGCCGGGATCGAAACTGACGCTTTGCAGGTCCTCGTCGCCGTTCCCGCCCAGGAGTCCCGTGATAAAGCGGAACGGCGCGCTCACGATGCGCTTCAGCGTATTGGCAATGACATCACGAATCAGCACGCCATAATCGAACTGCGGATTATTTACGTCGCCTCTCACCGGCACTACGAAATGTATTCGGCCATCCGGCTCCTTGAGCAAGGCGACCGCGAGATCCAGCGGCAAGTCCAACGCATTGGGTGCTTCCACCCGTTCGCCGAGCTGGAAGTCAGCCATCATGATCTTGTTCTCGCCCAGCAATTGCGAATCGACGATCTTGTACTGCACGTCCAGCGACAGACGACCGGCCGCAACCTTGCGGCCCGCGAAGGTAGCGGTGTAAGGCGAGAGCGGCGCCATTTCGACATTGTCGAACTTGACGTTGATGTCCAGAAACGACTTCGGATCTGCGGGCTTCAGCGACCCGACCGCACTCGCCGAGCCACTCGGATCGATGAGACCATCGAGCTTCAGCTCCGCACGGCTTTGCGGCGACGACGACAAGCCTACGATCGCGCCGTTGAGCGAATTCACGCGCGTCGCGAATGGCAACACCAGGCTGTTGTCGGCAAAATCGAGCGTGCCTTGCTGCAATCCAATACGTGCAACACGCACTGGGAAGCGATCGCTCTGCGTTTGGCTCGTCTGCGGGCCCGCTTGAGGGTCGCTGCGGGGCTTCAGCACCTGCGTGATGTTGACACTGCGGTCTTTGGCGACAACGATCTTCGCGCCCGGCTCCTGGATGCGGATCTCCTTCACCGTCAAGCGGTTCGGCGAGACGGTGAAAGCGATGTTCTCGGCGGTGAGCGTCTTCCATGAAAGAAATCGATCGCCGGTATCCGCCTCGTTCACGAGGAGATTCAGAATCGTCGCGTTGCCTTCCACGCGCAATGCCGGTTTGCCGCCGCTGCGATAGTCGAGCCGCCCCGCCGCCGACGCGTTACCAGATTTCAAATCGAGAGTGGTGTAGCGCGCAAGCAGCGGCCGCAGCGGCTCAGCACCAACCGCGGCCGCATCGAGCTTGACATTCGCCTGCGTGAAGTCCTGCGACAGCGTCCCGCTACCATTGATCGTGCCGCCTTGCGCCACTCGCAGCGCAGCCTTAAGCTCAATGGGCGATTTACCATCGCTTGCAATGTTCTTCAACGCGGCAGCGACTTCGATGTCGTAGCGAACGGGAGGTTTGTAACTGCGGTCCGAAAGCGCCACGTTCACGCCCAATACATCCGCGGTGTGCACGACATACTTCCAACGTCGCTCGGCGCCTTTCTCATGCGCTTCTGTGCGCTCATTCGATGAGTGCGCCGGAGAAAACGCATCGACCAGCGCGATGCGCCCGTCCTCGGCACGCGTAAACGCAGTGATGCCGCCTTTGATCGCAAGCGTATCGATGACCACGGTGCGCGCAGCCGTATCAAGGTATCCGCCGTCGACCGCTATGGACTTGAGGTCGACCAGCGCTTCCCCGGAGTCAGTCGCTTTAACGCTCGCATCGGTCAGCGTGACCCGCACGCTCTCACCTGTGACATGAGTCGTCTCCGCCCCCCTGGTGATGTCGAGCTCGAGGTCGGCATGCAGGGCGGCAGCGTAGTCCAGCGGGGTCACACGCGTGTGGTCGGTATAACGAAGGCCGACATTGTCGACCGCTATCGCCTCTGCGCGCGCGTGGAATAGGTATGAAGCCTCTTTCTGCGCGTTCTTTGCGCGCGGCTTGTCCTTGAAGAGGCTTTGCCAATTCAGTGTGCCGTCGGCAGACAGAGCTGCGGCGAACGTGCCGTTGCCCAACTTGAGTCGGGGCACGATGAGCTCGTTTTTCGCCAGGTCGTAACGCACATCGGTCGCCTCGATTGTATCGAGCGCGAGCAGCGGCCGTTGCTCTCCTTCATGCGCGATGGACAACGCCGCGATCTGCGCATGCAACCCCTGCAGGGCGAGCGCCGCGGCGCCGTTGTCGTACGAGAAATCGTAGCGTCCGTCGACGTTCAGACTTCCGCGTGGCTCAGCAATGCTCAATTCTTCGCGGAAAAACTGCCACACGGTTGCAAGCTTCAATCCTTTGATGCGCCACTCGCCCTTCGATGCGATCGGCCGCAGCGACAGCTCCCCTTGCCACGAAAGCGCACCGCCGCCGGGCAACTCTGCCGATATCGTGTACCGACCCTCGCGATCGGGGATGGTGGAGAGCTCCGTCACCTCGAGATTAATCGCATCTGACTTGACACTCGCGGGTTTCGGCTGTGAAAAATCGGTGAAGTTGAGCGTTGCGGCGCGCAACTCGAAATGGCGCACGATGATGCGCGGCGGCTTATGGTCGGGTTGGCTGGATTTTCCCTTCGACCAGCGCTCGGCAAGCTCGGCCAGATTGAAGCGGCCGTCTCGGCCGATTTCGGCATTCACCTGCAAACCGTCGAGTTGCACATCATCGAAGGTCCACGCCCAACGCAGCAGACTCACCAGGTCGAGATCGACAAAAAGACGGTTGAAAGCCACCAGCGGCCGCCCCGCCGTCGCATCGAGCCGGAAGTCGTCCGCTTCAAGCTTGAGCAAGAACGGATTGAGGCGCACCTTCCCGATTGCTGCATGCGTCCCGAAGTTCTCCTCGGCATAGCGCGGCACGGAGCGCTCGATCAGGTGCGGCACCAGAAAACCCCCGATCAAGGCGTAGACGAGCAGGAGCGCGGCCGCTATCCATAGCGCCTTGCTTACCGCTATCCGTCGGACGATATGGCTCATGGTTCGCTCCAAGGCGAACCCTAGCAGCAGGCCTGCCGTAAGGTCCAGTCTCGGGTTTCAAGTGCTGCGGTCGCCTTCCGGTTTCATACATCTGGCCGCCCATCTACAAGGCCAGCTACCGGACCACGATATAACAACAGAGAAGAAGCAGTGAAACGAAGAACACGCGCCCAATCCTGCGTCAGGTTTTTTCGGCCTTCAACTTACTTGGAACGCTGGAACCCAAATTCGAATGTCGCAGTTCGGCCACAAGCAGTCGGTCATCGCGGCCTCTCAATTCGCTTAGTAGCAGTCACTCCAGGCCATCGTAGCGAGCGATCCTAAGGGGATGCAGCGTTGCGAGAAACGCGTTGCTGCTTCGAAATTGATCGCTCGTCCTGAAAACTGCTCAATCCATCGTGATCGGTCACACGATCACCGTGCCAGCGAGTAGTGCCGCTGCGAGCACCGGCCGCTCCAGGGCGGCGCATCGTCGCGGTTTGGTGAATCGCGGTGGTCCAGCTGTTCCACACGACGGTTGGAGGGGCTCATCTATTGCATTACATCCTGCTGACTGGACAATTGATCCATGTCGCCAACAATCCCTCCCTGGCTCGAACGGATGGGCCCGAATCGCTGGTACGCGATCTCCGGTGATCACCCCGACCTCGGCCTGCAGCGGACGCCACCGGGGACGCAGTACCTGAACGACAACGATCCGGCACGCGATCCGCACCTGAATCCCGCGCGCACGCTGAAGGAGCGGCTGCGACGGATGCTGGGGCGCGATCCCAAGTCACCTTGGCATGGTGTCGCGGGATTCAGCGCGATCACCGAGGCATGGAATAGCGCCGTTTACGCATCGCAATTCGGGGTCAGCGGATCAATGATCGTCTTCGGAGGTGGGCACAACGATTATTTCGGTTCCGATGTCCATGCCTTCGATCTCGCATTTAGGGAGTGGCGCAGGATCTCCGATGGCTACGTCGGGGGCGCTGACCGGGATTACGGTGAGGGCGCGAGATATCCCGGTTCGGTGTATCCGGACGGCTCGCCACTTCCGCCGCATACCTATGGCTACGTCCAGTACGACCCGCTGGGCAACGATTACATTCTGCTCAAGGGTCAGACGGAGTTGGGCAGAGCTGTCAAGGCGGTGGCAATACCACATCTTTTCAACCTCGACACCCTGCGTTGGCGGCGAGGCCCGAATCATCCCACGGCAATTCTCAACTCTGGCGGTTGGACGACCTGGGACAATTCACGTCGTGTGCTGTGGGGACATTCGGGTGACGACGGCGGAGGAAACGCCTTCATCGGCTTTTATCCCGATGGCGACAACGGAAACGCAACCTGCGGACGCTGGACCGATCACTTCCCGAACAAGCTCCCCGGGATCGCCAATCACAACGCCATGCAGATCGACCCCGTGCACGACATCATCGTCGTGTCGGTGCACGCGCGTGACGAGTTGCATGCGCTGGATCCGGCTGATCCGGCACGGGAGATCGGCCGCCTGAGGTCCGTTGGGTCGAAACCGCTGCTGCGGCCATTTGCGGCGTTGGAATATGCGCCAAACATCGCTCGTCTCGTCTACTTCTCGCCGTTGGACGGCGGAATCGTGTACACCATTGCACCATCGTGCGAACGGGGTTCGGGAAGTGGGTCGATCGCGGAATGGGCCTGGCAGGCACACCAACCCGCGGCCGGGAGCCTGAGGCCGATCGACAACGCGGCGGGTCATTCGCGCTTTGGGGTGAATTTGTCTCACGTCTTTGGACGATTTCGAATTGCGTCCATTGAGGGCGTCGATGTCGCCGTTCTGGTTCGACATGTTGACAGCCCGGTGTACGCATGGAGACTCAACTAAAGCGTCACATGCCCCGATCTCGGCCGCCGGGCAGACGCAGGCGGGGTACAGTGGTGCGCTCCTTCGTAGTCAGGGCCCGCTCATGGCATGGCAGAGCGTCCGCTTATCGCATGGCCGACCGTCGTGTATGGGTCGAGGGCCGGCTTAAGCACCGTCGCGCCGAGCGTCGGGTGCCAGCCATTGAGCTGCCGTTCCCTGTCAGCCAGCGAACTGGCGGAGTCGGCCATTAAGAGACACTCACCATCGTCCGCTTCAGGCGCCGTTTCAACCCATGGCGCGCCCTCGTGCCAGAGCACCGGTGAGACCAATTCCGCACTGGCCTTCAGCCTGTCGTCGCCGCGCGCTCGATTGACACCACGCGCCTATCGGACCTCGATTCGAATCTCGCCGACCACGACGAAGTCTGCCCCGACTGGCTGCAGCACGAACATCTCGCCCATCTCGGCCGGCTCGAGGACGATGTTGGCGATGTTCATGTCCTGCGTGATCAGGACCAGATTCGCCGAGCCGCGATACCGCACGATCTCGCGCGTCACGCGGTTGTCGTTCGCGGCCGCCTGCTGCTGCGAGACTACACCCGTTGGCAAGAGATAGTCGACCGGCCGGGCGCGGCCGAACGCGAGCTGGCCGGTGTTCAGGCTTCGGCAATAGGGGCTGGAGAGGACCTCGCCAACCGCAACGCCGTGAGCCCGAAACGCGGCTCCGATCCGCTTGGCCTGTTCAATGCCCAGCGCAGAAAGATTCACCTCCTCCTCGCAATGTCCCGGCCTGAGGCGCCCGATGCCCTCCCTGATGATCACGTGCGCGTGTCGCATCAGGACGACCTTGCCACCATCCTGGAGAGCCGCCCACACATGAGCGTCGTCGGCCTCGCCAGCCCCCACCGGGCCGGCCAAGAGAACCAACAGCGCGACTAGGCTCCAGGTCGGGCTGGCCCATTTCGCCGAGCAAGCCCTGGGCGCCATGACCACGGTGGCGATCGCGTTTCGACAGTTCATGGAGTTGCCTCTGGCCTCAAGCGCTCAGAATACGGCCCCGCTCCTTGAATGGTCAATTGGGGACCGGTCCGCGGGCGAGCCCGCACCGCCGTTTTGTCGGGTCAACGAAGGTCGGCTTCAAGGCTTCGGATCCGAACGTGCGAGCTTCCGCTCGGGGTCGACTGCGGGTATCGGCGGCAGTCGGGCCAAAAGCTGCCCTAAGCCAGCGCGCCCGAAACCGGACCTTCAATGGCGCAATCGACCCGAACCTGCGGTTGCGCAAGCGCCACGAACGGGCCATGGCAAGCGCTCCGACAAGGTGGTTGCCGCAGGAATCTGCCGATTGACCGGGACCAACCGATCCGAAATACACCGGTCTCCAGCCGTTGAATCACGGCCGGAGCGCGAGGTATCACACGATCTAGAGCCCGGAACCCAACACGAAGTCGAAGTCCGCTTTCAAAAACTTGCCGTCGCTCCGGGGATTGAGGGCGAGTTGCGGCTTGTGGCCAGCCCAGGGATCGCCGGGACGATGGGGATCGTCCTTGAAGTAGAGCTGCGTCGTGACGGGCACCTGCAGGAAGGGCATCACCGAGATGTGGATATGCCGGGCGCGCGTAAGGCCGCCATACTTCTCCAGGCCAGGCATGCCCGGAGGAATGGGGTAGGCGCCCGGAATAATGGTCTCGATTTCGTAGCGGCCGCGCTCGTCGGTCAACAGCATTCCGCGCAGATTGAAGGGCATGGGTGGTTCGGTAAAGTCACCCGGGCGCTTCTTGTCATAGAAGCCCTTGGCGTCCGCCTGCCAGATTTCGATGAGGGTCTTGGGTAGCGGCGTCTTGCAATCGGAGGCGTAGACCGTGCCGGTCAGGATCAGGCGTTCACCCGGTTCGCTGTCACGTGCCAGTTTTTTCTGAAACATGGGCGCGCCGTAGTTGTACATCGGCCCGAGAATATCGCTGGGCGTCAATACACACTCTTTGGCCAGTGCGACACCCGATGAGGCAATGGCTGCCCCGCCCAGCATGGTCATGCCGCAGCGCAGGAACGCCCGTCTCGTCATGGGCAATTCTGGATGTTCATGAAATTGCATGTTTCTCCTCACTACGTGCTGCATCGCCCGGGAAGCATAACATGACGCGCGTGAATGGCAGGTATGCGTCGCTCAGTCGCCACTTAGCCGGGATAGCCCGTCGGCGGCACCCGGCCAGGACCGGTCTTTCGAGCGGCGCGCGAAAGATTGCCGGAACCGGACATGCGAGCCCATATCACGCTAGCCGACGACGCCCGACACCGATCATTGGCATTGGCGCCCGTCAACGGCGATTGACGTTCTGACCAAGCTGGCAGCGATTGTGATCGCTAGTGCAGTGCTTTGTATTTAGTGGAACTATCAATAATCTGCCGAC
>JRHI01002475.1_pt1 | contig 12624 bp, 9 predicted proteins | sample 215371 | NCBI WGS metagenome assembly JRHI01 (sample SAMN02929681, study PRJNA255918) | sediment metagenome | biome: cave system; feature: Ice Cave; material: Sediment; isolation source: sediment from deep within a dark volcanic ice cave with no known source of... ...
CGGGTCCTCTCAGAACCGTTCGGCATAGTTCGGCGGGCGGCATAAACGGCGAAGATGAACGATATCGATCCGCAGGCCTGGCTCGCTGATGTGCTTGCGCGCGTTGCCGACCACCCGGCGTCGAGACTTGACGATTTGTTGCCGTGGAACTGGCGCCCGGCCGCCGCTGCCGTCAGCCGCGCAGCCTGAAGACGGCCGCCCCTGCGGCCCTCACCGGATGCTTACGTCGTTAGCTGCTTCCGCGGTGGTGGTCGCGAGGTCTTCGAGTTCGAAATTGAGATCTTGGATTGATTTCGCGAAGAGCGGCGTTACCCGAGGGAACCAGGATCATCGCCGCCTCAGAACGTCGAGAACGCGCCTGAGCGCACGAGGATCGAAGCTCGAACCGACCCGAACCCGATAGTTGTCACCCGCAACGTCGATCTCGATCGTCTCCGAAGCAGCCGGCGTTGGTGCGGCGGCTCCGTCGTCCGCAGGTTCCCGCGTGATCGTCACCGGCACGAGCCCAGGCGTCGACGACGTAGATGGGGCCGGCTGGCCTGCCTCGCGATACCGGCGGCGCCAGCTGAACACCTGGTTCGCATTGACATCGTACTGCCGGGCAACCACCGAAACCGAGGCGCCAGGAACCAACGTCGCCGCCACGATCTCGCGCTTCAGCGCCTCCGGCCAACGCTTGTGCCGCCGCCTCTCACCGCTTGTGTCCATCTTCGCCATTGTGGACACATCCCCGAATGCCCCAACCGCTCAAAAGCAGCCGGAGACTCGGTGAAGTGCCTGCACTCGACAAGGCGGTGCTCACCGGAGGGAGACCTAACGACAACTTTACCAGCCGTTTCTTCGCTTTCGTGTTCACCCGCCTCACGCAATGGTTCGCCAACACCGCGAACGGGATTGCAAGGCTCTTTGTCGGAGAGGTGCACACGAACACGCTGTGTGTGGGGGAAACATGCGTGACGGAGGATGAATTCAGATCGCTCCTCACAGGAGCAGCCGCCGGCGCCGCCGACGTGGAAGGTGCAGAGGCACCAGCGGCTCAGCCCGCACAGGAACCCAATCCAGACACGGACATACCAACGTCTACCACATCGTCTGACGCCGTCCCAATCACATCAGAACCCGCAAACGGCGACGATCCACAGATGAATGAGCCGGCACAGGTGGATGTCGAAGCACCCGAAGCAGAGGCGGAGCTGCCTCCCGCTAACGACAATTCTGCCGGTGCCGAACTCGCACCAACCGCCTCCCACTAGCCGCTCAACCCCGCTATGCTGAAGCTGCGTGGCATCCAGTATTCGTGCGCTCCTCCGCATCTAATCGGCGTGCGCCCTTCATCCGAAATCGTGAGCTGCGCAGCAAATCATGCACTGGTGGAATCGGTCAGCCAAGGGGCGACGGCCCCTGCGCGCTCGAGAATTCTGCAGCTGCTCGATGATACCGAGCACTTCGTTGAAGCGATCAAGGCGATGGTTAAGGGCAGTTAGCCCGATTTATTCGCTGGATCGAGGCGGATTGGCAATTGGCGTGCTGCGGCGGCCGGGTTGACGGCTGTGTGTGCTCGGTGACGCCTGGGAACGCGTTGTCGATTGATGGGAGGAGTTGGCGCGGCGCTTGCCGCGGCGATCACGGCCCACGCGTGGTGATGGCGCCGGTCATGGCGACGAGCATGGCGGCGTGCGGATAGCTGGCCGGGAATGCGAGCTTGATCTTGCCCTTCAACTCCTCGACGCGCACGGCGACCTTCACGAAGGTGCGCCGGATGGTCTCGAAGGTCGCTCCGCGCCAGCGCGAGCGCCTCGGTGCCGCACGCCGCAACGCATGCAGCAGCCAGTAGGCGCCCATGTGCAGGAAGAGCCGGAACTGGTTTGCCTCCCACCGCGAGCAGGCGGTCTTGTCCGATCGCGTCCAGCGCTTCATATCCTTGATCAGGTTCTCGGCGGCCCCGCGCGCACAGAACACCTTCTCGTAGAGCGTCTTGCCGCGCCCTTCCAGGTTGGTGACAATGAAGCGCGCATCCGTTCCCATGTCCGTCGCCTCCACGCGTGCGACGAGCTTGCGCGACCGGCTCCACTCGCGGGCCTTGTAAGGCAGTTGATGGAAGCGGCGCACCGTCGGCTTCATCCTCGATCGGCGCATGTCGCATTGGGCGCGCCACGGCGCCGCGATCTGCAGGAGCTTGGAGTTGATGGCGAAGCCCAGGATGTAGTCGCAGTCGAGCGCTTCGAGCAGCGCCAATGCGGGCTCGCTGCAATAGTGGCTGTCGCCGCGCAGCAGGATCTGGACTTTGGGCCAGTGCTTGCGGATGCGGCGGATGACATGGCGAAGGACTTTCGCCACTTCGTCGCCTGACGGCCGCTTGCCGGGCCGCAGCAGCGACAGCACCGGCTTGCCCGAGAGCCCGTCGAAGATGTGGATCGGCTGGAAGCAGGTGCAGTCGTAGTGCGCGTTGAAGAGGGCGAGCTCTTGCTGACCGTGCACGGGATCGTCGGTGTCGTCGATGTCGAGCACAATGTGCTGGGGTGGTGTCTTGAAGCTCCGGCAATAGAGATCGATCCCGCCGAGCCCGATCCGCGCCAGCGCGCGCCAGTCGGCAAGGTTCTCGAGCCTGGACAACGTCGGCTGGCTCATGAGGTCGGTGCCCGTCACAGGGCATCGGCCGATGGCGATCTTCAATGCCGGATCGGTGCGCAACGCGTCGACGTCGTCGCAGTCCTCATAGCCGGCCGCGATCATCAGCATGCGCGCCTGCACCATCTCGGCGTAGCTGTGCTGGACACGTGTGGGATCGCGCTCGTCGCGCAAGCGACCGGCGATCGCCTGAGCCAGACCGAGGCGTGACGCGATCTCGCCCAGTACGATCAAGCCACCGTCCGACGACAGGCGACCCGCATCGAACGTGGCTGTGAGCGGCTTACCCGCAACGGCTGACAGGCCGGGCAAAATCGGCGTAGCGTTCATGGCGATGGGCGGCGGCTCCGGTGGCGACGCGCACGCTTCTGCTTCGACACCAGATTCTTACGCCAACCCAGCGGCTTCGTCGCCGCCCATCAGCTACCTGCGCACCGCCTCACGAATAAAATGGGCTAGGTAGGACGACTGAGCCAGACCACCTCGCGGAGACTCATATAAACAATGGCGCCACGGGCAGCCTCTGCCACCGCGAGATACTCTGCCAACTGGGCAACATGCCTTTGACGATCACGGGAGCTCGGATTGATATCCGACTTCCAGTCGAGAACCGCATCAGCCCGATCGTTAGTGATTGCCACCGCGTCGGCGCGGCCGGCCAGATGGTCATTGCCGTCAACTGACCATAGCGCGATCTCCGGCACGAGCCGCGGCCGGAGCTGGACGACATCCGGCAATCGGATGGATTGAAGGGCGGTTGCGGCCAATTCTGTTGGATCCGGGAGATCGGGTCCGTCATGCAATTCAGATGGTGCGAGCTGCCGGAGAAGGACCCGGGCCCGATCGCTTGTCGCGGCCTCGTCCTCTTCAAGCTCACCGGTGAGAAATTCCTCCATGAGCTTGTGAAGAAGAATGCCGCGGAGGCGCCCGGCACCGACGGGATCGGCGCTATCCTCAATCACGTCAGACACGATACTGACTTCGGGCTCCGAAGCCGCGGGTCTGTCCGGGTCATGGTCGCTCGGGCGGCGCCAAGTGATAGGTGGTGACGCCAGGGCAACCTTTGCCGTCTCTGCCTCAAAGCGATCCAGCGTTTGCATATTGCGGGCGTCGACCGCTCGCTTTGCAGTAGTGGCCGGCAGATGCGAGAGGTCGAGCTCCGGCAGGTGCGACTGCCCCAAGTCCATAATCCTGGCCCAGGATCCCGCTTGTGGGGATGGCAAGTGTGGGATGATGAGTAGGTCGCGGGCCCGAGTGCAGGCGACATACCACGTGCGTTCCCGTTCGCGCGCGTCATTGGCGCCTTCCTCGTCCCGCGCCAGCTCAAGATCCGGCGGCGCAACGCCCTGAAGGACCCAGTGCAACGTGTCGTCGGACTTGCGGTGAAGGAAGGCCTCCGGAGGGGGAAACTCGGTGCCTGAGTTGATGGGGATGACAACCGGCCATTCCAGGCCCTTGGAGCTATGCATGGTGACGATTTCGATCGTCTCCTCGGCAACGTCGCTGCGCCCTTCCGGTGTGGGCGTCTTCCCTTCCCAGTCGCGCTGAAGGTCCTCGACGAACGCTTGCAGGCCGGCCACGCCATAAGGGCGGGCGCGCTCTATCAGGGCGTCGACGTTTGCCAGCGCGCGTGCGCGACGGACGCCATGACGGGCGCTTAGGACAACACGGACATGCAGGCGCTCGATGGCTTCGGAGAGGAGGAGCATCGGGGTGGTGACCCCGGCTCGTCGCCGCAACTGCTGCAAGGTGATGAGGACCGAACTTGCCACCGGGTTTGCGACGTTTTTCGGATCGGTGAGCACGGTAAAGAAGGGAGAGTTTCCGCCTTCAATCGGAGGAAGCGATGCGGTGATGTCGAGAAGCTGCTGCTCGGTCAGTCCTACCAACGGACCGCGCATAAGTGCGCCGAAGGCGAGCGTGTCGAATGGATTGGCGAGCACGCGCATCAGCGCGAGTAAATCCTGGGTTTCCTGGCGCAGCATGAGGGCTTTGCCGGCTTGGGAGGCTACAGAAATTCTCCGCTCTTCGAGAGCACGCTCGTAGCGCCAGAGCTCTGAATGGGACGGAGCCAGCAACGCAATATCGCCGGGCCGTAGGGGTGACCGCGTGCCATCCGGGCGCGAGATTTCGATCGAGCCTATGAGGCGGCTGCATATATCGGCCATCGTATCGGCCTCGGCATCGCGTTGCTCCGCGGCCGACGCGCCGACGGGCACGGGGATGGTTGCCTTGGCCACGCACGGCAAGCCGTGCGCGGCGCTTTCGATGGTAGCAGAGAGGCGCACGTAACCCGGCTGGGCGGAGCCTGAGAGCACGGGCTCGAAACATGCATTGACGTGATCGATGATGTCCTTCTGCGATCGGAAGTTGGCCGTGATTTCGACGACCGCGCCTGTGGGTTGCCTGACCACGGTGGAGCGGGCCTGCTCGTAGACATTGATGTCGGCACCGCGAAATCGGTAGATGGCCTGCTTGGGATCACCGACTAAGAAGAGCGCGCCAGGCCGAAGCACGGCCTCATGCCAGCGTGCCGGTCGCGCCTCCGCCGCAATGTGAAAGAGGATGTCGGTCTGCACCGGATCGGTATCCTGGAATTCGTCGACCAGGATGTAGGGGTATCTGCGGCCGACCGCTTGGCGAATATCCTCATGGCCGGTGACCAGGTCGCGGGCATGGAGCAGGAGATCATCGAAGTCGAGGACGGCAGCCGCGCGCTTTTGCTCCGCATAGCTCAACATCAGTACATCCATGGCATCGGAGACGGACGCCACGAGCGCCCGCGATATCGCGCCCATCAAGGTGCGGTACGCGCGATTGGCGGCCTCAAACAACGCTTCGGCCTGCCCGTTGAGTTGCTCGCCCCTGCTTGGCCCGTGCGCGTTCTTCCACGCCGTCTTCTTGCGATATGGTTCGAGCTCGTTGTTGCGCTTGCGCATAGAGTCCAAATGCGGCGGATGAGCGAGCCTCCACAGGTCTGAAAACGAAGGCCGCGACGCCAGCGCGTCGGTGTAAAAGGTTGCCAGCTTCTGCAAATCGGTGATGACTGCGGCCGTGCGCGCCTCGCCAGGGCTCGCAGCGTACCATCGTGCGAACTCGGTGACGGCCTGCGTGAAATCCACGTCGAGGCGCTCCCGCAGCGGCTCGGGAACGGGGCGGGCCGTGCGGTGCTTGCGGCGAAGCCTGGCCAGCTTCTTGAGAAGTTCGACGACGCCCAGCGGGTTTTCGCGGGAGAGCACCGCGATGGGATCGTCAGGGCCTGCGGTGGTCCCGGATAGACGGCTGGTCAGCCAACGGGAGAACAGCCCGTCGAACATCGCGTCGGCGGCTGCCTCGTTCATGACGCGGGAGCCGGGGTCGAGGGCTGCCGCAACGGAATGGGTGCGGATAATGGCCTGGCAAAACCCGTGAATTGTCGTTGCTGTGAGCTCGTCCAAATTCCGCGATGCCAGCGCAAGCGCGGTCTTGTGCTGCGCGCTTAGCCCGTTCGGAAGGGCGCACCGCAGAAACGCCGGGATGTTTCCGCCAAGCAGATCGTCGATGGTGTCGCGGATGCGGTGCGAAAGCTCGCTTGCTGCAAGCTCGGTAAAAGTGATGGCGGCTACGTCCTTGGGTGGGCATCCGCCGGCGAGCAACATGGCGACGCGCCCGGCCATGATGGATGTCTTTCCGGTTCCGGCAGCAGCCTGCACCAGGAGGGTGGATCCAAAGTCGGTTAGGGCGCGCGCCCGGCTTTCAGTGTCAACCAGCGTCATGATCGGCCCCACAACGGACGCAGGCCCTTATTGGCCTCGGCAAAGGGCTGTTGCTTTCGTCTCAGATAGGCTTCCCGGTCCGCAGGGATGGCGAGCCGAAGATCGTCGTGTCCCCTGTCTTGGGCGTCCTCGCCTCGCACCGTTGCGCCACTCCGCAAAATCTGGAGGGCCGCCACGACGAAGCCCGTCACGTCCGCAATCGCATTGTCGAGAGCTTCTCCCTCCAAGACGCAAGGGGCTGTTTCCTCGGCTAGGTATAGAAGACGAGATGGTGACTTGCCGATGTCGGGCAGGAGCTGGCGCGCGGCCAACGCGTACAGAACCCGTTGCAGCTCATTGCCGCGCGCCAGGACGATGCTGCCGGGATTTCTGGGGACCTTGCCGCTCTTATAGTCGGAGATGGTCACGGTGTCGGCGCGAAGATCAACACGGTCAATACGACCGCTGAAATGGAGCCCCGTGCCTGGAACAAGAACCCGCTGCGAGGTGTCCCATGCAGAATCGGGATGCGGGCCATCATCGACGCCGAAGGATAGCTCAGTCCAGCTGTTGGTGTCCGGGTGCAAGGAGCCGTCGATTGTGAGGCCGCGCAAGCTGAGGCGCTTGCCCTGCTGCAGCGTGTGTTGCCACAAGAGCGCGGGCGGCACGGCGCGTTCGCGCGGCCACAATTCTGCGACCTGTGCGACCGAGATATCCAACGCGGCTTCGATCTGGATTGGTGTGGCTCTGTTTAGACCCGGACCGGCGTTGACGGCTTGAACGGTGCGCCGGATCAGTTCATGCACGAGCTCCCCAAAGGCAAGCGGCGAAAGGGACAAGGGCTGTTGTTCAAACTGGGGCGAGCGCCAGCCAAGTGCATAACGCCATACATATCCAAGCGGGTCGCGCAGCAACCGCCTGATTGACGTGCTGGATTGGGCGCGCTCCAACGTGCGCTCCACAACGGCGTGAGGGCCGCCATGCAAGCCGTCATGGGCATTGAGGTTCTGGTTTCGCCAGTTCTTCCAACAAGACTGGGCTGCGGCCACATGCGGGAAATCACGAGCCTCCAGGGGCCTCGCTAGCAAGCGATCGCTGTTCGAGTAGGCGTGGTCGGGAATGCGCGTGCGGGCGAGATTCTCCTCTCCCGTGGCGGGCCAGAGCGCACTCGCTGACTGAAGTCCACCGAGTGCGCTGCGCCGGCTTCGTGACATCACGAGACCGGAACTGGCATGAGACCTGATCACATCGAAGAGCCGGCGGTCGCGATCGGCAAGCGATACCGGTTCCAGCTCTCGATGTGAGAGGATGTGGTCAGGAAGAAGGGGATCTTCCGCGCCGGGCCTTGGCCATGAGCGGCTTGTCAATCCGAGAAGTCGGACCCACGGCCGCGGGCTTGCGGCCAAATGTGATGCTGGACACCATACAACGCTGTTGGCCGGATCGAGCCCATCGGGTACCCGCAGGTCGCCCAGTGATATCTCGATCGCCTCAGGCGGGGCGTTGCGCAGAGCTTGTTCCCAGAGTGCCCTGCTTTGCCCGGAGAGGAGAGCAGCGCCTGCTTCATTGGCTGCAATCGGCCCGTCTGAAATCAGTTCAAGCACAGGCAAGAGCACCGGTGCTGTGCCGGCACCGGCAGGTGTAGCGGCCAGCGCCGCGCGCCAATGCTCTACTGCAAATAGTCCGGCGCTTGCCGGAAGCCCGGTGGACCACTGGTCCGGCAGCCGATCTCGAAACGGTGTGTCGGCCAGTCGACGGATGAGGCGCCGAAGGCCGGTCTGGCTCAAGCCCTTGATCAGCACGTCGGCCAACGCGGCGCAGGCTTGTCCCTCGGGCGTGCTCAGCGCGGGGATCCCATGGGAAAAGTGAACTGGCAGCCCGGCTTCTCGCGAGAGCACCAGCATGTGGTCGTCCCAGCTCTCCGTCGTAGCCGAGGAGATGGCGATATCCCGGGCGGGAAAGTCGCCGCTGCTCAGTAGTTCGCGGACCCAACGCAACGCTTCGACCGCTTCCGATCTGGGGTCGGCACAAACGGAGGCGCGGATGCCCGGTGCGGTTGGCAACTCCCGGGCCAATACCTTGCCGGGGAACCACGAGCGATCCGCCGCATCGGGTGCCAACCAGGTGATCGGCACGTCGCGGGTAATTGCCTCGACGAGCGGCCGCCAGACCGGATCGACATCAATGAGACCTTCGATGGTGATGACGCCCAAGAGATTCTTCGCACGGGCAGCATGAGTAAGCGCGGCATCGCGCAGATCTCGCGGGAGTAGCTTGCCGGCAGGCAGGAGCGAGCGGACGCGGGTTTCGATCAGATGCACGTCGGCGAGACGAGAGGATCGCGGAGCCAGAGCGGCAAGGTCGAGATCGGCACGCCAAATCGAGGCCAGCGAGTGAGCGACCGCCCGGGGCATGCCGGGTAGGGCGCGAACCTCATCAAGCTGGGCAAAGCCGCCTTCGGCCAGTGCGCTGCGGATCGCGGGATAGAGGACGTCTACACCTGGCAACGAAAGGAAACCGCCCGCAAGCCGTCCCGCCAGATGGGGTAGCGTCAAAATGTCATGACCAACATGCTTGGCCGTGGCAGCCGCAAAGCGCTGCATGCGGACTGCAAGCGGCCCTTCAACGATGACTGCCCCTCGTCTCATCGATAGATCTCGGACCCCTCACTCCAGTAAAGGCTGCCATCAATAGCATTTTGCAAGCCGTGTCGGCCCTATGTCCTGCTGAGATGGCGGAATCTCCTCCGCAACCACTTCGCCGGTTTCGACGGCAGCATCGAGCGCAGCCACGTGCGCCAACCCCACTCTTCCACGGGAGCGCTTTCGATGTTTTGCGGCCTTGGGCCGATGGGCGTCACACCGCAATCATCACCTAGGGCAATCAGTTCAGGGAATGCACAGTTAGGTTTGCATGCACCGAATTCAGGCGGTGCCATGCCGTCGCCTACAAAGTGATAAAGCTGCGACCCCGGGTTCGACATTTCGAGTGGAGCGATGGTGTAGGCCAGCATTTGCAAGAACTGCAGGCTGCCGCACGAGAGAGCGAACGCGTAGACGTTCTCGCGGGTCTTCAGCGGATGATCCTTGGGCAGGCCCTCGATGTATTTCGGATCGTCGAGGAAGCCTTCCCTCTCCAGCTGGACAAGACCCGGATCGTACTGACCTAGGCATTGTAGACAGGGCCGCGTGGGTGTTGCCGTGTGCGCCCGCCAGTCAGCTGCCGCGAGCTTCCCAAAGCGATTGGTTCTGACGGCGATGCCTCCGTCGAACACAGGGATAAGGTGCGCATAGGCGATGAGGTTCAAGACATATCGGCCCCACGGCCGGTCAACGCACGAGAGCAGAACATCGCAGTCCAGGGCCGCGCGGAAAGCGTGGTCCTCGTATACTGCGGCTTTAAGCAGTTCGACCTCGAACCTGTCGGCTGTCGCGCGCTCCTTAAGATGCGCGGCCAGAACGTCAACCTTGAATTTGCCGATATCAACGCGGGTGGCGTAGTTGAGCCGGTCCAGGTTGTGCTCCTTGACCCTGTCGAAGTCGAGCGTGAGCACATCTTCAAAGCCGGTGCGGGCAAGGGCTTCGCCGATGATCCCACCCACGGTGCCCGCACCGATAAGGCCGACGCGCAGTCGCGCAAGGTCGGCCTGACATTCTTCTCCCCAGCTTGAAATGGTGCGCAACTGGGCGCGGGTTGCCCGCGGGGGCGGCGCAAGGCGGTCGAAATAGTGCACCTTCATCCGCTCGCCAATAGTGCGGACCGTCGCGCAGTGCGTGCGGCTGTATTGGCGCGGCCCTGTGCGTTCCCAGAAGCGCGCGCTCCATGCGCCGTCGCCGGCGAGGGTCAGGCCGACGAACGGGCGTTCGGTCGTGCCGAAGACCGCACCGGCGTTCCCTTGCTCGGCGGTAACGTCGTCAGGACTCATGTCCTGCCAGCCGCTGCCCATGGGATGGCTGTGCAGCAGGGCCAGTCCCGCGCCTTTGGCAGCCGCCTGCGTGAGCGCGCGCTCGATGTACTGTGGATTGAAACTGACGTTACCGTGGACCGTGCGGTCCCCGGGGCCGGGCATGAGCAGTGTGTGTATGAGCGCCGAGTGCCGCTCGCGGCCATGGCTGGGATGCCATAGCGCGAAGCAGAGATCCTCCTGGCCGTCGTAACGCAGGAGGTGCCGGCGCGCCTGGCCGGAAACCTCCTGGGTCATGGCCACGCTTCGTTCGGCGCGGCTCACTGCGAGTCCCACAGCTTCCAGATGTGGCTCAAGTACGTGGCGACCGTACGCTTGCTCGATCCCCACTCCGGAAAGGGCCTGGACCAGTATTGCCACGACCCGCCGGCCTCCCTGTCGAAGGGCCGCGCCTGGTCCTTATGCACCCCACCCAGCGGGTGTTGCCCATCCGTCTTGACCGGATGGATTTCGGGGGACATGTATGGACCGCTCGGCGGCGTCATCGGAAAATCGGCCGGCACAACAAGTCCGTGACGGACCTGCTTACCTTGGAATATTCCGGTCTCTACGACGTAGTTGAAGACGACATGGTCCGGCAGGTTGGGCAGGATCTGGACCTCGTAGCCAAGCGCTTTTAGCGCCTCAAGAAAGGCCTGCGCGCCGGTTTTTGCACGGTCGTCCGAAACGGGAGTGGGTCCGGTCGATATGACCTGAAACTTCATGCCCTTGCGGAGACGGATGGGCTCGTTGCCCTTGCCCTCGTAGCTGATCTTCCCGTGCTTGGTGATCTGCACCAGGTGGTGGGTGTTGGGGTCCTTGTGGGCTGCGTCAGTGATTATCTCGTTCGGCGTCATCACACGGCGCGGCGCGTCGTATGGCTCGCCGTCGACGAGGATGGTGATGGGACCCTTTGCCTTGCGCGTCTTGAAGCGCTCGACACCGGGGGCGCCGATTTCCACTTCATCATCATCGTCGATGATCTTGTCGAGGACATTCTCGAGCTCGAGCACAAGCTCGATGTCGTCGTCATCCTTGCCGACCAGCTTCTTGATGGTGCGGCCGGTGACGACCTTGCGCGGCCATTCGAGGATGAGACCATCAGCGGTGAAGCGATCAGTGCCACTGCCCTCGATAACGAAAAACCTGACGGGTTTCGTCAGGTCCACCAGCTCGGTCGGCCGCATGCTCTCCAGCTCCAGCGATTCGAGCTGCTGCAGGATGATGAAGTTCTCGATGGGATGCGCCCCGGCTGCCTCGGCAATCTGGGCGCCCGTGACCTTCCGGTCCGGAAAGCGCACCTCCCGGAAGTTGAAGGACTCATCTGAGATCTGGGCGGCGAATTCGCCGTGAGGGTGCCCCTTGTCGGCGGAGCGCTCCGGCGCGTCGATTGTATGCATTTGGTCCTCCTGGGCCGATCGGCCCCTGTTCATCGGCCGGAGAGTCTCCGACGATTTCGTACAGATAAAACCATACAAATTGCACACCGTCAACTCATTTGGTACAAAATCGTCTGTCAGGCGTTGATCTCAACCGATCAGCCCGACAGCCAGCGGGAGGTTTCGCATGTCGCTTGCGCTCAAGATGAAAGAACTCAGGCTTAAAAAGGGAATGTCACTTCAGGATGTTGCAGATAAAGTTGGCGCCTCCAAAGCACATATATGGGACCTTGAGACAGCCCGCAGTAAGAACCCGTCAATAGAACTTGTCATTAATCTGGCAAAGACCTTCGGCGTTAGTGTCGCTGAACTCATAGGAGAAAACCCATCAGCCGACAATGAAAGTTCAAGGGCGATGGGGATGTACCGAGAACTTAAAGAACTCTCCGAAAAGGACCTGGAATTGATCCAGCAGATGATCGACCGCCTCAAGGACGAGGATTAGGACAATGAGGGTTACGCGGCTGGACCTCGACGGCAAAGGTGCGGGCTCTCCGGAAGGGCTCGTCACTCTCATCCTGAAAGCCGAGCCGCTCAGCATCCCAGTCCCGATAGAGGAGCTCTGCCGAGCCCTGGACATCAAGGAGATTGCCGATCTCGAGACGGAAGGCTTCGAGGGTGGGCTGTTGATGGATCAGTACCGGCGCAACGGCATCATTTTGGTCAACAAGTCCGCCAGGGACGGCAGGCGCCGGTTCACCATCGGACATGAGCTTGGGCATTTCCTGATCCCGACGCACAAGCCGGTAAAAAGCGATCGGTTCCTGTGCTCGCGGGACGACATGCGGCTCTGGTCGACGACCGAGCAAAGCGCCTATGGCCGCATGGAGGTAAGCGTCTCGTCACGACTGCGGCTGATGTGCCTTGCGGGTGGAGGGGC
>JRHI01002476.1_pt1 | contig 12623 bp, 5 predicted proteins | sample 215371 | NCBI WGS metagenome assembly JRHI01 (sample SAMN02929681, study PRJNA255918) | sediment metagenome | biome: cave system; feature: Ice Cave; material: Sediment; isolation source: sediment from deep within a dark volcanic ice cave with no known source of... ...
CGCACGTGGGGCTCGCAGTACGCGCGCCCGACCTCCAGCGCCGCGATCGCCGCGATCTGCGACGCGACCGGCGGGCAGACCAGAATCGTGTCCTGGACCTTCGCCATCGCGGCCGCGAGATGTTCCGGGTACGTCATGTAGCCGATGCGCCAGCCGGCCAAGCCGTACGCCTTCGACAGGGAGTACATCGCGATCGTGTGCGCGTCGGCGCCGGGGAACGATCCCGATGAGACGTGGCGCGCCGATCCGTAGGTGAAGTACTCGTACACCTCGTCGGCGATGTGGTAGAGGCCGCGCTCGCGGCACAGCGCGTTCACCGCACGCAGGGACGCCTCGGTGAACACCGCGCCGCTGGGGTTGTTCGGCGTCACCGTGACGATCGCGCGCGTGCGGTCGGTGATCGCGTCGCGCAGCGCATCGAGCCGCGGCTGGTAGCGGTCGTCGGTGGCGACGCGGACCGCCGTGCAGTCCGCCATCTGAATCGCCATCTCGTGGTTGAAGTAGAACGGAACGTTGAGGATGATCTCGTCGCCGGGCGCGCTGACCGCGAACACCGCGTGCATGAACGCCATGTTGGCGCCGGCGGTGACCATCACGCGCGCGCCCCCCGTCACGTCGATGCCGTTTTCGTCGCGCAGCTTCAGGGCGATCCGATCGAGCAGCGCCGGCAGGCCGGCGCCGTCCTGATACTCGTGCGTGGAGGGCGACGGCAGCGCGGCCGCTACGGCGTCGAGCGCAGCCCGCGGCGGTCCGTAGTGGACGACCCCCTGCCCGAGTGAAATCGTGCCCGGCACCTGCCGGATGATGCCGCCGATCACGGCAATCACCGGCGCCTGCACCGCGTCCATACGCGTCGGAATCTTCACGGTCTGCATTATATTGGGTGCTCCGGAGGCCTCATGATACGCCGTCGTGCGTTGGTTCCCGTCCTCGCGCTGCTGGCCACGATGGTCGCGACGGCGGCCGGCACGCTGCAGACGCCGGAGCAATACTTCGGGTTCAAGGTGGGTGCCGACAACAAACTGGTCCGCTGGGACCGCATTGTCGACTACATGAAGCTGGCCGCGGCCACCTCCGATCGCGTGCGCTTCCGCGAGCTCGGCAGAACGAGCGACAACCACCCGTTCATCGCGCTCGAAATCAGCTCGCCCGACACGCTGAAGAACCTCGACCGTTACAAGCAGATGGAGCGGAAGCTCTATTTTCAGGGCGGCGCGCCCTCCGACGCGGAGCGCGACGAGATCTTCCGCCAGGGCAAGCTGGTGCTGCTCATCACCTGCAGCATCCACGCGAGCGAGATCGGCGCGTCTCAGATGTCGGTGGAGCTCGTGCACCGGCTGGCGACGAGCGATGCGCCCGAGGTGAAGAAGATCCTCGACAACGTGATCTTCGTGCTCGTCCCGAGCCTCAACCCCGACGGCCAGATCATGGTGACCGACTGGTTCAACAAGAACGTCGGCACCGAGTTCGCCAACAGCCCGATTCCCTATCTCTATCATCCGTACGTCGGGCACGACAACAACCGCGACATGTACATGTTCACGCAGAAAGAAAGCCAGCACACGGCCAGGCTGCTGTGGCACGACTGGTTTCCGTCCGTGTGGCTCGACGAGCACCAGATGGGCAACAACGCCGCGCGCATCTTCGTGATGCCGGCGACCGACCCGATCAACGCGAACGTGCACCCGCTGATCTACCGCTGGAACGGCATCCTCGGCCAGTCGCAGGCCGCGGCGCTCGAGGCGGCGGGCAAGGACGGCATCATCTACAACTCCACGTACACGAACTTCTGGGAAGGCGCGATGGCGTGGAGCGGGTGGTGGCACAACCAGATCGGCCTGCTCACGGAGGTGGCGAGCGCGCGCGTGGCCGCGCCGATCGATCAGGTGCGCGCCGTGCCCGGGCGCCCTTCGCCGGGATCGGGGCAGACCCCGTCCGGCGGCGGCCGCGGCGAGATGCGGTTCGACAGCGGACCGATCCCGGCGCCCACCGACATCAACTCCCGCACGGAATATCCGCGTCCCTGGATGGGCGGCCACTGGACGCTCCGCGACGTCGTCGACTACGAGATGATCGCGACGATGGCGCTGCTGGAGACGGCGGCGGATCGGCGCGAGACGATCATGCGGCAGATCTACGAGGTGAACCGGCAGACGATCGAGAACGGCCGGACCAGCAACCCGTCGGCGATCCTCGTACCGATCGAGCATCAGCACGACGCGCGTGAAGCGGGGCACCTCGTGGACGCGCTGATCAGGGGCGGCGTCGAGATCTACCGCGCCGACGCGGCGTTCGAGGCGGACGGCAGGGCGTACGGCGCCGGCACGTTCGTCATCCCGATGACGCAGGTGTTCGCGCGCTACGCGAAGGACATGCTCGAGAAGCAGACGTATCCCGAGGTCCGGCGCGGGCCGGGCGCGCCGCCCGAGCCGCCCTACGATGTGACGGCCTGGTCGCTCGGCATGCTGCTCGGCGTCGACACCGTGTTCGTCGAGAACGCGCTGCCGGCCGTGACGATGACGAAAGTGAACGGGCGGCCGACGATGGCCGGCGAGGTGGCCGGCACCGGCACCCGGTTCGCGTTCGACTACAAGGGCGCCGACTCGGCGATCGCGATCAACCGCCTGCTCAAGGAGGGCGCGCGCGTCTCCTTCGACGGTCCGTCGCACGTCGCGGTCAGCGGCATCGCGCGCGCAAGGGTCGAACAGCTTGCGAAGGACTTCGGCCTGAGCGTCAAGGCCGGGGACGCCGTCTCAATCCGCAATCCGCAATCGCAATCCGCAATCGCAATCCGCAATCCGCAATCCGCAATCCGCAATGACGTGGCCTTCCATGCTCCCCGTGTGGCCATGTACCAGCCGTGGACCGGCGGAAACATGGACGAAGGGTGGACGCGGTGGGTGCTCGAGCAATACGAGTTCAACCTGACGTCGATCCACAACGCCGACATCCGCGCGGGCAGCCTGCGGCAGAAGTTCGACACGATCATCATCGCCGACCAGAGCCCGCGCGACATCATCGACGGGTTCGACTCGAGCGCGATCCGCGCCGAGTACCGCGGCGGCATCGGCGAGGCGGGGGTCGATCAGCTGAAGCAGTTCGTCGCCGGCGGCGGCACGCTCGTCACGATGGGCAACGCGTGCGATCTGGCGATCGAGAAGCTGCCGATCCCGTTGCGCAACCTCAAGAAGGGGCTGACGCGCGATCAGCATTTCGCTCCCGGCGCCATACTGAAGCTCGAGGTCGACACGCAGCACCCGCTCGGCTACGGCGTGGCAGCGGACACGTACGGGTTCTACATCAACAGCCCGTTCTTCTCGATCGTGGAAGGCTTCGCATCGCAGAAGACCAGCGTGATCGCGCGCTACCCGAACACCAACGTGATCGCGTCGGGGTGGCTGAAGGGCGAAGAGCTGATGGCGGGCCGGGCCGCCGTCGTCTCGATCGACATGAACCCGGGCAAGGTCGTGCTGTTCGGCTTGCGCCCGCAGCACCGCGCGCAGACGCACGCGACCTTCCCGCTGCTCTTCAACGCGCTGTATCTGTCGGCGCCGGGCGACGCGCCGGTGAAGACGTCGAATTGATTCGCATCTTCGTCACGGGCGGGACGTTCGACAAGGAATACCACGAGCTGACCGGCTCGCTGTTCTTCAAGGACACGCACCTGGCCGAGATGCTGCGCCTCGGACGCAGCCGCGTCGATGTGGCCATCGAGACGTTGATGATGATCGACAGTCTGGAGATGAGCGAGGGGGACCGCGCGCTGATCGTCGGACGGTGCCGGGAGGCGGCCGAGTCGCGCATCCTGATTACGCACGGGACCGACACGATGGTCCAGACCGCCGCGGCGCTGGCGGCCGCGGTGATCGGGGACGAACCTCGATCCGAGACCGTGACGAGGTCCGTCCCCGGCAAGACCGTCGTCCTGACCGGCGCGATGATTCCCTACGCGTTCGGCAGCTCGGATGGATTGTTCAATCTGGGGAGCGCGCTGTCGTTCGTGCAGGCGCTGCCGGCCGGCGTGTACATCGCGATGAACGGACGCTGCTTCAATTGGGATCGCGTGAGGAAAAACCGGGAAACCGGGGTCTTCGAGGCGGTCTAAAGACGCGACAAGGACACAAAGGCCCAGAGGAATACAAAGCATGCATGGTCGTTTTCGCGCGATGGCGTTCTTCTTCTTTGTGTCCTTTGTAGCCTTTGTGTCCTCTGTGATGGCGACCCAGGAGACTGGGAGCCGCGACGAGATCACGCGGCTCCTCTCTGAGTACGTCGCCATCGACACCTCGAATCCGCCGGGCGATACGACCAAGGCGGCCGGCTTCCTCGCGGCGATCATCGACCGCGAAGGGATTCCGGTGACGCGCTACGAGTCGGCGCCGGGGAAGGCGATCGTCTACGCGCGGTTGAAGGCCACGGTCTCTCCCGCCGCCGGCAAGGCGATCGTGCTCCTCCATCACATGGACGTCGTGCCGGCCGATCGCGCGCAGTGGAAGACCGATCCGTTCGAGCCGACGATTCGGGGCGACGACCTCTGGGGCCGCGGCTCGATGGACATGAAGGGGGCGGGCGTCGCGCAGTTGGTCGCGTTTCTGATGCTGAAGCGCCAGAACGTGCCGAGAACGCGCGACGTCATTCTGCTGGCGGAGCCCGACGAGGAAGTCGGCGGCGCGCTCGGCGCGCGCTGGATGATCGCCAACCATTACGCCGAGCTCGATCCCGAGTACGTCATCGACGAGGGTGGCTTCGGCAGCACCGATCTGTTCGCCCCGAACAAAATGGTGTACGGCATCTCGGTCGCCGAGAAGAAGATCGTCTGGCTGAAGCTGCGCGCGGAAGGCGTCGCCGGCCACGGCAGCCAGCCGACCGATACGAACCCGAACGATCGCCTCGTCAAGGCGCTCGCGCGGCTGCTTGCGGAACCGCAACGGACCGTAGGGGCGGAGCCGGCTCCGTCCTCGCGACCCGATCGCGCTCGCCCCCCACGTCCCGCGGCGGAGCCCTCCGTGCTCGACGTGATGCAGGCGAAGGTCGGCGCCTTCGCGCGAAACAAGTTCACCAACGCAATCCAGCACTCCACGATCTCGCTGACCTGGTTCCGATCCGGTGTCGGCGATCCGCCGAAGATCAACGTCATTCCGTCGGTCGCCGAGGCGGGCCTCGATTGCCGCGTGCTGCCGGGGACCACGCGCGACCAGTGGATCGCCGAGATCCACCGTCGCCTCGGCGACCCATCGATCGCGATCGAGCTGATCAACGAGTCCGACGATCCGGTGGTCACGCCGCAGGACACGCCGCTGTACCGGAACATCGCCGCGGCCATCACCCGGCGCCACCCGGAGGCGATCGTCACGCCGATGCTCATCCCGTACGGCACCGACTCGAACGCGTTCCGCCCAAAGGGCGTGAAGAGCTACGGGATCTTCCCCGCGCTGCTCCCGGCCGACGTCGTCGCGTCGATGCACGGCGACGGCGAGCACGTGAGCCTTGCGGGTGTGCGCGAGGCGGCGCAGGTGTTCTTCGAGGCGCTGCGCGACACGCTGGCGCCTCGATGAGGACGAGTCGTGGCTCATGGCCCATGTCCGATGGCTATGGTCGATGGCTTCGTTCATTGACCGCCGCCATCAGCCTTCTGGTCTTCGCCAAGACCGTCGGTTGCCGCCGGGCTGCGCCGCCGCTCGAAAGGCCGCCCAATATCCTGCTGGTGACCATCGACACGCTCCGCGCGGATCGCGTCGGCGCCGGCATCACGCCGGCCATCGATCGCCTCGCGGCGTCCGGCGTCAGGTTCACGTCGGCGCGCTCGGCGGTGCCATTGACGCTGCCGTCGCACACAACCATCCACACGGGGCTGCTGCCGCCGGCGCACGGCGTCCGCGAAAACGGGATCGACGCGCTCGCCGACACGCACGCCACGATCGCGCGGCTGCTGAAGGGCGCCGGGTACGACACGGCGGCGTTCGTCGGCGCGTTCGTGCTCGATCACCGCTTTGGCCTGGCGCAAGGGTTCGACATCTACGACGATCAGATCCTGCGCGATCCCGACGCGGCCGATCGACTCGAGGCCGAGCGTCCCGCGTCCGCCGTCATCGAGCGCGCGCTCGCATGGCTCGACGCGAATCGCCAATCCGCAATCCGCAATCCGCAATCCGCAGTCCGCAATCCGCAATCCGCATTCTTTCTGTGGGTCCACCTCTACGATCCCCATGCGCCCTACAACCCGCCGAGCGAGTTCCGCGCGCGAACCACCACGCCCTACGACGGCGAGATCGCGTACGCCGACTCGCAGCTCGCGCGTCTGCTGGACAGGCTCAGCGCCCGCGGCTTGATGGAGCGCACCGTCGTCGCCGTCGCCGGCGATCACGGAGAAGGGCTCGGCGAACACGGTGAACGGACGCACGGCATGCTCGTATACGACTCGACGCTGCGCGTCCCGCTGATCATCGCGGCGCCCGGCCATGCGGCCGCGACGCGCGACGAGGCGGTCAGCCTGGCCGATGTCGCGCCGACGATTCTTCGCGCCGCCGGCCTCACGCCGCCCGACGCGATGAAGGGGCGCGACCTGCTCGGTTCGGTCCGGCTTCAGCGGGACCTGTACAGCGAGACCGAGTATCCGCGAGTCGCCGGCTGGAGCCCGCTGCAGGCGCTGACCGACGGCCGCTGGATGACGATTCGCGGCAGCACGACGACCGAGGTCTACGATCTGCGCGCCGATCCGCGCGAGGGGCACGACGTCGCCGCCGCGCAAGCCGCGCGCGCGGCGGCGATGGCCTCGCGCGCCGGCGCGATTCACGCGAGCGCCGCGGCCTCCACCTCGCGCGCGATTTCTCCGGAGGCGCAGGACCGCTTGCGATCGCTCGGCTACGTCGCCGGTGCCGTCCCGGCAGGCTCCGCATCCGGCGCGCCGAATCCGGCTACCCGGATCGCGATGTGGAACGAATTCGAAGATGCGATCTCCGCGCTCACCGCTCGTCGCGCCGACGCGCTGACGATGCTCCGCCGCCTGGCGTCCACCAACGCCGACTCGCCGGTGATGCAGGCGACGTACGGACGTGCACTGAAGGAGGCGGGACAGGCCGACGCCGCGCTGGCCGTGTACCGCCAGGCCGCGAGGCGCTGGCCGACCGACGCCACGCTGTTTCACGACCTCGCAGTGACCGCGCGCGACGCGGCCAATCGGGCACGCGGTCCGGGCGCGAAGGCGCTGCACGACGAAGCCTCGCGCGCCGACCAGGCGGCGGTTACGCTCGAACCACGCAGCGCCGCGGCGCACAACGGCCTGGGGCTGCTCGCCATCGACAACGATCGCGCCACCGACGCGGTGAAGGCGTTCGAACGGGCGACGGCAATCGATTCCAACAACGCGTCGTACTGGGCGAACCTCGGCAACGCGCGGCGCGCCGCCGGCGACCGCGCCGGCGCCGAGCAGGCGTATCGCCGGGCGCTCGAAGTCGACGCACGAATGGCCGACGCTGCCAACGGGCTCGGCGTTCTGCTGGTCGAGGCGAACCGGCCCGCGGACGCCGCGGCCTGGTTCGACCGGGCCATCGCCGCCGCGCCCGATCTCGCCGAAGCACGACTGAACCTGGGGATTGCGTTGCAGCAGAGCGGGCAGACGATGCGGGCGGCCGAGGCGTACCGCGGCGTGCTCGGCGCCCGCGGTGATCATCCTCGCGAGAAGGCCGCAGCCGCGAAGTTGCTGGCCTCGCTACGAGGCGCTCGGTGACATCACGTAGGGCTGAGGGCGTAGGGCTGAGGGGTCGCAGCGTTGCGCGCGTGCTAGGCCTCAGCCCTTTGCTCTTGGCCCTGACGAACGCAGCGTGCTCGCGCGCACCCGCCGGACCGTCGCCGGTGCGAGCCCGAAATCTCGTTCTGATCACCGTCGATACGCTGCGTGCGGATCATGTCGGAGCGTACGGCTGGGCGCGCGCGCGAACGCCGGCGCTGGATGCGATCGCCGGCGGCGGCGCGCGGTTCGATCGCGCCTATGCGGCGGCGCCGATCACGCTGCCGTCGCACGCGACGCTGCTCACCGGCCGTTATCCGCCAGGACACGGCGCGCGCGACAACGGCCTGCACGTGTCGCCGGCCGTTCCGACGATTGCCACCGAGCTGCACGCCAAGGGCTTCAAGACGGCCGCGTTCGTCGCGGCATTTCCGCTCGACCATCAGTTCGGCCTCGACCGCGGCTTCGACGTCTACGGCGACCGCCTGCCGCGCGGCGCCGACGGCCGCATCGCCAACGAGCGCCCCGCCGCCGGCGTCGTCAACGACGCGATCGCCTGGCTGCGCTCCGTTTCCAATCCGCAATCCGCAATCCGCAGTCCGCAGTTCTTCCTGTGGGTCCATCTCTTCGAACCGCACGCGCCGTACGGCGATCCGTCCTCGTCGCGGCCGGCGCTCGATCGGTACGACGAGGAGATCGCGACAGCGGACGGGGAGATCGGCCGGCTGATCGCCGCGCTCGGGCCCGCGATCGCGGACACGCTGCTGGTGGCCGCGGGCGACCACGGCGAGGCGTTCGGTGAGCACGGAGAGTACGCGCACAGCATCTTCGTGTACGACACCACGCTGCGCGTGCCGCTGCTGATGCGCGGGCCGGGCGTACCCGCGGGCACGCGCGTCGCCGAACCGGTGACGCTCGCCGACGTCGCGCCGACGCTGATGCGCGCGCTCGGTGTGCCGATGGCCGGCGTGGACGGCATCGATCTGTCGCCCGCGTTCTCCCACAAGCCGCTGCCGCAGCGCGAGCTCTACGCCGAGTCGTTCGCGCCGCTGGTGGAATTCGGATGGGCGCCGCTGCGCGCGGTGCGATCCGGCGGGCGCAAACTGATCGCCGCACCCAAGCCCGAGCTCTTCGACCTCGGGCAGGATCCGGGCGAGACGAAAAACCTGGTCGAGGAACAGCCGACCGCCGCGCGGGACCTCGAGGCGCGCGTGAATCGCTACAGCGGATCGGACCTGCCGAGCGCCGCGGCTGCCGATCGCGAAGCGGCCGAGCGCCTGCGCGCGCTCGGCTACAGCTCCGGCTCTTCAATCCGCAATTCAATCCCCAATTCAATCCCCAATTCAATCCGCAATCCGCAATCCGCAATCCGCAATGACGCCGCCGGTCGCCCGGATCCCAAAGACCGGCGCGACATGGCCGCGCGGATCGCGCAGATCACGGCGGGCGAGCTGTCCGGTCCCGCACTCGTCGCCGCGCTCGAAGGCATCGTCGATGAGAATCCGCGCAACGGGCAGGCGCAGCTGCGCCTCGGCTACGCGCGGCTGCAGGCGGGCGATTGCGTCCGCGCGGAGCCGGCGTTTCACGCGGCCGCCGCCGCGGGCCTCCCGGCCGCGGACGTGCATCTCGGGCTCGCGACCTGTCTGGGCCAGCGAGGCGATCTGGCGGGCGCCGAACGGGCGCTGGCCGAGGCGCGGCGGATCGAGCCGGACAACCCGGCGGTCATCGCAAACCTCGGGCTCCTGCAGGCATCGAAGGGTGATCTCGCTTTGGCGATCCAGTCCCTTTCAGCCGCGCTCGCGAAGGATCCCGCACTCCACGAAGCGCAGTTCAATCTGGCCGTCTTATACGCGAAGGCAGGGCGCCGGGCTGAAGCGGCGTCCACGGCCCGTGACCTTCTGGCTCGCCTGCCCGCGAATGCCCCTCAGCGGCCGGAGGTTGTACGCCTTCTCAAGGCCGTCCAATAGTCCATCCAACCATTTATTTGGATTGCATTTACTGACAATCCAATATTTTCGTGCTTTTTCCCATAGCCGCGCGGTGCAACCAATCCTTGCAATTGCCCATCAAATAAGGGTTTCCGTTACAGTCGAGAACCCAGTAGACTGTGGTGTCCCAATTGCACTGCGATCTGTACTGATCATCGTCCTGCATCGACGTAGTTGTGTTTAGACATTTTGGAGGCGTTGGATGAGAAGGCATTTGTTCGGGGTGGCGATTCTGCTGCTCACGTGCGCATCGGCGTTTGCGCAGCAGACCACCGGCACTATCACGGGCCGCGTGCTCGACCAGCAGGGCTCTGCAGTTCCCGGCGCGACGGTCACGGCCAAAAGCGGTACGACCGGTTTTACCAGATCCGAAGTCAGCGACGCCGAAGGCGTGTATCGCCTCGCCGCGCTGCCGGTCGGCAACTACGACGTGACCGCGGAGCTCTCGGGCTTCACAACCGTGTCGAAGAAGGATGTCGTCGTGAGCGTCGGCCAGACGCTGTCGGTCGACTTCCCGCTGAGAGTCGCGGCGCTTGCCGAAACAGTCAACGTGACCGGCGCCTCGCCGCTCATCGAGACGACCTCGTCCTCGGTGGGTGCGGTCGTCGACGTGAAGCGCATCGAGAGCCTGCCGCTCAACGGCCGGCAGTTTGCGAATCTGGCGGCGACGGTCCCTGGCGTCGGGCTCTCCTTCCATACGGATCCGACCAAGAGCACGCAGTATGCACCCCAGATCAACGGCGGCAACGGCCGCAACGTGAATTACCAGATCGACGGCGGCGACAACAACGACGACACGGTCGGTGGCATTCTTCAAGCGTTTCCGCTCGAGGCGATCCAGGAATTCAACTTCCAGACGCAGCGGTTCAAAGCCGAGTACGGCCGCAGCAACGGCGGCGTGCTGAGCGTGGTCACCAAGAGCGGCACGAACCTGTGGGCCGGCAGCGTCTTCGAGAGCTTCCGCGACAAGTCGATGAACGCGCAGACGGAGAGCGAACGGCTCGCCGCGGTGGCGAAACAGGATTACCGGCGCAACCAGTTCGGCGGCAGCTTCGGCGGACCGCTGGCGCAGGACAGAGCGCATTTTTTCGCCGCGATCGAGCGGACCCAGCAGGACACCACGCAGGTGGTCAACACGCAGGGACTGTTCCCGAGCAAGGACGGCGTCTTCCCGGTGCCGTACATCGAGAACCTGTTCACCGTCAAGATGACGGCCAACCTGAATGCCGCGCAGTACCTGTCGGTGCGCTACGGCCGCAACAACAACACGCAGCCGTACAACGCGGCGGTCACCAGCACGTTCGACAACTGGGGCGACAGCGCCAACGATCTGAACTCGATCAACCTGAACCACAACTGGGTGGTGGGCGGTTCGAAGCTGAACGAGTTCATCTTCCAGTACGCCGACTTCAACAACTTCATCGGGTCGCGCAGCTCGGCGCCGAACGAGAGTTTCCCGAACGGCGTGACCATCGGCGCCAACGGCAACACGCCGCAGACGACGTCGCAGAAGAAGTATCAGTTCCGCGACGATTTCTCGTGGCATCTCACGGGCCACGGCGGCCTCGGCCACGACTTCAAGGTCGGCGCGAACTTCATCAACGAGCCGCGTTTGTTCATCACATTCAACACCGGCAAGGGCGCGACCTTCTACACGCACGTAGACAACACGCTGACCGGACCGATCTCGAACGTGTCGATCAGCGACGGCAATGCCGAGGCGAACATTCCGCTGAAGCAGTTCGCGACGTACTTCCAGGACGACTGGCGCGTGTCCGATCGACTGACCCTCAACTATGGCATCCGGTACGACGTCATCTCGGGGTTCAATCTCGATCAGTCGAAGAACCCGAACTTCGTGCTGATCCATAACGCCGCCATCGCCGGAAAGTTCAATGTGCTCCCGGCCCCCGTGGCCGCACAGCTCAACCACTTCGCGTCCGATCCGAAGATCGACAAGAACAACTTCCAGCCGCGCGTCGGCGCCGTGTACGACATCGGGGGCAACGGGAAAGACATCGTCCGCGCCGGCTGGGGCATCTACACCGACGTCGGCTACACCAACTCGAATGTCTTGTTCGCCGCAGCCGACGCGACCGGCCAGGGGTTCGGCAACGTGTTCAACGTCGACACCTCGTCGGGCATCAGGAACCAGGACGGCACGTTCTTTAGGGTCGGCCAGCCGCTGTCCAACATCGCGAGTCAGAATCAGGCGACGGCCGGCTTTCCATTGTTTGGACAGTATGTGGATCCGCTGCTCCAGATGCCTTACCAGATGCAGGCCAACGTCGGCTGGTCGCACGAGCTGGACGCCAACACCGTCTTCAACGTCGATGTCGTCGACTCGAGGGGCCGGGATCTGAACACGCGTCCGCGACTGAATCAGCGCATACCGGGCACGACGATCCGCCGCATCTCGGCGTTGCTGCCCACGCCGTTGAGCCCGAACGCCGCCGGCAACCGCCCGGCGCTGAGCGTGGGCAAGAGCGAGTACGACGCGATGATCGCGAGCGTGCGGCGCCGGCTGGCGAAGGGCTTCGATTTCACAGCGTCATACACGCTGGCGAGGGCGAAGAGCACGATCGGCACGTCGGTCGATCAGCTCAACACCGCGAACATCCAGGATCCCAACGACCCGTTCGATGCGCCGGTGCAGAACGGCCCGACCACCGACACGGACGCGCGGCACCGCGTGAGCCTTTCGGCCGTGTTCGAACTGCCGTTCGGATTCCGCGTGGCGCCCATCTACTATTTCCGGACGGCGCTCCCTGTGAACCTGGTCGACGGCCGCGACCTCAACCGGGACGGCGATGCGAATGACATTCCGGCGCACGCCTACGCGGTTGACTCGTTCGACGCCGGCACCGGCGTGACCACGTTCAAGGACATCGGCTCGTGCGAGACGGTGA
>JRHI01002477.1_pt1 | contig 12618 bp, 9 predicted proteins | sample 215371 | NCBI WGS metagenome assembly JRHI01 (sample SAMN02929681, study PRJNA255918) | sediment metagenome | biome: cave system; feature: Ice Cave; material: Sediment; isolation source: sediment from deep within a dark volcanic ice cave with no known source of... ...
ACCTCGACCAGGGTCACCGCCAGCCAGTGGCGGGCTTCCAGCCGTTCCGGTTCCAGTTCGACGACGCGGCGATAGTCCGGCACGGCCTTCTGGAGGTTGCCTACTTGCCGCCACACGTCGCCGCGCAGGCAGAGCGCTTGAGCGCTGTCGGGTTGCAGTTGCAGCCAGCGGTCGAGGCAATTGAGGGCGTCGAGGATCCGATACATGCGCAGATAGCCCTCGGCCAGCGCTTCCCAGATGAGCGGCGCGTTCTCCGGCTCCTGCTCGGCACAGGTGGACAGGTAATCCTCGTACTCGCCCTCCTCTCCCATGTCGCCCTTGGTGACCTCGAGTAGGGCCCACTCCAGCGCCGTCCTGGAAGACTTGCCCTGCTGGAGGCGCTGGCAGTCGTTGAGCTGCCGTTCCGCCTCGCCGTAGGCGCCGGCCAGGCGCGCCGCCCGGCTGGCCAGGAGATGGACGCGAGGACTGGAGGACCAGGGAGGGATGGCTAGACAGACGTCGAGATGCGTGCGGGCCTCGGCGCCGTGGCAGCGTTCCAGGGCGGTCAGGGCGGCGCGCCAGTGATACCAGGCCCACAGTTCCGGCGCGGCCAGGACGGCCCCGGCAAGGAGGGTCAGCATGAACAGGAGTCGGCGAGGCCGACCGAGCAGGCCTTTGACCACTTGTCGCAGCACGCGCTGCCTCCCTTGTGGGGCAGGTTTCCGAACTCGCCCTCTTGCTGTGGCAGGTTTGGAAACCTGCCCCACGAGCCTCACTGGCTGGTCCCGGCCGGCGCGGGCTGATCCGCGTGGCCGTACTGCTCAGCCAGCCGCCGGTGACGGGCGGCCCCTCTCAGCTGCCCGGTCTGCTGATAATACGCGGCGAGGGCGCGATGGGTTGGCGCGTGCTTCGGATCTTCCTGGAGGGCGCTCTGCAACCAGCGGAAACCTTCGGCGGGGGCCCCGGCCCGCATCGAGATCATCGCCGCCTCGTAGTGCAGTTTCGCGTCGTGCGGGTTTTGCTGCATCTTCACATTGACGATCTCTTCGATCCGCTTCATGTCGTTTTCGATCTGCTTCAGCTGCTCGGCCAACTTGCGGGCCTCGGCCATCTGGCCGCGCTGCGTTAGACACTGGTAGAGCTGGTAGTGGAGGGCGTAATTGCCCGAATCCAGATCGCAAGCCTGACGCAACCATTTCTCGGCCGCCTCCTCCTGGCCCTCGCGCAGCGCCAGCTTGCCGCGCTCCGCTAGCGCGTCCGGGAACCGCGGCTGCCGCGCGAGCACGTCGTCGAGGAGACGCTTGGCCTCCTCGACCTGGCCCAGCTGATCGCGGCACCGCGCCAGGTAGACCTGCACGTGGGGCTCGTTCGGCTGCCGCTGCCACAACCATTTCAGGTGCGGCAGTGCCTCGTTGGGCTGCGACCGATCCAGCAGCAGGATGCACAGGCGCGAGCGCGCGTCCACGCGTTCCGGATCGAGTTCCACCACCCTGTTATAGCTGGCGATGGCGTCCTGAGACTTCGAGTGAAAGTCATTTAGCTGGCCCTGGAACCAAAGCGCCTGCGGATTGTCCGGCTGCAGTTCCAGCCAGCGAGTCAGATAGTCGCCCGCCTCCTGCAAACGATACATGCGCAGGCAGCCGTGAGTCATGGCTTCCAGGATGAGGGGCGTGGCCGGGCCGCTGCTCGCCATCTCGGCCTGACAGAACCGGGTCACGCCGTCCACCTCGCCGCGCTCGGCGTGGAGCAGGGTGCGTTCGAGAATCAGTTCGTCGGTCTGCGGCTGGACGAGCTGGAATTGTTCGAGACATTGTTCGGCTTCGTCAAACCTGCCCAAGCGGCGCGCCGCCCGTGCCGCCAGGAGGAGCGTGGTACCGTCGCGCGGCCAAACGTCGAGGCAGATTTGCAAGTGCTCGCGGGCCTCGGCGTCGTGATAGTGTTCCAGGGCGGAGCGGCCGGCGCGGAAGTGATACCAGGTCCAGACCTGGGCGCCGGCCAGAGCGGCGCCGAAGCCGATCAGCGCGAGCAGTCCGACGACGGCGAGGAAACGCACGGGGTGGCGGACCAAGGAGCGTGCGATCCACGCACACCCGCCCAGCGGGCCAGCCAGCGCGCGGAGGAAGCGCGGGGATGGCACGGCTGCCGTGGGACGGGCGGCGACCGGGGCGGAAACAGCCTCCAACTCTTTCACTTCCGACTCTTTCATCGTTCTCCTTCGCTCCCTTGCGGGGCGAGGCGGCGGGCCTGGATACCCCTCATTTTGATTACCAGTACCAGCGCGACCTGTCAATCAGGAACAGCGGCAAGATCGAGAAGCAAAACGTCAAAAAGCTTCACGACGACCGTTTCAAGGCATGAGAGAACGTTGATTCTTGCATTCCCGAAACGGCCCGAAAAGAGAGGGCCGTCGCCTTGACTTCCGGAGTGGCCCCTTTATCCTAAAATTACTAGCAATTCCTGGACCGATCGCCTGCATCGGTGTCCATCCTGCCCCTGGCGCGCGTGAGGTCATGAAGAGGCCTTCCCTTTTCCTCGGCTGCAACCTTGTCCTCGTGGCGGCTGCCGGCGTCCTCGCCTGGGGCTGCCCGCGGCATGTCCCGTCCACTCCCGAGGAGGAACCGCCCGCTGCTCCCTGGTTCGCCGACGTGACCGATGAGGTCGGCCTCGACTTCGTCCACGACGCCGGCCCGCTCGGCAGCTACTTCATGCCGCAGGTCCTTGGCTCGGGAGCCGCCCTGTTCGATTACGATAACGACGGCCGACTCGACATCTATCTGCTGCAAAACGGCGGGCCAAACTCCAAGTCCACCAATCGCCTGTATCATCAGGAGTCCAGCGGGCACTTCCGCGACGCCAGCGCCGGCTCGGGCCTGGACATTGCCGGCTACAACATGGGCGTGGCCATCGGCGACGTCAACAACGACGGTCTGCCCGACGTCCTCGTCACCCAGTACGGCGGCATCAAGCTGTTTCTCAACAACGGCAATGGAACCTTTAAGGATATCACAAAGGAAGCCGGCCTGAGCAATCCCGCCTGGGGCGCCTCGGCCGCGTTCCTCGACTACGACCGCGATGGCTGGCTCGATCTGGTCGTCGTCAACTATGTCGATTACGACCCGACCTGGCTGTGCCATACGGCGAGCGGCCGGCCGGACTACTGTGCGCCGCGCACGTTTCCGGGCCGGGTGAGCCGGCTGTTCCGCAACCTCGGCGGTGCCGGCAAGGGCGTGCGCTTCGAGGACGTGACGGAGAAGTCAGGGCTCGGCGCCGTCCCCGGTCCGGGCCTGGGAGTGCTTTGCGCCGACTTCGACGGCGACGGTTGGCCGGACATCTTCATTGCCAACGACGGCCAGCCGAATCGTCTGTGGATCAATCGGCACGACGGCACCTTCAGCGAAGAAGCGGTCCGTCGCAGCCTCGCTTGCAATGCGATGGGCCAGGCCGAGGCCGGCATGGGCGTCACGCTGGGCGATGTGGACGGCGACGGCCTGTTCGACGTCTTCGTGACGCACCTGACCGACGAGTCGAACCGGCTGTGGCGGCAGGGACCGCGCGGCTTGTTCCACGATCGCACGGTCAGCTCCGGCCTGGCCGGTCCGCGCAGCCGGGGCACCGGCTTCGGCACCCTCCTGGGCGACTTCGATCAGGATGGCTGGCTCGACCTGGCCGTGGTCAACGGCCGGATTTCGCAGGCCAACGACATGGTGAACGCCGGCCTCGGTCCCCACTGGGGGTTGTACGCCGAGAAGAATCGGCTATTCGCCAACGAGGGTGCGGGACGTTTCCGCGACGTGTCGTCGGGCAACGCGGCCTTCTGCGGGACGGCCAACGTGGCGCGTGGCCTGGCGTGCGGCGACGTGAACGGCGACGGAGCGCTCGACCTGCTGGTGACGACAGTGGCAGGTCGGGCGCGGCTGTACCGCAACGTAGCGCCGGGGCGCGGTCACTGGTTACTGGTGCGCGCCATCGACCCGGCGCTGCACCGCGATGCGTATGGCGCCGAGGTGCGCGTGCGGGCCGGCGAGCGGCGCTGGGTGCGCTGGATCAATCCGGCGAGCAGTTACCTGTGCAGCAGCGACGTGCGCGCGCACTTCGGACTGGGCGCGGTGGAACGCGTGGACGCCATCGAGGTCGTGTGGCCGGACGGCACGACCGAGACGTTTCCCGGTTGCGGCGTGGATCAGCAGGTGCTACTGCCCAGGGGGAAGAAGTAAACCGTGCAGCCGCGACGCGCAGCGTCATGATGACTGCACGGGGAGGACCCATGTCGAGGACCGCGCGAAGACTCCTGCTTGCGGTGACGTTGCTGCTCGGCGTCGCCGTCGCGGTCGGTGCCGGTTGGTATGTCTGGCGCTGTCCCGCGGCGCCGCCGGCAGCGCCGCCGGAAGTCATGCTAGCGGAAGCCGACCCGGAGTTGGCCGAGGCCGTGGAGGCGGCACAGCAGAAGGTACGCCACGCACCCGACTCCGTGACCGCCTGGACGCAGCTGGGACAGCTCCTCCGCGCCGCCGCCTTGCGCGAGCCGGCGGCCGTTTGCTTCGCCCAGGCCGAGCGACTCGATCCGCACGAGCCGCGTTGGCCGTACCTGTGCGGCGAGTCGCTCTACCAGCGCGATCCGGACGCGGCCCTGCCGCACTTGCAGCGTGCCGTGGATTTGTGCGGCCAGGCCGGCAGCAGCGACCTGGCGCCACGCCTGCGACTCGGTGAGGTGTACCTGGCGCAGGAGCACTACGACGAGGCGGAGACGCAGTTTCATCGTGCCCTCGAACTGGAGCCGGATAATCCAGCGGTCCAACTCGACCTTGGCCTGCTGGCCTATGCCCGCGACGATCTGCAGACGAGCCGCACGCACCTGCTCCGCTGCCGGCACAGTCCCTTCACGCAGCAGAAGGCGTGTGCCCAGCTGGCAGCAATCGCCCAACGTCAAGGCGATGCGAAGGAGGCGGCGGAACTCAGCCGATTGGCCGCCACGTTGCCGGAAGACGTTCCCTGGGCCGATCCGTTCGTAATGGAGTGTCTGGAGTTGGCGGTGGGTCGGCCAAGTCGTTTGCGGCGCGTCGAGCAGCTGGAGGCACAGGACCAGTTGCAGGAGGCCGCGCTGCAGCTGCGTCAACTGGCGCGGGAGCGGCCGGAGTATCGCGTCTACCTCGCCATGGGCAAGGACCTGGCGAAGTTGGGCGAGTTCACGGCGTCGGAGCAGGCGCTGCGCGCCGCGATCGCGCTGGAGCCGGACAGGGCGCAAGCGTACTACCATCTGGCCCGGCTGTTGTGGGCGCGCGCCGAGGAACGGGGACCGGCGGAGCGGGGTAAGGCGAATGTACAGGCCCAGTTCCAGGCTGCCGCGGACGGCGCGCGGCAAGCGCTGAGGCGCAAGGAGGATCATGCGCTGGCGCACATGGTGCTGGGCCTGTCTCTGCAGCGGCTGGGCCGCCGTACCGAGGCGCTGGCCTCGTTGCGGCAAGCGGTGGCGTGTGCGCCGGAACTGCCGGATACGCATCTCTATCTTGGCGAAGCGCTGGCAGAGGAGGGGAAGAAGGACGAGGCGCGGCCGCACCTGGAACGCGCGTTACAGCTGGCGCGGCCGAACGATCCGCGACCGCGCGCGGCGCTGGAACGTTTAAAATGAGCAAGGGGTCGGGACATTTATGAACGCGGGTGTCGCGCTGGCGGCGCCGCGAGGTCAGCAGAAAGGTCTGGATTTCGCCTCTGCCCGGCCCCTCTTCATGGATTTTACGGAGTCGTTATGGATACTGAGCAACCGGTCGATCGTTTCCCTTCGTCCTTCTCCCGCAGAGACCTCTTGAAAACGCTGGCCGCCCTGGGGGTCGGGCCGGCCGTGTTCCAGCGGGCCGTCGCCGCCCAGGCCGAGTCGGCGCGCGCGGTCACTGCGGCGATGATCGAGCAGGCCGAGTGGATTTCCGGAATCACACTAACCGGCGACGCCCGCCAGTCGATCGTCGCCGCGGTCAACCAGGCCGCCCGCGGCTTCGAGGCGCTGCGGAAGGTACCCCTGCCGAACGCGGTGCCGCCGGCCCTGACATTCGTCCCTGGCCCATGGCTGGCGGCAGCGGAAGGGCAACCGCGCGGGACCGTCGAACCGGCGAACCCCGTCGCCCCCAAGCGCCCGGCGGCGGACGAAGACCTCGCGTTCCTGCCCGTCACCGCCCTCGCGGCCCTCGTCCGCACCCGCCAGCTTTCCTCCGTCGAGCTGACGCGGCTCTACCTCGCTCGACTCAAGAAGTACGATCCGGCGCTGAAGTGCGCGATTACTCTGACCGAGGACCTGGCCCTGAAGCAGGCGGAGCAAGCGGACCGGGAGATTGCCGCCGGCCGATACCGCGGTCCGTTGCACGGCATTCCATGGGGGGCGAAAGATCTGATCGCCTATCCCGGATACAGGACCACCTGGGGGGCAGCGCCGTACAAAAACCAGGTGCTTGATACGAAGGCCAGCGTGGCCCGCAAACTCGAAGAAGCAGGGGCGGTGCTCGTCGCCAAGCTGACGCTCGGGGCCCTGGCGATGGGCGACGTGTGGTTTGGCGGCATGACCCGCAATCCGTGGAACGTGAAGCAAGGCTCCAGTGGCTCGTCGGCCGGGCCGGCGTCGGCCGTGGTCGCCGGGCTCGTCGGCTTCGCCATCGGTAGCGAAACGCTTGGCAGCATTGTGTCCCCGTGCAGCCGGTGCGGGGCCAGCGGGCTGCGGCCGACGTTCGGCCGGATCAGCCGGCACGGCTGCATGACCCTCGCCTGGAGCATGGACAAGCTCGGCCCGATCGCCCGGTCGGTGGAAGACTGCGCCCTGATTCTCGGGGCCGTCCACGGGTCCGACGGACTGGACGCGGCCGCCGTGGACCGCCCCTTTTCCTGGCCGCTGCGGCGCGACCTGCGGGCGCTGAAAGTCGGCTACGTCGAGGACGGGGAGCACGCCCCGGACCGTGCCGAGTTGAAGGTGCTCCGCGACCTCGGGGTGCAACTCGTGCCGATCCAACTGCCGAACAAGTACCCGGTCGACGCGCTAATGACGATCCTGGACGCCGAGGCCGCGACCGCGTTCGACGATCTGACCCGGCAGGGGATCACCGAGGGGCTCAACTCCTGGCCGCGGACGTTCCGGGCCGGGCAATTCATCCCGGCCGTCGAGTACTTGCGGGCCAACCGCATTCGCACCCTGTTGATGCAGGACATGGCGAAGGTGATGGAACAGGTCGATCTGTATGTCGGCGGGGCCGACCTGCTGATCACGAACCTGACCGGGCATCCGACGGTCGTCCTGCCGAACGGGTTCAGGAAAGGGAACGGTGCCGAAGTACCGAGCGCGCTCACCTTTACGGGCCGCCTGTACGGCGAGACCGAACTCCTCGGTGTTGCCCACGCCTACCAGCAAGCAACCGGTGTCCACCTGAAGCGCCCACCAATGTGGTAGCCATTCATCAAGAAAGGGGTTTCTCTTGGTTTCCAGCAGCAACGGCACGATGGCCGACGTGGTCGTCATCGGCGGCGGCCCGGCGGGCAGCACGGCCTCGACCCTGCTCGCCCAGCAGGGCCTCCACGTACAGCTCTTCGAGCGCGAACGCTTCCCGCGCTTCCACATCGGCGAATCGCTCATCCCTGAGACGTACTGGGTGCTGCAGCGGCTCGGGATGCTCGACAAGATGAAGAAGAGCCCTTTTATCAAGAAATACAGCGTCCAGTTCGTCAATGCCGCCGGCAAGGTGTCGGAGCCCTTCTACTTCTGGGACAACAAACCGCACGAGTGCTCGCAGACCTGGCAGGTGGTCCGCAGCGAATTCGACCTGATGATGCTGCGCAACGCTGAGGAACACGGCGTCGCGGTCCACGAGGCCACGCGCGTTCTGGAAGTGCTCTTCGACGGCGACCGGGCCGCCGGCGTGCGCATCCAGAAGGAAGACGGCACGCAGCAGGAAGTGCGGGCGCAGGTGGTGATCGACGCCAGCGGCCAGAGTGCCATGCTGCAGAACCGCTTCAAGCTGCGCGCCTGGGACCCAGTGCTGAACAAGGGCGCCATCTGGACCTACTGGGAAGGGGCCTACCGCGACACCGGCCGAGACGAAGGGGCCACCCTGGTCATCCAGACTGTCAACAAACAGGGGTGGTTTTGGTACATTCCGCAGCACGACAACACAATCAGCGTCGGCGTGGTGGCGCCGTTCGACTACCTGTTCAAGGGACGCGGCAGCCACGCGCATACCTACGACGAAGAGGTGGAGCGCTGCCCGGCCGTCAAGGAGCGCGTGGCGTCCGGCCGGCGCGCGACTGGCTACTTCGCCACCAAGGACTACTCCTACCGCACAAAGCAGGCGGCGGGTGACGGCTGGGTGCTGATCGGCGACGCTTTCGGCTTCCTCGATCCGCTCTACTCGTCCGGCGTGCTGCTGGCGCTGAAGTCCGGCGAGATGGCCGCCGACGCGATCGTCGAGGGGCTGGCGAAGGGAGATGTGTCCGCCGCCCAGCTGGGCAAGTGGGCGCCGGGATTCAACCGCGGCGTGGATCGGATGCGCCGCCTGGTCTGCGAATACTACGACGGCTTCAGCTTTGGCCAGTTCGTTCGCACTTTTCCCCACCTGAAGGGGCTCGTCACCGACCTGCTGATCGGCGACCTGTTCACCGATCGGGTGGACGCGGTCTGGGAGTCGATGGAGTCGCTGTATCCGCCCGACAAGGCCGCCATCCCGTCGTGGAGTGCCGCGGCGGCGCCCGAAGTCTCCGAGAACAAGGTGAATGAGCTGTTCTTGCCGGAGGGACCGATGCGCTAAGTTTAGCCGCGTCGCGGTTACACGATCACAACACATTTCCGTGAACGGCTGTCACGCGGCTTGACGCGCACGTTCCGCCGGGACCGTCGTCTGCCGGCATAGCCATGCCGCCTCGGCGAAGCGCTGCGCCACGTGCCGCACCACCACGTCGGGCGGCGCCGTCGAACTGCGGCTCTGCACATCGACGTCGCACTGATCGTTGACGTAGTCGATGGCGACCACCGGCCGCGCACGACCGTCGTCGCCGCGTACCCGGTAACGGCTCGGCTCCTTACCGTCGCTCAGGCACAACTCGGTCGAGAACCATTCCAGTCCCGACAATCGGGCCAGCTCCCCGGCATACTCCAGCACCGGCCGCAGCCCATGGCAGCGAATCTCCGCGCGCGTCAGCAGCCGATAGTTCGCCCGCCCGCTCGGGTTGCTCCACCAGAACGGGAGCAGTTCGTCGAGGCAGTAGAGCACCCGCCAGTAGGCCGGCCGCTCCACACCGTCGCTACACTCCAGCCGTGGACAGGTGACGTACCGCTGCACGAGGAACGTGTCCTGCCGATCGTGATTGCGAGCCACGGCGAGGGCGGCCGTCACGTTGTCCGGCTGGGGATTCTCGACGCGGGCGACGCCCTTGCCGCCGAAGCCGTTGGCCGGCTTGACGACGAGGCGGGAACCCGGTTCGTCGAGGCGCAAGCGGGCGCGCTCCGCGGCGGTCAGCGGCCGGTCGGGAGTCTCCGGACGGAACAGGACTGTGTCGGGCACGCCGAGCCCGCGGCGAGTCAGTTCGAGATGGGCGGCGGCCTTGTCGGTGAAGAGACGTGAGCGGGCGGGGGGATTGACCGGATTGCCTCCCGCGTCGGCGACCGCCTGGGCCAGGCGGGCATAGGGATCGTCGGGCCGATGCCACAGGGCAAAGTAATCGAGGTGGAAACCGATCGTCAGCCGGCCATCGCCGAGCCGGCGGATCGCCTCGTGGACGACACCGTCGTGCAGCAGAGCGCAGGTCAGGCCGTGCTCGGCGGCGGCCTCGGCCAGCCAGCGGTCGAAGGCAGCGAAGGGGGCCTGCTCGGAAACAGGGTGGCTTATTGTCAGATCGTAGTGCGCGGCGAATTGTTCGGGGTTCGCCGGCTCGAGCAGTTGTCCCATCTTCGCCGTCCGCGCCGCTTCGCCAAACAGCCGCAACACGGCTGGTCCCGCGTCGCGCTCGCACTCCTGCCAGATGCGCATCGCCATCCTCCCTGCAAATCGCTCGTTCCTGAAGGGGCGGGAGGGTATGCCGTTGCAAGGGCGCGGTCAAGAGCAGCTGGCTTCAATTCCGCCCGAAATCGGATAACCGTCCGCGCCCGGCGAGCGGGGGGCGTTACTCCCTGATCTCCTTGCCAAGACTGCACTTGCATCATCAGGGAACTAACGCCATCTGCTCGCCAGGTGTTACCTGGGTTTGAACCGGGCCAAAGATTCCGCTACCAAGTTCAAGGGGTTTGGGAGAGGACGTTTCGCTGGAACCTTCGAGCCTTTCTGTGTCGCCGATGAACGAAGTTACCCGCATCCTGTCTGCCGTCGAGCAAGGCGATCCCCACGCTGCCGAGCAGCTCCTGCCGCTGGTCTACGACGAGCTGCGGCGGCTGGCGGCGCAGAAGCTGGCCCAGGAGAAGCCAGGACAGACGCTTCAGGCCACGGCCCTGGTCCACGAGGCGTACCTCCGGCTGGTGGCGAGCGGGGATGCGTCAACCCCCCGAGAACAGCAGTGGGACAGCCGCGGCCACTTCTTCGCCGCCGCGGCCGAGGCCATGCGCCGTATCCTCGTCGAGAACGCGCGACGAAAGGCCAGCCTCAAACGGGGCGGCGAGCCTGTGCGGCATGCGCTCGATGAGATCGACGTTTCCCTGCAGCGGCCACCTGAAGAACTGTTGGCCGTTCACGACGCACTCGACAAGCTGGCGGAGACCGACCCCCGCGCGGCGGAACTCGTCAAACTCCGCTATTTCGCCGGTTTCACGCTCGACGAGGCGGCCGAGGCCCTGGGGATCTCGCCGCGCACCGCGGACAGTGTCTGGGCTTATGCGCGCGCCTGGCTCTTTGTGCGCTTCGATCCCTCTTCCTGACTATCATACCCAAAGTAGTCGGCACACTCCGTGTGCCGAAGACCCCGCACAGGGAGTGTACGGGCTACTTTCTCCTGCCCGTCGCCTAAACAGAAAAAAGATCCGCCCGCGTTGCGCCTTTTCTCGCCGCCTTACGCATTGCAAAACAGAGGCTCCTTGGCAAGCACTCGAGTGGGGTTCCCGTCATGAACGAGCAGGCCATCTTCATCGCGGCGTTGCAGGAAGATCGAGAGATGCGCGCGGCCTACCTGGACCGAGCCTGTGGCGACGACCCATCGTTGCGGCAGCGAGTCGAGGTGCTGTTAGACGCGCACGAACGAGCCGGCAGCTTCCTCCAACAGCCCGCGGCGGGAGGGCTCACCGAGGCCTACCGTCCTCTCAGCGAGGGCCCGGGCACGGTCATCGGGCCGTACAAGCTGCTCCAGCAGATCGGCGAAGGCGGCTTTGGCGTGGTCTACATGGCCGAGCAGCAGGCACCGGTTCGCCGCAAGGTCGCCCTCAAGATCATCAAGCCCGGCATGGACACCAAAGAGGTCATCGCCCGCTTCGAGTCGGAGCGACAGGCGCTGGCGTTGATGGACCACCCCAACGTGGCCCGCGTGCTCGACGCGGGGGCCACCAACGGCGAGCCCGGTGGCGTCAGCCCCGGGAGACCCTATTTCGTGATGGAGCTGGTCCGCGGCGTGCCGATCACGGAGTTCTGCGACAAGAACCACCTATCGACCGAGGGGCGGCTGGAACTCTTCAACGCCATCTGCCACGCCGTCCAGCACGCCCATCAGAAGGGGATCATCCACCGCGACCTCAAGCCGTCGAACATCCTGGTGACGCTGCACGACGGCAAGCCGGTGCCCAAGGTGATCGACTTCGGCGTGGCCAAGGCGACCGAGCACCGGCTGACCGAGCGGACCCTGTTTACACAGTGCGGCACCATGGTCGGAACGCTCGAATACATGAGCCCGGAGCAGGCGGAGATGAGCACCCTGGGCGTCGATACCCGCAGCGACATCTACTCACTAGGCGTGCTCTTGTACGAATTGCTCTAACGGGCAGCACCCCGCTGACTCACAAGCGCGTCAAGGAGGCAGCCTATGGCGAGGTTCTCCGTTTGATCAAGGAGGAGGAGCCGCCCAAGCCGAGCACCCGGCTGAGCGACTCGGGCGAGGCGGTGGCGTCCATCTCGGCTCAGCGCCAGCTACGGTTTGGCCATAGGAGCTTTAGCACACCAGAAGTACGATCCACTTCCACGCGGCCGAATTCGATGCCAGGCAGCAGCGCCGGATCAAATGGGCGGACGGGATTCGGGTGAAGGACACCTATGGTTGGCAAGGAACTGAGACCAACACCACACATAAGAACTCCAGAAATCGAGCAACGAGCAAACCCCACTTCCTGAGGTTCGTCGGGACACAAAAACGCGGCTTTCTGAATCTCTGTGGTCTGGTATATCTCCCCCACTTGCTGACCCGTTTTAGTGTCGAGGTCCCACGCCATATTGGTCTTGCCGGCCAGTACCATATTGACCTGCACCTTTTTGAAGCCAACCATCGCGGCGGTAGCGTGAAACGTGCCGACGGCGACGAGTGCAGGGCCATTGAGGCCACCACATTGTGGGGCCTTGTTCATGCATTCGTTGAAGATCGCTTCGACCATGCCCGTCACGTTGAATGGCGAAAAACCAGTGACCCCGTTCTTGAGTCCGGTCCGTTTCTCGGCTGTGGCTATGGAAATGCATGTCACTTCGACATAGAAGTGACTGCGTGCTATGG
>JRHI01002478.1_pt1 | contig 12617 bp, 10 predicted proteins | sample 215371 | NCBI WGS metagenome assembly JRHI01 (sample SAMN02929681, study PRJNA255918) | sediment metagenome | biome: cave system; feature: Ice Cave; material: Sediment; isolation source: sediment from deep within a dark volcanic ice cave with no known source of... ...
GCCGTCGACTACGCCGAGCGCGGCCGCGGCGGTGGGCCGGGGGCGTCAGTCAGTCGCGAGCTGTTTCCCTGAAGTTGGGGCGCCTCGGTCAGTCATCCGCGTCCCACTGAGGAGTCGGACCGTGGTGCGTCACTGCCAGCACGATCGGCGCGCCCGGCGGTGGGCCTGGTGAGGGGGGCGCCCGCAGGCGCTGGTGGAACGCATGTGCGACTCGTGCCGCGTGGCTCTTGGCGAGCTCGGCCGTGCTGCCGGCGAAGAGCTCGTCGACCGTCGAGCCCCAGAGCGTGAGCCAGCGCTCGAAATGCCCGGACCGCAGTCGCACGCGAGCATCGAGCGCGGCGTGCGGGCGGAAGGCGCTGCCGGCGTAGGACCGGGCGTCGAGCAGGATCGTCTCCCAGAAGGACGTGATCGCGGGAACGTGGACCTCGAGCTCCAGCTTGGCGACATCGGTGAAGATCCAACCGATGATCGGGTCGAGGAGGGCGCGGGCGTAGAAGGCGCGCACGAGCCGCTCGCAATCGGCGCGGTCCTCGATGTCACGGATGTCGCTTGGCTGGGCGATGCGAAGCTCCAGGGTATCGCGAGACTGTGCCCTCCCTGCGTCGTTGTCAGCCGACGCCCGGACCTCGCCGTCTCAGGCCCTCGTTACGAGACGAACCACTAGACGACGTGGCGCTGCTTGATCTCCCGCGCCGACACATGCCTGGCTGGGTCGGCCAGCGCCCGGAGCTCGTCGGCGATCGCCGGATGACTGCGGGACGGCCGAACCGTGGCGTTCAGGAGGGCGAAGAGCTGCTTGAACCGCTCAACGGTCGCCCGATCGATCGCGGCGAAGAACTCCTTCCGGTGCTCGGTCAGCGCGTGGGCGGGGACCGTCCTGTCGAACGGTCCGAGTGCGTCCGCGAGGCGACCCAACACGGGTGCGGCGGTGTTCGCCACGTCCTTGGTGGTGATCCGCGTGCCGAACGCCCAGTTGTAGAGCTTGAGGTAGTCGTCGATCGCGAAGAGGTCCTCGAGTTCGGCGGTTCGCGGCACGGCTGGGTCGGCGTCGGCGCACGCGACGAGCGAGCTCAGCGCGACGCCGTTTGCCTCGGCGGCGACCCTGATGCGGTTCCACTTCTCGCCCGTTCGCGATCCGCCGATCAGGGCCGAGAGCGCCCGCTGGCGTCCCATCAGCGCCACGAACGCCGGCATGTTGTCGGCTCCGCCGACGGGGATCGTCGTGAGCCGCGGGTTGAGCCCCCCGTCGTCGCCGGCGCTCAACAGGTACTCGGTCATCCGCTGGAGGTAGATCAGGTCGCTGTTCTCGGCGACTGCCAGGTGCTGACCGGGGCAGCGGAACAGGTGCTGGCTGACCGCGTACCCGAGTGCAGCCTCGATCGGGAGCAGCGTGCTGCGGTCGGCCGACAGGTCGACGGGAGCGACGACCACGGCGAGGTCCGGCTCCGCACGGGTCGCCCGGTCGTGGACGGCCCGCAGGTGTTCGTACTTCGTCGGGTCGACCATGTGCTGCGAGTGCGTGGTGTACAGCGTCTGCTTGGCGACCGCCAGCTCGTCGCTGACGAAGCGCACGAAGTCGCTCTGGGCGTCGCCGTGGAGGCTTGTTCCCGGCTCGTCCAGCAGGACAATGAGCTGGTCGGCGCTGTCCTGGAACTCGCTGAACGCCGCGAAGAAGGAGAAGAACCAGCGAAACCCGGTCGAGCGCGTCTCGAAGTTCGTCTCGACGTCGCCGTGGCGGCCGTCGCGCAGCTGGATCTTCAGGAACCGGTGCATCGGGTCGCCGTGGTCGGTGTGGTCGTCGATCCGGACGTTGTCGGTGTCGAAGACGACGGCGAGGTCGGTGTTCTGCCCCCAGTACTCGAACGCGCGGCGGCTCAGATCGACGCTTGCCGCCTGCAGCTCCGCCTTGCGGCTGTCGTAGTCCTCGTCGAGGAAGTCGGCGGGCGCCTCGCCGGCGTGGGCGAGCAGCGCGACGACCGTCCTCTCCTGGGGGGTGATCGCCGCGCCGCGTGCGATCTCGCCCGCCAGCCTCGTCAGGTCGCACTGCCCGGGCAGGTTCTCGTAGTTGGAGAAGTAGAAGAACCGCGGCAGGCGCCCCCAGACCGCCCGGGCGTGTGTCTTGGTGAGCGCGATCGGCTCGTCGCCGGCGCGGAGCTCGACCCGGGGCGTGTTGCCGTATGACCGTGCGGCGGTGGCGATCGCACCGACTGGCGGCCGGGCGGGGAGGAACGCGGCGAGGTGGTCGCAATCGGCTGCGTCGAGCACGAAGTCCGCGCAGACCGGCTCGAGGTCGAGGATCCGCGGGTTGCGCCTGCGGTCGCCGGCGAGCCGCCAGCGTGGGTACTCGGACTTGAGATCGAACGTCGCGTCGTGCGTGTTCGCGGGGTTGAGCCCGTGGAGTGCGCGGAGGATCGTCGTCTTGCCTGACTCGTTCTTGCCGACGAACACCGTAAGGTCGTCCTCGATCTGGATCGTTTGCGGCCCGACGAAGTTGCGGAAGAACTGAATCGTGACGCTGGTCAGCAGCATTTGGTGTCTACCTCCGAGTTATTTGCCGATTGGCCAGCGAATCAGCGCCGCCACGCCGGTGGTGGAGTCCGAGGGACTCCACGGTGCAAGGCTTTCGGTATTCGACGGTGAGCGGAAGCGTCCTTCAGCCGCTCGTAACGTCGGCGCGAATCACCGTGTCCCTCCGAACAGATGGCCGGCGACGAGGCCGAGCCCGGCCAGGTCCTCGACCCCGCCCGGCACCTGCGGGACGCAGATCAACGGCGGCCCGTCGATCTGCGCGGCGAGCCGGGCGAGACCGGTGAGGTCGCGCTCGACGAGCACCTGATGGTCGCGGAGGTTCTCGGCCACCAGGCAGGCGAGCCGGGCGCCGAGGCTCGGGGTCAGCCGCCGGGCGACGACGTCGGGGTCGGCCGGGGGGTCGTCGTCGAGATGGACGCGGTTGACGATCACCGCGCTCACGTCCATTCCGGCCGCCTCGAGCTCGCCGGCGAAGGCAATCGCCTCGTCGACGGGCTCGCGCTCGGGTGAGCTGAGGAGGACGACGGCGGTAGCGGGGTCGCGGAGCAGCGCGGCGACGACAGCCGCGCGCTCGCGCAAGCCGTCGAGCAGACCGCCGAGTGCGCCGAAGAACGAGCCGAGCTCGCCGAGCAGGTCGACCCCCGTCAGCAGCCGCAGCGCGGCCAGGCCGGCGCCGGTCCCGCGCCCTGCGATCCGCGAGGCGAGGCCGGTCGGACGCCGCAGGACGCGGAGCGCGCGGGCGTCGAAGAACCCGGCGAGGCGTGCGGGAGCGGTGATGAAGTCGAGCGCGCTGCGCGAGGGCGGTGTGTCGAGCACGATCGCGTCGAAGCCGACGTCGCGCGCAAGCTCGTGGAGCTTGGCGATCGCGGTGAACTCCTGCGTGCCGGCAACGGCGCTCGACAGCTCGCGGTAGATCCGGTTGGCGAGAATCTCATCGCGCGTGCGCTCGTCGGGCGCGAGGCGGGCGATCAGATCGTCGAACGTCCGCTTCGGATCGAGCGTCATCGCCCAGAGCTCGCCGCGAATCTCCAAGCCGGCGGCGGCGAGGCGGCGGCTGGGGACCCGGCACGGCTCGTTGCCGAGCTCGCCGATGCCGAGCGCGCCGGCCAGCCGGCGGGCCGGGTCGATCGTGACGAGCGCGACCCGCCTCCCGTCGGCCGCGAGACGCAGGGCGATCGCCGCGGCGCCGGTCGTCTTGCCGACCCCACCAGCGCCGACGCAGATGCAGATTCGCTTGCCCTCGAGAACCGGAGCGAGGCTCACAGCGCAGGCTCGAGGCGTCCTGCGAGCAACCCGAGCTCCGTTGGCCCGAGCGCGGCGGCATAGACGAACGGCAGCTCGCTCGGGCGGTTCGCCAGCGCCCGCCGCAGCCGTCCGATCTGTGCTCTTTCGGAGCGCGACCGGTGCTCCTCGGTGAGCGCGAGATCGAGCGCGCGTTGCTCGGCCTCCGCAGGTCCGCCAAGCACGGCAGCGCGCAGCGCGGCGGCGTCGCGCGGCGTGAAGCGGCGGGGGTGGACCGCGTTGACGATGAGGCGCCCGGGTTCGATCTCGAGCTCGGCGCGCAGGCGCTCGCGCGACTCGAGGGCCTCGTTCACGGCCGGCTCGTGGGGTGTCGCGACCGTCAGGATGCAGGTGTTCCGCGGATCGGCGAGGCTCGCGTGGATCCGGTCGCCCTGGCGGGCGATCGGCCCGGCGTTCGCCGCCCGGGCGAACGTCCGCGGCGCGGCGAGCAGGGCGATCCCGTGACCGGTGGCCGGTGCGTCGAGGATCACCAGATCGTAGGGCCGTGCGCCGGGGGCGCGCCGGTTCGGCTGGGCCAGCTCCCAAACCTTGCCGATGCAGAGCAGCTCGCTGAGGCCGGGCGTGGCAGCGGTCAGATGGGCGAAGCTCCGGCTGGCCCCGAGCAGCCGGGCGAGGCCGGGGCCGGGCAGCTGGTCGGCGAGGTACTCCTCAAGCGCCCGTCGGGGGTCGATCGCGATCGTGAAGAGCCCGGACGCAAGCTCCCGTTCGCCCGGCGCCGCGGCCACCGGCGGCCCTGGCGCAGCGCTCGGATCGGCGAACATCCGTCCGATATCCCCGCGGCTGCCGATCTCGGCGATGATCGTCCGGCGCCCGTTCCGCGCGGCGCGCAGGCCGAGTGCGGCGGCGATCGTCGACTTGCCGACCCCGCCTTTGCCCATCACGATCACCAGGCTTTTGTCGAGCAGGCTGGTCTGATTCATCTCGGTCGATGCTAGTGGCCCGTCCCGCAAATCCGCGCACCACTTGGCAGGCCCGGATGGCCGCGAGGCAGCGTCTTCGAAGCTCGCAATACCCCCGGTATTGCTTCACTCCTGCGTCCTGGCCTCGCCTGTGCCCCCGAGCGGGCGACCCCCGGACCTCGCCAATCGGCACACGGACTTACAGGACGAACCACTAGTGGCCCCCGTCCTTGGCGAAGCTCGGGAGGAATCGCGGCGGCTCCTCGCGAATACCGGCGCGTACGCCCCTATCCCGCGCAAGGAGCCTCTCCGGTGGACGGCAAGGCCAAGGTCATCGCATTCGCAAATCAGAAGGGCGGCGTGGCCAAGACGACAACGACGCTCAACCTCGCCGCGGCCTTCGCCGAGGAGGGCCATCGCGTGCTCTGCGTCGACATGGACCCCCAGGGCAACCTGACGATGTCGCAGGGGATCGATCCGGACACGCTCGAGCTTTCGATGTACGACGTGCTCGTCCACCACACGTCGATCCGTGAGGTCATCCGCAAGCGCGAGGTCGATATCGCGTGCGCCTCGATCGACCTGGCCGGCGCGGAGATCGCGATGTCGACGCAGATCGGCCGGGAGCGCTCGCTGGCGAAGGCGTTCAAGCCAATTCTCGATGACTACGATTTCATCTGCATCGACACGCCGCCGAGCCTGGGACTCTTGACGATCAACGCCTTAACTGCTGCCGACAAGGTGATCGTCCCCGTGCAGTGCGAGTATTTGTCGATGCGGGGGCTGATCCAGCTCCAGAACACCCTGGCTATGATCCGCGAGAACCTCAATCCTGACATCGAGATCGAAGGGATTCTGCCGACGCTGGTCGATGCCCGCACGATCCACGCCCAGGAAGCGATCTCGATCCTGGAGGAGAACTTCGGCGACCGAGTGTTCGCGTCGCGGATCCGCAAGACGATCCGCTTCGCCGAGGCCCCGGTCAAGGGAATGTCAGTGTTGAAGTACGAACCCAATGGGCTCGCGGCAGAGTCCTACCGAGCGCTGGCGAGGGAGGTCCTCCATGGCAGGAAATAAGCGTGCGAGCATGCGTGAGGGTCCGTTGGCCGCACTCTTTCGCAAGACTGACGAACCGGTCCGGACGGGAGCGGATCCCGCCCCGGTAGTGCCGCCCCCGCCGCATCCTCGTGAGACGGGCCTGCCGCACCCGGCCCTGGCTGCCAGTAAGCCGGCCACCGAGGCGGCTCGCGTGCCCACGCCGCAGGACCGACTGCGCCAGGCGTTCTCCTCGGAGCTGGGCGAGGGCATCCTCGACGGGCCCGTCGCGCCGCCGTCTCGCAGCCGCCCGGATCGGATGCCGCCGGAGATTGGAGACGTCTACGCCCGCGACGAGCGCGACGTATACGCCCGCTCCGAGCGCGACGTCTACGCGCGTGATGAACGGGATGTCTACGCCCGCGCCGAGGTCGACGCGCGAAGCGCTAAGGCGCGGGTCGTCGGCCAGCCGGTGCTGCGCGTGGTCGGCGTCGGCGGAGCCGGCGTCAACGCGGTGAATCGGATGGTCGAGGCGGAGGTCGCCGGCGTCGAGTTCATCGCGATCAACACCGATCTCCAGTCGCTCCAGCAGTCGACTGCCGACATCACCTTGCACATCGGGGCCCAGCTGACGCGCGGCCTCGGCTCCGGGGCGAACACCGACCTCGGCCGGCGCTCGGCGATGGAGGAGTACGACCGGATCAAGGCCCTGCTCAAGGGGTCGGACATGATCTTCATCGCCGCCGGAGCGGGCGGCGGCACGGGCACGGGCGCAGCGCCGATCGTCGCGCGCATCGCGCGGGAGATCGGCGCCCTGACCGTCGGCATCGTCACGAAGCCGTTCGGCTTCGAGGGGACGCGGCGCTCCGAGCAGGCAGAGCAGGGGATCGAGTCGCTGGCCGCCGAGGTCGACACGCTGATCGTGGTGCCGAACGACCGGCTGCTCTCGGTGCTCGACAAGAAGACCTCGATGGTCGAGGCGTTCCGCGTAGCCGATGACGTGCTGCGCCAGGGCGTGCAGGGGGTCTCCGACCTCGTCACGCTGCCGGGCCTGATCAATCTCGACTTTGCCGACGTGCGCACCGTGATGTCCGACGCGGGCAACGCCCTGCTCGGAATCGGCATGGGCCAGGGAGAGAACCGGGCAACGGAGGCGGCCATCGCGGCTGTGTCCTCGCCGCTGTTGGAGACCTCGATGGACGGGGCACGCTCGATCCTGCTGTCGATCACCGGCGGCCACGACCTGTCGCTGTGGGAGGTGAACGAGGCCGCGAAGGCCGTCAGCGAGGCGGCCCATCCGGAAGCGAACATCATCTTCGGGGCGATGGTCGACGAGAAGCTCGAGGACCAAGTCTGGGTGACCGTCGTGGCGACCGGATTCAACGACGGCGCGCAGGCGCCGCGCCGTCGCCTGGAGGAGCCGGCCGCCGAGCCGCGCGTACGCCGGCGGGACGCCCCGGCGCCGGATCCGGCTCCGGGGCGCCGTCGCGGCGGAGGCCTCGCGGTCGCCGAGCTCGACGTTCCCGAGTTCATCCCCCGCCGCTAAGGGCCGATCGCAATCTTCGGGCACGGCCGGATGCGGCCGTGGACACGGCACCGGATCGTCACACGCGCCCTTGACAATCCACCCAGGATTGGCGGCGGACTCGTGCGGCGGCCGGCTTGGTCGGAGACCACCCCGACCGCATTTTCAGCACTTTCGCGAGGCTTCCTGGGCGCCGCGTGTCCCGGCCGCCGCGGGCCGGCCGCGGCTGCGGTATCGAGCGGTGGGAGATGATCTCCTCCGAGCGCGGCGTCGTTGCCGCCGGCCATCCGCTCACGGCCGAGGTCGGCGCGAGCGTCCTGCGCGGGGGCGGTAACGCGGTCGACGCGGCCGTCGCGGCGATGGCCGTCTCCTTCGTGGCCGAGCCGCTTCTGACCGGGCTCGGCTCCGGCGGGTACATGCTGGTCGCCGGAGCGGGCGTCGAGCCCGTGCTGCTCGACTTCTTTGTCGAGGCTCCAGGTCGCGAGGCCGGCCCGGAGCCGGCGACCGCCATGTGGCCCTACGTGGTCGACTTCGGTGACGCGGTGCAGACCTTCCATATCGGTGCGGCCTCGTGCGGCGCGTATGGGGCCCCGGCCGGGATCTGCGCGGCGATCGAGCGCTTCGGCACGCAGCCGCTCGCCGAGCTGCTCGCCCCGGCTTGCGATCTCGCTCGCGCCGGGGTCGCGCTCAACCGCCAGCAGGCATACGTCCTGCAGTTGCTCGAAGGTCTGCTGACGCGCAGTCCCGAGGGCGCGGCGCTCTGGCTGCCGGATGGGCGGCGGTTGGTCGAGGGGGACATCGTGCGCAGCCCGGAGCTCGCCGACGCGCTCGAGCGGCTTGGCGCGGAGGGCTCCGAGCCGTTCTACAGGGGCGACATCGCCGCGGCGATCGTCGACTTCATCGCCGCTCACGGTGGGCTCCTCGGCCGCGCGGATCTCGTTGCGTACGAGACGGTCGCACGTGCGCCGGTCCGGGTGAGCTACCGCGGCCGCGACGTGCTCACCAACCCGCCGCCGTCGGCCGGCGGCACGCTGCTCGCCTACTCGCTCGCGCTGCTCGAGCGGGCGCCGTCGCCGCCGGGGTCGATGCTGCTCCTGGAGGCGATGGCCAGCGCCCAGACCGAGCGCACGTCGGAGTTCGTCGCGGGGTTGAGCGAGGACGGCTTCCTCGAGCGCTTCCTTGCCTCCCGGCTCGGCTCGACGACGCACATCTCGGTGCTCGACCGCGACGGCATGGCCGCGAGCGTGACGACAACGATCGGCGAGGGATCGGCGATGGTCGTCCCGGGAACGGGCATCCATCTGAACAACATCATGGGCGAACCCGACCTCAACCCGCTCGGCTTCCACGGCCTGCCCCCGGGAACGCGCATGCCGAGCATGATGGCGCCGACCGTCGTGCTCGACGGCGCCCGGGTCGAGCTCGTGCTCGGCAGCGCCGGGTCCAACCGGATCCGCTCGGCGCTGCTGCAGACGATCGTCGGCGTCCTCGACCACGGGCGCTCGGCCGATGCGGCGGTCCGCGCGCCGCGGATGCATTTCGAGGACGGCCGCGTCTACGCCGAACCGGGCCTGGACGTCGCCGTGCTTGACCAGTCCGATCACCCGGTGACGAGCTTTGGCGAGCTGAACTTGTTCTTCGGCGGCGTTCAGGCGGTCGAACGCGTCGGCGGCACGATCGTCGGCGCTGGCGATCCGCGTCGCGGCGGGGTGGCGGTCGGGGCATGAACCGCGCGCGTAAGCACCTTCGTGCCGTTGGGTTCGGGCTCGCCGCGATGGCGTCCGTCGGATGCGGCGGCCCGTCGGCGGATCTCTTCGCGGTCACCCGCAGCGGCACGGTGCCCGGGGCGAACTTCAAGATGATCGTCCGCGACGACGGCACCGCGACGTGCGACGGCGTCCGGCGGCCGCTGTCGGCGGAGTTGCTGATCCGTGCCCGCGGCCTGCAGGCCGACCTCGAGCCGGCGGTCGCGGCCGCGACTGCGCTCCCCTCGGGCACCCAGCCGATCTTCACTTATGTGGTCAGCTCGCCCGGTGGCCGAGCGAGCTTCTCGGACGCCTCGCCGAGGCAGCCGCAGGCGTTCTACCAGCTCGCTCGCCTGACGAGCGACGTCGCTCGCCAGGTGTGCCACCTTCCGCGCTGAATCGCGCGCCGAACGCCGCGGTTTGCGGCGCGAAGCCGTCGGCGAGCGGCTACTATCCTGTTCGCCCGGCAACGGAGTGTGCCGCGGCGGTTCTCTGCAGCGCTAACGGATGATGTCAACGCGGGGGTTTGCGGTGCCCAGATGTAGCCGAAGGACCACTTTCTTCGCCGGAGCGGTGGCTGCACTGGCCGCTCTCGCGGGCGCCGCGCCGACGGCCCTAGCGGAAAACTCCCCGCTGGTAACCGGTCATCCCGATCTGACGGTGGCCCAGGCGATCAGCTCGAAGCAGGTCCTTGCGTGCTTCGACCAGATCCTCGCGACGCCGACCGGATTCAACGATTCCAGCTTCTTCCTGCAGGGCTACGCCGAGAGCCGGAAGACCGGAGTCCCGGGGCTCACGATCATTAACGAGACATCGATCGGCGGCGGCATGTGCGTCGTCGCCCTGTTCGGCGGTCCGGGCGACGTCCGCAGCTTCTCGAGGGTCGTCGTCCTGGCCAACGCCGTGAACTCCGCGGTGCCCGGTGGCGGTGGCGCCGCAAACGTCCAGGGCGCGGTCCCGCTGCTCGGCGGCGTCCAGCCGAACGGCGTCGGCGTGACGCTCCGCCCGCAGTTGATCACCGCAACACCTAGCGGCTCGACGGCGGTCTTCGACTTCGACCAACCGCTCAGCACGGTCGCGGCCGGCGCCAAATTCGGCTTCTACACGAACGCGGGCGACACGGCGTTCCATGCCGGCACGGTCAGCGGTTTTGCGGGGGCGTCCGCGACCGTCACGTTCTCCCCGGCCGACGCGGCGCTGCTGGGGCCGGCGGTGCGCTTGGTGGTCGGCGAAGGCTCGGTGACCGACATCTACGGCCTGAGCAACCCGATCGGAGTGGTCGGCCCGCCAACGCTGCGGCTCGATCTTGCGGCGAGTACCGGGCCCACGCCCGGGAGCGGCATCCGCTACCACTTCGACTTCAACAAGGCGATCACCGGGAGCGAGGTGCCGTGTCCGTCGAAGTTCACGCTGTATGACGCGATCGGCGTGCGCTACACCGCCGTGGGCACACCGACGATCTCCGCCGACTTCAAGAGCGTGAACCTGAGTTTCGTCGCGGACACGACGGGCGGCGACGTGTCCGAGATCACGCTGGCCACAGTCGCGGCGGACGCGCTTAACCCCTGCGGCGCAGCGGGCACCGCCCCGCTCAACAGCGAGGGCGCCGTCGGCTTCCCGGGGAATTCCGCGCCGGCCGGTTCGACCAGTGGCCCCGACCTGATCGCCTTCAGGATCGACCGCGGGACGGGGGCCACGTCGTTCGTGTTCGACGCGCCGGTGTCGAGCACGGCGATCGTTCCGTCGGCCTTCCACCTCGTCGACCGCGGAGCGGCGCTGACCGCGCCACCCAACCAGGGCAGCGCCGGCATCCTCGGGTTGGGCGGTACGCCGTCGGGGCCGCAGATCAGCGTTGGCCCGTCGGACACCGTGAACGTGAACTTCGCGGTTCCGACGAGCACGCTCGCGCTGTTCCCCGGTCCGCCAGACCTGACCGCGGTGCGCAGCGCAATCGGTGTGACCGTCGACGAGGGCGCGGTTGCCGACTTGACCACGGCCGTGGCGAGCTCGCTTGGCTCGCTCGGCGTGACGCCGGTGGCCACTCCCACCGGCCCGACGAGGCCACCGGCTCCGCCGGTCCCGGTCGTCGCGGTTACACCGACCACGTCGAAGCCGTTGAGCACCAAGCCGGTGTCGAAGAGCTGTCGCCGGGTCGTCACCGTCCACCTGCGAAGCCTCATCTCGCGTAACGTCCGCTCGGCCACCGCGACGGTGAACGGCAAGAAGGTGAAGGTCTCGAAGGGCCTGACCGTGACGGTCAGCTTCGCCAACTACGCCGGCTCGAAGGCGGTCGTCCTGCGGGTCAGGGGCAAGCTCGCCAACGGCCGGTCGCAGAGTAAGTCGAGGTTCTTCAAGAACAAGTGCTGAGCTCGGCCGCTCCGGCACCACGATCAGCCGAAGCGGACCTTTCCGTTTGACCGGGCCCGGGCCTGGGCCCGGTCGACGAACTCCAGCCGCTTGATCGCGGCGCGCAGGAGCCTGGTGAGCAGGCGCAGGCGGGCGTCCTCGTGGCGCAGCTCGAGCAGGCCCTGCTTCGCGTCGAGGCCGAACTCGACGGTCGCCGCCATCTCGTAGGCGCTCATCCCGGCGATCCTCGCGGTATCCGGCTCGACCTCGGTGGCGTCGGCGATCAGCTCGCTGTAGGCCGCGCGGGCGATCCGTCCGGCCTCCTCGTCCGGCTCGGCCTCGTGGTCCTCGAGGAACTCGACCGTGCCCGCCGGGTAGGGCAGGTCGTGCTGGCGCTCGACCAGGCGGAAGACGCGCGTCCCCCGCGTGAGGATGTTCATCCGGCCGTCTTCCATCCGCTCGAGCACGCGCTCGATCAGGCAGGCGCAGCCGACCGGCTTGAGCTCGTCGTCGGCAAGCCAAATGATGCCGAACTCGCTGTCGCGCTCGAGGCATTCGGCGACCATCGTCCGGTAGCGTGCCTCGAAGACGTGGAGCGGGACGTACTCGCTCGGCAGCGTGACCAGGCCGAGGGGAAATAGGGGAAAGTCACGCCGGATGCGCTCGGGCATGAAGTCCAGTCTAGTGGCCCGTCCCGCAAGTCAGCGCACCGCTTGGCGGCCCCGGATATCCCCGAGGCGGCGTCCTCGAAGCTCGGAATACCGCCGGTATTCCTTCGCTTCTGCCTGTGCCCCAGAGGGTGCGTCCTTGCCTCGGGGTCCCCGGATTTCGCCAATCGGCACACGGACCTACAGGACGAACCACTACGGCCGGCGGGCGCTCAACATCAGGTTGTAGAAGATCTGCGGCGGCAACCGGGGCTCGAGCAGGAGGGTGTCGAGGCGCTGGAGCGCGAGGTAGCCGCGGTAGGCGTACTGCCGCCAGGCCCAAGGGATGTCCTCGGGGACGGCGGTCGACTCGAGCACGCGGTTGGTCCAGCCGAACCAGTTGGCCAGGAGTTCCTCGCCGCTGCAGCGCACGCCGGCAAAACCGGAGCGCTCGGCGAAGCCAGCGAGCTCAGGCGGCGCGAAGGCATGGATGTCGACCTGGTCCTCGAGCGCCTGGTCGGTTGCTCGCTGCCCGCCGTTGGCTGCGGGGTGCCCGAGCGCGGCGGCGCCGATGGCCCAGCGCCAGAGC
>JRHI01002479.1_pt1 | contig 12616 bp, 16 predicted proteins | sample 215371 | NCBI WGS metagenome assembly JRHI01 (sample SAMN02929681, study PRJNA255918) | sediment metagenome | biome: cave system; feature: Ice Cave; material: Sediment; isolation source: sediment from deep within a dark volcanic ice cave with no known source of... ...
ACGACTCCAACGATTCAAGATGTTCCCGGACGGGCTCTTAGGGCCCGGCGAAGTGAATGAGCGCCCGCGCGGCATAATCACGGCATCGCTCTGGAGATCGGCGGCAAACTCCATGGTGCGCACCGTGAAGGGAGTGCCGTCGGCCGCGATGAGACGTACGTCGGTGCAGGCGAGCGCCGGCATCATCAGCAGCAGTCCGGCAGTGAGGCAAGCGGCGGCGCGACGGGTCGCGGGGCGCAGCATGGGGCGCGTCATGGGATCTCTCCAAAAAGCGTCGCGATCAGCTTCGGTGGCGCAGCTCTAAAGCCGGCGCCGCCACTTTCGGGGCCTGCCTGCTCAGTCCTTCTCGGGGAAGTAGCTGAGCGTCGTGCGGCAGCTCGCCGCCCATTCGGATTTCGACATCTGCGTCTGCGGGCTCCAGGCCTGCATGCAATTGTCGAAGTCCTGCTTGGTCACCGGCACCGATTTCTTGGAGTCCTGCAGGATGGCCTCGGCTTCGTTCTTCGGCTTCGGCCCGGCATCGGAATTTGCGGCGGGCGCGGGCAACGCTGCATCGGGGATTATGTCTTGCACCGACGGAGCCGGGACCGACGGCTTGCCGTCGTTTGGCGTGACGGCCTCCTCCTCCCGGATCGCCTGCTTCTCGTCGTCGGTCAGCGCGCGATCGTAGTAGGCATTGGTCGGGACATTGGTGCTTTCCGCAACGGCGGCCGCAGCGAAAAAGCCGAGCGCCGTCAAGGCCGCGGCGAGGACAAGCGCCTGTGAGGCGGTAGAGGTGTGCATGGAAAGGACCCGTTCGCTCGTTGCTGGACATGCCGGGTGCGAGGCCCCGTGCGTGAGCGCAACCCTAGGCGAATAAGGCTAAGGCTTCGGTCTAGGCCGAAGCTCAAATGCAAGATATTCGGTGTCGAGATTGCGCCACGAGCTCAGACGCGCGTTGCGATCCGGGTGAGGGCTTCAAACGTGGTGAGAACAGCAGCTCCCGCAGGCCGTCACGAGACTGCCAAGACTTATCGGGTCGATAAGATTTCCTTATAATAACATCACGCGATTGCGATTTCTGTTGATCGAACCGCGCTGCTATTAAGATGGCTATTCGGCATTAGGTGGACCGCTGGTCCGCCATTGTTCTCCAGAGGAGGAAGCTATGAAGGTTTGGACAAAGCCCGCAGTTCGTGAGCAGGAAGTTGGCCTCGAGGTCACGTCTTACCTGCCGGCCGAGATCGACATCATTTAACGATCCGACTGCTAGTCACAAGAAGCGGCGGCCGATCCTCTCGGCCGCCGCTTTTCTGTGCCTGACGAAGCTCGCGCTTACTTGCAGGGCGTTCCCACGGCGATGCACTGCTGGCCGTCGCCGACCTTGTGGCAGTCGATGTCGGTGCCGCCGGCTTTATCCCACACCGCCCATTCCTTGCCGTATTTCTTGGAGGTGTCGATCTCCCAGCCGCTGATCGATTCCTTCTCGGCGGCCTTGTCGTCCTTCTTGGCCGCGCCGTAGGAGCTGAGCGGCTCGGCCTTGCAGTCGCCCTTCGCCGCTTTCGCCGCGCTGTCGAACAACTTATGCAGAACGTCCTTACACGGCTTCGCGGTGCGCTTGCAGACCCACTGCTTGTCGTTGTTCTGGACGCAGTCCACCTTGGCGTCCTTGGAGTAGCGCCAGGAGTTATATTCCGAGCCGTACGTCTCCTTCACTGCGGAGCGCCACGACAACAGCGAGTTTGGATAGGCGCCGAGGTCGCGCAGCGAAGCCGGCTTGCCTTCGGCCACAACAGCGCTCTTGCAATCATCCTCCGCCATGGCGGCAGGCACGGCAGCCATGAAAAATGCGGCCGCCGCGAAGGCGAGCCGCGTCAACGATCTCGTGTCCATCTGGTCGTTTCCTACTCTTGCAACTAGCCCCCCCAAAACTCCCTGGAGGCGGGTTGATCCTCGCACGGAATTTGGCGGGGATTGCGACTGCCGGGCAACTCATTGAGGGAAAAGCGCTATAGGCGCACGCGGTCGAAACCGAGATAACGGCCGACGATCCTGCGCAGGAGCGTGCTCGGCACCTTGCCGCGCAGGAAATGGGCGATGCGGGCGATCCGGCCGACGGGATTGCGGAACGCGGGGCGCTGCGCCTCGAGCACGTCCGCGATTGCCATTGCCACGACCTGCGCGTCGCCGCCGCGCTTCTGCAGATGCGCCTCGCCGGCACGGAACACATACTGCACCCACGGTCGGTAGGCGCTGCCCTCGGGTGAGATGCGCGGGGAGTTCTGCCAGATGCCGGTGACGTAAGGTCCGGGCTCGACGAGCACGACCTCGATGCCGAAGGGGCCGAGCTCGTGGCAGATCGCCTCGGCCCAGCCCTCGATCGCCCACTTCGAGGCGCAGTAGATCGAGTTGGCCGGCTGGCCCATGAAGGCCGCCTCGCTCGACACGATGAGGATGCGACCTGTCCGCTGCGCGCGGAAGGTCGGCAGCAGCGCCCGCGTCAAGTCGAGGACGCCGAAGAAGTTCGTCTCCAGGACACGGCGCACGTCTTCGTCGGGAAGATCCTCGAAGGCGCCGCCCGCGGCGACGCCCGCGTTCTGCACGACCGCGTCGAGCCTGCCGCCGGTCCCAAGCAGCATCGCCGCGACGGCTTCCCGCACGGAAGCCGGCTCGGTCACGTCCAGCCGGCTGATCTCGACCGGGTTGCGCACGCCGGCCGCGTCGAGCGCCGCCAGCAGCGGCCCCTTGCGGCCCAGGTCGCGGATGGTAGCGAACACGCGCCAGCCGCGCCGCGCCAGCTCGACCGTGGCGAGCAGCCCGAAGCCCGACGAGGTCCCGGTGATCAGAACTGTGCGCATGTAGCTTTCGCGATCACGCCGTCAGTACACGCGTGCTTTCGGCTCGATGTACTTGACCTCGTTCGTCATCGTGTGCGTGTGCACGGGACGATAGTCGAGGCGCACGGTCTTTGAACCGTAGTCGGCCCACGACAGCGTGTGCTTCATCCAGTTGGCGTCGTCGCGGTTGGGGAAGTCCTCGCGCGCGTGTGCGCCGCGGCTCTCCTTGCGATTGTCCGCGCTCGTCACCGTCACCGCGGCCTGGGCGATGAGGTTGTCGTACTCCAGCGTCTCGACGAGATCGGAGTTCCAGATCAGCGAGCGGTCGGTGGTGCGGATGTCGTCTGAGCCTTTCCAGATCTCGTCGATCTTGCGCACGCCCTCCTCCAGCACGGGCCCGTCACGGAACACCGCGCAGTGCGCCTGCATCGTCTTCTGCATATTGAGGCGCAGGTCCGCCGTCGGCGTGCCGCCGTTCGCGTAACGGAAGCGGTCGAGCCGGGCGAGCGCCTGCTCGGCCGCGTCCTTCGGTAGCTCCGTCGGCATGGCGCCGGCTTCGATCGTCGCCGCGCAGCGCAAGGCCGCCGCACGCCCGAACACCACGAGATCGATGAGGGAGTTCGAGCCGAGCCGGTTGGCGCCGTGCACCGAGACGCAGGCCGCCTCGCCGATCGCCATGAGCCCCGGCACCACCTGGTCGGGATTGCCGTTGTTGAGCGTCACCACCTCACCGTGGAAGTTGGTCGGGATGCCGCCCATGTTGTAGTGCACCGTCGGCAGCACCGGGATCGGCGCGCGGCGCAGATCGACGCCGGCGAACACCTTGGCGCTCTCGGTGATGCCGGGCAGGCGTTCAGCCAGGACCTTCGGGTCGAGGTGGTCGAGGTGCAAATAGAGGTGGTCCTTGTCGGGGCCATGCCCGCGGCCCTCGCGGATCTCGACCGTCATCGAGCGCGAGACGACATCGCGCGAGGCCAAGTCCTTGGCGTGCGGCGCGTAGCGCTCCATGAAGCGCTCACCCTCGCTGTTGGTCAGGTAGCCGCCCTCGCCGCGCGCGCCCTCGGTGATGAGCACGCCGGCGCCATAAACGCCGGTCGGGTGGAACTGCACGAACTCCATGTCCTGCAGCGGCAGGCCGGCGCGCAGCACCATGGCGTTGCCGTCGCCGGTGCAGGTGTGGGCTGAGGTGCAGGAGAAATAGGTGCGCCCGTAGCCGCCCGTCGCCAGGATGGTCTTCTTGGCGCTGAACTGGTGGATCGATCCGTCCTCCAGGCTGAGCGCGATGACGCCGCGGCAAGTGCCGTCTCGGTCCATGATGAGATCGATAGCGAAGTACTCGATGAAGAACTCCGCCGAGTGGCGCAGCGACTGCCCGTAAAGCGTGTGCAGCATGGCGTGCCCGGTGCGGTCGGCGGCGGCGCAGGTGCGCTGCGCGGGCGGGCCCTCGCCGAAGCGCGTGGTCATGCCGCCGAAGGGGCGCTGGTAGATCTTGCCGTCCTCGGTGCGGCTGAAGGGGAGGCCGTAGTGCTCAAGCTCGTACACGGCGGCGGGCGCGTGGCGGCAGAGGTATTCGATGGCGTCCTGGTCGCCAAGCCAGTCGGCGCCCTTCACGGTGTCGTACATGTGCCAGCGCCAGTCGTCGGGGCCCATGTTGCCGAGCGCCGCGGCGACGCCGCCCTGCGCCGCAACCGTGTGCGAGCGCGTCGGGAACACCTTGGTCACGCACACCGTCTTGAGGCCGGCCTCCGCGCAGCCGAGCGTCGCGCGCAGGCCCGCGCCGCCCGCGCCGACGACAACGACGTCGTAGCTGTGATCGTGGATCGGGTAGGCCTTGCCATTGACGGCGGGCGCCGCCGGCTTCTCCGCGCCGTTGCCCTTGTGGTCCGCCATTTGCGTCAAGCCCCGAAGCTCAGTTTCAGCACGGCGAAGATCGCTATGGCCGCGACGCCGAACGAAAACACGGTGTTCGCCAGCAACAAGAGCATCTTGGCGCCCTCGTTGTGCACGTAGTCCTCGACAATCACCTGCATGCCGATGCGCATGTGCACGGTCATCGACACGATCAGCGCCACGAGCAGGATGGCGACGATCGGATGCGCGATCGTCGCCTTGACGGTGACGAGGTCGGCGCCGGCGAGCGTCGCGATGAGGCCGACGGCAAACGGCACCAGCACGAGGTTTAACGCGGCGGTGAGCCGCTGGCGCAGGAAGTGCTCAGGGCCTTCCTTGGCGGAGCCCAGCCCACGCACGCGCTTCAGGGGCGTGATCATTGCCATGCCGCGAGCCACCCTCTCGTCGTCGCGATGTAAAACCACAGCGCGGCCGTCAGCAGCAGCGACAGGACGATCGTCGCCCAGGACAGGACGTCGACGCTGGTGATGTCGAGGTTGGAGCCCGTGTCCCAGACGAAATGGCGCAGGCCGCCGAGCATGTGATGGATCAGCGCCCAGCTGAAGCCGACGAGGATGATCATGCCAGGCCAGGTGGCAAAGAGGCCGTTGACGAAGGTGAAGTAGTCCGGGCCCGTCGCCGCCGCAAACAGCCACCACGCGAGCAGCAGCGACCCGAAATAGAGCGCGGTACCGGTGATCCGGTGGAACACCGACATCACCATGTTGATCTCGGGGCGGTAGATCTGCAGGTGCGGAGACAGCGGCCGCTCGCGCGCTGGCTGCCTGGGACTCGCTTCGGCCATGGGCTTCCCTGGGGTCTACCTTGGGTTGGCTCGCCGCGAGCTTGCCTCGCCGCCGCTCGTTGCTGGGTGTCGCTTGCGTTCTAGCGCGGCGTGCCCGCCGCGGCAATTCGTCAATCGCCGCAGGTGGAGCGGATGCGCCGCTAGCGCTTCGCCCGGGATAGCGCCTTTGCGACAAATTCAGGATCGCTTCCGATCACCTTCAGATAAGCGAGAGCTGGCCGGTCTGGGTTGCTCCTACCCTGCTCCCAATCGCGAAGCGTGCCGATCGGGATTTCGAAACGGAGCGCGAAGTCCTCCTGTGACAGCCCCAATTGCCAACGGATGCGCTTGATCGGCGCCACGCGCTTCAGAGTCCGCAACTCGGCTGCGTTCAGCTCAGGATTGTCGAGATCTGAGGCCTCCGTCTTAGTCCGGCTCGCCTTGCTCACGGTAGACTTCTTGCTCACGTTTGCTCGCTTTGCGTGCTGAGATGATCCGCACTCTGTCGCCGCGCTCGGTGTAAACCACCAAGAGGATGTCGGAGCCTGCCCGCCCGAGAAGGCGCCATCGTTCCTCCTCAGTCGAGTCGTCAAGCAGCTCGAGGGCCTGTAGATCCGCGAAGACCTCCTGGGCCGCTTCGAAACTGACCCCGTGGCGGGCGATGTTTGCCTTGGCCTTCGCGGGATCCCACTCGAACTTCATGGCTGCCGCAGCCTATACGGGCATCCCGTAGTCGTCAATCACCGCGGTAGCAGCACCCAGGCGTCGAGCTCGAGCAGCACGCTGTCCTCGTACTGGCCATCGGCCTTCTTGAGCGGGAACGCCGCGCAGTCCTGGTTCTTCACCGCCACCAGCCGGATGCGCAGCGCGCCGACATCCTTGCGGCCGGGCAGCTCCGCCTTCTCCAAGACCTCCGACCACGCATAGACCGTGTCGCCGGCAAAGCAGGGCGACACGTGCCTTCCGCCGTTGATCGCCGCCACGTGGAACGCGTTGTTGAGCCCATTGAAAGACAGCGCGCGGGCGAGCGAGATGACCACGCCGCCATACACGATGCGCTTGCCGAAGCGGCCCTTCGCCTCCGTGTGCTGGTTGAAGTGCACCTTGGCCGTGTTCTGGTAGAGCCGCGTCGCGATCTGGTGCTCGGCTTCCTCCAGCGTCATGCCGTCGACGTGGTCGATCTTCTCGCCGACCTCGTAGTCGCCCCAGCGGTAGGGCGAGCCGGCGAGCGCGAAGTCGTACTTGCCGATGTCGAGCTTCGGCACCGCGCTGCCGAGGCTCGCTGGATCGACGCGCGCCGGCAGCTCCGGCACTACCGCCTTGGGCGCGGGCGCATCCTTGTCGCGCTTGCGCACCATCACCCAGCGCACGTACTCGAGCACCACCTCGCCCTTCTGGTTGCGCCCCGTGGAGCGCACGTAGACGGTACCCGTCTCCCGGTTGGAGTTCTCCTTGACGCCGATCACCTCCGACACCGACGACAGCGTGTCGCCGGGATAGGCCGGCTTCAGGAAGCGGCAGTTGGCGTAGCCTAGGTTGGCAATGGCGTTGAGCGAGATGTCGGGCGTCGTCTTGCCGAAGACGACGTGGAAGGTGAGCAGATCGTCGAGCGGGGATTGCGGATAGCCGATCGCCTTGGCGAAGGCATCGGACGACTGCACCGCAAAGCGCGTGCCGTAGAGGCTCGTATAGAGCGCGGCGTCGCCCACCGTGACCGTGCGCGGCGTCGCGTGCACGATCGTCTGCCCGAAACGGAAATCCTCGAAGAAGTTGCCGGGGTTGGTTTTGGTCGATGTCATCGGGCGGGATCTTGCCTCTCAAACTGCGGGCGGGCGCTGCCGATTAGTCAGAAACGTGCGGCCCTGTCGATATTTTTGTTGCGCGCGGGCTAGGGCGTGAACTCATAAGCGCGCAGCCAGCCGCGGATGAACGCGTGCCTGAGGTCTGGGACCGAAGTCGACGATGTCCGTTATTCTAGGAATAGCGGACTCAGCGCGGACGTCGAGTTTCCGGCCGAGTTTGACCCTTAGCCGACATCACGATAGCTCTGGCGCGCTTGCGCGAAGAGGCGCCAATTCGAGGGAGAGATTGGAGAAGATGGCTCCGCCAGAACCGCCTGACCTGGGTCAATGGCGCTCGTGACATTTTGGCAAATCTGTCCTCGCGGGCCGTCAAGCCGGGTGTAGGCTACGGCTGTCCCGCCTTGAGGGCGCACCCCTCATGCGAAGTCAAAAGGAGTAGCGTCATGAGGACGACGGCGCTCACCCTCTCCGGCATCAGCATCATTGCCCTCATCTCTGTTCCGGCGGTGGCTCAGCAGGTCACCGGTGAGCTCGGTTCACCTGCTGCCACTACCACAATCACAGGAAAACAAAACTCCCGCCGCCGCCGCCGCCCTTCGGTGGGGTGATCAAGGAGAAAGCCTCAGAGTCGACGCCCTGGTGGCCGCCGCGCGTCGTACCGCCGAAGGGCGCGCCCAACGTGCTGTTGATCATGACAGATGATCAGGGTTTCGGTGCACCGAGCACTTTCGGCGGCGTCATACCCACTCCTTCTATGGATCGCATAGCCGCAGCGGGGCTGCGCTACACCAATTTCCACTCCACGTCGCTTTGCTCACCGACGCGGGCAGCGCTAATCACTGGGCGCAACCATCACTCGGTTGGCTTCGGGGTGGTCGGCGAAATAGTGACGGGGTTCCCGGGTTACGACTCGATCATCCCGATTGAGAAGGGGACCATCGGCACAATCCTGAGGGATAACGGGTACGCCACATCGTGGTTCGGCAAGGACCACAACACGCCCTCTTACCAGTCGAGCCAAGCCGGGCCCTTCAATCAATGGCCGAACGGAATGGGCTTCGATTATTTTTATGGCTTTGTCGGTGGCGACGCCAGCCAGTGGCAACCCAACCTGTTCCGCAACACGACGGCCATCTACCCCTTCCAGGACAATCCCGGCTGGAACTTGGAGACGGCGATGGCGGATGAGGCCATCCAGCACGTCAAGCAGCTCAAGGAGATCGCCCCCGGCAAGCCTTGGCTCGTCTACTACGTTCCGGGCGCCACCCATGCGCCACATCATCCGACGCCGGAGTGGATCAAGAAGATTAGCGACATGCACTTGTTCGATGATGGGTGGAACAAGCTGCGGGAGACAATCTTCGCCAACCAGAAGCGGCTAGGCATCATGCCCGCCAATGCCCAGTTGACGCAGTGGCCGAAAGAACTGCCGCAATGGGATACCCTCAGTCTTGAAGAGAGGAAGCTCTTCACCAAGCAAGCGGACGTTTACGGGGCTTACCTCGCCTACGCCGACCATGAGATCGGACACAAGCGTTGGCAAGCAATACCCCGAGCAGTGAAGCCTCCCAATCGCCCTTCCGCTTCTGGCCCTTCAGCGACATGACGCGACGGCCCGAGGGCTTCAGGCTTTCGGACCTGAAGCAGAAGCTCCCGTCATCAGTCCTCGTTTATGAGTTCACAGCCAGGCTCAGAACCACGGCTCCTCCACCTTGCGCATGGCCGCGATCGTCTCCGCGATGGCGACCGTACGCTTTGCCTGCACCAGGTGCAGCCGCTCCACCATCTTGCCTTCGACCACGATGACGCCCTTGTGCGCGTTCTCCGGCTCCTCGAAAGCCCGGATGATCGCGCGCGACCACGACACCTCCTCCTCGGTCGGCGAGAACACCTCGTTGCAAGGCGCCACCTGCGAGGGATGGATCAGCGTCTTGCCGTCCATACCGAGCGTGCGGCCGTTCTCGCACTCCTCGCGGAAGCCCACATCGTCGCGGAAGTCGTTGTAGACGCCGTCGAGCACATCGAGCCCGTGGGCGCGCGCGGCGACGATGGTCATGGCGAGCCACGGCACCACGGCGATGCGGTTGTGCATGGCGCGGGCGCGGGATTCCTTCAACAGGTCGTTCGTCCCCATTACGAGGCAGGCGAGGCGGTTGGCCGGATCGGCGCCGAGCGCCGCGATCTCGCGCGCATTGAGGACCGAGCTCGGCGTCTCCATCATCGCCCAGAGCCGCGTCTTCGCCGGCGCGCCGATGGAGCCCAGCACCTTGGCTACCGTCACGATGTCGCCCGGCTGCGCCACCTTCGGCACCAGGATCGCATCGGGTGCCACGCTCGCGGCCGCGCGCAGGTCGTCCATGCCCCAGGCGGTCTCGATGGCGTTGGGCCGGATCACGAGCTCGCGCCGCCCGTAGCCGCCGGCCTTGACCGCCGCGCATACGCCGGCGCGGGCCGCGGCCTTGCCTTCCGGGGCGACGGAGTCCTCCAGATCTAGGATCAGGGAATCGGCCGGTATGGTCCGCGCCTTATCGAGGGCGCGCTCGTTCAGGCCCGGCATGTAGAGCACGCTGCGGCGGGGGCGAACCGACATCCCGCGACCTCCTCGTTGTGCGCCGCACAATAGCGTGCGCGGGACGGAACACCAATACGGCCGCTTCAGCGCTTGGCGGCTTGCCAGCCTTATCTGCGAGAACATTTCGCCGCGTGTCGGCTTCGGGTCAGACACGGAAGTTCCGAGCATGCCCGCTGCGCGTCTGCTTTACCCGTAGCTGCGGAATATCTAGAGCGCGGGCTGGAATGCCTGAGAAGGGCCAAAGGCAGGTCGCCTCGGTCGACAGCGCGCTCACATCCAGACCGCTCAAACTCAGCTAGCACTCAACCGGCAAGAGTGCTAAGAGGCAGGTTCAGGTCGGTGAGGGCCGTTTCTCAAGGCCCGAATTCCGCACGTCGCCCCAAAATCAGAGATTTGAGGATTTCAATGAAATTCCGTCCATTGCACGACCGCGTCGTCGTTAAGCGGCTCGAAGAAGATGCCAAGAGCGCGGGCGGCATCATCATTCCCGATACCGTCAAGGAAAAGCCGATGCGCGGCGAAGTCGTAGCCGTAGGCCCTGGTCTGCGCGACGAGAGCGGCAAGATCAATGCGCCAGACGTCAAAGCTGGAGACATCGTGCTGTTTGGCAAGTGGTCGGGTACCGAGGTCAAGATCGACGGCGAGGATCTGCTGATCATGAAAGAGAGCGACATCCTGGGGGTGATCGAGGGCAATGCCAAGGTCAAGGCGGCCGCCTAGCTCTCAGAACGCCAATCCCCCCGAACTTTTCAGGAGTTGCTCCACATGTCATCGAAAGAAGTCAAATTCGGCCAAGACGCGCGCGATCGGATGCTGCGCGGCGTCGACATCCTCGCCAACGCGGTGAAGGTCACGCTCGGCCCCAAGGGTCGCAACGTTGTGCTCGACAAGTCATATGGCGCGCCACGTATCACCAAGGACGGCGTGACGGTCGCCAAGGAGATCGAGCTTGAAGACAAGTTCGAGAACATGGGCGCGCAAATGCTCAAAGAGGTCGCCTCCAAGACCTCCGACATCGCCGGCGACGGCACCACGACGGCGACCGTTCTCGCCCAGGCGATCATAAGAGAAGGTGCGAAATCAGTTGCCGCCGGAGCCAATCCGATGGATCTGCGGCGCGGCATCGACCAAGCGGTTGCAGCTGTCGTCGAAGAGCTGAAGGCAAAGGCCAAGAAGGTCACGACCAACGCTGAGATCGCGCAAGTCGGAACAATCTCGTCGAATGGCGACACCGAGATCGGCGCCAAAATCGCCGAGGCCATGAAGAGGGTCGGCAACGAGGGCGTGATCACGGTCGAGGAGAGCAAGAGCCTCGAGACCGAGCTCGAGGTGGTCGAGGGCATGCAGTTCGATCGCGGCTATCTCTCGCCCTATTTCATCACCAACGCCGAAAAGATGATGGTCGAGCTTGAGAACCCCTACATCCTGATCCACGAGAAAAAGCTCGCGGGTCTGCAGACGCTGCTGCCGCTGTTGGAAGCGGTCGTGCAAGCCGGCAAGCCTCTCCTCATTATCGCCGAGGACGTCGAGGGCGAGGCCCTTGCCACGCTTGTCGTCAACAAGCTGCGCGGTGGCTTGAAGGTCGCGGCCGTCAAGGCACCGGGCTTCGGTGACCGCCGTAAAGCCATGCTGGAGGACATTGCCACCGTCACGGGCGGCAGCGTCGTGTCTGAGGACCTCGGCATCAAGCTCGAGAACGTCACCCTCGAAATGCTGGGAAAGGCCAAGAAAGTTACGATCGATAAGGATGACACGACGATCGTGGACGGCGCCGGCAAGAAGGTCGATATCGAAGCGCGCATCAAGCAGCTCAAGGCGCAGATCGAGGAGACGACCTCCGACTACGACAAAGAGAAGCTGCAGGAGCGCCTGGCCAAGCTTGCAGGCGGCGTTGCCGTTATCAAGGTCGGCGGTGCTACCGAGGTCGAGGTCAAGGAGCGCAAGGATCGCGTTGACGACGCTCTCCACGCGACCCGCGCGGCGGTCGAGGAAGGCATAGTCCCCGGCGGCGGCGTCGCTCTGCTCCGGGCGATCAAGGCGCTTGAGTCGCTCAAGCCGAGCAATGACGATCAAAAAACTGGAATCGCCATCGTTCGTAAAGCGCTGCAGACGCCTTCACGCCAGATCTTCCAGAACGCCGGAGAGGATGGCTCCGTCGTCGTCGGCAAGATCCTGGAGAACCCCGCATACGCCTTTGGCTTTAATGCTCAGTCGGGCACCTACGGCGATCTCGTCTCTCAGGGCGTCATTGATCCCGCCAAGGTCGTGCGCTGCGCACTGCAGGATGCCGCTTCCGTTGCCGGGCTTCTGATCACGACCGAGGCGATGATTGCCGAGCTGCCGAAGAAGGACAGCGCGCACCCCGCGATGCCTGGTGGCGGCATGGGTGGCATGGACTATTAAGTCCAGCTTCGCTCGAAAATGGAAAAGCCCCGGTTTTGTGCCGGGGCTTTTTGCGGCCGGTGTGCTAAATAGGCTGCTTAAATCGGGGGAAAGTGGTCATGCTCCAGACAGTGTCGTGGCTACTACCGCTGCTCACGCTATATCTCATGACTGCCGTCGCCACGCATTTGGTCATGTCGTTTGCGCAGACGCTGATGCATTACAAGCTCGGCCACCATCCAATGGGCGGTAAGTTATTCCGCAACCACATCAACTTCCATCACAGCTACTATTCCAAAGATCATCTCGTCTCAAAGACGTACCTGAGCGACTGGCCTGCCCCTCATCACGATACCAGGATCTAAGTTAG
>JRHI01002480.1_pt1 | contig 12613 bp, 10 predicted proteins | sample 215371 | NCBI WGS metagenome assembly JRHI01 (sample SAMN02929681, study PRJNA255918) | sediment metagenome | biome: cave system; feature: Ice Cave; material: Sediment; isolation source: sediment from deep within a dark volcanic ice cave with no known source of... ...
GCGAACGTCAATACGACGCGAGCTGCCTCCGACCTCGACCGACGCCGTCGGGGGCGGATCGATCGATATGCTCGGTGGGAGCGTGATCTGCAGTAGAAACTCCTCCCGCTCGATCAGCCGATTGACCAATCCAGCGTTGGCGACCAGCGCCCGCCCGATGACCGGACCCCACTCCTGCAGCGCGGTCGCCGCCAGCGTGCGGACCTGCGACTCCGCCGCGGAGACCGCGGCCTTGTCAGTTAGCAGTGCTGCTTCAGCATTTTCTTTTTGCGCGAGGCTGTCGATGTTCCTCGCGTAGAGAGACTGTGCGCGATCAAATGCCGGTTGCGAAGCAGCGAGCCGAGCTTTCGCCGTATTGAGTTGCGAAACCGCGGCAACATAATTCGTGTTGAGCATGGTCAAATTTGCGAGGTCGAGCACCATCCCATAGGCGCGCGCGTGATCCTCATAATGGGACGCAGCCGGTGTCATCATCTCCAAGCCGATGATCTTTTGCGTCGCCGCATCGAAAGTGACGATGGGCTCGCCATGCGGCGTAAGCCTCACGCGCAGCGGAGGCTTTATCGGGCCCTCACGTTCAGCTTCAACGGCCGCCTCTTGTCGCCCTTGGACAAATCCCGAGATAACGACCACCCCTAGGGTGCAAAGAAGGCCAACGGCGGCCAGCAGCCCGAGAAGGCGGACATAACGGCGCGATGGCTTTGAACCCATAAAAGGGGCTTCGCCAGGCGTAGGTGTGCTCTCATCTATCGCTTCGGAAACATTCTCGAAATCGTCTTGCATTGCACCGGTACGCAGTCGGCTCCCCGTGGTGATGACCTAAGGTGATGATGTACTGCGCACAAGCCGACGGGGGCGAATTTCAGCGCTCGTTCCTAACGCGCATGTGGCCGCGGCGCACGAAGCTGTGGTCTTTCCGCAGTTTTGGCCGGTCGGCGGCTTGCAGGACCCCTACGTGTCGCCGATCATGGGGACAAGTACTCGCTATCAAGCGGGAAGAAAAAATGATCGTGGCGGCACGCAGTCCCGGGACGATCGGCGTCCTGGCCGCGGTCTTGGCGCTGAGCATAGGCGCTGCGGCTGGGCCGTACGATCCCGTTCCTATGAATGGAGCGGATGTGACTGCCCACGACGTTGCCGCAACTCTCTTCAAAGCGAAGGCTGGCGAGCCAGTGGACTATTCGCGCCACGACCTCACCTACCTCGATCTCTCCGGGCTCGACTTCAAGGGTGCACGGCTCGCACACGCTGACCTCTATGGCACCGACTTCACCGGCGCCAATCTCAGAGGCACCGACCTATCGCACACACGACTCGACCGCTCCGTGCTCATTCAGGCGGATCTGTCCGGCGCCGATCTCACAGGCGCCACCATTTTCCGCCCGACGATCTTTACGGATCTGTCGAGCAAGCTCGCTGACGCGCCGCGTTTCGCGGGCGCCAATCTCACGACTATTCGCGTGATGGCTGATCTTTCGGGAGCCGACTTCCGCGGCGCCAACCTATCGAAGGCAGACCTGCATCCACTCGAAACGCGTCCAGGGCAGGGCACGCTCTCGACGATGATGCGGAATGTGTTCAAGTCGTGCGACTTCTCCGGCGCCACCATGACGGACGCGAACCTCAATCTCGCGGTGCTCACTTTCTCGCGCTTTGTCGGTGCGGACTTGCGTGGCGCCGACCTTTCCGACACCGACCTGTCGAAGACGGATTTTGCGGGCGCCGATCTAGCCGGTGCCGACCTGTCGCGCGCCGACCTCTACGGTGCAAATCTGGTTGGTGCTAGAGGTCTCGACAAGGTGAAAGGCCTCGACACTGTTGCCAATCTCGATAAGGCAACGCGCTAGTTCCTAAGCCATTAGAACCTTATCTTCACGCCGCCATAGGCCGAGATCGGCGCGCCGGGGACAACAGTCTCCGGGTTGGTGAAGAAGTTTGAGCCGAGCCCGGCGGCAGCGGCGGCACCGTTGGCATTGTCGAGGTTGAAGTAATTTCCGAAGAGACCGTAGTGAGCATTCAAGAGGTTGTTGACTAGCCCATAGATTTGGAAGTTTTTCGTAACGTCGTAGGAGCCGTGTATATTTACTGTCGCGTAGCCAGCCAACGGCGCGTTGGTGTTAGCCCAGTCGTTGTAGAATATCTGATTGCTAGCAGCGACGACGTCGAAGCCACCCTTGATCTGCGGCGTAAACCAGTACTCCATGCCGGTTTTGAACAGGTGCTCGGGTATGCCGGGAAGTCGATCACCTTTGGTCACGTTCGCGCACCGGGCATCGGGAGCATTGTCGCACGGAACGAATGTTGGATTGTTCGGCGCTGGTAGCTGCACGTTGGTTTGGAGCGTGGCATCGACGAGCGCGTAGTTGGCGTACGCCATGACTTTCTTGTCGGTGTAGCGCATACCAAGCTCGATTCCCTGACGCAGCGTATCGCCAACGTTCGCGAAGAATCCACGGCCGGACTCAGGCGCTGCCAACGGCAGAATGTCGTTAAAGCTCATCGCGTGATAAAGCCCGGCGCTCCATTCGAGCTTGCCATCATTCCAAAACGTTTCTTTGCCCCTCAACCCCGCCTCGAATGTGCGCGAAACAACCTGCTGCAGGTTTGGGTCGGAGGTCAGGAAGTTCTCAATCAGGCACGGATTGACTGGATCGGAGCATCCCAACTCGGCAGGAGTTGGGGCGCGATTGGCCTCGGCATATCCGCCATAGGCGCTAAGCTCTTTGTTGAACTGATAAGTGACACCGGTCATTGGATTGAAGCGCTCATAGATATGAACACCATCAATCTCGGGAGCCGTGCCGGTATTATCGAGCAGCGAGATACGCGCGAAATTGTAACGACCGCCGACTGTCCAGGAGAGTTGCGAGGTAATGTCCAGCGTGTCGGAGAAGTAGACGCCGACGTAGTCGTTCTGCGTCGTCAGGTTGCGCGGCTGTGAGTCATCCGGCGACAGGATGAGGAAGGTCGGATCAATCGTGGTCAGCACGAACTCAGGTCCGAAGGTGCCGAGGTCACTGCTGCTCGCGTATCCAACGCGGCCATGGTCGTAGCTCGCACCCAGCAGGAACTGGTTATGCATGCCCATGATCGTGGTTTTCTCGACCCCCTGGCCTGAAGCGCCATAGCTGTTAGCATTTTGCGACGTGTGATCCAGGGTGCCGTATGATGCATCGGGATCAAATGGTTCAGTGATGCCGCCTGGGCCGATGACAGGATCGGCTGAAGCCGGGTCATCGCCAAAGCAAACTACCGTTCCGCCACCACCGCCGGGGTCGGGACAGCCCACTACATCAGCCAGGTTCGCATCGGCGTGCACCTGCTGGAACCAGCGGTAGTAACTGACACCAGAGAACGTCAGCGTCGGCGTCGCCTTTACTTGCCCGTTGAGCGACACCATTGTCATTCGGTTTGTCGTGACCTGCGGCGATGTGAAAGAGTCGCTCCGCTCCAACCCAAGGAGCTGCACAGGCGCGGCCGTCGTGGCACCGAAGGAAATATCCGCAGCAGTGAAGTTCAGATGGACTTCTGTCTTGTCATCCTTGGCGCCGATGTCGGCGTAACCGCGACGAACGTTAGCAGGCGAGAACTCTCGCCATCCATCGTCGCGAATACCTTCGAATGAAAAAAACGTGGCCCAGTTACCGCTGCGCTGCCCGGTTGCTATTTCGCCTTGAACACGCCCAAACGAGCCGCCCCGAACGTCGATCTCGGTGCCTTGGAAGCTGAAGCCGTCGCGCATCAGGATGGTAACTGCGCCGCCGAGCGCATTGAGGCCGAACACCGGGTTCGCGCCGACAACTGTGATGCCTTCAATGGCGGACTCAGGCAGAAAATCCCAGTTGACGATGTCGCCGAAAGACTCGTTTATACGCACGCCGTTTTGGTAGACGGCAAGTCCCTGCGGCACGCCGTTAAGGGGCGAGGAGTCAAAACCGCGGTACTGTAGATCTTGTTGGAAGCCGTTACCCTGCAGGTCCTCTAAGATGGCGGCCGGTACCGTCTGCTGAATAATATCCGGCACATACGTGATGTTTGAGCGCGCTATGTCTGCCGCAGACGCCCGTCCTACGGCACCGGGATATTTGCCGATGGGGATGGCGCTGCCTTCGACAGGCGACATCAAAACGCTGCCGTCATCGATCCCCCCCGTGCCTGGCACTTGAGCTGTGACCGCGGCCGTTGAGGCGGCGGGTGCGACCGGGGGCGGCGTAACCGGTGTCTTCTTGGCAGCCGTCTTCTTCGGTTCGGTCGCGGGAGTCTTCTCCTGCTTCTGAATGACCTGAACTGGAGGGAGTTGTGATTCACCTGGCGCGGGGGTTGGTGCCGTGGCGTTCGGAGCAGGTGTTGGGGTCGTCGTTCCGTTTTGTGGTGGGGGCGTGGGCGTCGCGGGTTGGGCTTGTTGTGCGGCGACCGGAGCCGTCGAGGCCAACATTGCCGCAGCGAGCACGGTCTTTCCAAACGCCCTTTTCGCCATCTGAGCCCCCCGGCCGTGCGAACACCATTTTCCCGCTTGCCTGGAGGATTTCTACCTTCGAGTCGGCAGGATTTTTTCCCATAGTCGGTGAGGCCTTGCTTTCGTCAAGCATGATCCAAGATCGACTAAGTCATTGATTCTCCGTGTTGCACCGGCGCACCGATTTCCCGATTGCCTGCAGGATTTCTTCCCGAGTTTGGCCGGGATTTTTTCCTATAGTCGGTCAGGTCGCTAGTGCCTTGGCCTCTGAGTCCCGACTGCAACTGCGTGGTGATCGCATGTTGGCGAGTCTGCTGTTTGTCTTCTTGATTGGTTCGGATGCGTTGATCGACCGCCATGTCATGCTAGACTGTGCGGGCGCCAACCTCGACCAAGCACTGAGCGCTTGCAGTCGAATTATTGATACTGTCCCGCATTCCGAAAAGCAGGTGGCGCTCGCGTACTTTTACCGTGGCCGAGCGGAGTACATAAGGCACCAAGCCCAGCAGTCCGTCGCTGACTACAGCCAGGCAATCGCGATTGATCCGAGGTTCGCAGAAGCGTTGAGCGAACGTGGTAGCGTATACCTCGGGCTCAACCAAATCGATCCTGCCATTGCGGATTGCACAGAGGCCATTCGGATAAATCCGAACAACGCCGCTTATCGATACAATTGCGGGAACGCGTATTGGCATGGTCGATTGCTCGACCAAGCGGTAGCGCAATTTAGTGAAGCTATTCGGCTGCAGCCGGAGTTTCCCCTTGCCTACATGAACCGTGGCCTCGCCGAGGCTGACCAGGGGTCGGCGGACGCGGCGTTGCGGGATTTAGCCGAGGCAATCCTGTTGGACGGAACCAATACGGATGCCCTCTACAATCGCGGCCTACTGTACGCACGGTCAGGAGAGCTGACAAAACCCATCGATGATTTTGGTGCCGTTATCCGCGCACGTCCCGCTGAAGCAGCCACATATAAGCTGCGAGCGGAGGCGCATCGCGAAATGGGCCACGTGGATGAGGCAATCAATGATCTTCGGCGGGCAACCGAGCTTGATCCCTCTGATGCTGAAAGTGCTGAGACGCTAAACGCCCTGCTTCAGGGATCTCGCTGAGGCCTCTCGTTGCAACAAGACACGACGACGACCGCTTTGGGTCAGTCTCGGAAGACCGGAGCATGTCTGCTGCAGGTCCGCTTCACCCCTTAACCCGGACGATCCAGAGGGCAGGTCGGGATGTCGGAGAAGGGCCATCAGCTGACTCGATACTCTTTTTGCTGCGTATGGGCTACAGCTGACACGACGTGTAAGTCGCAGAGCTTGGCAAACTCCGACTTTTCACTAGCCTTATGCGCCGGCAGATTCAGCACGGAAATCGTGGCGCGTCTTTGTCTTGAGCAGGTCTAGGTCGCGCTCCACGCGGCGGCGCGATTCATCGCTGATGCTGCCGTCGCGAAGGGCCTGGTGGATGTACTGGCGCTGCGTCGCGATCAATTCTAGCGTGAGCTGATCGGCCAGGCGTGCATGCTCAACGGCGTTTGCTGACCGCTTCAATTCGCGCAATCGAGCATTGTAGTAGTCGCGCAAACTGCCGACGAGATCGGCCGGCAGCTCGCGCTCTCGTGCTAGCTCCTCGATGTGGGCAAGTGCGGCACGGATCGCGCCCGTGCGCGCGGCGAGCTCATTTGCCACCGCCGCCTCGCGCTCGGCCGCGACATTGTGAGCGAACCCGAGCCAGCGGACCACGGTCGGCAGTAGCAGACCTTGGCCGACGAGTGTGACCACGATGACGATGAAAGTGACGGCGAGTATCATGTCGCGCTCTGGAAACGGTGCGCCCGCGGCAGTGGCCAGCGGAATGGCGAGTGCGGCGGCGAGCGACACGACGCCGCGAATGCCGGTGAAGGCCAACACAAACGGCGTCTCCCACGTCGGCGAGGGATCGCGACGGGCGAGGGAGGGGCTGAGCCAGCGCGGAAGATAAACTGCGGGATACATCCACACGAACCGCGCCGCGATAATGACGGCCAGCGTCAGCGCCGCTGCCGCCAGAAGGGAGGAGAGCGCGACGCCATCCGCCTGCTTGAAGATTGTGCGCGCCTGCAGCCCGCAGAGCAGGAACAGCAGTCCTTCGACTACATAGATGGCCAGGTCCCAAACAAAGACGCCCTGAAGTCGCGTTGCTGCTGAGATGAGACGCGGTCCGTTCCAGCTTACGTAGAGCCCGGCTGTGACAGTGGCGAGCACGCCGGAGCCGCCCAGTTGCTCGGGCACCCAGTAGGCAACATAGGGCGTCAAAAGGGACAAGAGGATTTCGACGCGCGGGTCTTTAGCGGAGTGACGCAAGCGCAGCATGAGCCAGCCGACGCCGATTCCAAAGGAGAGTTCGCCGACGAGGATCAGGGCAAAGCGCCCGCTTGCTTCGCTGAGCGAGAATGCGCCGGTGCTGACCGCGGCGATGGCGAAGCGATAAAGGACCAGGGCGGTCGCGTCATTAGCTAACCCCTCACCCTCGAGGATAACGCGCAGCCGCTGCGGTAACCCCAGTCGGCGTGCAACGGCGAGTGGTGCCACCGCATCGGGCGGCGCCACGATGGCGCCGAGCACGAAGCCGACGGCCCATGGCCAGCCGAGCAGCCAGTGGACGCTCGTGGCCACCGCGCAGGTGGTGAACACGACGGCGCCGATGGCGAGCAACGCAATGGGGCGCAGATTGAAGCGGAACTCGCGCCAACTCATGGATACGCCGGCCGCGTAGATCACAGGCGGCAGCACGAGCAGCAGCACGAGCTCGGGTTCCAGTTCGACGCGCGGCAGCCCCGGGATCATGGCGAGACCGGCTCCGGCGACGACAAGCAGGATCGAGGGTGGTTGGCGCAGCTGGTTGGCGGCGACGCCGAGCGCGGCAATGGCCGTCAGCAGCAAGAAGCCAATTTCGAGATAGGGGATCATTTGGGTCGCGGAAGCCGGAATGTCCTACCGTGATAAGCGGACAAGGCGCTGCCGGCAAGGAAGTGGCCGAGGGCGTCCTGCGCCTGGCTGGTAGGGGGTTGCCCAGTGAGAAGCGCCTTCAGGTCCACGTAAGGATCAATGTCTACATCTGGGTACAGTCCCGGGTAAGGCGCAAGCGCTTTGCTTGACGCGGAGCTGCCCAAAAAACGGCGACGCACGAACTCGCCGCTTACCGTCAATTGGCAGCCTGGTGGCGTCGGTGGGCACAAAATCGAAATCTAAATCCGGTTTTGACTTGGACTGCGCAGACCGCGCGGCTCCCGCACGCACCAGCCGCGGGAAGTCCCAAGCATGCTCGCGAAGACGATCATACGGCTCATGAAGCAGGCCGAACCGTCGCTGGCGAGCAAATAGGAGGACGTAATGAGCCTTATCGATCAAGCGCTGAAGTCAAATGAGCAATACGCCAATATTTATGATTCGAGACTAGGTGCAGGTCCTCCGAAGCCAGCCATCGCTGTGGTGACCTGCATGGATCCCCGACTCTCCGACCTTGAGGGAATACTGGGCCTGAAGCGTGCTGACATGGACGTCATTCGCAACGGCGGTCCGGCCGTCACGGACGAAACGCTGGCGGAGCTTCTCGTTTCAACGCGAGTGTTGGGCTCGAAGGAGATCATGCTTCTTAACCACACCGGCTGCGGATTTGCGAGCTTTACCGATGAGGAATTGAACGCAAAGCTCTCGAAACTGACGGGAGATGGATCGCCAGTCCCCATGCGTTTCCTCTCGTACAAGGATCCGGTTGAGCACACGAAGGAGCAGATCAAAAAGGTGAGGTCGCATCCTTGGATCGCCAAGGAAGTGCCTGTGCGAGGCTTTATTTTCGACGTAGACACCGGGCGGCTTCAGGAAGTCACCATAGACGGTCGGCAAACCGTTGCAGCCTAAAAGACGATTGGATTTATCTCGGGGCAAGGAGAAAAGTCACGTTAATCATCAAAACGGCAGTCTTCGGACTTGCACCGGATCGTCGAAGTTTGGCCAATTCTTGATCACGGTGTAATCGAACCCAGCCATAAAGCGACTGCCACCCCGACGTATTGGCGAACGGAGATACCATATCCGAATCGGAGGCCGTCCATGAACCAAGTACAAGTCGAGCAGAAAAGCTATCAGATGCCGCCGCAGGATGGGTTTACCGTCGCACACTTTCTCACCGTCGCCGACATCGAACGATCGGCTCGATTTTACGAAACGGTCTTCGGGGGTCGCATTCTGAGCAGAGGCGATAGCAGCGGCGCGCCGGGCTACATCCAGATCGCGAACACGTGGCTCATTGTCAACGTCGGGGGCGGTCCGACACCCGACAAACCATCGGTAACGCTCCGCGTTCCCGCCGACCCCGATACGGTAAGCAGCTTTATGAATATCCGCGTTGCAGATATTCAAGCCTGCTATGAACAATGGCGAAATCGAGGAGCCGAGTTTATCACAGAGCCAAAGGACAAGTACGGCGAGACGCGCTGTTACATTCGCGATCCTGATGGTTATATTATAGAAGTTGGGCAAAGCAAGCGGGGCATCACTTACGGCTAAACGGCACGACTCYGGCCTTACGCTCCCCAACCTCTTCACCGACGAGCCGCCACAAACTCAAAACAATAAATCGGCGACGTCCGAGTACAATCGCGCCCTCTCCTGCACCCAAAGTCCAGCAGCGCTACAATTCGCCCCAACTAGCATTGCCGCACACCTCGCGAGCAGCGCTCTGCGCGACCGGCACACCGTCACTCGTCAACGGAGGTCTTGTTCCTTCGCCCAGTTGAGCCCCATCCCAACCCATCCGAGTTACGAAATCCGTGATACGCGACACCCCCGAAATCCGTGGACTGCAGCAACTTCTCGCCTCCGCCCTCGTCGGCTACTGGTCCTTCGATCGACGCGGGGCAGCATTGGCTGATTTAATATTGATTGCGGAAGACTGGATGAGCAATTTCAAGCGTTCGCGCGGCTCGCCATGGTTTGAACGGAGCCAGTGAACTCGACTCGCAAACAAGGAGTGTGTCATGACGAGGATCCCATCCTGGTTGGTTGTCATCATTCCCGGAATGCTCGCCGCTTTAGCCGGTGCCGCCATCTCGGCGCAGGACAAGTACTCGTTGTCAGTACAGGGTGGTCTCGCGTTCTCAGAGTTCAAGGGCTACGAGGGCTGGCAGGTCATTAACCTCAGTCATTCCGAAAAATTGCTCGCGGTGATCCTTGGCAATCCTGCAATGGTCGACGCCTACAAAGCGGGCATTCCCGCCAACGGCAAGCCCGTCCCTGACGGTGCCAAGATGGCGAAGATCCATTATGTTCCGAAGGTGAGGGAAGAGATCCCCGGACAACCGACGGTGCCTGGCACGCTCCACGACATCGACTTCATGGTGAAGGACAGCAAACGGTTCGCGGACAGTGGCGGCTGGGGTTATGGCGTATTTGAATACGACGCGGCCTCCGACACGTTCAGGCCCGGCGACGAGAATGACTCGCCGCCGCAAACACATGATGCCAAGTGCGGCTTCGCGTGCCACACCATCGTGCAGGCAAATGACTACGTTTTCACAGAGTATCCGAACCGATGACGAGGATCGCCGGAGACGGTAGGAGCGCGCAATGGTTCGGACCCACCAACCTGGGCAGGCTGAATTTAGAGCGATCCTGCCCGAAGACGTCGACTGGAAGTCGTTCCCGGCGTTCCCGCCCTCGGTTCGCCTCGCGGTCCTTGTCGGTCAGCCCTCAGAGCCCGGCCCTTACGTGATCAGGGTGAAAGTGCCCTCTGGCGTGAAGCTGATGCCACACAGGCACCCTGAGGACCGAATCTACACAGTCATGTCCGGTCTTTTCTACATCGGCCTTGGCGACCAGTTCGACGGGGAAAAGGTGCAGGCTTATCCGCCCGGTAGCGTCGTCGTTCTGCCGGGCAACACGTTCCACTTCCACTGGGCAAAGGCCGGTGAGTACGTCACCCAGGTAACGGCCATTGGTCCGTTGGGCCTCGAATACTTGGATCCCCGCGACGATCCACGTGAGCAAGCAGCCGACAAGACGTGACGAACCTCACGTCTGCTTTGGGTCAGACGCGGAAGATCCGAGCATGTCCGCTGCGCGTCGGCTTCATCCCTGAGACCGCACGACTTGGAGCGCAGGCCAGAATCTCTGTGAAGGGTCATTAGCAGACGTCGAGCACCTCGCCACCATGCTCGTTGCCATCCGTCTACCGAGAGCTCGCCCTCAGCGCGCCAGCCGCGTGGTGCAACGGCTCACGGCGAGACCCGCGAGATGAAGGTGGGCGGTTTCAGTACGCCGACGCAGGATGTGTCGGGGGCGGCGGGATCGGCGAGGAACGACACGATTACCGCCTGGGCGCAGGGTGACGAAGGGGAGACGAAGTGCCCGACGCCCGGAATGCTGATGATCGTTGCGTTGGACAGGCTCGTCGCCGCTGCATTCGCCCCGGTGAGCGACGTCAGCGTATCGAAGCTGCCGGAGATGAGGAGCGTCGGGATGTTGCTCGCGACGGGCTGCCGCATGGCCTCCGGGGCGGCGGCGACTTTCCAGACGTCGCGGCAGTCTTCGTTGAAATACGCCCAGCTGCCGATGCTCTCGCGTTGCACCGAGGCCGGATAGTCAGGAAACGCCTTCCTGCCGGCCGCGGCGAGATCCCCCGGCGTCGCGAACGGGTAGTCTTCGCGACAGCTGACGCCAAGGGCCAGCCCGTAGCCGAGGGCAGGGATACCCGGACCGGATGGAGGCGCCCGACTTGCCCGATCCAAGGCGATCGCCTTGATGGCCTCGGGCCGGCTGGCGGCGAGCCCATCGATCCGATCCGGCGCGGCGCGGAGCGGAGCGTGGGCACGCCGTAGTTCTGGTTGCGCAGCCAGTCGATGAGTGCACCGCCGTCGAGCACGACCTTGAGGTCTTTGCCTGTGGCCGGGTCGCTGACGGTTGTCGTCAGCGGTTCGGCCTCGAGCTTGTTGACCAGTCCGGTAAACGTTGCCTCGAGACGGGGATGGGCCGCGTCGCAGGCCGTTTCCGCCGCGCAGGCTTGGAAGAGGTTATCGAAGCCGTCTCGCGCATTCTGCCAGTTTGCAGCGACGGTGTAATTCGTCGGCAAGACCGAATCGAGGACGATGCTGCGGATGCCCTCGGGATGGTCGCGCATAAGCGTCTGTGCCAGGTAGCTGCCATATGAAGTCCCGTAGACATTCCACGCGGCAATACCGAGCACCTTGCGAAGGTCGGCGAAATCAGCGGCACTTTCGGTCGAATTGTAGGCGCTGAGGTTGGCGCCGGTGGCGGCGAGTTTCCGGTGGCAGGCTTCCGTCGCCGCCAAATGTGCGCGCTCGGTTGCCCCGGAATAAAAGCGGAGGCCGAGAAGCTCTCTCGCAAAGTCGTCAATGGGCGCGCAGGTAAGCGCCGGCTCCGAGAACATGGTGCCGCGCTGGCTCACCACCAGGATCTCCCGGTCGCGGATGAAATCGGCAGCGATGAGCCCATTGACCTCAAGGGGGGCGACGTCGCCCGGCCCCCCGGCCAGATAGACAACGGGATCGGCCCGCTTTTCAGGTGCGGGCGCAGGATATTTCGCGACCATGAGCCGAATTTTGCGACCGGTCGGCCGGCTGCGATTTTCCGGTACGACGAGATAGCCGCAGCTCGCTTTGGCCAGCGCTTCGGCCCCTGGCAGTTTCGGGCACGGCGCGGGCTCGAAGCGTGGCACCGGTGGCGGAGCGCCGTCCTCGGCACGTGTCCCGGCGGGAGGGGCGAGGAGAAGCGTGAGAAGGAGGAGGTGTCGGTGGGTGACAGCTATGGTGCGGATCCTTCCGCTGGAGTAGGCGCCCACCAAGGCGCCTAATGGCAGCCTACGCCGAGATTGGCGACGAAGCACTGCCAATGTCCGCCATGGGTCAAAAGCCGACGAGATGTGCGTGACCGCGTCACGGCCGCATCACCCCCGCCAGCAGACGAATGCTGAACCGGATCGCAACGTCTGCGATGGGCCACGAGCGCAAGAGTTGAGTCGAGCTTAGCGGCAACGAAAGTCCGCGAGCCAAACCTAGCCTCGAGAAGGTTCCATAGAGGTGACGCCCCCGCTCGCAAGCTCGTAGTGGGCGGCGACGATCTTCAGCTTTCCGGCATTGACGAGGTCGGCGAGAACAAAACT
>JRHI01002481.1_pt1 | contig 12612 bp, 4 predicted proteins | sample 215371 | NCBI WGS metagenome assembly JRHI01 (sample SAMN02929681, study PRJNA255918) | sediment metagenome | biome: cave system; feature: Ice Cave; material: Sediment; isolation source: sediment from deep within a dark volcanic ice cave with no known source of... ...
GAGCTGGTTCGGCTGGTGGCGGAACGGACCGGATACCCGCCCGAGATGCTCGGCCTCGACGTCGACATGGAGGCCGATCTAGGCATCGACTCGAGCAAACGAGTCGAGATCCTGGCCGCGGCCACGCAGGCACTCCAGCCGCACTCCACCGAGCCGACAACGGTCAGCGAGGAACGCATGGAGGTTCTGACCAAGGTCAGGACCCTGCGGGGCCTCATTGAAGCGTTCCTGGCGATGGACCCGGCCGCCGGCAACGGCCACGCCCCGGTCCAGCCCGCCACAACACCCCCGGCGACGCACGTGGCGGCCGAGACAGCCGCCACTGAGGTGCCCCGTTTCCTCGCGACCGTCGTGGACGCCCCGCTCGGTACCGCGACCACGGCGCCGTCGGGGGTAGTCGCGATCACCGACGACGGGCAGGGCGTCGCCACCGCGCTGGCCGGATCGCTGCGCGGCCAAGGGATCGAGGTCGCCCTGATCCGCCACCGGTCCGGCCCGCTGGACATCGGGCCGGAGGGGTACGCGGCATCGCTCGACGACGCGCAGGCCACCCGCGGCCTCATCGACGCGATCCGGCAGCGGCAGGGAGCGATCTCGACCCTCGTGCACCTGCTCCCGCTGTGCGCGGGGCCATCCTTCGAGACGCTCGACGTCGGCGACCAACAGGCCCGGGTCGACCTGGAGGCGCGGTCGCTGCTGCACCTGGCCCAGGCAGCGAGCACCGAACTGCGCAGACCTGGCGTGGTGAGCCGGTTGCTAGCCGCCGTCCGGATGGATGGTGGGTTCGGCTATCACGATCCCGGCACGCCGTTCCAGCCGAGCCAGGGGGCAGTGACGGGCCTGGTCAAGACGCTGGCAGGGGAGTGGCCGGAGGTCCGGTGCAGGATCGTCGACCTGGATCCGGCAATCCATAACGCCGGCGAGCTGATCGCCGCGGAGCTGCGATCCGACGATCGTCAGATCGAGGTCGGATGGTCCCCGGGCCGCCGGCGTGCGGTGCGGCTCGGGCCCGTCCCGTTGCCGGCCACGGGCAGCGCGGAACCGATGATCACCTCGGACTCCGTCGTGCTCATCGTCGGTGGTGCCCGGGGCATCACGGCCGGCGTGGCCCGCGAGATCGCTCGGCGCTGCCAGCCGACGATCGTCATCGTGGGCCGCTCCAGCGCCCCCGAGGACGGCGAGGCGCCCGACACCGCCGGGATCACCGATCCCAGAGCGTTGCGGATGGCGCTGGCCGCCCGGTTGGGCTCTACCTCGGCTGGGCGGGTCGGCGAGCCGGCCACCCCGGCTCAGGTGGAGCCCGCCTATCGGCGCCTGCTCGCGGATCGACAGGTACGGGCCAACCTGGCGGCCATCGCCGAGTCGGGCGCGCGGGTCCACTATCACCAGCTCGACGTCCGGGACGCCGACGGCGTCGCCGAGCTCGTCGAGGACATCTACGCGGTATACGGCCGGATCGACGGCGTCATCTACGGGGCCGGGGTCATCGAGGACAAGCTGATCGAGGCCAAGACCACCGACTCGTTCGACCGCGTCGTCCAGACCAAGACGGTCGGTGCCTTCGCCCTGGCCCGCGCGCTGCGGCCGGAGAGCCTGAGGTTCTTGGTGCTGTTCTCCTCGATCAGCGCGCGTTTCGGCAATCCCGGGCAGGGCGACTACGCGGCCGCCAACGAGGTGCTCAACAAGCTCGCGGCGTGGCTGGACGCACGCTGGCAGGGCCGGGTGACGTCGCTGAACTGGGGCCCCTGGAAGACCGACGGGATGGTCTCCGCCGAGGTGGAGCGGCTGATGAACAGCCGCGGTGTGCAACTCATCCCGCCCGATCGAGGGGTCGCCGCGCTGCTCGACGAGCTGGATCGGGGCCGCAAGGGCGACGTCGAGGTCCTGCTCGGCTACGGGCCCTGGCAGGTGGCCATCCCACTGTTGGACGACGCGACGGTCACTCAGTCGTCCGACGGTATCGCCCTGACCCGGGTCCTGGACCCGGACCGCGACCTCTACCTGCGCGATCACTGCCTGGAACAGCACCCGGTGCTGCCGATGGCGGCCGCGATGGAACTGATGGCCGAGGTCGCGGCCGTGACCAGACCCGGGTACGAGGTCACCGAACTGCGTGGGTTGCAGCTGCTGCGCGGGGTGGTTCTGGACGACGGTCCCCGGCCGATCACCGTGCGGGCCGCAAGCGGCCCGCCGGTCGAAGGCGGCGGGGTCGCTGTTGATGTGACCATCGTCGACGACCGCGCCGAGCGGGTCTCCTACCGAGCCGGGGTCGTCCTGCGCCGAGCACTGCCCCCAGCGCCACCAGCGCCGGCCCGCTCGTCATCCGGACTCGATCCGTTCCCCATGACCGTCGAGCAGGCATACGACGAGCTGCTGTTCCACGGACCGCTGCTGCACGGGATCAGCCGGATCGAGGGGATCAACGACGACGGGATGGTCGCAACGCTGCTGCCGTCGGCGCCCCAACACTGCCTGGCAGGTGCTGGACCAGGCTCGTGGATCGTCGACCCGGTACTGCTCGACAGCGGCTTCCAGCTCGCCCTGCTCTGGGCCCGCATCCGCCTGGACATGACTCCGCTGCCAGCCCGAATCCGCAGCTACCGCCGCTTCGCGGCGCTGCCCGACGGGCCGGTGAACTGTGATCTCCGGGTGGGGGTGCGCGCCGGGGGGCACATCCTCGACGTGCAGCTGGCATTCCTGGACCCCCGCGGACGGCTGTTCGCGTTCATCGAAGGGATGGAGCTGACCGGTAGCCGATCCCTGAACCGGCTGGCAGGTGCAGCGTCGGGAGGGAGTGGTCGATGAGTACGCACGGTGATATCGCCATCGTCGGCATGGCCGGTGTTTTCCCCAAGGCACCCGATATCGCGGCGTTCTGGGAGAACATCCTCGCCAAGGTGGACGCGGTGACCGACGCGCCGCCGCTGTGGGGCGCCGATCTCGTCTACGATCCGGCATCGTCGGCCTCCAACCGCATCTACACCAAGCGCGGCGGCTTCATCAGCGATCTCTCCCATTTCAACCCGCTCACGTACGGCATTCCACCTCGGTCGGTCGAAGGAAGCGACCCCGAGCACTTCATCGCCTTACGGATCGCCTACGAAGCCCTCGCTGACTCGGGTTATCTCGACCGGCCCTTCAACCGGGAACGCACCGGCGTGATCCTCGGACGCAGCACCGTGGGAAACCGCAGCACGGCTGCGGTCTTCCAGCACGGGCTGGTGATCGATCAGACGATCCGCCTGCTCACCACCCTGCACCCGGAGTACTCCGCCGACGAGCTCGAGCGGATCGAAAAGGAGCTACGGGCCGACCTGCCACCCTTCAATGCCGAGACCGCCCCTGGCCTCGTCCCGAGCGTGATGTGCGGGCGCATCGCCAACCGCCTCGACCTGATGGGCCCGGCCTACACCGTGGATGCCGCCTGTGCGTCCTCATTGCTCGCCGTCGAGCTCGCCATCGCCGACCTCGCGAGCGGGAAGGTGGACATGGCACTGGCCGGTGGCGTGCAGACGTCCACCACCTTCATGATCGGAATGATTTTCTGCCAGCTCGGCGCGCTGTCCCGGCAGGGCAAGGTCGGATCGTTCAGCCCCGACGCGGACGGCACGCTGCTCGGCGAGGGCGCCGGGATCCTCGTGCTCAAACGCCGCGAGGACGCCGAGCGGGACAACGACCGGATCTACGCCCTGCTCAAGGCGGTCGGGATGTCCAGCGACGGGCGAGCGGTCGGGATGCTGGCCCCGCGCGTCGAGGGCGAGGAACTGGCGATGCGCCGGGCCTACGAGCTGGCTGGAATCGCACCGCGGACGGTGTCGCTAATCGAGGGACACGGTACCGGGACACTGGTCGGTGACGCGATCGAGCTGCAAGGGCTCGGTCGGATCTTCGGTGCGGACGGCGACGGGAACGGCCCCGTTGGCGACGACCGAGGTGAGCAGGCACAGCCGTGGTGTGCACTGGGCTCGGTCAAGTCGATGATCGGCCATCCGATCCCCGCGGCTGGAGCGGCGGGGCTGATCAAGACCGCGCTGGCGCTGTATCACAAGGTGCTCCCGCCGACCCTGCACGCCGATGCGGGCAACCCGAAGCTCAAGTCCACACCCTTCTACCTCAACAGCGAGACACGGCCCTGGATCCACGGTGGCTCGGAGCCCCGCCGTGCGGCGGTGAGCGCGTTCGGCTTCGGGGGGATCAACGCTCACGCCATCCTCGAGGAACATGCCGGTAACGGGGACCTTCATGGTCGCGGGGGCGAAGCGACCCGGCCACACCTGCACCGCAGCTTCGACGCCGAGGCCGTCGTGTTGTCAGCCGAGGGCCGGGGGGAGCTGCTCGCCCATGGCGACGAGCTGCACCGGCTGCTGGCCGACAACCCGGACCTGGCACTCGTCGACCTCGCTTACACGCTGAACTGTCCGGAATCGGTACCTGCTGCAGCAGCAACGCGGCTCGCGATCGTGGCCTCGTCGATCGCCGACCTCGGGGCCAAGCTGGAACATGCCCTGGGCCGACTCGCCGACCCAGGCTGTCACCGCATCGAAGAGCCCACCGGCATCTACTACACCGACACCCCGCTGCATGCTCCGGGCGCGGTCGCCTTTCTGTTTCCCGGCATGGGCAGCCAGTACGTCAACATGCTTGCCGATCTCTGCATTCACTTCCCCGCAGTCCGCGCCTCGTTCGACCAGATGGACCGCGTGTTCGCCCAGCAGAATCGCGGATATCTCCCCAGCCAGGCAATCTTCCCGCCGCCCACCGGGCAAACCGTCGACCCGGCCCTGCTGTGGTCGACGTCGTGCGGATTCGCAGCCGTCATCGCTTCGAACCACGCGCTGCGCAGTCTGGTGGGCGCGCTCGGGATCGAGGCAGACGCGGTACTCGGCCACAGCATGGGCGCGCATTCCGCCTTGGGTGAGGCACGCATGAGGTCAGTGGACGAAGCCGAAGTCGTCGACCATTTTCTCGCCATGAACAAGTGCTACGAGCGGCTCCGCGCCGAGGGCCTCGTCCCGACCGGTGCCCTGCTCGCGATCATCACCTCCGAGCGGGAGCAGGTCCTGGCCGTCGTCGAACGCAGTGCCGGCGCCCTGACCTTGGCCATGGACAACTGCCCGCAGCAGATGGTGCTCGGCGGCTGTGTAGAGGCGGTGACCGCCGCCGCCGAGGAGCTCCGGCAGGCCGGGATCTCGTGCACGGCGTTGCCCTTCGATCATCCTTACCACACCGCTGCATTCGACACGTTCGCCGACCGCCTGCGCGAGATGTATGAGAGCGAGGCGCAGCTCGAGCTGACGCCGTCTCCCATCGCCTTGTACTCGTGTGTCACGACGGAGCTCTGCCCGAATGAACCGGAGGCCGTGGCCAGGCTCGTGACCGACATCCTGTCCCACCCGGTCCGGTTCCGGGAGTCGATCGAGGCGATGTACCGCGACGGCGTGCGGATCTTCGTCGAAGTCGGTCCGCGCGGCAGCCTCTCGGCGTTCGTCGACGACACGCTGCGCGGGATGCCGCACCTCGCGGTGCCGTCCAACGTCGACGACCAGTCCGGCCTGACCCAGCTCGCTCATCTGGTGGGGCTGCTGGCCGCGCACCACGTGCCGATGGACCTCCAGGCGCTCTACGCCCACCGGTCGCCACAACGGCTGCCGATAACGGACGGCCGGATGCCACCTCAGTCGGCAACCGACGACCGCGGGGCGCTGCTCGCCGTCCACCTTCCACTGCTCGAGCTGGACCAACCGCTTCGGCCAGCCAAGAGCCAGACCGCCGTCTCTGCCGAGCCCGCCAACTTGGCCCAACCTGCCGCCCCGGCCCAACCCGTCGCCCTGGCCCAGCCGGGCGCGCCTGGCCGGGAAGAGGTGATGCAGGCGTACCTCGCCACGATGGACCGGTTCCTGGACGTTCAGCGGTCCATCATCGACACCCCGCAGCCAGCCGGGGATCCACTCCCCGTACCGACCGTCGAGCCGCGGTTCCCGTTTCTCGGCTCGGTGGTGTCGAGCATCGAAGGCGAGGAACTGGTAGCGATCCGCCGGTTGGACGTCGATGAGGACCTGTATCTGCATGACCACACCTTCGGGCGCCAGATCTCGCTGACCGACGAGTCGCTGCTCGCGCTTGCGGTCGTCCCCTTCACCGTCAGCATGGAGATGCTTGCCGAGGCAGCGGCGGCGCTGTGCCCGGGTCAGCTGGTCGTCGGCATGCGCGACGTCCGTGGTCATCAGTGGATCGGCCTGGATGAGGGCCACGCCACGCTGCGCCTGGTCGCCCGGCGGGACCCGACCGGGGACGGCCGGGAGGTGAAAGTCGAGCTGCAGCGCCTGAGCGAGGATGCCACCGTCGGCAGCCAGGCCGGGACGCTGGTGTTCGAGGGGGTGGTCTGCTTCGCCGACTCATACCCCACGCCGCCGGCACTCACCCCGCTCACTCTGACCGCGGAGCAGCCCTACGCGCAGAGCGCCGCAGCCCTCTACGCATCAGGGCGGATGTTCCACGGCCCGCGCTTTCAGGGCGTCGTCTCGCTGGCTCGTTGGGGCGAGGACGGGACCGAGGCCACCTTGCAAACCCTGCCCACCGACGACCTGTTCGCCTCGACACCCGCACCCACCCTGGTCACCGATCCGGTGCTGCTGGACGCTGCCGGGCAACTCGTCGGCTTCTGGGCGATCGAGCGCCTCCGCTACGGCGTCGGTACCTTCCCGTTCGCGCTCAAAGAGCTCCGGTTGTTCGGGCCGACTTCGGCTCCGGGCTCACCGGTGCGGGTACCGGCCCGGATCGCCTTCATCAACGAGCAGCAGGTTCGCGCGGAAATCGACCTCGTCGGGCCGGACGACCGCCTGCTGGCCCAGCTGGTCGGCTGGTCCGATCAATGCCTCGACCTGACCAAATCGCTGTCTCAGGCGATGAAAAGCTCCCATGACCAGGCGGCGCTCGGCGCGCCGTGGAAGGCGCTGACCGACGGCCTGCCAGCAGCTGAGACGTTCGTCTGCTGGCGCATCGACGAGCTACCACCGGACGCCTTGGCCGCGCACGGCCGGATCCCGCAGCGGATCCTGGCCATGTGGATTCTCAGCCGGCGGGAGCGGGTCACCTGGGCCGGCCTGACGGCCTCCGAGCAGCGCCGCAGTGAATGGCTGCTGGGACAGGCGACGGCCAAGGAGGCGGTCCGTGTGGCGCTGCGCAGCGCCGTCAATCTGGACCTCTATCCGGCCGACATCGCCGTCATCGCCGACGAGCACGACAACCTGGTGGTCGCCGGGTCCTGGACCTCGGGAATCGAGCGGGCGCCGCTGGTGTCGCTGGCGCTGTGTGACGGCGTCGCGGTGGCGATCGCCGGTGCTGACCCGCGCTGCCAGGGCGTCGGGATCCATCTCGGGCGCCTCGAGCGTACCGACCTCACGGACGCAGCCGGGCCGGGACAGCAGGAGCGGGCCCTGCGCCTGCGGTGCGCAGAGGAAGCGGCCGGCAAGGCCCTCGGGTGTGGCTCCGAAGGCCTTGCTGGCTTGGAAGCCCTAGACCTCGACCTGAACAGCGGTGTTGTTCGAATGAGCGCCGGACCGACGGCGGTGACGTCGACGGGCGCCTCCGGCGCTGTGCCACTTACGGGCGCCTCCGGCGCTGAGCCACTTATCGTGCGCACCGTCCGCGATGGCGACTGGATCGCCGCCGTGGCCATCCGATGGGAGGAACCGACCGATGTTTGACAGTGTCGCTGCCCAAGGAACGGCACGCGCTTTGCGCGCAGAGCACCGAGGGATCCGGACCGAACGCAAGGAGCCGGCAACGATGCCGCGAGTGGCGGTGGTGACCGGCGGCGCGTCGGGCATCGGGCACGCGTTGGCCGTCGCCCTCGCGGCGCGCGGGGACGTGGTGACGGTGGCCGACATCGACGAGCAGGCCGCGGAGACCGTCGCCAAAGACTTGCGGGCTCGTCACCCGGGCCGAGCTGAGGGGGCGGCCCTGGATGTGCAGGACGCCGCCGCCGTGGCCGGACTGATCCAGTCGGTCAAGGACAAGCGCGGTCGGGTCGATCTGGTGTTCAACAACGCCGGCATCAGCATCGGCGGGACGGCCGAGGAGCACACCCTGGACCACTGGAACCGGGCCATCGACGTCAACCTGCGCGGCGTCGTTCACGGTGTGCTCGCCGCCTATCCGATCATGCTCGAACAAGGCTACGGGCATATCATCAACACGGCGTCACTCGCCGGTCTGGTGCCCTCACCACTGAAAATCGCCTACACCGCCACGAAGCACGCCGTCGTCGGGCTGAGTCTGGGGCTGCGCAGCGAGGCGGCGAGCCACGGCGTGCAGGTCAGCGTCGTGTGCCCCGGATACGTCGATACACCACTGCTCGACAACGTCAACCGCGGTCTGCCCCAGACCGCGGACGGCGCCCATGCCCGGGAACGGGCGATCAAACTGCAGGGCAAGCTTTACCTCCCGGAACACCTCGCTCGCGACGTGCTGCGTGGCATCGATCGCAACCAGGCAGTGATCGTCGGGCCGACGTACGCCCGGGTCGCCTGGTGGATCGCCAGGTTCACACCCTCCCTGGCGCTGCGAAGCGCAGCCAAGAATTTCCGGGAGATGCGATCCGTGCCAGAGCCCAGGCACGTGGCGTGAACCGCATGAGAACACCTACCCAACGGGGCGGACGATGACTGCACAGATGGCCCAGCCGCTGGTGGGCGACCGCGAGCGAGACCATCGCGACCCTGAGGTGCGCCTGGCTCAGCTGTTGGACATGGGATCGCTGGTCAGTCTGCACGAACGCGACCGCAACGGGGTCTACGCCGTGCGCGGGCGCGTCGATGGAAAGCCTGTCGTCGCCTACTGCACCGACGGCACGATCATGGCCGGCGCAATGGGTGTGAAGGGATGCGCCGCCATCGTGGCGGCGATTGACCTCGCGATACTCCAGCGGTGTCCGGTGATCGGGGTATGGCACTCCGGCGGGGCGAAACTCGCCGAGGGTGTCGCGGCGCTGGACGGGGTCGGCCAGGTGTTCGCCGCCATGATCCGGGCTTCGGGTCGGGTGCCACAGATCTCCGTCGTCGTCGGTCCCGCGGCGGGCGGCGCCGCCTACGGTCCGGCGCTCACAGATTTGATCATCATGGCACCCGCCGGCCGGATATTCGTCACCGGTCCGGACGTAGTCAAGAGTGTCACCGGCGAGGAGATCGACCAGGAGAATCTCGGGGGCGCCCGCGCACACGGCACGAAGTCAGGCGTGGTGCACGTCATCGCCGCCGACGAGCAGGACGCCTACCAGCGAGCTCGGCGGCTGATCGGCCTGTTGGGCCGCCCAGGCCTGTTCGACCTGGGCGCAGTGCGCAATGAGCGCGATCTTGCCGCGCTGCTACCAGAGCAGCCGCAACGGGCGTACGACATGCGGCCGGTGGTGCGCGAGATCATCGACGTCGACCATAAAGGCGCCAGCTTATTCGAGGAGTTGCAAGCCAAATGGGCGCCCAACATCATCATCGGGCTCGGCCGGCTGGGCGGCCGTACGGTCGGTGTGATCGCCAACAACCCCATGCGCAAGGGCGGCTGCCTCGACTCGTTGGCGGCGGAAAAGGCGGCCCGGTTCGTCCGGATGTGCGATTCGTTGGGCGTACCGCTGCTGGTGATTGTGGACGTGCCCGGGTATCTGCCCGGTGTCGAACAGGAATGGGACGGTGTGGTGCGCCGGGGAGCGAAGCTGCTGCACGCCTTCGGCGAGTCAGTGGTACCCCGGGTGACCCTGGTGATCCGGAAGTCCTACGGCGGCGCATACATTGCGATGAACAGCCGCTGTCTGGGCGCGACGGCTGTGTTCGCCTGGCCGACCGCGGAGGTCGCGGTGATGGGCGCCAAGGCTGCGGTCGGGATCCTGCACCGCAGGGCACTCGCCGCCGTTCCCGACGACGAGCGCGAGGCGCTGCATACCCGGCTGATCGAGGAGCACGAGCTGATCGCCGGCGGAGTGAGCCGGGCGCTGACCATCGGAGCGGTCGACGAGGTGATCGAGCCCAGCCAAACCCGGCGCAGACTCGCTGAGGCACTGGCTAGCGCGCCAGCCCGCCGCGGGCGTCACGGCAACATCCCACTGTAACGGCCCAGAAACGAATCATTTACTCCTGATCCGTTAATAATTCGATCGCCAAAACCCTAAAAATGGGATATGGCGCCTATTCTACAGATGAGCCTCGCACCCCACGAGCTCTATCACATCAACGGGAAGGTGTGACCATGGAAGGCACAGTGACGGCGCCCCCTGCGCCGGCCGATAAGGCCGTCGATATGGTGCCCACCTACGGCACAACGACCGCTACTCCGCAACGGGCTAAACTCAAACTCTCCACTCGTATAGCGCTAGTGGTGATCCTTATCCTGGCGCTGGCCGCCGGCGGCGTTTTCGCTGCGAGCTACTTTGTCAACGCCCGTAACTACGTCAGCACCGACAACGCTCAGATCGATGGAAACAAGATCACGATCAATGCCCCCACCAGCGGCACTCTCCTCGACTGGAGCGCCACCCAGGGCGCTGATCTGCGCAAGGACGAGCGGGTCGGTCGCGTGGAGATCCGAGGCGGGTTCGCCCAACCCAAGATGAGCATCCGCGCCCCAGCCGAGGGCACTGTGGCGGTGGACACCGGCGTGCCCGGGGGTTTCGTCACCGCGGGCACCCCACTCGCCGTCGCCTACGACCTCGACAAGATCTTCGTCACCGCCCGCGTCGACGAGACCGACGTCAGAGCGGTCCGTCCCGGACAGCAAGTCGACATGACCGTCGATGCCTTTCCCAACACCCCGCTCACCGGCTACGTCCGCGAGATCCAAGGTGGTGCCGCCGGGGAGTTCTCACTGTTCCCTGAGACCAACGCCTCGGGGAACTTCCAGAAGATCACTCAGGTCATCCCGGTCAAGGTCGCGCTCGAGGACCGTCGTGGCCTCGATCTCGTTCCCGGCATGAACGTCACCGTTCACATCCACAAGCACTGATGACCGCGCCCGATCGTCAGTGCACAGATGTAAGCGCCGGCGAGGTAGTCCTCCCCCCTGACTCCATAGCCACCCGCTGCGTGGCCGACTGACGGATATGTCTGGCGATCCAGGAAACGCCCATGGCCTCGGTGACACTCATCGGCAGTTCAAGGGGGATGGGATGTCCAATAACCAAGACCGTAGTTTGCCGCTGACCGCCGCGCAAACCGGGATGTGGTTTGCCCAACAGCTGGATCCCAGCAACCCGAGCTACAAGGCCGTCGAATACATAGAGTTGCGCGGTCCCGTAGACCTGAAATTGATCGAGGGGGCCTTGCGCCAAACCGTGGCCGATACCGATGCACTTCGGCTGCATGTCCAAGCCGATGACGAGCACGTATGGCAGAATGTCGAAGGGTTTGCGGATTGGCTGTTGCCGATGCTGGACCTGAGGGATGCGGCCGATCCGTGGACGCGGGCTCAGGAATGGATGCGGGCTGACCTGAGCCGGCCGTTCGATCTCACCCGTGGTCCGATGTTCACCCTGACGGTGCTGCAACTGGCCGCCGACCACTTCCTGCTCCATTGCAGCGCGCATCACCTGACGATGGACGGCTTTGGGTTCTCGTTATTCGTCCGCCGGGTCAGTCAGGTCTACACGGCGCTGGAAACGGGTCTGCAGTGCCCACCCAGCACTCTGGGCTCTCTCGATATGTTGCTGGCAGACGAGGCCAGCTACCAGGCTTCCGAGCGGTTCACGGCGGATTGGGAGTACTGGGCTGAGCAACTGGCCGATCGACCTGATGCCGTTGGACTGGCCGGCCGGTTGACTGACACGTCCCACACCTTCTTACGCCAGACCGGGCACGTGCCCGCTGACCTCGCCACTCAGTTACGGGCGCTGGCGCGGCGAGCTCGCGCGAGCCTGCCGACGCTGTCAATGGCCGCACTGGCGATCTACGTCCATCGTATGACCGGTGCCGGGGACCTGATGTTGGGCCTGCCGGTCACCGGACGCACCGGGGCAGTGGCCCGCAGCGTCCCGGGCATGCTAGCCGGCCAGCTCCCGCTCAGGGTGCGCGTACACCCGGCGATGAGCATCGGTGAGCTCGTGCGGCACACCGCCGAACAGGCGCGAGGGCTGTTGCGCCATCAACGGTATCCCTACGGGTTTCTCACTCGGGATCTGGGCATCGTGGGCACCGGAGAGCACCTGTTCGGTCCGGTTATCAACCTTATGGGTTACGACCCCTCGCTGCGTTTCGGTCAGCATCCGGCGACGCTGCACAACCTCACCAACGGGCCGGTCAATGATCTCGTGGTTAACGTCTACGAGCGTTCCGACGACGGCACGCTGCGGATCGACTTCAATGCCAATCCCGCCCTGTACCACGCAGACGATAACGCCGCACACCACCGCCGCTTCCTCGATCTGCTGGCTACCTTGGCCAGTACCGACCCCGATCAGCCCATCAGCCGGATCGAGATCCTTTCCGCACAGGAGCGTCACCAACTGCTGGTCGACGTCAACCACACCACCCACAAGGTACCCGCGGCCACGCTGCCGGAACTATTCGAACACCAAGTGGCGCGAACTCCCGGCAACACCGCAGTGGTCTTTGGAGACACGGAGTTGTCCTA
>JRHI01002482.1_pt1 | contig 12597 bp, 7 predicted proteins | sample 215371 | NCBI WGS metagenome assembly JRHI01 (sample SAMN02929681, study PRJNA255918) | sediment metagenome | biome: cave system; feature: Ice Cave; material: Sediment; isolation source: sediment from deep within a dark volcanic ice cave with no known source of... ...
CCCTACAGGCGACCGAGGTCGCGGCCAGGCTCGCGGCGGGCGAGCCGCACGTCATCCGCTTCGCCATGCCGCTCGCCGGCGAGACGCGCATCGACGACCTGATCCGCGGCGAGATCGTCTACCAGAACGCCCATCTGGAGGACCTGATCCTCTTGAAGTCCGACGGCTATCCGACGTACCACCTTGCCAACGTCGTCGACGACCACCTGATGCGCGTCACCCACATCTTCCGTGGGGACGACTGGATCCCGACGGCTCCCCTGCACGTCCGCCTCTACGGAGCGTTCGGCTGGTCGGTGCCGGCACTGGCGCACCTGCCGCTGATCCTCGCGCCCGGCGGCGGCAAGCTCTCCAAGCGCCACGGCGCGACCGCGCTGGAGCAGTTCCGCGCCCAGGGCTACCTCCCCGAGGCGCTGATGAATTACCTCGCCCTCCTGGGTTGGAGCTACGACGCGACGACCGAGCTCTTCTCGAAGGATGATCTCTTGGCGAAATTCACCCTGGAACGCGTCAGTCCCTCCCCGGCGACGTTCGACTACGCCAAGCTGGCCTGGTTCAACGAGTACTACATTAACCACATCCTGACGCTCGACGACCTGACCCGGCGCGTCGTGCCATTCCTCGTCGAGGCGGGCCTGGCTAACCCGGCCGCCGCCGACCCGGCGGCTCCGGAGTTCGCGCGCATTCGCCAGGTGGTGGCGCTGCTCAAGGACCGCCTCAAGACGCTGGCCGAGGCGCCCGACCTGATGCGCTACTTCCTGCGCGACGAGCTCGACCCCTACGATCCGGCGCTTCTCGTCCCGAAGCAGACGGAGCCGGGGGCCGTGCATGACGCCCTCCTCGCCGTCCAGCAGCGGCTCGACGGGCTGGACGTCGCCGACGAGGCGGCGGTCGAAGCCCGCCTGCGGGCGCTGGCCGCCGAGCGCGGATTGAAGGCCGGGCAGCTCTTCATGCCGATCCGCGTCGCCGTCACCGGCCGCACGCAATCACCCGGTCTCTTCGAGACCATGCGCGTGATCGGCAACGAGCGCGTCCGCGCCCGGATCGCCGCCGCGGTCCACCTGCTGTCGGAGCACGGCGATGATCCGGGACACTCGTAGGGACGCGGCTTGCCGCCCTGCCAACGCCCCCGACGATCAATAGGGTGCGGCACGCCGCGCCCCGACCTTCCGTGGACGCATCCATTACGGCGAGGAGCACGGTTCATGATTGCTTTCCTGTTGGCCAGCCTGATCGGCTTCCAGTCGTTCTTCGCGACCTCGGCGATCGCCGGCGCCCATGAAGCACGCGTCGCCGCCACGTCTGGCGCCGATGCGGGCTACGCGCACCCCGCGTGGCTGGCCGACGCGGGCTGGCTGCAGGCGCACCTGACCGACCCCACCGTTAAGGTCGTCGCCCTCACGCCGGCACAGAACTTCGCGCGGGGTCACATCCCGGGCGCCGCCCAGATCGACTGGCCGGACATCCAGATCGTCGAAACCTCCGACCAATCGGTCAAGACCTGGCGGGGCGAGGTCGAGGGGACGCTGACCCGGCTCGGTGTCTCGCCCGGGGACACCGTCGTCGTCTACGACGGCGGTACGGTCTACGCGCCGCGTCTATGGTGGGTGCTGCACCAGCTTGGCCACGCCGACAAGCGCATCCTCAATGGCGATCTCGCCGCCTGGACGGCCGCGGGCGGCGCGCTGGAAACAGGACCGTCGCGCGCGAAACCCGCCGCGCAGCCCTACGTCGGGAAACCGGACGAGTCCGCGATCGCGACGCTCGACGAAGTGAAGGCGAGGCTGGGCGGGCCGAACGTGGCTTTCGTCGATGCCCGCTCGGCACCGGAATATGCGGCGGGTCACCTCCCCGGCGCCGTCAACGTCGAGTTCACGCGGAACGCGGCGCCGGCCGAGCCCAAGCGCTGGAAACCGGCCGCGGAGCTGCGGGCGATCTACGCCGGGGTCGGCGTCACGCCGGGCAAGACGATCATCCCCTACTGCGCGACCGGCGTCCGCTCCGCCGCGACCTACTTCACTCTGCGCCTGATCGGCTACCAGGACGTCTCCCTCTTCACCGGCTCCTGGAAGGAGTGGAGCAGCCACCCCGAGCTACCGCGGACGACGGGCGACACGCCGTAGGCGGCGACGGCCCGGCCTGAGCAGCCGGTGGCCGACGAGGCTGTGCAGGCGGACCGCAGGCTTGCGGATTCTACCCCATGCCCTCGCTGGCGCACGGCACCGAAGCCCGGGCTGGAGCGGCCAGCACAGGAATCCATCGCAATGCAGGAGCCATCTGCCCACCGGGCTGCCAACAGCCACGCCGAGCCGGTGGATCCTCCGATCCACCCAGCGCCGCCGGAGGCCGATTAGACGGCCCCAATGTGCCAGCGGGTCGCGTCGGCGGGGAATGTGGTCCAGGCGTACGCGACACTGGGTCGCAGGACATAGCCACCGGCTGACTCGGGTCGGTAGTCGTACTTGGCGGCGAAGGCGTCGGCGACCCGCGCGAACACCGCCGGGGCGGGGTCAGCGAACGGCTCTACCGTGCCCTCCAGGATCACGACGTCGTCGCCGCTTTCGAGATGCACGGTGACCTGCGGGTTCGCCGCCAGGTTGCGCGACGAGCGCGGCCCGGCCGTGAAGTAGAGCGCCCCGTCGATCCAGACGCCCCAGACCGGCACGGCGTGCGGGCGGCCGTCCGGCCCGGCCGACCCCACCCAGTAGTGGCGCGACCGTGCGAGCCGCTCGGTCGCGTGCCTCCAGGGGAGCACTCCCTCGTCGCTCTCGGGGACGCCGTAGCCCGGAATCAAGGGGCGGCTCGCCGCCGGTTCGGCGTGTCCGACTGTCTGCACTTGATCCGTCACGGAACATCCTCCTGTCTTGACGCCTGCCTGCGCGACGCCCGGTTCGGCGTGCGGCCACCTGTATCGCCGACAATTCATGACAACCTGTGTCATATTGCCTCGCGACGATGACCGCGGCTGTCCGCTCCCGCACCCAGCATTGGTGGGCGCCCGCTGGGCACGCCCGCTGGGCACGCCCGCTGGGCACGCCCGCTGGGCACGGTCCGGGGGGTGAGGGTTACGCCTTCGCCGCCGACCGCGGCCGCTCGAGGTGGTACGGCACACTCGTCACAACCGTGCCTGGGCGGAACAGCAGCGCGGCCTTGATGCGCAGCGCCGTCTGGTTGTGCAGCAACTGCTCCCACCAGTGGCGCGCGATGAACTCGGGCAGCACCACGGTGATCGTGTCGTCCGGCCGCTGGCGGTCGATCTCGTCGATGTACTTCAGCAGCGGCCCGACCAGCGCCCGGTAGGGCGACTCGATGATGACCAGCGGGATGTCCGTGCCCAGCTTAGTCCACGCCTCGCGCATCGTCTGGATCTCGTGCTCGTCGTCGGTGATGTGGACCGCCATCACGTTGTCGGAGATCGAGCGGGCGTAGGCCAGTGTCTGCCGGGCGATCCGGTTGATCGCCGCGATCGGCACGATCACCGTGTGTTTGATCTCGTCCGGATCAAGCGGTGTCTGCGCCGCCAGCTCCTGGGCCGCCCGCGAGTAGTGCCGGTTGATCGCCTTGAAGCACAGGATCAGGGTCGGGATCAGCACGAGCACGATCCAGGCGCCGTGGGTCACCTTGGTGACAATGACGACGGCGTCGACGAGCGCGGTCGCGACCGCACCGACCGTATTAATCGCCAGGCCGCGCTGCCAGCCCCGCTCCCGCAGCCGGTACCAGCGCACCATCATGCTGATTTGCGAGATGGTGAAGCTGGTGAACACGCCGACCGCGTAGAGCGGGATCAGGCGATCGGTCTCGCCGCCGAAGACCGCGAGCAGGATGGCCGACAGGATCCCGAGCGTCACGATTCCCGTCGTGAACGCCAGCCGATCGCCGCGGAAGGTGAACTGGCGCGGCAGGTACTTGTCGCGCGCCAGGAAGTACCCCAGGCGCGGGAAGTCGGAGAAGGCCGTATTGGCCGCCAGGACCAGGATCGCCAGCGTCGTGAACTGGATGTAGTAGTAGGCCGCGTTGGTGCCGCCCAGGACCGAGTGCGCGATCTGCGAGATCACCGTCTGGTACCCGGGCGCGGCCGCGTCCATCGCGGCCGCGCCGTACTGGTGCGCCAGGAAACTGATACCCAGGAAGGTGACCGACAGAATGCCGATCATCCAGGTCAGCGTCGACCGGGCGTTCTTCCATTCGGGCGGCTTGAAGGCGGGCACGCCGTCTGAGATCGCCTCAACCCCCGTCATCGCCGAGCAGCCCGAGGCGAAGGCGCGCAGGACTAGAAAAATCCCCACCCCTTCGACGGGCGCGACCTCGCCGGCCGCGATCTGATGGACGGTAAACCCGTCGACCGCGTTCCGGATGATGCCGATCGCGATCATGGCCAGGATGCCGACCAGGAAGAGATAGGTGGGAATAGCGAAGATGCTGCCCGACTCCCGGATGCCACGCAGGTTCACGACCGTCACCAACGTGACGAAGCCGAGCCCGAGCAGGACGCGGTGCGCGTGCAGCTCCGGCACGGCCGAGACGAGCGCGGCCACGCCGGCGGCAATGCTGACCGCCACCGTCAGCACGTAGTCGATCAGGAGGGCGGCACCGGCCGTCAGCGCCGGCAGCTCCCCGATGTTGTCCTTGGCGACGATGTAGCTGCCGCCGCCGAGCGGGTAGGCCTTGATCGTCTGGCGGTAGGAGACGCCGACAATCAGGATCAGGGCGACGATCGCCACGCTGATCGGCAGGCTGTTCTTCAGCGCCCCCGTCCCGGCCAGGATCAGGATGGCCAGGATCGCCTCCGTCGCGTAGGCGACCGAGGAGAGGGCGTCCGACGACAGCACCGCCAGCGCCTTGAGCTTGGTCAGCCGCTCGTGGACCACGGCCGCGGTCGTCAGCGGCGCACCGATGACCGCCCGCTTGAACCGGGCGAACGTGCGCCCGAACGACCCGCGGGCGGCCAGCGCCTCCTCGGTCGCCACGAGGTGACCGGGGCCGGCGCGCGAGAAGTCGTCGCTCTGCTGGCGGACGACGCGGACGTAGCGGTCGCCCGGGTGCTTGCCTTGGATCTGCTGGAAGCCGACCAGATCGGGCTGGATCTTCGGTCCGCTCTTGCGCGGCGGTCGGACCAAGCGCGGCGACCCGGCCGGCGGGCTCTGGTCGGCCGCGACGGCATCGCCCTCGCCGGAGCCGAGCCAACCGAGCCCGAGCTCGGGGTCGATCTTCGGGCCGTTGCGGCCGTCGCCGGCCTCGGGGCGCGGCGCCCCTCCCTTCTGAACAAACGCGGGGGCCGCCGGCGGTGCCGCTTGGGCACCGTTGCCCGCCGCGCCGCGCGGCGGCGCAGACGTCGCCGGTGTGATCGGTTTGGCTGGGGGGTTCACGCGAGCACGCGATCGAGCCTCGGACGATCCGGTGGACGGTTCCGCGGGGGGGGGAGTCGTTCGGCGATCCCGGGGCTCCTGATCGGGGTCATCGCGATCAGGATTCGGCATGAGGGCAACTCCTCAGCGCATCCCGCCGGCGCCGCTCGTCTGCCGGCGGCCTGCGTCGGCATTGTCCGGGAGCCGGTCTCGCCTGAGCGGCTCGGAGACGGAGCAGAACGCGCAACCGCCGAATGATACACGGCCCCGTCAAGGGCGACGACGTGCTGGGGCCGTGGGGCAGAGCCTGTTCAACGTCGCTGTGCGGCGGTCGTTCGCCGGGCGGACTGGGTGCCCGCTGGGCGATGTCCGCCCTGGTTATGGGCGATGATGAAGCACGTTGAATAAGCCCCGGCGGTCATGGCGCATGCTATACTAGCAACGCCCTTGTCCCCCGTGCTCTGCCCGATCTGCCGACCCGGCGGCCTGACCGTCGATCGACACCCGGCTCGCCGCCGCAATGCACGTTCCGTGCCGACCCCGCTCCACCCGCGAAACGGTTTGCGGGCCGCCGCGTTCAAGAGGTTGACAAAACGCCCCGAGGAGCGGTCGCGCGGACGCCGATAGGCCGATCTGGCGGTCACAAATCCCCCCGATGGGCCCGACCGGGGGATGGTCGTGGCAGACGGGCGCGGCAAGAATGGGAGCGATGGCACTGGCGCTGCCGGCGCGGTTGCAGATGTTGCCGGCGCGGGGAGGACAACGATGACACAGCCACAGGGGAATCGACGGCCGCGGAGCGGCATCCTGCGCATCCTCGCCATGGCAATCGCGGTGCTGGCGATGCTGCCCCTCACGCCGGCGCCCGCCGGCGCGGCCGGCAGTGCCAAGATCACCGTCAGCAGCTTCGCCGCGGACGGCACGACCCCGCTGCCCTTCGCCCGGTTCCAGGTCACCGATTCCAACGGGACCGTCTACGGCCCGCTGGAAACGCGGCCGCCGGACGGCAAGGTCACCTTCACGGTCGATCTGGCGGACAATCTCACCTTCGTGGTCGAGGAGGAAACACCGCCGGCCTGCGGCAACTCGCCCGCCCCGCTCACGGTCGCCAAGCTGGCCGGCGGCGACGAGAAGAAGGTGTCGTTCTCGACCGATTTCACCAAGGATTGCACCCTCGGCGCGATCGCCGTCTACAAATACACCTGCCCGGCCGGGTTCGACACCGCCGCAGCCGACTACGCAACCTGGAGCGGTGCTTGCACCGAGACGGTCGATGGGTCGGCCTTCCGATTCGCCAAGGCTGACAACTCGAAGCATTGGGACACGGAGACCGGCAAGTACGGCATCGCTGGCCGCGCGCCGCTGGTCGGGCTGGAACCGGGCGGCTACACCGTTGCCGACAAGAGCGGCGCCAACACCGCGGACTCTGCCACGCCGACCGTCTTCTGCCTGACCTACACCTCACCCAACCCGGCCGCGCAGCGGGACCCGGACAACATCGCCAAGACCGCCGTCACGAACGGCGCGATCAAGCTCAAGCTCAACGGCGGCCGGATCGCCTGCGATTGGTTCTTTGCCCAGGGCAACGCCGGCACCAGCGGGAATGGCGCGGCGAACGGCGGCAACGGTGGAAACAGCGGCGAGATCAGCAACGTCGCCGCGGCCACGGGGTCGATCACAATTCACCTCGCCCAGTGCCCGGCCGGGTACAACGCCGGCAACTACTTCAACGATTGCCACGGCCACGGTGTTGCCGGGGTGACCTTCTCCATGGCCGGCCCGAACAGCTATGCCAACTCCGGCGACACGACGATCCCGCAGTCGCCCGGGCCGGGTATCATCGCGTTTAGCGACCTCGCGGCGGGCACCTACCGCCTGAGCGGCAACCTTGCCCCCGACGTCACCACCGTCCTGGTCTACTGCTCGCTGGGCGACGGCGGCGACCAATTGCCCTCATCGGCCGGCGGCCAGGGGGGTGTGGACTTCGACCTTGCCGCCGGCGCCAACGTCATCTGCGACTGGTTCACCAGACCCGAGCAGGGCGCGAAGCGCATCCAGGTCGTCAAGTACACCTGCCCGGTCGGTTACGATGCCTCGGGCAAGACGCTGCAGAACCTGCGCGACGACTGCCTTACCCCGACCAAGAACGTCACCTTCACACTGACGCCCGACGGCGGAACGGCCCGGTCGGTCAAGACGGGGGCCGATGGCAAGGTCGTCTTTGGCAACCTGTCGAATGGCACCCTCCTGCTTGGCGAGGATATTCCGGGCGAGTTCAGCATCCCCGTCGCCTTCTGCACCTTCGATCCCGGTGGCACGGCGGCCTCGCTCGACACCCGCCAGGTCGAGATCACGAACGGCGCGACGACGCTCACGCTGGACGACACCCTCAAGGCCATCGGCTGCGACTGGTTCAACATCCCGCAGGACCTCTCCGGGCGGACCGGCTCGGTGACGATCGCCAAGCTCCTCTGTCCGGCCGGGCTGACCAGCGGCTACGCCGACAATTGCACCGACCTGCTCAAGGGCGTCATCTTCGCGGGGACCGGACCGAACGCGTACGATCAGTCCGCCACCACCGACAGCAAGGGTCTGGCGGTCTTCGACGGGCTGCAGCCGGGGAGCTACGTTTTCACTGAGCAGCCGTCGGATAACGTCAACGTTGCAGTCTACGTCGTCGCCTGCACGAAGGACGGCAAAGAGTTCCCCGTCAAGTACGACGACTCGACCGGGTTGCGGGTCAAGCTGACGCTCAAACCGGGCGATCAGGTTTCCTGCACCTGGTACAACGTGCCGCCGGCGCCGGCGAAGCCGGGGGCGAAGGGCTCGATCACGGTCAACAAGTTCCTCTGCCAGGGCAAGAAGGACAACGCCTACAACTGGAAGAAGGACTGCGCGGCGTTCACCGCGGGGGCGGACTTCCAACTGACCGCAACCGACGGCGCTCGGCTCGCGACCGGGACCACCGACGGCACCGGCAAGCTTGTCTTCGCCAAGCTCGCCGACGGCGTCTACGTGCTCAACGAGACGAGCGGCGACTGGTGCCACGCCGAGGCGGCTCACGTCGACGCCAGCGGCAATGTCCAGGTCCTCGACGGCGGCAACACTGACGTCTTTATCTACAACTGCACGGCCAAGAAGATCAATACCCTACCGGGCACCGGCGTCGGCTCGGCGGCCGGCGGAGCCGGGACCGGTCTCTGGGCCCTCGCCGGCGGTCTGGCGGGGATCGTGCTCCTGCTCGCCGCCCGCCGGCCGCGGCCGGCGATCGCCCCGGCGCCGCGCCGCTTGGCGTAGCGCCCAGCTCGCGGGATCGTTCAACGGCGCGAGGGCGCTGGGATGGCCCCAGCGCCCTCGCCGCGCCCATGACAGAGATCGTCGCCGTTGGCGCTTGTCCCACCACTGAAAACAGCCTCAGATACGCTTCCAGCTCTCTTCCTTCTGCCCGGAATCCCGCGTCCACGCGTTTCGCTGAACGTAGAGATCAGGGGTATCGGGGGCGACACGAGCGCCTCCCCGCTCGCTACCATTAGCCCTGTCGGGCCGGCCCAGATCCGAACACGCATCCCGTGCATCCCTCCAGCCCGTCCCGGACCGCGCGATGCGCGATCCGGGGCGCGACAACGCCCGGTGGTAGCATTCGCGCGGGGCGGCGAGGCAGGCGAAACCATCGACCGTCGCGAAGGAGACCTGGCCATGGTCACGTCCAAGCGAGCAACCGCCGCGGATCTGGCGGCCCTCCCCGACGACGGCTACCGCTACGAGCTCGTGAGGGGGGAGATCCGGAGCATGTCGCCGGCCGGTGGAGAGCATGGCAAATACGCCGGTCGTTTCGCCTTGCCCGTGCTGATCTGGGCAGCAGAAACGGGTCTCGGGGAGGTCTTCATCAACGACACCGGCTTCCATCTGGAGCATGCCCCGGACACCGTCCGCGCCCCTGATGTCGCGTTCGTGTTTCACAAGGACTTGCCCCCGGCCCCCGATCAGGAGGGCTTCCTGCGCTGTACGCCGACGCTCGTCGTCGAGGTCGTCTCGCCGTCCGACAGCCTGTCCGACGTGATGGACAAGGTCGACGACTACCTCAAAGCCGGCGTCCGCCTCATCTGGGTCGCGTTCCCGGATTCGAAGACCGTTCTGGTCGACGGCGCGGGCCGCACGCGCCTGATCCTGCAAGAACACGACGAATTGGACGGCGGCGATGTGCTGCCGGGCCTGCCGAAGATCCCCATCGCCCAGATCTTTCGATAACCGAGGACGGATCGGCGGGTTTCGCGGACCGGTCTCCAGCCGGCGTCAGCGCGGGGACTTCCGTCGCGCGCAAGACCGCGTACGCCGGCGACGTTGGAACGAATGCGCCATCGGTCTGCCCGTGCTGGAGTCGCCGCTCAACGTTGATTCCGACGATCAACCAATTCCACCGACGAGTGCCCAATCCCCGATCAGAGGGGGCTCCCGAGGTGCTCCCTGAACCACCCCACCAGCCGCTCCAGGAGATCCGCCCGGTGCGCCGGCTGACCGGTGCGGAGCATCGCGTGGGAGCCACCCGGGTAGCGGACGAATTCGACCTCGCAGCCGGTCTCGTGCAGCGTGGCGAAGAGCTGCTCGCCCTGACCGATCGGCACGCGGTCGTCGGCCTCGCCGTGCAGGATCAGCGTCGGCGTCCTCGCCTTGTGCAGATAGGTGAGCGGCGAGCGGCGGGCGTACTCGGCGCGGCACTGGTGCGGCGCGCCGCCGATATGCATCGGCCCGAAGATGTGGCCGATGTCGGCCGTGCCGTAGAACGACGTCAGGTCGACGACGGGCGCGCCGATCGCCGCCGCCTTGAACCGGTCGGTGTGGCCGATGATCCACGACGACATGAATCCGCCGTAGGAGTAGCCGAACACCCCAAGTCAATCCGGGTCGGCGGACGGCCGCCGCAGCGCCTCGTCGACAACCGCCATCAGGTCCAGGTAATCCTCGCCGCCCCAGTCGCCGATCACCTGCCGCGTGAAGTGCCGGCCGTAGGAGCCGGAGCCGCGCGGGTTGCTGAAGACGACCAAGAACCCGGCGCCGGCGAGCGCCTGCTGCACCGCGCTGAAGCCGTAGCCGTAGAAGCTGTTCGGCCCGCCGTGGATGTCGAGCACCAACGGGTAGCGCCGCGCCGGGTCGAACCCCGCCGGCTTAAGCAGCCACGCCTCGGTCGTGAACTCGCCGCGCGTCACGGTGAACCGCTCCCAGGCGGCCGGCGGCGCGTCCGCGAGGAGCACCGCGTTGTGGCGCGTCACGACCGTTGCCTCGCCCCGCTCGCGGTCGAAGACGGCGATCTCGCCGGTCGCCTCCAGATTCGCGTGCGCCTGGACGGCGTACCGCCTGGCCGCGTCCATGCTCAACCCGGCGTTGAGCGCCTGCCCGCCGTGGATCTGCTCGACCGCGCCCGTCTCCGTGTCCACCTCGTACAGCCCGCTAGCCCCCGCGCGGACCGCGTGGAAGAAGGCCCGGCGGTCGTCGAGCCAGACCGGCTGCGACGGCGGCGTCACCGTCGGGTACCCGGCGTCCGGCAGACACTGGAGATCCTCGGTCAGCCGGCGCAGCTCCCCGCTCGCCACGTCGTAGAGGAACAGGTCGAGATGCCAGGTCTGCGCCGTGTCGCCCGCGATCAGGATACGATCCCCGCGCGGCGACCACGCCCAGCAGCCGACCACGCCGTCCCGCTCGCTGATCAGACGCGTCTCGCCGCTCGCCGCGTCGACGAGCCCGAGCCGCGAGGCCATCCCATTCAGGGTCGGCACCTTAACCGCGATCGTGCGCCCGTCCGGCGACCACTGGGGGACGTTGTGGTCGACCGGCTCGCGGGTCAACATCCGCCGCTCGCCGCTCGCTACGTCGACGACCCAGACCTGCTGCCGGACGTCGTTGAGATACCCGCGGTTGTCCTGCTTGTAGTCGATCCGCTTCACGACCCGCACCCGCGGTGCCGCGTCCACCGGCTCATCCGCCTCCGCCGGGTTCTCCGGATCGAAGGGCGTCACGTACGCCAACTGCCTCCCGTCCGGCGACCACGCCAGCTCCCCGAGCGGCTGATTGTGGCGTGTCACCTCCCGCGCCTCCCCACCGTCGATTCCCATCACGAAGAGGCCGCTTTGCTGCACCCGATCCGACACGAACGCGACATGTCCGCCGTCCGGCGACCACCGCGCCCCGCCGTTCCGCTCGCCGCCCCACGTCAGCCGCCGCCGGTTCCCCCCATCGACGTCACACAGCCAGACCTGACTCCCCGCCTTCTTCGTCCCTCGATCCGCCTTCCCCAGTGCGTAGACGATTCGCCGCCCATCCGGCGCCACCTGCGGCTCCGCCGCCGCGGCGAGATCGTAGACGAGGGTCTCCGAGGTCAAGGGACGGGGCATCGGGGTTCCTTTCGTGGCGTTTGCCGCTTCCAAAGCGATCGGGAACGTCGGAGGGGAGGGGACCCAACGCGTACTCTGTCCCTCCGTCGGCATCAAGTCAGCCGTCGAGCGTTGGATCAACGTGGATCTGGTGGCGATGAGTCCTGCGCCCCTCTTCGTTGGGCGGGTTTGCCCTTGACCAAGGCGTCGCCGGCGGCGCCCCAACCGGACATCGATGAGAGGTGCCGACCTCGTTGGTCGCCGTCCGCTACGACGCGGCGCGGACGGCGATCCTGCCCCCCTGGACGCGGACCTCAAAGGACGGGGCCGGCATCGTCGCCGGGCCGTGGATGAGCGAGCCGTCGCGCAGGCAGAAGACGGAACCGTGCCACGGGCAAGTGACCGTCTCCCCCTCGATCTTCCCCTCGTCGAGCGGCCCGCCCAGGTGCGAACAGGTCGCCCCGATCGCGGTGATCTCGCCGTCGCGTCGGTAGAGCATGACCGACATGCCCTTGGCGTCGACGCGCTTGGGCACGCCCGCCTCCAGCTCCCGCTCGGCCAGGACGTCGACCCAGTCCGCCGGCCTCGGCTCGAAGGCGGTGTGGTCGACGCCGATCCCCAGGACGTAGGCAAGGTCGCCACCCAGCCACCCCGCGACATTGACGATGGCATATCCGGTCATCGCCAGGGCGATACCCGCCCGCCGCTCGCCCCGCCGGCGCAGGAGAAGGGAGGAGGCGTAGAGCGCGGTGGCGGCGATGTTGAGCGTGGCGTGCAGGGCCCCTAACCGGCGCGGCTGGTCGCGTTTCACCGTGTCCTGCCACTGGGCGCCGCCCGTGGCGGCCGACGCGAGGGCACCGAGCAGTCCGATCCCAAGCGTCAGG
>JRHI01002483.1_pt1 | contig 12592 bp, 7 predicted proteins | sample 215371 | NCBI WGS metagenome assembly JRHI01 (sample SAMN02929681, study PRJNA255918) | sediment metagenome | biome: cave system; feature: Ice Cave; material: Sediment; isolation source: sediment from deep within a dark volcanic ice cave with no known source of... ...
CCCCGCCGTTCAGCGCATACTCGGTGATGAGCGCGCCCGTCTCCGGCTGCGACATCAGGATGGACGATCCGGTGTACTGCAGCGAGCCGATGCCGTTGAGCACCGCGTTCCCGATCACCACGCGCGTCTTCATCCGGCCCGGCAGTAAGAACCCGCCGAGGCGAAAGCCGGCGGGCGTGAAGATTTGGATCCGCTCCCGGTTGTTCGGCGCGTCCGCCACGACAAAGGTGCCGTTGGGCTCGACGGCAAATGCGGTGGGATCGATGATGCGGCCCGACTCGCCGCCAATCGTGATGACCTCCCATGCGTTGGACTGTTGCGCATCGAGGCCATAGACCGTGTGCGCGCGGCGATCGAATACGAAGTACTGCCCCGAGGCGGACTGCTGGAAGCCGGTCGGCTCGCGAAACCGCCCCGCGACGTGCGCAGGCACGGCGCCCGACGATCGCAGGATGTGTGGTGCGAGCGCGCTGAGCGCAACGGCGACAAAGAGGGAACCGCAGAGCGCGCAAAGAACGCGGAGAAACATTTCCCTGATTCTGCGTCCTTCGCGGGCTCCGCGGTTGCTTCCGGCTCAGTACCTGGCTGTTTCGCGGATGGCTTTCAGGACGTCCGACGACTGCGGAAGGATGGCTTCCTCGAGGTCGGGGCTGTAGGCGACCGGGACGTTCTTCGCGCCGACGCGCTTCACCGGCGCGTCCAGGTGCTCGAACAGCTCCCCGGCAATCCGCGCGGCCAGCTCGGCGCCGAAGCCGCACATCACCTGATCCTCGTGCGCGATGACCACCCGGTTGGTCCGCTTGACGTGCGCGGCGATCGCCTCCCAGTCGTAGGGCACGATCGTCCGCAGATCGAGCACCGCCACGCTGAAGTGATCCTTCTCCGCGTGCTGCGCCGCCAGCAGCGAGCGCTGCACGAGCGCGCCCCACGTGATGACCAGCACATGATCGCCCTCGCGCCGCAGGCTCGCTTTGCCGAACGGGATCATGAAGTCTTTGCCGGGGTACTCGCCTTTGTTGTAGGTCTGCCGGTAGAGGTGTTTGTGCTCGAGGAAGAGGACCGGGTCGTCGCAGCGGATCGCGGTCCTCAGCAGCCCGGCCGCATCGACGGCGGTCGACGGATAGGCGATGCGAATGCCCGGGCAGTGCGCAAAAATGCTCTCGCCCGACTGGCTGTGGTACGGGCCGCCTCCCCGCAGGTAGCCGCCGATCGGCACGCGGATGACCACCGGGCACGACCACGTGTTGCCCGACCGGTACCGCATCAGCGTCAACTCGTCGCGGATCTGCATCATCGCCGGCCAGATGTAATCGAAGAACTGAATTTCGACCACCGGCTTCAGCTTGCGCACCGCCATTCCGATCCCGCGGCCGACGATGGAGGCTTCGGCGAGCGGGGCATTGAAGACGCGATCGTCGCCGTAGAGCCGCTGCAGGCCGTGCGTCAGCTTGAACACGCCGCCCTTGCCGCTGACGAGCGGCAGCGCCTCTTTCTTGCTCACGTCCGCGACGTCTTCGCCGAAGATCACGATTCGCGCGTCGCGCGCCATCTCGTCCTTCAGCGTGCGGTTGATGGCCGACACCATCGTGTCGGCTTTGCCTTCCGGACGCGCCGGCGTCTCGAACGCGGACGAGCAGGGGTCGACGTCGGGCGAATACAGCCACAGCTCGGCGGTGTTCTTCGCCGGCTTGGGCGCGGCCAGCGCCTGCAGCGCCGCGTCGTTCACCTCGCGCTCGACGCCGGCGGCGATCGCCGCCAGCTCCTCGTCGGTGGCGATGCCGTTCGTCTTCAGAAACTCGGTGAACCGCAGGATCGGATCGCGCCGCGCTTCCGCTTCGCGCTCCGCCGGCGGTTTGTACAGCTTCTCATCGTCGGAGAGCGAGTGCGAGTAGGGCCGGATGCAGCGCGCGTGAACCAACGCGGGGCCTTTGCGCGCGCGGACGTAGGCGGTCGCCTCGCGCATCGCGCGCAGGCTGCCGAAGAAGTCGGTGCCGTCGATTGACTCGACGTGGAGGCCGGGGAACGAGCGCACGAGGCGGGAGATGTCGCCGCCGGCCGTCTGGACTTCGACCGGGACGGAGATCGCGTAGCCGTTGTCCTCGACCAGAAAGAGCACCGGCAGCTGCTTGATGCAGGTGCTGTTGAGCGCTTCCCAGAACTCGCCTTCGCTCGTGGCGCCGTCGCCGAGCGAGACGTACGTAATCTCGTCGTCTTTGAACCGGGAGGCGCGATCCGGAATCTGCGGGACGCGGCTGTAGATGACGCCGGCCTCCGCGGAGCCGACGGCGTGCAGCACCTGCGTGCCGGTCGGGCTCGAGCCCGACACGATGTTGAATGTCGTGTGGCCCCAGTGCGACGGCATCTGGCGTCCGCCGGATGCGGGATCGTCCTTCGCGCCGACCGCGGCGAGCAGCATCTCCAGCGGCGTGACACCGAGCTGCAGGCACAAGGCGCGATCGCGATAGTAAGGGAAGAACCAGTCGTACCCGGATCGGAGCGTCAGCCCCGCCGCGGCGAGCACCGCCTCGTGACCGGCGCCGCTGATTTGGAAGAAGATCTGGCTCTGGTTCTTGAGTTGGATCTCTTTGTCGTCCAGTTTGCGCGAGAGCAGCATCACGCGGTGGACGCCGAGCAGCTGATCGCGCGTGAGGCCTTCGGCCAGCTGCGCGTCGCGCTCGTTCAGAACGGCTTTCATCCGGCCGGAATTATAGCATCCGGCCCTCTTGGTATATGCTCGACTTTCATGGGCAGCCAGACGGTTCGTCTCCATCGGTGGGACGAGATCGCCCTCGAAAAAGTCACCGAAATGCTGTCGCGCAAGCTGGTGACGGGCGAGCGCGAGATGCTCGCGCAGATCTACTTGAAGCGCGGCTGCCTCGTGCCGCATCACTCGCACGAGAGCGAGCAGATCACCTACGTCCTGCAGGGCGCCCTGAAATTCCTGATCGGCGGCGAAGAGATCACGGTGCGCGAAGGCGAGGTGCTGCACATTCCGTCGTGGGTGGAGCATCAGGCCGAAGCGCTCGAGGACACGTTCGAGCTCGACATCTTCAGCCCGATCCGGCAGGACTGGCTCGATCACACCGACGACTATTTCCAGCGAAAATAGGACGGCAAGATGCCCGGACTGGTGCTGATCGTCGTCGTTGCGCTGCTGGCGGTGTGGATCGTCGCGGGCTACAACCGGCTCGTCGGCATGCGCAACCAGGCGCTGAACGGCTGGCGGCAGATCGATGTCCAGCTGAAACGCCGCCACGACCTGATCCCCAACCTCGTGAACGCCGTGCGCGGATCGATGGACTTCGAGCGCGACACGTTGACCGCGGTGATGGAGGCGCGATCGAAAGCGCTCACCGCGACCGGTCCCGCCGACGCGGCGCAGAAAGAGGGGCACCTCACCCAGGCGCTCGGGCGGCTGCTCGCCGTTGCCGAAAACTACCCCGCGCTGAAGTCCAACGACAACGTGAAAATGCTGCAGGAGGAGCTGTCGGGCACGGAGAACAAGGTCGGCTTCGCGCGGCAGTTCTACAACGACATCGCCACGAAGTTCAACACGGCGCAGCAGGTGTTCCCGGCCAATCTGTTCGCGTCCGCGCTCGGCTTCAAGCCCGCCGAGCTGTTCGAGATCACGACGCCGGCCGATCGGGACGTGCCGGTCGTTGATCTCTCTCGCAAGTGACAGCTGGCCCGCCCGCCGCATAGACACAAGGACACCCTCCGTGTCCTTTGTGTCCTTTGTGTCCTTTGTGTCCTTTGTGTCCTTTGTGTCCTTTGTGTTTGATCGTCGCCACGAGATCTCTTGCCGCTACGAATTCGCGGGGTTGCTCTTCTCGGGATTGATGTTGTGCGCCGCGATCGCCTGGTCGACGATCGACGCGTCGATCTTGCGGTCTCGCGCGAGCGCCGCCAGCGTGGCGACGACCACGTACCGGTAGTCGATTTCGAAAAATTCACGCAGCGACGCGCGGGTCTCGCTGCGACCGAAGCCGTCGGTGCCGAGCACCGTCAGCGGACGCGGCAGCCAGCGGTCGATCGAGTCGGGCATCGCCTTCACGTAGTCGGACGCGGCGACGAGCACGCCCTCGGCATCCTTCAGACATTGCGTCACATAGGGCACGCGCGCCGCGCCGCCGGGGTGCAGCATGTTCCAGCGCTCGGCCGCGTGGCCGTCGCGATAGAGCTCTGTGTAGCTCGTCACGCTCCAGACGTCGGCCGAGACGTTGTACTTGGACTCGAGGATTTCCTGCGCCTTGACCACCTCGGGCAGGATCGCGCCGCTGCCGAACAGCTGCGCGCGGAGCGGCGCTTTCGGTTTCGACGCCGCGCGGAATTTGTAGAGCCCTTTCAGGATGCCGTCGCGCGCGCCCGGCGGCATTTCCGGCATCGCGTACTGCTCGTTCATCACCGTCAGGTAGTAGAAGATGCTCTCCTGATCGACGTACATCCGCCTGATCCCGTCCTCGATGATGACGGCGATCTCGTAGGCGAACGCCGGGTCGTAGCTGACGCAGTTGGGATAGGCCAGCGCGAACAGATGGCTGTTCCCGTCCTGGTGCTGCAATCCCTCGCCGGCGAGCGTCGTGCGTCCCGCGGTGCCGCCGAGCAGGAAGCCGCGCGCGCGCGAGTCGCCGGCCGCCCAGATCAGATCGCCGATCCGCTGGAAGCCGAACATCGAGTAGTAGATGAAGAACGGAATCGTGTTCACGCCGTGCGTGGCGTAGGCGGTGCCCGCCGCGATGAACGACGACATCGATCCCGCTTCGTTGATCCCTTCCTCGAGAATCTGGCCGTCGGACGCTTCCTTGTAGTACAGCAGCGTGTCCATGTCGACCGGCTCGTAGGTCTGGCCCGCGTGCGAATAGATGCCCACCTGGCGGAAGAGCGCTTCCATGCCGAACGTGCGCGCTTCGTCGGGGACGATCGGAACGACGAGCTGGCCGATGTCCTTGTCGCGCAGCATCTTCGACAGCAGCCGCACGAACACCATCGTCGTCGACGCCTTGCGGCCGTCGGTGCCCTTGTGAAACTCCTCGAAGAGCTCGGGCGTCACCGGCTTCAGCGCGTCGCTGCGCACCTTGCGGGTCGGCAGGTAGCCGCCGAGCGCCTTGCGCTTCTCGCGCATGTACTTGATTTCGATGCTGTCTTCGGCGGGACGGTAGAAGGGGGTCTTGCCGACTTCGGCGTCGGAAATCGGAATCCCGAAGCGGGTGCGGAACGCCCGCAGCTCCTCTTCGTTCATCTTCTTCTGCTGGTGCGTGATGTTCTTGCCTTCGCCCGCCTCGCCGAGCCCGTAGCCCTTGATCGTCCGCGCGAGGACGACGGTCGGTCCGCCCTTGTGTTCGGCGGCCGCTTTGTACGCGTTATAGACCTTGACCGGATCGTGCCCGCCGAGCGTCATCTTCTTGAGCTGGTCGTCCGACAGGTGCTTGACCATGTCGAGCAGCCGCGGGTCGACGCCCCAGAAGTGCTCGCGGACGTAGGCGCCCGATTCGACGGCATACTTCTGGTACTGTCCGTCGACGATCTCGCCCATGCGCTTGACGAGCAGGCCGTCGCGATCCTTGGCGAGGATCGGATCCCACTCGCGTCCCCAGATGGCTTTGATGACGTTCCAGCCGGCGCCGCGGAACGCTGCTTCGAGCTCCTGGATGATCTGGCCGTTGCCGCGCACCGGGCCGTCGAGCCGCTGCAGGTTGCAGTTGACGACGAAGATGAGGTTGTCGAGCTTTTCGCGCGCCGGCAGCGTGATGGCGCCGAGCGCTTCGGGCTCGTCGGTCTCGCCGTCGCCGAGAAACGCCCAGACCTTCGCGGTCGACTTCGCCTTCAGGTTGCGATCTTCGAGGTAGCGCATGAAGCGCGCCTGGTAGATCGCCATCAGCGGGCCGAGGCCCATCGACACCGTGGGGTATTCCCAGAAATCGGGCATGAGCCACGGGTGCGGATACGATGACAGGCCGCCGCCGGCTTTCGTTTCGCGGCGGAAATTCTCGAGGTGCGACTCGTCGATGCGCCCTTCGAGGTACGCGCGCGCGTAGATGCCGGGGGCCGCGTGACCCTGGAAGAAGATGACGTCGCCGTCGTTGGGGTCGCCTTCGCTCCGGCCGCGGAAGAAATGGTTGAAGCCGACCTCGTACAGCGTGGCCGCCGATGCAAACGTCGAGATGTGTCCGCCGATCCCCTCTTCCGCCTTGTTCGCGCGCACGACCATGGCCGCGGCGTTCCAGCGGACGAGGCTCTTGATCCGGCGCTCGAGATCCGGGCTGCCTGGCATGAGCGCCTGATCGTCGGCGGAGATGGTGTTGATGTACGGGGTGTTGGCGGTGAAGGGCAGCCTGACGCCGTTCTGGCGCGCGTGAATGGTCAACTCGCGAAGCAGCCGCGCGACCTTTGCGGGGCCGCCGCTCTGCAGCACATAATCGAGCGAGTCGAGCCACTCGCGGGTTTCGGTGGCGTCAAGCTCAGCCGCGTCTTTTGGTGCGATATGTCTCACGGAAGCGGAATCCTTTCAGCTCGTCGGAAATTGTCGGCTGACCGGCGCTCCGGCTGCAGGCCAACCCCTGATTGTACCTTGGCTCGGACGGGAAGTTAAACCCATGCGTCGTCAGATCTTCGGCTTGACCTTCGCCGCGCTTCCGCTGGCGGTGGCGCTCAGCGCGGAGGCAGACCTGCTGGTCCGCACGACGTCTGATGGAGTCCGCACTCCATCAGACGTCGCCCCGGCGCCCAGGTCCGCCGGCGTGGAAGTCGATGTCCTGGATCGCAAGATGGATCCCTGTACCGACTTTTACCAGTTCGCGTGCGGCGGCTGGATCGCGCAGAACCCCGTCCCGCCCGATCGGCAGTCGTTCAGCCGGGTGTCCCAGTTGCAGGAGCACAACCTGACGATCCTGCGCGGCATCCTCGAGGCGTCCGCCGCCGACGGAGACCGCCGGAAGGCGGCCGACTACTACGCGGCCTGCATGGACGACGCAGGCATCGAGGCGCACGGCCTCACCCCCATCGGCCCCGACCTGGCGACGATCGACGAGATTCTCAACCCCGACGATCTGCCCGTCCTCGTGGCGCACCTCCACGCGTATGGCGTCCCCGCGCTCTTCCGCTTCGGCGCGCAGACCGACTTGACCGATGCCGCCAACGCGATCGCGAACGTCGACCAGGCAGGCCTGGGACTGCCCGACCGCGAGTACTACCTGAAAACGGACGACCGTACCGCGGGCCTGCGTGCCAAGTACGTCGCGCTCATCCAAACGATGTTCGGGCTCGCCGGTGAGCCGGCCGATCAGGCGGCTGCGGACGCGAAGGCGGTCCTCGCGCTCGAAACCACGATGGCGACCGCGATGCTCGACCGCGTCAAGCGGCGCGATCCGGCGAGCACCCAGCACCGAATGACGATCAACGAGCTGCAGGCGCTGTCGCCGAACTTCAACTGGCGGAAGTACGCGGCGGCTGCCGAAGCGCCGCCGCTGCCGACGATCAACGTGGCGGTGCCCGCCTATCTCCGGGCACTCGACACGCTCGTCACCCTGAACTCCATGAACGATCTGAAGGCGTACATGCGCTGGCACGTGTTGCACGCGTCGGCTGATTTGCTGCCGAAGGCGTTCGCCGACGCACACTTCGATTTCTTCAATCGCACGCTGACGGGTCAGCAAGCGGAGCCGCCGCGCTGGCGGCGGTGCGTCGCCGACACCGACGCGCAGCTCGGCGAGGCGGTCGGCAAGGCGTTCGTGGAGCAGACGTTCAGCCCGCAGGCCAAGGCCGACACGCTGCAGATGGTCCACGACATCGAGCAGGCGATGCGCCAGGACGTCGGCGCCGCGCCCTGGATGAGCGACGACACCAAGAAGGCGGCGATCGCGAAGCTCGAGGCGGTGGTCGATCGCATCGGCTACCCCGATGAGTGGCGCGACTACTCGAGCGTACGGGTGACGCGAGACGACGCGCTGGGCAACCGGCAGCGTTCGCTCCTGTTCAACCGCAAGCGAACACTGGCGAAGATCGGCCAGCCGGTCGATCGCTCGGAGTGGAGCATGACGCCGGCGACCGTGAACGCGTACTACAGCCCCGACCGCAACACCATCAATTTCCCCGCCGGCATCCTGCAGCCGCCGTTTTATCGCGCCGGCCGCGACGCGGCCGTGAACTACGGCGCCGCGGGAGCGATCATCGGTCATGAGCTCACGCACGGCTTCGACGACCAGGGGCGCAAGTTCGACGGCCAGGGGAAGCTGCGCGACTGGTGGGCGCCGGCCGACGGCAAGGCGTACGACGAGCGCGCGAGCTGCATCGCGGATCAGTACTCCGCGTATACGGTGGCGGGCGACATCAAGATCGACGGCCGGTTGACGCTCGGCGAGAACACCGCGGACAACGGCGGCGCGCGCCTCGCGGTGATGGCCTACCTCGCCGGTCCCGGTGCGAAGGCGAAGGACAAAGTCGACGGCTTCACGCCCGAACAGCGGTTCTTCATCGGCTTCGCGCAGAAGAACTGCGGGAGCAGCCGGCCGGAGGCCGAGCGGCTGCAGGCGCAGACCGATCCGCACTCGGCGACGCGATACCGCGTGAACGGTCCGGTGTCGAACATGCCGGAGTTTCAGAAAGCGTTCTCGTGCAAGGCGAACGCGCCGATGGTGCGCGCCAGCGCCTGCCGCGTTTGGTAACGTCGGAGGGCGACGCCCGCTCAGCCCGCAGAGCCAACCAGGCTTTGCGCACGTTGCGGCCGTTGCGTTCTCGTGGGAGCTGCTCATGACACAACGCCTGTTCGCCGCGGCCGGCTTCGTCGCGCTTCAGCTCGCCGCGTCTCTCACCGTGTCGCCGCCGCGAGCGGCCGCGCAACAGCCGCAGGCTCCTGCCGTTCCCGCCGCGCCTGCCCCTTCCTCGTCCGGACTGCAGCTCGATGCCTTGGATCGCACCGCCGACGCGTGCACCGACTTCTACCAGCTCGCCTGCGGCGGATGGATCGCGAAGAACCCGGTGCCGTCGGACCGCGCGAGCTTTGGCCGCTTCGAGGAGCTGCAGGAGCAGAACCACAACAGGCTGCGCCGCATTCTCGAGACCGCGGCAGCCGCCAGCGATCCGGGATCCAAGAAGATCGGCGATTACTACGCCTCGTGCATGGCCGAGACGGCGATCAATGCCAGGGGCGCCGCCCCTCTCGATCCGCTACTGAAGCAGATCGCCGCCCTCTCGAGCGTGAGTCATCTGGCGCCGCTCGTCGCCGAGCTGCACACGATCGGGATCAACGTGTTCTTCACCTTCGGCTCGCAGGCCGACTTCAAGGACTCGTCGGTCGAGATGGCGATCGCCGATCAGGGCGGCCTCGGCCTGCCCGATCGCGACTACTACTTCAAAGACGACGCGAAGTCGGCGGAGCTGCGGACGCGGTACGTGGACCATGTCGGCAGGATGGCGGGCCTGCTGGGCGCCGCGCCAGAACAGGCGAGCGCGTCGGCGCAGCAGGTGATGACGATCGAGACCGCGCTCGCCAGGGGCGCGCTCGACGCGGTGTCGCGCCGCGACCCCAACAAGGTGTACCACAAGCTCTCGGCCGCCGAACTGCAGGCGTTGACGCCGCAGTTTGCCTGGTCGCGGTACTTCAGCGGTATCGGCGCGCCGCCGGTGTACGCGCTGAACGTGGCCGAGCCCGCCTTTTTCGAAGCGTTCGACCGGATGATCGCGTCGACGCCGCTGGACGACCTCAAGGCGTACCTTCGCTGGCACGTCGCGCACGCGTCGGCGCCCATGCTGTCCACGGCGTTGGTCGACGAGAACTTCCGGTTCTACGGCACCGCGCTGACCGGCGCGAAGGAGCTCCGCCCGCGCTGGAGACGGTGCGTCGGCTACACCGACAACGACCTGGGCGAATCGCTCGGCCAGGCGTTCGTGAAGGAAGCGTTCGGCCCGCAGGCCAAGGCCGGCACGCTGCAGATGGTCCACGAGCTCGAGTCGGCGCTCGAGACCGACATCAACAGCCTCACCTGGATGACGCCGGTGACGAAGCGGGAAGCGCTCGCGAAGCTGCACGCGGTCACCGAGAAGATCGGCTACCCCGATCGCTGGCGCGACTACACGGGCCTGCAGGTGACCCGCGGCGACGCGCTCGGCAACTCGCAGCGCAGCAACAGGTTCGAATTCCGGCGGCAGCTGAACAAGATCGGCAAGCCGGTGGACAAGAGCGAGTGGGGCATGACGCCGCCCACCGTCAACGCGTACTACAACCCGCTCGAGAACAACATCAACTTTCCGGCGGGGATCCTGCAGCCGCCCTTCTACAGCGCGAAAGCCGACGCCGCGGTGAACTTCGGCGGATCGGGCGCCGTCATCGGTCACGAGCTGACGCACGGCTTCGACGATCAGGGGCGCCAGTTCGACGCGCGCGGCAACCTGAAGGACTGGTGGACGCCGGCCGACGCCAAGGCGTTCGACGATCGCGCCCAGTGCCTCGTGGACGAGTACGCCGCCTTCACGGCGATCGACGACGTGAAGCTGAACGGCAAGCTGACGCTCGGCGAAAATACGGCCGACAACGGGGGGCTGCGTATCTCGCTGATGGCGTACCTCGCGCGCAAGGCGAGCCGGCCGGCGCCGGTGCTCGACGGCTTCACGCCCGAGCAGCGCGTGTTCCTCGGGTGGGGACAGGTCTGGTGCGAGAACGTCCGCCCGGAGCGTGCCCGCATGCTGGCGCAGATCAATCCGCACTCGCCCGGGCACGACCGCGTCAACGGCGTCGTCTCGAACATGCCGGAGTTTCGGAAGGCGTTCGCGTGCACGGCCGACGCCTCGATGGTTCGCAAGACGCCGTGCCGCGTCTGGTGAAACAGGAACGCAACGCTCGCAGCGATCGCCAAGAAGAATCGGCGCTGCGGGCTTCGCGGCCTGTGCCTTCCCTCGCCGCCGTGCACGAGGCGATCGTCTCGTGCGAACGGTGCCCTCGGCTGCGGAGCTACTGCGCGGAGATCGCGCGCACGAAGCGGCGCGCGTTTCGCGACGAGGTCTACTGGGGCAAGCCGGTGCCCGGGTTCGGCGACCCGCGCGCGCGGGTGCTGCTGATTGCGCTCGCGCCGGCCGCGCACGGCGCGAACCGCACGGGACGCGTCTTCACCGGCGACGGCCCCGGCGGCTCCGGCGACTTTCTGATGGCCGCCCTGCACCGCGCCGGCTTCGCAAATATCCCGACGTCACGCCATCCAGGCGACGGGCTGATGCTGCGCGACGCGTTCATCGCGGCCGCGGCGCGCTGCGCTCCGCCCGATAACAAGCCAACCCCGGAAGAGATCGCCAACTGCCGGCCGCATCTGGACGCCGAGGTCGCGGCGCTCCCGCGCATCCGCGTCGTCGTGGCGATGGGAAACATTGCGTTCGACGCGTATCTGCAGCTGCTGAAGCAGCGCGGCGTCGTGATTCGGCCGCGTCCGGTGTTCGGCCACGGCGTGACGCACGAGCTGCCTGACGGGCAGACGTTGATCGGCTGTTATCATCCGAGCCGCCAGAACACCAACACCGGCAGGCTCACGGCGCGCATGATGGACGATGTGTTCCGCCTGGTTCGACGCCTCCAGCCCGGCTAGTGCGCTCCGCGGGACTCGCGTAGCGCGGCGTCATGCAACCGCTCTACCCCTCGGCGCCCAGCACCCGTGTGAGCGTGGCGCGATCGATGTTGCCGCCGCTCATCACGCAGACGATCCTCTTTCCCGCGAGCCGATCGCGCAGCTTCAGCGCCGCCATCAGCGACGCCGCGCCGGCGCCTTCCGCCAGGTTGTGCGTCGCGCGCAGCGCCAGCCGCACGCCTTCGGCGAGCTCGTCCTCGCTCAGCGACACCACATCGTCCAGCTCCTGCTTCAGGATGCCGAAGGGCAGATCGAACGTGACCCGCGTCGCCATCCCTTCGGCGAACGTATCCGCCGTGTCGCCGACGACGCGCGATCCGCTCTTCCAGGATCGCGAGAACGCGTCGGCCCGCTCCGCCTGCACGCCGATCACCTTCGCGCGGCTGCCGAGGCCGGTCCGCACGATGGCGCACCCGCACGCGCCGCTGCCGCCGCCGATCGGCACCAGGATGACGTCCGTGTCGGGCTGCGCCTCGAAGATTTCCAGCGCGTAGGTCGCCACGCCGGCGATCAGCAGCGGCTCGTTGGCGGAGTGGACGTAGCGGAGGCCGCGTTCGAGCTGCAGCTGCTCCACGCGCTCGCGGGCCTCGTCGAAGTCGCGGCCGAACTCGATCAGCTCGGCGCCGTACGCGCGCATCGCCGCGTTCTTCTCCGGATTGTTCCCCACGGGCGTGACGATCGTGCACGGTACGCCTTCGCGCTGGCACGCGAGCGCGATCGACTGACCGTGATTGCCGGTCGTGGCCGTGATCACGCCGCGGCGGTCCTCTGCCGAGAGGCTGCCGATCAGGTTCACGCCCCCGCGCACTTTGAACGCGCCGGTCGGATTGTGATTCTCGTGCTTGACCAGGATGTCGAGCCCGGTCTCGGCGTCGAGGAGCGGGTGGCGCATCAGCGGCGTCGGACCGACGACGCGTGACACGCGTGGGCGCGCGGCGTACACGTCGGCGAGCGTCGGCGCCGTCAATGGTAAGGTGTCACACACC
>JRHI01002484.1_pt1 | contig 12590 bp, 15 predicted proteins | sample 215371 | NCBI WGS metagenome assembly JRHI01 (sample SAMN02929681, study PRJNA255918) | sediment metagenome | biome: cave system; feature: Ice Cave; material: Sediment; isolation source: sediment from deep within a dark volcanic ice cave with no known source of... ...
TTGACGAAGCGCACCCAAACCGCGCACGAGAAAGGTGATGGCTACGGGGCCTGCTGTGACGTCGGTACCCTCGACGCTCAACTGAAGCGCAGCCCCATTCGCGCGCAAGACGACGTGTTGGCGGCCACGGGCGTCGATCAGGATGTGCTCCAGGCTGGGCAAGTTGTGGAAAAATATACCGCTATCGCCATGAGGGTCTGGGACCTCGAAGGGCTCGGTCACTGCCGCGAAGACGGACGCGCCGGCCTCCGGGAGCCAGACGTGACGGGCTTGCACGGAGGTAAGGAGAGGGTCGGCGAAAGCAGCAGAGCGCCCACGCTTCAGCAGGAAGCACGGGCTCCTGCATCCGCGTGAGAAGCGCTCCACCCCCCAATTGCGAGCTGGCGGCCTCCATGGAGTGTGCCAGCGCCTCGGCTTGGTAAATGCGGTTGCGGCGCAGGCCCTCCCAGGCCCAATCGCGCCAGGTGATCCCGCTCAAATAGTCATAGGCTTGCAGAGGGGGTGGCCAGGGTGGACCGACGCAATGGTTTGGCGGTGTCATCGCAATCTCCAAGAAAAGGAAACCGTTTGAGAACGGCTATGCATGTGCCGGCTGCCAATCCTGAGGTTCCCCCGTTTCCAACGCGCGCACAGGGAAGCGGCCCTCGCGCGACGGCACCGTCGACAACGTGCCGTGACGTGCAACAATCCGTGAGCATCGTGACAGGGCGGTTACGGCTCTGTGAGGATCTGAATTCATCAATAACGGTTGGCAAGCAGGCGGATCGCCGAACGAGCGCGTTCTGAAAATGCCTGGTCTCTCCTTATGCAGCGAGAGACTACGTACGGAGATTTGTCGTCGGCGAAATGGCGGGCGGAAAGGAGTCTGCCGTCGGTTGACGGTACCTCGCGAGATACGTGAGCTCTCTCTTGCTCTTCATCCGTGGGTGACGTTCCGGGTGATCACAATCTTCGGTTTTTCGCGGGGTATCGTTCGCTGAGCTGGGGCCGTCCGCGCTTCTTGATGCTGTGCCGGTAGCATCGCGGTCGGCTTGTTCTTCGGCAAGCAGCTCAGTGTGTTCGGCTTTGTCTGGTGACCCGATTTTCCACGTGCTGCTTCTTTGCGGCGGACGTTGCGCAAACGATCGTAGCCATAAGATCCTCGACAGACACGGCTTGCATTCGAGACGAAGCGACGGCTGCCCGCGCGTCCGGCGCCGTCGCAACCACCTGCCCGAGTTTGCTGGTGCACCATTGCACAATCTCGTGCGCATCGGTGCGGAGCGTATCCGCCATGCCGCCGTGGAACAGTGACCATGCCTCAATGTAGGGGCGACCGCACGGCGGTGAGCACGGGGATATCTGCCTCCAGCGCTGCCGGAAGCAGTCGGCGAGCCCCCGGCCCAGAGGATTCAGCGCGGCCGAAGCGATTGATCACCACCAGATCGACGCGATCGACGATCGCCGATTGGATCGGAGGCTCGGCATCGAGCAGGCCGCGCTCATCGAGCCGGCATCCGCGCGCGCAGGCTCCCCGGTTCTCCCATATGTCGAAGCAACGTCCCGTCTGCAGGTCGACGACGTCGACCCTCGCAGCACACGAGCCACGGCTGCCGCTCGATCTCTGGATGACACACCGCCGATCCGCAGCCCCAACAGCCGCAGAACTTGCACGATTACGAGCGACCCGCTTAGCGAGATCGCTTCGCAGCCGCTCTGCGCTTGGCAGTGATGTGAAGATTAGCTGCCCGTCGATGGCGATCGCGGGTGGCGAAAGCACGACAAGCCGAACTGCATAGTCCTCTTGTGCAACAATGTTGACCTCCCGCCACTTGGTTCGAACCAACCCTCGCGAGCGTCACGGGTGGGCGTCTTAATACCGTGAGGCTCTACTGACGGAACAAACCGGCAACAGCAGCGATCAACTGTTCCGGCCGACATGGCTTCAGAAGCACGGGTACACTCGGATGCGCACCGCGCAGAATGCTCGGGTCGCTGGTCTGAAAAAGAAAGGGGATGCCTCTGTGGTGCAGGCGATCCGCCAGCGGTAGGCTCAGCGTCGATCCCAACCGGAGGTCGAGGACGCCGGCATCAACTGAAGTGCTTTCGGACAGGCGCAGCGCTTTCACCAGCGTACTGGCAGGCCCTACCACGACTGCCCCCGCTTCTTGCAGCCATTCTTGCAGCTCGAGGGCCAGTAGGACATCGTCTTCAACGACGAGGATGCGCCGATCACGCAAACGGTCGGTCCCGGCCCCCATGGCTCCCCCAGCGCGGGTGCCCCTGCGCAAAGATGAGGAGGCGCGGCTCGAAAAAGAAGAAGCCGAACAAAAAGAACTGGTCCCCGGCATGGAGCGGGTTCTTGTCGCGGTGGACAATAGCGCCAACGGGAGCCTCGCCGCCCACCTGGCGGGCTTGTTCTCGGCGGGTCGGCGCACCCTCACCACGGTGCTGGATGTAACAGTAAAGCCCGGAGTGAAGGTCGGGCAAGAGTCGCCTGTTGCACGCCAAATCAAGGACGTTGTGGCGTCCGCCCTCGAAATTTCGGCTCGCGCGGCTGCAGACGGCGAGGCGGCGACGGTCGACATCGACGACCTCATCCAGGCTAAGATGGCAGATAGTGCCGATGCTCTCGCACGAGAAGCCGGCAAAGGCTATAGCATCGCGTTTGTCGGACTTGGCCGACCGATTACCGCGCCCACCCACCGATTCGCTGCCGAGGTTGAGGAGCTCCTTGCCGCCTTCGATCGACCCATCGGAATTGCCCTCAACGGCCATGCGTGGAGTCCATCGTGGCAAGGCGGCCGAATTCTGGTCCCGACGGGGGGCACTGCACCTGCTCGTTTGGCAACGGAAGTAGCGTTTGTGCTAGCGAAGACAAGCGGCGGCCGTGTAACGGCCTTGCACGTGTTCGATCCGCAGGAGGATATTGACATGCTGCGCGGCCGACTGCGGCGCGGACTGGGCGTTTCTGTGTTGCGCGACGTCCGTCGCTTGGGAAAACGCAGCGGAGTTCCCGTCGAGGTGCTGACCGCCGCCCACACGCGGCCAGAACTCGCAATCCAGCGGGTGGCGGCTTCGGCCAAGTTCGATCTGGTCGTGCTGGGAGCTGCCTTGAGGATCGGCGAGAAGAAGTTCCTCGGCCCGCGGAGCGCCGCATTGGTGCAGGCGATCAAAGCGCCTCTGCTCCTGGTCGCTCAGTAGACCCAAGGGGGTTGGGGCGGCTGGGACTTCCGTCGCTGCCTGCGCCGTCACGGTTGCTGAGTTGATGCCGTCAACAGTTGCTGCAAGACCCTGGCCGGCCTGATCTGCCGGCCTCACCCTCAGCTTGAGCGCTCAAGATCGGCCTTCAGCGCAACGAGGAAGCGGGCGGCCTCGCCGCCCGTCACCACGCGGTGGTCGAAGGTGAGTGACAGGGGCAACACCCGGCGCACAGCCGGCTGATCTTCGTGCACCATGACCCGCTGTCCGATCCGACCGGCTCCCACGATGGCAACTTGCGGCGGCACAACGACCAGGCTGGCAAAGCGGCCGCCGATCATGCCGAAATTGGAGAGCGTGATGGTGGCGCCTCGCAGCTCCTCGGGCGGAATTGAACGGGCGTCGGCGTCGGCGCGCATACGATCGAGCCCGGCGCGCAGGTCGCGCGCGTCGCGCTCGCCGACGTTGCGCAATACAGGCACGATCAGTCCCCCCTCGGTATCGACAGCGATGCCAATGTCGATGCGCTTGACGAGCCTGCGCTCCGTGGCCGGAGCGTTGTACCACGCATTCAGCGAAGGCTCAGCCGTGCAGGCGGCGGCGATTGCCCGCACCAGGCGGATGGTGGCGTCTTCGCCGGATCGCCAGCCGCCAATGTCGGCCTCGTCCGTCACGCTGGCCGGCACGACTTGGGCATGCGCCGCCGCCATGCGTTGCGCCATGGCGCGGCGCATGCCTCTGAGCGCCTCGGCCGGTCCCGCCTCTGTCAGGCTCCTGGCAGCACGCTCCACGTCCGCGCGCGTGATGGTGCCGTCAGGACCGCTGGCATGTACGAGGTTGAGATCGACATCAAGCTTGCGCGCCAGCGCGCGTACCGCCGGAAGGACCTGAACTTCCTTTCCACGCACCGGCTCTCTTGGCGCCTCCGTTGGTTCGCGCTTGCGCTCTTCGCGTAGCTCGCCGACGACCGTGCCGGTATCCGCTTGGGGCCCCTCGGTAAACTCGACCAGGGCTGCTCCGACCTTGATCAGGTCTCCCTTGGCACCGAACAGACGGGCGATCCGGCCGCTCTGCGGCGAGGGGACCTCCACCACAGCCTTGTCGGTCTCGACCGACACCAGCGGCTGGTCGGCAACCACGTGATCACCTTCCGTGACGTGCCAGGCGACGATCTCGGCCTCCTCGAGTCCTTCTCCCAGATCGGGCAGCAGGAACTGGCGCATGGCAGCCTCCAATGCGTTCAGGCGAACTGGCAGGTCCGGCGTACGGCGGCCACAATGCGGCCGACCGAGGGCATGTAGTGCTGTTCCAGCCGCGGCAGCGGCACGACCGTATCGTAACCCGTCACGCGAGCGATGGGAGCCAGCAGGGACATGAGGCCGCGTTCGGCGATGAGGGCGGCGATCTCGGCACCGAAGCCGCCCGTGCGTGCCGCTTCGTGCACAATCACACAGCGCCCCGTCTTCGCCACCGAGGCAAGGATGGTATCCTCGTCGTACGGTTTGAGGGTGGCCAGGTCGATGACTTCCGCGCTGATGCCATCTGCCGCGAGCTCTTCGGCGGCCGACAGCGTGTCCTTCAGAATCGCGCCCCAACCGATCAGCGTTACGTCCCTGCCCTCCCTCAGCACGAACGCGACATCAAGCGGAAGGGCCTCACCGTTGTCCTCGACCTCACCTTTCGCCGAACGGTAGAGGCGCGTCGGCTCGAGGAACACGACCGGGTCGGGATCGCGAATGGCCGCGAGCAGCAGTCCGTACGCCCGCTCCGGCGAGGACGGGATGACGACGCGCAGACCCGGGATGTGCGCCAGCATGGCCTCGGTGCTCTCCGAGTGATGCTCCGGTGCGCGGATACCGGCGCCGCATGGCGTGCGCAACACCATCGGACAGCTGAGCCGTCCCTGGGTGCGGTGGCGCAGGCGGGAGGCGTGATTCACCAGCTGATCGATGCACGGATAGATGAAGCCCATGAACTGGATCTCGCCCACGGGCTTGAGGCCCTGAGCTGCCATGCCCACGCATAGTCCACTGATCAGCAGCTCGGACAGCGGCGTGTCCATCACCCGTTCGGAGCCGAAGCGCTGCTGCAGGCCGGCGGTGGCGCGAAAGACACCGCCATTGACACCGACATCCTCCCCGAACACGAGGACGTTGGCGTCCTCCTGCATGGCGCGCGCCAGCGCCAAGTTGACGGCTTCGACCAGTGTTGTCTCAGGCATGCGATGCGCCCTTTAGCTCCGCGCGCTGGCCGGCGTATACCTCCGGAAGTTTGGCATAGAGGTGATCGAACATGGTCTCCGGTGGTTGGGAACGGGTGGCGAGATAGCGTTGGACACTTGCCTCGACGCGCTCGTGGCATTCGGCGGAAAGCTGTTCCTCCTCGGCCTTGGTCCACGCTTTCTGACTGACGAGGTAGGCCCTGAGCCGCGCGATCGGCTCCTCCTTCCAGCGCGCCTGTACCTCCTCCGGCGAGCGATAGCGGGCTGCGTCGTCCGCGGTCGTGTGGTCGCCGAGCCGATAGGTGCGGGCTTCGATCAGGCGAGGCCCCTCGCTGCGGCGCGCTGCCTCGATCGCGTCCTGCATCGCCGCGTGTACCGCGATGACGTCGTTGCCATCCACTTGCTCGCCCGCAAACCCCGCGGCAACGGCCTTTTGGGCCAGCGTCTCGCATGCGGTCTGCAGCCTCAACGGGACGGAGATGGCCCACTGATTGTTGTTGACGACGAATACCAGGGGCAGCTTGTGCACGCCGGCGAAATTCATGGCCTCGTACACGTCGCCTTTCGAGGTGGCGCCATCGCCGAGCAGGCAAACGGCGACGCGCGGCTCCTTGCGAAACTTGAAGGCGTAGGCGACCCCGGCAGCGTGCGGCGCTTGCGAGCCAACGGGAACGCAGAACGGAAAGTCGTGAACGGGTCCCGACGAGAGATTGCCGCGCTCATCACCGCCCCAATAGAGCAGGACCTCCTCCATCTTCACCCCGCGCCAGAGCAGCGTGCCGTTGTCGCGATACGACGGCAGGAGCGCATCCTCGGAGCGCATGGCGCTGGCAACGCCAACCGACACGGCCTCCTGTCCGAGCGACACGGCGTATGTGCCGAGCCGGCCTGTGCGCTGCAACGAGACCGCCTTGAGGTCGAAGGTGCGCGTCAGGACCATGGCGCGATAGAGGGTGATTAAGGTTGCAGGATCAGCAACGGAGTCGGGCGGCTTCCTCAAGATCGTCCCGTCCGGCGCCAGATATCTGCGATGGCGCACATCAAAGTGAGCGATCACGGGAAGGCCTTGGTCTGCCATTTGGGGTTCCATCAGTTCCTCATGTCCTTGCCGCGTGGGAGCGCGTGGACGCTTAGCAATCCTACAGCTCCGGCATTCATGCTTGCCAGCTGGTTTAGGCGCATGGCGCGTTCGCGATGGAACAGCCGCCGCCGTTTTCTATGACCTACGGATGGGACGGAGAACAAGACCCAGAGGCGAGAGCTGCCTGTGCAAAGCAGCATCGCTTGCTGTGTTGCAACATCAGGGCGTTTCGGCGTGGAGACGCGCGAGAATTGGCGGGGCCTCGGCCTGTGATTTCGCCTTCGCGGAAGCACTTTTTTTGCTGCACGCGGCCGCTCGAGGGTATGATGCCCAAAGACCAGTTGTGTGAGGCTGGTCATCGTCGCACGGGGCCAGCCTCGGCAAGTCTTTTGCAGGAGGACGCCATGGCTGTGATTGCGATGACGCGCGAGATGGCCACGCTTGGCAAGGATGTCGCCGCGGGCCTTGCGGAGCGGCTGAACCTCAACATCGTGCACCATGAGCTCGTCGAGCACGATATAGCCGAGCGCGCAGGCATGCGCGAAAGCGAGGTCCATCGATTTCTCGAGGGCGAGACCTCGCTTTTCGAGCGCTGGAAGATCGACAGCAAACGCCTGTCTCGCTACACAGCAGAAGAGATCCTTCAGCTCGCCCTCAAGGGCAATGTACTCATTCGCGGTTGGGGCGCGGCCTATCTGTTGCGCTCGGTGCCGCACGTCATCTGCGTGCGCATTTGCGCGCCCATGCCGTTCAGGGAGGAGGTGCTCATGCAGCGTCTCGGCATCAGTGATGCCGCTGTGGCGCGGCGAGAACTCTTACGCAACGATGCAGCCCACAACAGGGCCATGCAAAAGATGCTCGCTATCGACTGGACCGATGCCTCGCTCTACGCGACCGTCTTCAACACGTCGCGGGTTCCTGTGCAAGACTGCGTCGAGCACATCGTGCGATTGGCGACAAGTACGGCGTTCCAGGAGACGGCGCAATCGCAGGCCGCGCTATTGGATGCGCTGATACTATCACGCGTCCGTGCCACGCTTGATCAGCACTACGGCTGGGGCATGGCGGCGCTCGGCGGCATCGATGCCACCGTTTCGTCCGGCAAAGTCAGCCTGACGGGAGCCAGCAGCGATGAGCGCATGATCGTCGAAGCGGTGCGCCTCATCCAAGCCGTGGAGGGCGTCAAAGGTGTCGAAAGCAAGATCGCTCACATTGCCTTCCGTCCATCGATGTGACCGCGTTGTGGTCGGTGGCAGTGGGTCAAGAATCGGCAATTTCACAAACCGGAAGGAGGACGTCCATGGGTATCGCGATGACATTGCAGGAATATCTCAGCGATCAATGCATCGACTACGAGGTGATAACGCACGAACGAACGAATTCTTCGTTGCGAACAGCACAGGCAAGCCACGTGCCGGGTGACTGCCTGGCAAAGGGGGTGATACTGACGCGCGAGGGTGGGTATGTGATGGCAGTTCTCCCGGCGTCCTGCAGGGTGCGGCTGCACGCTATTGAACAAATGCTTCATTGCCCCGTCAACTTGGCGACCGAGGACGAAATCAACAGTCTTTTCCCCGACTGCGAAGCCGGCGCGGTGCCGCCATTCGGCGCCGCGTATGCAGTGGACTGCATCGTCGACGACAGCCTCGAGCAGCAGGCCGACATCTACTTAGAGGGTGGAGATCATCGCAGTCTGATCCACATGCCCCGATTACAGTTCCACAATCTTATGAAGGATGCACCGCACGGACACATCGCCTCGCGCGGCTAACGCGCTGCTCAGAGCCTGGACGGTCATGACTTATAACGCTCAGTTTCGAGACTGATCCGCGCGGTGATGCGGTAATACCGTGCTCAAAACAGAGCCGTTTGAGCGACTCCGAGAACGGAGCTACCGGCCGCCGGGCCTCGGTGGGAGCGTTGAGCATGGCGGTTCGGATTGTGACGGTGTTCGGCGGAACCGGATTTCTCGGAAGCCGGGTTGTACGCCATCTCCTCGGTCAAGACCTGGCAGTTCGGATCGCCTCGAGGCATCCAGACTGGGTTCCGAGTCCCTCGGAAGAAGCGGCGCGTCAATCGATACGCACCGATATCAACGACGACAACTCGGTAGCGGCTGCCGTCGCAGGAGCTTATGGCGTCGTGAATGCCGTCAGCCTCTATGTCGAACGTGGAACGGAGACATTTCATGCCGTGCATGTGGACGGGGCCGAACGGGTGGCACGCGTCGCGCAGCAGGCGGGCGTAGAGCGCTCGTCCATGTTTCGGGGATTGGAGCCGATTCTGCATCCGGTTCGCTCTGGGCCGCCAACCCTCAAGCGACACACAGTGGAGATCAAGCTCAGCTTGAAACGTCGGCCGCTACAAGAAGCCACGGGTCGATTCCACGCGTCGTATGACCTGCACGACGACGCCTCGCGCAACGCGGGTTCGCTGGAGTGAGCGCGGCTGCGTAGCCTTCGACCATTGCGGTGACATCGTGGATTGCGGACACCGCGCGCTTGCGCCGACCGCAGCAAGTGCGGCATGGTTTGCCGCAGCAAGCACCGCAGTCACGGTCGAGAGAGTGCTCGCCGAGCTCGCCATCTTCTGAAAGTACAATGAGGACGTGCGCCTCCAAGGGTTCAGGGCATCGTCGCACGCCAGCGTAGACTGTAACCGCTTGACACAGAAGGGTGTGTGGTGGGGTTCGCGTCATGGACGACAAGCGCCGCAGCCAGCGTCAGCGCGTCCTCAAAAGCGGTAAGATCATCTTCGCCAACGGCTCCTTCAGCGTCGATTGCACAATCCGCAACCTTTCGGAAACGGGCGCCCGGCTCCAAGTACCTACGACCGTTGCCATTCCGGATCGGTTTACCTTTGTCGATAATCATGGCGGCACGCGGCGCGCCGCCAAAATCGTCTGGCGCAAGGCGGACATGATCGGCATCCACTTTGAGTAGGGCATACGAGCGATGGACCATTGATCGTCGATGCCGTGCGCTCGGCACAAACCGTGCAGGGCGCGGCGGCCGTCGAAAGCGAGATCAGGTATTCTCGACCATCGACGTGACGAGTTTGCGCGTTGCAACGCCGCTAGCGCGGGAATCGTCATGAAGCTCCAGCCGGGCGCCGACCGGCTAACCTGGCCCTCATGCCAGTGACGTTCCCGCCCGCACACGATACCGACCGCCCCATCATTTCGTTTCGCTGACGGAACCTGCTTTCCGCTGTATATCGGTCGACATACCCTCTGGAGATGGACCGGTGAAACCGGGGAGAGAAATGTCACGGAAGCAATTCTCGAGCGACACGATGCTCTAGCGCGTCTGGTGATGTCAGCACGTGGAGTGGGGCGGAAAAAGCTGTCCCTGTGATGGCCAAGGCAAGTCGCGGTACACCCACATCGACTGGGGACCCCCTTGCCGCGTCATGGTCCGCTTTCTCGAACGCGTGTTGTTGCTGGGTTCTCTGAACAATCGGGAAGACGCGGCGGTAACGATCCATGTCCACCTCTCGCCGCACAACGGTAGAACGCGATGCCAGTTGGTCATTTGAACCGGCCGATCCGGCGGCGGCCGTTCCTGCACGGAATGCCGTGGTGGCACCCGCCTGGGTCTCAGCGCCTGGGCTTGCGCTGTCGCAGCACGCCAGGGTCGCTCGAAGAGGCGCCGGAAATCGGCAGCTTTTCCACAACACCCAAGCCGCGTCTGAGCGCTTCGCGAAAGGCTGCGGCCCGGCTCGGGAGGCGATTCTTGAAGCGAAAGTCTTCGAGCGCCTCTAGCTCGTTCAAGGACAACATGATCTGCAGGCGCTCCGTGCGTTGTCGTTCGCTAGCCATGGCCTGATCCGGGTCAAATACTGTCACACACGCTCAACATGCGAACACTGAGCCCTGAACGACAACCACGCGAAGGAAAGTGTGCGCTGGCTCTCTCGTCACCAACTCGCCAGTATCGGGATCCACCGTTTGACGAACCACTTAATGGCCAAGATGTCGTCCTCTGGGCTTGAGGCCCGTCTATGAAGACCCTACACAAAAGACGGCCCGGCTCCTCCGAGCATCTCCGGGGAAGCGCCGGTCTCCACGCCCCTACTGGTTCACCCGTGGCCCCCCCGCATAGGTCCTTGCGTCGTTCCTCATTCTCCATTCTCCTGGAAAGCAAACTTGGGGGAGGTGTACCCCTGACAGGTATCAAAGCCGCACCCCAACTGGCAGAATCTGCCGGTCTCCCGCACGCGGTATGCCGACGGAAAAGCCCCGCCACGTTTCACGTGAGCGGGGCTCATCATCATTTCCGACTTGTGCCCAGCTACGCCGGGCTCATCTACGAGGTTGTCCACCTCGTTGCACATTCAGTCCATGTGTGCGGCCTGGCCAATCGCTGATCAGTTCGCTCGAGCGATTATCCAAGCCGTGCCCTCGCTTTGCGCCGAGGGCTGAGGTGACTCTGGGGTGGTGTCACGCCTCCTCCGCTCGCTGTTGATCCAAGCGACCCTCGTCGACGAAGTCTTGCGGGAGGAGTGTACGGTGCCGAGCTCAAGACACCGCAGGAACACTCAACTCACCACGGGACGACGAGCGTCAATGGAAATGTTGTCCCTCCGCATTGCGATGTCAAGAGACCAGCGAACTTCATATTGCATGCGCTCCACGCGTCGCGCGGAGTGGATTGAAGGTTGCCCGAATCCAGCCGTGACCTTAACAACGCTGACCGGGCAAAAGTCTCGTCCATCCACCTTGCCGACTGCGGTGCTGCCAGTCTTGACGGCTATGGCGGCCATTCCATGTCCGCAGGTCAGCAACGAACGCGCATCCGTGGAGGTCGGATGGGAGGTTCGTGTAGTGGCCAAAGGATGGATCGTGGAGGTCGTACGTTTCGAGAGTGGATGCGAACTTACGGACATATATGCCGTGGCGATCGCCGATAAAGACGAGGCCGTGGCAACGATGAGGCGCCAGATCGCATCAAGGCATCCTGTCACGCTGCATGCCAAGGAAGAGCTTTCGGACGGGGCCTACTACGCCATGGGACTCACGCCAGGCAAGATCCTTCGTCGTGCCCACGGTAACCGACGCTGACCCGTCTTATGCCCGGATCTCCTGGCGCTGAAACAGGACGTAGCCAAGCGTGAACAGCACCACGGCTGCGGCGATGAGGCCGGCGAGCTGCGGCCAGATCAGCAGGAAACTCTGCGCAGCCGGAAGCGGAGCGCCCATCAGCGCTCCTTGCAGCTGGAAGGCGAACACTGGACCGAGAGAGCGCGTCCCGGGATTGAGCAGAGCCAGCGTCGCCTCGGCGAACAGCGTGTTGGGCGACAGCCGGTTTAGCCCCACGGCGGTATTGACCGCTGTCAGCTGGGTACGCGGATCGAACGGATCGACGGGAGCCAGCACCTCCGTTGCCAGGGGCACGATCATGCCCCAGAAGACGGCGAACAAGAGCCAGAGCGACAGTGCGGCAAGAGCCGCCGTCGCTGGCGCACGGAAAACGATCGAAAATACCAGCGCAAGCGCGAGCCAGACGCCGCCATAGGCGATGGCAGCAACGAGGAACCCGATCCCGCGCACGATTTCCTCGCCGCTGGGCGGCACGCCAAGCAGGAGGATGCCAAGGCCCATCAGGAACAGCCAAAGGGCTGTCAGGAAGATTGCCAGGGTTGCGAGGCCGGCCAGGAACTTCCCGAACAGCAGCGCGTCGCGGTAGATCGGTTGCGCCAGAATGCGGCTCATCGTGCGCCGGCTGAACTCGCCATTGATGCTGTCGAAGGCCAGCGAGATGGCGACAATCGGGATCAGGAAGGCCAGAAAGGTGATGAACGAGGGCAGCGGTTCCCGCGCCACCGTGAAAATGCGCAGGAACACGAATGGGTCCTCGCTGACATTGTTCTTGATCTCGCCGATTGCCGCGTAAACCGCAGCTGTACCCGTAAGCAGCACGAGGATCTCCAGCAGCCGCATGCGCACGCTCAGAAGATTGTCCGCGAGCTCCCGCTGCAACACTGCACCTACGCCCGTCCAGGGCGAGCCTTCACGCCGCATGGCGCACCTCCTGGAAATAGCGGGTGTAGACATCTTCTAGTACCCGGTATCACTACTGTCTGGCTAACTCTCGAACAGATTCAACT
>JRHI01002485.1_pt1 | contig 12586 bp, 8 predicted proteins | sample 215371 | NCBI WGS metagenome assembly JRHI01 (sample SAMN02929681, study PRJNA255918) | sediment metagenome | biome: cave system; feature: Ice Cave; material: Sediment; isolation source: sediment from deep within a dark volcanic ice cave with no known source of... ...
TTCTGCATACAGTGCCCGGCTTTAGCGCACGGCTGCAGTGAGAGTGTCGAGGGCGTTGATATCTGCGCCTAGATCCCTGTGGTCGGTACCCGCATTCTTGTAGGCGCTGGATGAAAGCAGGTGATAGTCGCCTCCCTTGCCATCGTTGTAATTTACAAACTGAACGGTGACTGGATCAGTTGGGAAAAAATTGCCATTCGGCCATTTCGAAGGTGGATAGTTGCTGGGAGCGCCAATAATTGCATTATTCAGGAATGAGTAGGACGAGAAACACGTATTGATGGTGGTGATTGGAATGTCGGAGTAAGCGCAGTTCGTCGGTCCCCCGCCGCTCGACCAAATCGGACGCGCGCCCGCGATCACCAGATTGTTGACGAACGTGAATCCAGACATCTTGGGCAGCTTTGCCAGGTCCCCAATGGTCAGCAGAGGATTCGTGTCGTCGCCGATGCCGGTCACGTGGGTGATGCTGACGTTGTTCAAGACGTTGGCGTTCCAGCCGTTCAGCACCAGGAAAAGAGGACCGCTCCCCCTGTACTCAGCCGCACTGATGTCATCGAAGGTAAGGTCGTGAATGCTGTATCTTGCGCCCGCCGCGGCGACACCGCCGGCATCGGAGACGACGGTGGCGAGTTGCATCCCGGCAGCCGTGTGACTGACCTTGCTATAGCGAATGGTTACGTCCGTTACCAAACACTTTGGGCAGACGTTCTTGCCGCCCGATGCCTGGTTCTTGGGGGTTAGCACGAGGGAGTAACCGGTCTGACTAAAACCTCCCCAACTATTCTCGGCTATGTTGCCCTCAAACAAGACTCGCTGGGCATTCTTTAGCTCGAAGTGATTCTTAACGATGAATGGATTGCCGTCCAGGCCACCCACAAAACCGGGCTGTCCGACCATCCAGGTTAATGGCTTGAAAAGATAGTTCTGGCGGATTTCAATGTCTGTGGGGGTAGTTGTGGCGGAGCCTCCGCCCAGGGATATGTTTTCGGCTGCGCCCTCAAGAAAATTATTGACGATTTTGATCGGTCCCGCGGGGAAGTTGCCGCCACCTCCTCCGACAGCTTGCGCGTCGGTACAGGTTCCGGTGAGGGAAACGCAATGAAAGTCGTTGAAGTAGGAATCCACTATAGAGACGGAAACCAAGCCTGCGACGTAGATCCCGCGTGCAGTCTCCTCGTGGGCCGTGCCGTGCACCCACAGACGATCGAGCACAATGTGATCTGCGGGCGAAGCAACGTCGGGCGAAATCAGTTCAGAAATATATCCGGTCCCCGTCGATCGAGTTACTTCCAGTCCAGTGAGGCGATAGTGATTCGCTCCGGAGGAGAACACGACTGGACCAAAGCCCGTCTTATTGATGAAGATTAGCTTGGCCATGACGTTCTTCGGGGAAGCACAAGGGAAGGCTGGGCGCCCGGGAAGAGACGTGATGCCGGCGAAGCAAGGCGTCATTCTTGTTCCCTCGGGCGGCAAACTGCTGTCGGGAGCGCTGGTGCGCACGATGATCCAGTGAGCGTCATCGCAGGACTTGCTGGGAAATTTGAAAACGCCGCTGAACGTTGCCCCAGCTTGCAATTGGATGGTATCTCCGCAACTGGCATTATTCAGCGCAGCCTGGAAGTCGCCGCCGGCATTTACCTGTGTCATCTTGCCCGGGGCGGGCGTGTTCGCCAGCGCTGTGGACAAATAAACGCGAGGTAATTCCGCGGGCCCGTCAAAATTACTGGCGCTTGAACTTGCCGACACCGCTAACGTCAGAGACTGAGTCGCTTGACTAGCAACTGCATCCTTTACGCTGACGGTGAATGAGAAAGTGCCGGCCTGGCTGGGAGTGCCGGAGAGCACCCCGGTCGAGGCATTCAATTGCAGTCCTGTGGGGAGCGCGCCGGTGGCGATCGTCCACTGGTAAGGCATCGCCCCTCCGTTGCCAGCAAGCGCCGCGTCATACAGGAGACCGCTTACGCCCGCGGCCAGACTTGAGGTAAGGATCTTCAGGGGAGGGGGGGCAACTGTATGAGAAGGGAGTACCGTGGTGTTGACGGTTGCATGTGCCGTGGGATCAGCAATACTTGTGGCGACCACCACCACGGGTTGCGAACTGGTCACAGCTGGGGCGCTGTAAAGCCCCTTGTCAGAGATCGTTCCGATGCTCGCCGACCATCGGACCCCGGTGTCGTGAGTATCTTCCACCAGAGCCGTAAACTGCAGCGTGCCTCCAGAGGGCACGCTGGAACTGCCCGGCGTCAAGGCGATGCGCGCCGATGGATTTCCCCTGGAACTTGGGGACGCCACCGATTGCATGGTGTTGCTGCACGCCGTCATGCCAAGAACGGAAGCCAGCACAAGTCCAACTACCGTGACATGAACCAGTGCGGAAACTTTATGAAGAGTTCGGCTCAGCGTGCGTAACGTTATATTCAATGAAATAGCCTCGTAACCAAGTTGGGGGACTAAGCGTCCGAGTCCGTAACTGGGACTCTAGCGGGAGGTTGCCCGCTGACACAGATCACGAAGGGCCCTGGTCCCACGGAGCACAGAAGTACAAGGTCCGACGCGAAGTTGGAAAGGTGTTAGTGCGACAAGCGAGCACTCCAGCCACAGGCAAGATTCGGAGAGGTCAAGATTACTTCTGGAAAATCATTTCTGTCAGCCCATAGCCCGATTCGTCGCACACGTCCCAGGCAGAGAGAATCCAGATCGGTGCAGGTGCTCGATGAGCTCGCCCTTTGTGTAAGGCGCGCTGTCGCCATGATATTCGAGAGCGATTCGAGCAATTCGCGCAAGTACCGGAGGCGGAGTTGCAAGAAGAGTCTCATATTCACTGCCTTCGATGTCCATTTTTAAAAGGTCGATGTGTGTCAGGTTATTCTCTTCGAAGGTCTCCGCCAGAGTCTTGCCAAATACTTGCGCGCCGGAGGCCGCACTTGAAGCAGGGGCCAGGCTGCGCCTCTGGCTGGGAATCGTTACATCGTGCATCACTCGGATTCCCGGCGAACCAGTCAAGGCGTAGTGCAAGCAAGTGACCCGACCTTCGAGTTGATGATCGCGGACCGTCGCTAACAGGCGACTGAAGGTCGCAGGGAACGGCTCGATCGAAAAAAGTCTAGCCTCCAGTGCCTGGCGCGCGGCGTAAAGAGTAAAGATGCCGATGTTTGCGCCCAAATCCAAAATGACACGATCAGTGGTCTCCACACGGTAGACCCGTCGCAAAAAGACTTGCCAGAAAGTCTTCAAGTCGGTCACTTCCTCCATGCGAATACGTTGGCCGGAGCGCAAGTGCAGCACGCATGGATACTTCAGGCGAGATATCCCAAGATACGCCGAAGTGGCATGTGCCCAGTGCGGAACTTCCGTTCTGCAACGCCAGACTTCGGGTATGCGGTCTGCATTCTTCAGAGCTTTCCAAAACTGGTTGTGCATAGTCGTTTCAGGTATCCCAGAGGCCGCTACCGCCACAATTCGCGTTCTCGGCGTGACACCTGGCTACCTCCGCAGCAGGGTGGCGCGGAAGCGATCATACAGCCGGTTCCCCATCAATTTCCTCGCGGCACCGCGCGTAGATTCACTCAATTGTGTTTTCCATAAGCCGGTTCCCGCGCAAACTCTCGAGAATGTAGATTCATAGGTATCGCGCATGATGGCGACGCGTCCCAGCGAAAAAGTGTTGGTCGAAGGAAAGTTTGCCCGCGCGCGACTGGTGGCCACAGAGCGATAGCCTCCCTGTTTCGCGATAGCAGAGACTCGTTTATTGTAACGACCGCCCGGACAGGAGAAATGCTCCACTTTCCTGCCGACCACATCTTCCAATTGTGAGCGTGCGTCCAAAAGTTCATGCGTTAGCTCGGAAGGCCCCAGATCATTCAAGTAAGCATGCGTCATTGAGTGGCAGCCAATTTCGAAGCCCAAATGGCTGAGTTGGCGCAGCTGATCTGCCGACATATAACCGGCTTTGCCGAGAAATCCCGTGGTCACGTAGAAGGTGGCATCGTATCCGTTTTCCTTCAGGATGGGAGCCGCCACAGTCAGATCTGTTTCACTGCCATCGTCGAATGTGATAGCCACGGATTTGACAGTGGGGAAGGTTAGGGCTTGGCTGACGTTCAGCCCCCGCCAGCCATGTTCCCGGAGCCAGTCCATCTGTGAACGGAACGATGTTTCGGACAGGATGTAGCGAACGTATCCCGGCCCGGACTGGCACAGAGTGCGCCCGGGCAATTCAAGCTCGTGGTACATGAGGAATACGATGCCGCGCGATGCCATCAGAAGATCCTGCGCATTTGCGCTTTCAGCGACTCAGGGACACGTATGCCCAGGCGGTCGAGTGCTTGCTTGCCGTTCTTGAGGATGCGCCACATCCGGTGCGAACGCGCGTGCACGCGATCGAATTCCGCGAGAAAAGCTTCGGCCAGCATGCCGGATGAAGTCAGCCGCAGTTTTTCCTTTTCAGCGCTGTATCTTCCCGCGGCAAGAGCGGACAGAATCGCTGCCGGATCGAGGGAGTCGCTGTCGAGCATGACAAACATGCCGCGAAACTGTTTCTTCCAGTGCAGGTCCTGGCCGTAGAACGCGTGCATTTGCGGTGCCCTTTGTTTTAATCGTAGGAGCAGAGCGAATGTTCCCGCCCGCGGCGCGTAACGGCCGTCATACTTGGTATTCCAGGTTTCAATTCCCAGTGGCAAAGTGTCGAAGCTTTCAATCCATTCGAAAAAATCGTCCCTTGGATGGGCAATTACTGAAAGTGCTCCCTGCGAGTTTATGTGGCGGATCACTTCCTGCGGATCAGTAGTCTGTGTGAGCTTTGTGGCGTTGTATCCAAGGATGTGCATCTGCCGTTCGCATCGATATTCCAGACCTGCTACGAAACGGAAACTGTCGTCGGAAAGGGATTCGCATTCGGAAAGGTAGCGGTCAATCGATTGCTGGTCGAAAAATTCGGCATGGTCAGTCATACACACGAAGCTGCATCCATCGGACAGGAAAGTTTTCCGAAGTTCTTTGAGGGTGAACTCGCCGTCAGAGTACGTACTGTGAACGTGCAGGGCGCCTTTCAGCATGTTTAGCTGGTTGACCTTCCTCTCAAGAGACGCAAGAAAACATAGACCCAATCGCCCAATTCGGGGAGAGGATCTTTCCATTGAAACAGATCGTGATAGGTGCCGGGAACTGGAGTGAGAACGTCGAGCAAAGTACGTAGTCGGCTGGGGTACTCTCCCGGATATCCGGCTGGTGGGCCTTTCCAGACTTCAGCCAGATGACGTGCGTCTCCCAGTAACCAGCGGCAGCGAATGCCGGAGGGATAACCTGCATGTGGTTCTATGTCGCCCTTTTCGGCCATACGGGCGAGCAGGGCAGGAAAATCCACTCCGGCGTAACACGCTAGAGGAAGCGAATTCCAGAAACGCCCGTTCACTTCCATAAACACAGCAGGCGAGGCCGCTTGCTTTCGATATTCCACCATTGCCACACCGTGCCAGCGCAGCGACGACAGAATAGCTAAAGACGAGCGGCGAATTTCAGCATCAGGCACTACGCTTACCCGCACTGCACTTCCGGAACCGGTGGGATACACATCGCGAATCCGCTGGTGCGCGAATTCGGCGCGCAATTCACCATGGTTCATCAGGGCAAAGTATCCAGTCCCTTCTCCTTCAACGAATTCCTGCACCAATACTGCGGAAGACCGGCCTGCGATATCGCGATAAGCATCTTCAAACTGAATAGAATTGGCGGCATAGCGGGGGCGTCCCGCCGTGCGAACCTTTCCGGCGGCAGAGATTTCTTCCGAAGCACGAGGCTTCAAGACCACAGGATAGCGCAAGGATTGCGATGTGTTGCGCGCTTGCGCCAGGCTTGAGATAAGAAATGTCTTGGGAACAGCAACTCCGAGTGACGCCGCCAAACGCGTGGTTTCGTCTTTATCGAAAGCGCGCAGCAGATCATTGTGCTCGGGCAACACCAATCGTGCCCCGGCAGCAATCAAGAAATCGCGATGGGCAGACACCGGAAGCGTGGTTGCCTCGGTCATGGGAAGAACCAAAGTCTCGGGTCGTTGGCGAACGAATCGGGCGATGGCTTCGAGGAAAGCGTCGACGTGTCCCTGCGGGGCGGGGTAATGCAAAGTGCCGGAACACGCACGCGACCATCCTGCTTTCGACCACGAAGCCGATTCGCCTGCGAAAACAGTGTATCCCGCGTGCGCGAGCGATCTGACGCTGGCGACTGCCTGGTTTTGATTACCATCAAGGACCAGGACCTTCATGCTCGTACCGAGAGATCTGCGCCGCGGCGGGTTTCCTGCAAGACCTCCACGAACCGCTGCACAATTTTGGACCAGTCATACTGGGCGGCAAGTTGTGCCGCCGCTTGCTCATACCGGCGACGGAGCCCCGCATCCTTCAGGAGAAGGATAGTTGCTTGGCTGAATGTGGTTGCGTCGTCAGCCAGAAAAAGGTCGCGCCCATTTTTAACATCCAGTCCCTCCGCGCCGATGGAAGTCGAAATCACCGCCTTGCCCATGGCCATCGCCTCGAAGATTTTCAGACGTGTACCCCCGCCGATGCGCAGCGGGACAACGACCAGGGTAGCCTCGCGCAAGTACTCGATTACCGAGGGTACCGTTCCTGTCACCTGGACCGAATCGGAGGCCAGTTGTTGGACTCGCGAATGCGGATTTCGGCCTACGATCTGAAAAACGGCGGAAGGAAAATCGGCGCGAACGCGGGGAAAAATCTCCTGGCAAAAATAAGTTACTGCGTCGATGTTCGGTTCCCAATCCATGGAGCCTAAGAATGTGATCCTGGGCGGATCGGCCGCAGCGGGCGGTGCAACCGAATATTTCTGCGTATCGACGCCAGTCGACACGACACTGATGGGGCATGAAGGATTCATGTTCCGCATCTGCCCTCGGTCGTGATCTGAAACTGCAATGACATGATGGAATTTGCGAAGTGCCGCGCGCTCGTAACGCGCCATCTTTCTGGCTTCAATCTTATAAGCTAGGCGCTTCGCGGGATTGGACTCGGTGGACGCCATGCGCTGCCACAGCGCTGTCTCTACATTGTGCTGAAACAAAACCGTAGGTATGCCGAGGCTCTCAGGAAAATTAAGCGAAGCGGAAAGAAAATCACATACCGCGACGTCGAATTTATTCGACACCAGTCCAATTGCGACTGCACGTCTGACATCAGGATGCGTGAATTTGCTTACAGCGAAAGGGGCTGCCTGAAAAATCCGTCGTAGGTAGTCTACAGATTGCGCCGCAACGCCGCCGTCCATTGCGGCGGTATAGACAGTTTCCGCTCCGGGCAGTTCTTGCTGGATCTCGCCTTCGTAAATCAAATCCTTCTGCCCACCATAGTAAGAGAGCAAGGTTACCTGATGATCGCGGGCGAGTTGGCGCAGGATGTTGTAAGAACGAATCTTGCCGCCGGTGTCCACCGGTAGCAGCTTGCCCGCTTTGACCCAGAGAATTCGCAAATTGTTACCAGCAAATGCCTTCATAGTCATCGAGTACGGGCCGGCGGGCTTTCTCCAGATTTACCAGGTCAATGACAACGTGATCGGGGCGCAGGTGCCGCTGCAGTTGATCGCGTGGGATGCCGCGCGTTCCGATCACGACTACTTCACAATCCCTCAAGACCTGCGCGAGATCACCTTCCAGTAAAGAACCGATATGTGGAATCGCCTTCTCGATGTATTCCCGATTGGACCCGATGAGGCGGCCGAGCGACACGTTATCGTCCCAGATCTTGATCTTGCGTCCTTCACCCAGCAGATGCTTGACAAGCTGTACCTGTGGGCTCTCCCGCAGGTCGTCGGTTGCGGCCTTGAAGCTCAGTCCAAGAATAGCGACATTCTTCTTTCCAGAGTTGAGCACCATTTCGATGGCCCTCTTAAGGTGCTCCTCGTTGCTCGGCATGATGGATTCGAAGAGTGGCAATGTGAGATCGAGTTCCTTGGCGCGATAGTTGAGGGCGCGCACATCTTTGGGCAAACAGGAGCCGCCAAAAGCGAACCCAGGTTTCAGATAGCTGGGGGAGATGTTGAGTTTGTTGTCGGCAAGGAAGATCTCGGTGACGGCCTCTGCATCCACTTTGAGTTCCTTGGCCAGAGTGCCGACTTCGTTCGCAAAGGCAACTTTTACCGCGTGCCAGGCGTTGCAGACATACTTCACCATTTCGGCGGAGCGGAAGGAAGTTTCAAAAAGTCGTCCCGGAGCCCAGGCGTACAGCTCGCGCAACCAGGCTGCATGCTCAGTGTCCGCAGCGCCAATGATTGTCATTGAGGGTTCGAGAAAGTCGGCGACAGCAGTACCTTCCCGCATGAACTCAGGGTTTACGCATACGCCAAAGTCCTTTCCCAGCCGCTTCCCGCTAGTCTGCTCCAACGCAGGAATTACGATGCTCTCTGCTGTGCCGGGCAGAACTGTACTGCGCAACACGACAAGATGGAAAGCGTGCTTACGCTTTAGGACCTGGCCTATGTCGCGACAAACCGGCTCAACATGGCCGAGGTCAAGCTTACCGCTGCGAAGACTTGGTGTCCCAACGCATAGAAATGAAATGTCCGTTTCCATGACGGCAGAAACTGAATCGGTGGTGGCCCGGAGTTGCTTCTCGTTATGCGCTCGCTCGATAAGTTCATTCACCCGTGGTTCGACAATCGGACTTCGCCCCGCGGCCAGCTGCTCTACCTTGGCGGCGCTCAGATCGACGCCGATGACAGAATTTCCCTTGGAAGCGAGGCACGCCGCTGTGACTGAGCCTACGTAGCCCAGCCCAAATACGCTTACTCTCTTGCTCATGAGCTCCTAATCTTTCGCATATCGCATGATCGGCTAATCCCACGTATTCTTGCCTGTGAGGTTGCGGTTTTCGCACCCGATCCAGCGGCCCTACCAAGATTGCGGCAGAACGATTAATAATAACTGACACAGCCTGGTGTCGTGTTCGTGCGCTGCTGCAATAAAATACTGACAGATCCCGCCGTCAATAACGAATTGTGCCGTAAAACTTGAATCAATATAAGTAATTGTTTGCAACCTGAATGTTATTCGGTACATGGTTGCACTATTTTGGGGCAGGCTTTAAGGCTATGAGTCTCACAAGGTGGAAGCAGATTGCGGATCGCCTGGGCGGCATGGATCGGGACGAACGCCGCGACCGGTTGCGGCAGGAACTTGCCAAGCGGCAGGATGGGCTGCTGGCACGCCTTGGATTCGATTTCGCGCGGAATGTGAAAAAAACCGGTGGAGTCTCATCCGGAAATTTCTTTTTCAAGCCGGACGGGGTCGATCCCATACTGACGCTGTTGCGGCATCATCTGCCTGGGCAGGTTGAGCGTATTGTGCTGCAATCGGAGAAAATCCTGCAGCACCGCTTCGACCTGCTGGGTTATCACGATCTCGCCTATGGCAGCCCCATCGACTGGCACCTGGACATCGTGCACGGCAAACATGCCTCGCGAAAAGTGTTTCATCGAGTACCTTATTTGGATTTCCAGCAAGTCGGTGACAGCAAAGTCACATGGGAATTGAATCGGCACCAGCATCTGGTAACCCTGGCCAAGGCGTATCGGTTGACGGGCGATCAGCGGTATGCGGACGAAATTCTGCGCCAGTGGCGGCAGTGGTGCTTGGAAAATCCGTACGCTATTGGCATCAATTGGGCCAGCAGCCTTGAAGCCGCTTTCCGCAGCCTGGCCTGGCTCTGGACGTATCACCTATTGCAAGACACCCCGGGCATGCCCAATTTGCGGGAGGAGTGGCTTCGTGGGCTGGCCCTGCATGGGCGCCACATTGAACGCTATCTTTCCACATATTTTTCTCCCAACACGCATTTGCTCGGGGAGGGCGTCGCTCTGTTCTTCCTGGGCGTGCTCTGCCCGGAGCTTCCAGCTGCGGAACGCTGGAAGTCTGTGGGCTGGCGGATTGTTGTCGAGGAGGCGAAGCGGCAAGTTCACGCCGACGGCTTCCATTTCGAGCAGTCGACCTACTACCACGTCTATGCGCTCGATTTCTTCTTGCACTCCGTGGTGCTGGCAAGCTTGAACCATATTCCGATTCCTAAGGAGTTGGAAGAGACGTTGGGAAAAATGCTGGCCGCTCTTCATCTTTTAGGACGGGGAGGTCCTCCACCCCGCCTCGGGGATGACGACGGCGGACGGCTATTTGATCCGGGACGCAACGGGAGTGACCATCTACTCGATCCGTTAGCTACAGGGGCAATCCTGTTCAACCGGGGCGACTATAAAGCTGCGGCTGTGCATCTGCGGGAGGAAACTTTCTGGTTGCTCGGACCCGAGGGTGTGGGCCGGTGGGACCAACTGGAAACCACTCCTGTCGATATGAATTCCTCAGCCTTGGAGCAGTCCGGCCTCTATTTGCTGACGTCGGAAAAGCCTGCGACACAGCTGATTGTGGACGCTGGTCCCCAAGGCACGCAGAGCGGCGGGCACGGGCACGCTGATGCTTTAAGTGTGACCCTGCAGAGTCAACAACACTCTCTGCTGATTGATCCCGGCACGTACGAATATGCTGGGGAAGGCACGGATCGCAATCGGTTCCGCGGAACTGCAATGCACAACACATTGCGTATCGACGGTGCAGACCAGGCAGAGCCCGCCACAGCTTTTTCGTGGGGCCAACTCACCCACGCGAGGGCGGAGCAATGGATACAGGGAAAACACTTCGACTTGTTGGTGGCGAGCCACGACGGTTATCAGCGCCTGTCTGAACCGGTGACTCATTGGCGATGGGTGCTCTCCCTCAAGAACGGCATGTACCTGGTGCGGGATCTCGTTGAGGGGCATGGCCGGCACCAACTCGACATTGCATGGCATCTCGGGCAGGAAATGCAGTTGGTGGAGGAAAACGTCTTTCGCGTGAAGGCAGCGTCGCAAGGCCTGGCTCTTTTGCCGGTGCAAGGATCCGGATGGGCCGAAGAGGTCCGCAAGGACTCTTGGTCCCCGGCTTACGGCCAAAAAGCTCCGATGACTGTGGTGAACTTCAGCACAAATACGAATGTGCCCGCGGAATTTGCCGTCTTACTAGTAACATTGGAGGAAGCGCACCGGAAACCTGGGACGTTTGCGCGGATCGATGTCCAGGAAGACGTCAAGGATGCGGACTCATCAGTCAGAGCCTATCGATACACTGGTGAAGCGGGGGATTACGTTTTTTATTTCTGCAAGCGCGGTAAGCTTTGGCGCCAGGCAGGCATCTCCAGCGATGCAGAGTTTTGCTGCTGGAATCGAATGCACGGGAGTGCAACGCAACGGCTAATCCTGGTTAACGGCAGCCATGCTGAAATCGATGGTGGCCCCGAATTGCGCTTCAGACGACCCGTTTCATGGGCAGAAGTGACATTGGAAGAAAACCAGAAGCAGATCTTTTCATCTGAACCGGAAGCCGTTGAGGAAGAGCCAGGTATCCTGGCACCGTAATTTGCACCGACTGGAAACGCTTTGTGAAATGGATCCGCGTGATTCACTAATATGTGTGGAATCTGTGGCATTTTTTTCTCTGATCGGGATTGGCATGTCAAGGGCAACGTGCTCGCTGGCATGAACCAGCGCATTGTGCATCGCGGACCCGACGACGAAGGCTTTTTTGTTGAAGACAATGTCGGCCTGGCGATGAGGCGGCTTAGCATAATTGACGTCGAGTCGGGCCACCAACCGCTTTCCAATGAGAACCAGGACGTCTGGATTGTTTACAACGGTGAAATCTACAACCACGCCGAGTTGCGTGCCGATCTCGAAGCCAAAGGCCACCGCTACCGCACTCGCAGCGACACTGAAACCATTGTTCACTTGTACGAGGAATACGGCCGCGATTGCGTGACGCACCTGCGGGGCATGTTCGCTTTCGCCATATGGGACCGCCGCAGGCGTGTTTTGTTTGCCGCTCGTGATCGTCTCGGGATCAAGCCCTTCTACTACCGCTGGGACGGCCGAACCTTTCTGTTTGGCTCAGAGATTAAAACGATTCTCGCCTATCCGGGTATTGTGTCCGAGTTCAACCGAGGCACGCTCGCTGAATATCTGGCTTTCGGTTATGTCACCGGGCCCGCAACAATGTTCGCGGGTATTCTGAAGCTTATGCCCGGCCACACTCTGGAGCTTGCCGAGGGCGGTGAGCCAGAAATCGCGCAGTACTGGGATCTCATTACTAAAGTGGATGAGGAACCGCGTTCCCGAGAATATTACGTGAAGACTTATCGTGAACTGCTTGAACAAGCGGTCACGTCGCACTTGATGAGCGACGTTCCATTGGGCGTGTTTCTTAGCGGAGGCCTCGATTCGAGCGCCGTGGCAGCGCTGACGAAGAAAGTGTGCGGAGACCGTGTGCAGACTTTTGCAGTCGGCTATGGCGAGGAAGCGTTCAGTGAACTGAAGTACGCACGTGAGGTGGCAGACCACATTCAGTCGGAGCATCATGAAGTCCGTTTGAGCCGTGAAGAATTTTTCGCCAGTCTTCCTAAGCTGACTTGGCACGAAGATGAGCCAATGGTGTGGCCGTCGAGCGTCTCGCTTTACTTTGTCGCGCGCCTCGCGCGGGAGCGGGCCACCGTGGTGCTGACCG
>JRHI01002486.1_pt1 | contig 12582 bp, 12 predicted proteins | sample 215371 | NCBI WGS metagenome assembly JRHI01 (sample SAMN02929681, study PRJNA255918) | sediment metagenome | biome: cave system; feature: Ice Cave; material: Sediment; isolation source: sediment from deep within a dark volcanic ice cave with no known source of... ...
GCAATGGATGTGGAGCAACCGCCGCTGGGGGTAGGGTCTGCGATCTCGCCGCGAAAATGGCTTCGCATCCCGACGACTCGAATTTGACACGGGTCGCGGGGTCGATAGAGTGTCGTGTTGCAGCGCAGCAATGGGCCAGCCGCCATGTCCGCCGTCCGCACGCCTGCCAAGCATTTCGTGCCCCTCGCCATCGGCGCGCCGGAGCCCTACCGACAGCTTCCCGTGCGGCTCGAGCGCATGATCCACTTCGTGCCGCCGCACAACGAGAAGATCCGCGCCCGTCTCGCTGCGCTCATCCCCCAGGTCGACGCCGTCCTCGGCAATCTCGAGGATGCCATCCCGGCCGACGCCAAGGTCGCTGCGCGGCACGGCTTCATCGCCATGGCGAAGGCGCACGACTTCGGACAGACCGGCCTGTGGACGCGCATCAATGCGCTGAACTCGCCGTGGGGGCTCGACGACATCTTGGAGATCGTGCCGGCGGCCGGCGCCAAACTCGACGTGATCATGCTGCCCAAGGTCGAGGGGCCCTGGGACATCCACTATCTCGATCAGCTGCTGGCCCAGCTCGAGGCCAAGCATGCCCTGCGCAAACCGATCCTAATTCACGCCATTCTGGAGACAGCGGAGGGCGTCAAGAACGTCGAAGCCATCGCCGGCGCCAGCCCGCGCATGCACGGCATGAGCCTGGGGCCGGCCGACCTGGCCGCATCGCGAGGCATGAAAACCACGCGCGTCGGCGGCGGACATCCAGCCTACGGCATTCTGGCTGACCCCGGACCCGCGGGCTCCGAGCGCGCCTTTTTCCAACAGGATCTGTGGCACTACACCCTGGCGCGCATGGTCGACGCGTGCGCCACCTACGGCATCAAGGCCTTCTACGGCCCCTTCGGGGATTTAGCGGATGGCCCAGCCTGCGAGGCGCAATTCCGCAACGCCTTTCTGCACGGTTGCGTGGGGGCCTGGACACTACACCCGAGCCAGATCGACATCGCCAAGCGCGTGTTCAGCCTCGATCCCAAGGAGGTGGCCTTCGCCAAACGCATCGTGGAAGCGATGCCGGACGGCACCGGCGCTGCCATGATCGACGGCAAAATGCAGGACGATGCCACCTGGAAGCAGGCCAAGGTCATCCTCGACCTGGCGAAATTAGTGGCAACCAAGGACCCCGAACGCAAAGCGCTTTATGAGATGTGATAGCCACTTGGATCTGATGCATTCGGGCCACAACATGCGAGGAACGGAAGTGCCGCATTGCCAGTTTTCGTGTCGCGGACTATCGACCGAGGCATTCGGTTGAGCAATTCCACTGGGAATGGCCGATGGGCACTGTTCGGCGCGCAAAATTCCAAGTCGGACAAGTGGTCCGCCACCGGGTGTACCCCTTCCGGGGCATCATTTTCGATATCGACCCGGTCTTCGACAACACCGAGGAATGGTGGCAGTCGATCCCTGCCGAGGTGCGCCCAAGGAAGGACCAGCCGTTCTATCACTTGCTGGCCGAGAACGCACACACCGAGTACGTCGCCTATGTCTCTGAGCAGAACCTGCTGCCCGACGCCACAGGGCAACCCCTGCGCCATCCCCAGGTGGGCGAACTGTTCGCGATAGGCGAGGACGGAAGCTATCGGCCGCTGTTCCTACAGCAGCCGCACTGACCAGCAGCATCCAGAAAACGAACGAAAGCGCCCGGAAATCCGGGCGCCCCCTCGCGTGATGACTGGTTGTCGTTTCGCTGGATCATTTCTTCGGCGCAGGAGCCGGGGCGGCTCCGGGCGCTTGGCCAGCCGCCTGCTGCTTCTTCTGCTCCTCGGCGAGCTCATGCTGGCGCTGCGCGATCTGCTGCATCAGCGCCTTGCGGGCCTCCCCGTACTGCTTGCTGTCGACGGGGTTGCCGGAATAGGCTTGGTCGAAACCGAAGAGCGGTACGGGGAACCCGACGGCCTGCCCTGCTGGATTGATCGCCAGAATCACGAGGCCACCGGAACCCTTCAGGTCGTTGATGAGATCAGCCCCCGCCTCCACTTCCGCCGTGCAGCCGGCGGGATGGCACAGCGTGTAGCCGAGCTTGAGACCTTTGAGCTTGGTCTCGTCGACCTTCTCGTCCTTCTGAACCTGCTCCCACAGGTCCTTGGGATAGATGGAAGCGCGCATACCGGGCTGGATCAACATGCCGAGCGGCACCATCACCATGAAGCTCTGCTTGTCCTGGCCCTCCACCTGACGCACCGCCGCCGAGACCAGCACCATGCCCGTGTTCCCATCGAGACGCTCGTGATGCGTCAGGCAGATGTTGAGGTCTTTCTTCGCGTCTTTGCCGTCCTTGTCCTTGGTGACGGCAGTCGCTTTCTCGCACAGCTTCACCCAGGCACTCTGGGCGGCTGTGGGAGCTGCGGCGGCAGGCGCTCCCTTCTGCGCCGGCGCGGCAGCCGGTGGCTTCTTGGGAGCGGGCGCCGGCGTCTGTGCAGCGGCCGAGCCCATCAGGCTCGCCATGCCCAGCGCCGACGCAAGCACCGCCGCACCGACATAGCCAATCGCCCCGCCTCGTGCGCCCTGCAATGTGCAATGTGCCATCGTGGTTTCGACCTTTCCTGCGAGGCGGCTTTGCCGGCCTCGGGCCCCTAAAGTGGTTTGTTCGCGCCTGACCGCGCGTGCGGGGCACTAATGGCCGGAATGCGGCAATCCCGTGACCAGGCGCACCGGCAGTGAGGAAATGTCGCTCCGACAGAAAGTTCACGTGACCGCGCGGCCACGCAACTCTAAAGGAGCGGTCCGCCATGCGGTCAGCCAGCGTATGTTAGACTTTGCGTCGAGCCGCGCGCTCGCGCTCACGCTGGGAGCGCCCGTCTGTCCCGAGATTTTTCCCGGAGTTTCCAAGCGCGAAATGCCGCACTGGAGGAAAGCCCTCGCCCTACTGCTCGCTTGGCTGCTCCTGACCCCGGCCGCGGCAGCGGCCGCCGAGTCGATGCACGGCATAGCCATGCATGGGGACCCGAAGTACCCTTCGGGTTTCGCGCATTTCTCCTACGTCAACCCCTCCGCTCCCAAGGGCGGCCGGCTGGTGCTGGGCACGCTCGGCACCTTCGACAGCCTCAATCCGTTTATTATCAAGGGCGTCACCCCGGGAAACCTGCGCGAGTACGTCTACGAGAGCCTGATGGCGCGCGGCGGTGATGAGCCGTTCACGCTCTATGGCCTGATTGCCGAAAGCGTCGAGGTGCCCGAGGACCGCGGCTCCATCACCTTCCATTTGCGCCAGCAGGCGCGTTTCTCCGACGGTGCGCCGATCACCCCCGAGGATGTCCTCTTCAGCCATGCGGTCTTGAAAGAGAGGGGCTGGCCATATCACCGCTCCCACTACAGCAAGGTGACGCACGCCGAGAAAATCGGCCCCCACAGCGTCCGCTTCACGTTCGCGGCGGCCGGCGACCGCGAGATCCCCCTGATCCTCGCGTTGATGCCGATCCTGCCGCGCCACAAGCTCGACGCCGAGACCTTCGATCGCACCACGCTGGAGCCGCCGCTCGGCAGCGGCCCCTACCTCGTCACCCGCGTCGACGTCGGGCGCTCCCTCACCTATCGCCGCAACCCGGACTGGTGGGCGCGCGACCTTCCCGTCTCGCGCGGGCGTTTCAATTTCGACGAGATCCGTCTCGAGTACTTCCGTGACGCCGCCTCCCTGTTCGAAGCCTTCAAGGCTGGCGAGATCGACGTGCGGCCCGAGGACGAGCCGGGCCGCTGGATCGAGGGCTACAACTTCCCCGCGGTGGCGGACGGCCGCGTCGTCAAGCGCGAGTTCGACACGCGCCTGCCCTCCGGCATACCGGCCCTCGTCTTCAACACCCGCCGGCCCATCTTTCAGGATGATCGCGTCAGGCGCGCCTTCATCCTGCTGTTCGACGCCGAGTGGATCAACCGCAGCCTGTTCAACGGCGTCTACCAGCGCACGCAGAGCTTCTTCGAGCGCTCGGAGCTGTCGTCGCACGGCCGACCCGCCGACACACGCGAGCGTGCGCTCCTCGCCCCCTTCGCGCAATACGTCAAGCCGGAGGTGCTCGAGGGCTCATTTCGCCTGCCCGCAACCGACGGCAGCGGCGAGAACCGGGCCAGCCTGCAAGCCGCCCATAAGCTCCTCATGGAAGCCGGCTACGAGCTCAAAGGCGGCCGTCTCGTCAGGGGCGGCATTCCCCTCGCCTTGGAGTTCCTCGCCCAGACGCGCCAGCAGGAGCGCCTGATCCTGAGCTACGCCAGGACGCTCGAGCGGCTCGGCATCGCCCTGCGCATCCGCGTGGTCGACACGCCGCAATACTGGTCGCGCCTCAAGAGCTTCGACTTCGACATGCTCCAGTGGACGTGGAGCGCCTCCCTCTCGCCCGGCAACGAGCAGACCAACCGCTGGAGCAGCAAGGCGGCCGACATCGAGGGCTCGCTCAACTACCCCGGCGTCAAGAACCCCGCCGCCGACGCCATGATCGAGGCGCTGCTGGCCGCGACCACGGCGGAGGACTTCACGGCCGCCGTGCGCGCCTTCGACCGCGTGCTGGTGTCGGGTGACTACGTGATCCCGCTGTTCTTCGTGCCAAAGGTGTGGGTAGCCCATTGGAGCCATCTGCGCTACCCGCCGACCCAGCCGCTGGGCGGCTACGATCTCGACACCTGGTGGTCGGACGGCACCAAGTAGGCGCCTCTAGATCGGGGACAGCAGTCTCCCCGCCATTGCGCACATCCGCAGGGCCCGGTATCAGGCGCACCATGTCGCGCGCCAAGAGAGCCCCGCTGGCGGAGGACCTGGCCGATCTCGCCCGCCTGATCGAGCGCATGCGCGCCGGCGAGCGGCGAGCCATCTCGCGCGCCGTGACGGAGCTCGAGCGGCTGTCGGCCGCCGCGCCCCGCCTGCTGCAGGCGATGCAGCCGCACTTGGGGCACGCTCTCGTGGTCGGCTTCACGGGGCCGCCGGGGGCGGGCAAGTCGACGCTGGTCAACGCCTACACCCAGCACGTGCGCGGACAGGGCAAGACCGTCGGCATCATTGCGGTCGACCCTTCGAGCCCGGTGTCGGGCGGCGCCATCCTCGGCGACCGCATCCGCATGACGGCGACGCTCGACGACGACGGCGTGTTCATGCGCTCTCTCGCCAGCCGCGGCCACCTGGGCGGGTTGTCGCCCGCCGCCGTGCGCGTGATCGATGCGCTGGATGCCGCCGGCAAGGACATCATCCTGATCGAGACGGTCGGCACCGGCCAGAGCGAGATCGACGTGGCCGAGGTGACGGATGTGCGCGTGCTTGTCACCGCGCCGGGCCTCGGCGACGACATTCAGGCCATGAAGACCGGCCTCATCGAGATCGCGGACATCATGGTGGTCAACAAAGCCGACCGCGAGGGCGCAGACCGGGCCGTGCAGCAGCTGAAAGGCGCACTGTCCCTGCGCGCGCACGATCGCGCCAAGGTGCCCGTGCTCAAGACCACAGCGACGACAGGCGAGGGCATCGAGGCTCTGGGGCGGGCCATCGACGAGGTGGGAGCTCGCGCCACCGCGGGCCCACCGCAAGAGCGCCGCCGCCGCCGCGCCCGCTACCTCATCGCCCGCGCCGCCGCCGATGCCATCGCCGAACAGATCAAGACGGACGCGCGCGGCGATCTGGATGCCCTGGCCGACGCCGTGCTGTCGGGCCGCCTCCTGCCGGCCGACGCCGCCAAGAAGCTGATCGCGTAGGGCGCAACGTATTGTGCCCTACGCCGCCGCGGCGCCGGCGCGCAGCAATTTGTAGGTGATGGAGTCGATCAGGGCCTCGAAGCTGGCGTCGACGATGTTGGGCGACACGCCGACCGTGAACCAGCGCTCGCCCGTGCCCTTGTCGCGGCTTTCCACCAGCACGCGCGTGATGGCCTCGGTTCCGCCGGTGAGGATACGCACTTTGTAGTCGACCAGCTCCACGTCCTTGATGTGGCGCTGGTAGCGGCCCAGGTCCTTGCGCAGGGCCTGGTCGAGCGCGTTGACCGGGCCGTTGCCCTCCGCCACCGACCACAGCGGCTCCTCGTCGCCGTTGATGAACACCTTCACCGACGCCTCCGATACTGTAACCAGCGCGCCCTTCGCGTTGTGGCGCTTCTCGACCATGACGCGGAAGCTGTCGACCTTGAAGAACTCCGGCACCTCGCCCAGCAGCCGTCGCGCGAGCAGCTCGAAGGAGGCGTCCGCCCCCTCGTAGGCATAGCCGACGGCCTCGCGCGCCTTCACCTCCTCGAGCAGCCGCGTGACGCGCGCGCCCTCCTTGCCCAGGGGGATGCCGAGCCGTTCCAGCTCGTGGATCAGGTTGGACTTGCCGGCCTGGTCGGACACCAGGACGCGCCGGCGGTTGCCGACGGTCTCCGGCACGACATGCTCATAGGTGGCCGGCTCCTTCAGGATAGCGCTAGCGTGGATGCCGGCCTTGGTGGCGAAGGCGGCCTCGCCGACGTAGGGCGCCTGGCGGTTGGGCGCGCGGTTGAGCAGCTCGTCGAGCAGGCGGCTGGCGTGGGTGAGCTTCTCGAGGCGCTGCGGCGTCACCTGCGTCTCGAAGCGCTCGGCGAATTCGCTCTTGAGGAGCAGGGTGGGGATGATGGAGACGAGGTTGGCGTTGCCGCAGCGCTCGCCCAGCCCGTTGAGCGCGCCCTGGATCTGCCGGGCACCCGCGCGCACGGCCGCCAGCGTGTTGGCCACCGCGTTCTCGGTGTCGTTGTGGGTGTGGATGCCCAGATGCGTGCCGAGCACGTGCTTGGCCACCTCGGTGACGATCTCCGTGATCTCGTGCGGCAGCGTGCCGCCGTTGGTGTCGCACAGCACCACCCAGCGCGCGCCCGCCTTGTAGGCAGCGGTGGCGACGGCCAGCGCATAGGCGCGGTTGCGCTTGTAGCCGTCGAAGAAGTGCTCGCAGTCGATCATGGGCTCGCGCCCGGCTTTGGTTAAGGCCTCGACCGACTGCGCGATGCCCTCGAGGTTCTCCTCGTTGGTGATGCCGAGCGCCACGCGCACGTGATAGTCCCAGGCCTTGGCGACCAGGCAGACGGCGCCGGCCTTGGCCTGCAGGGTGGCCTGGAAGCCCGGATCGTTGGCGATCGAGCGCCCGGCCCGCTTGGTCATGCCGAAGGCAGTGAAGACGGCGTGGCGGAGCCCGGGACCGGCCGCAAACAGCTCCGTGTCCGTGACGTTGGCGCCGGGATAGCCGCCCTCGATGTAGTCGACGCCCAGCTCGTCCAGCGTCCTGGCGATCAGCCGCTTGTCCTCGAGCGAGAAGTCGACGCCGGTCGTCTGCGCGCCGTCACGCAAGGTTGTATCGAACAGATAGAGCCGCTCTTTGCTCATGGGCCTATCACAGGTATCCGAGCACACGCAGCGTGAAATAGACGGCGCAGGCCAGCACGATGATCTTGAGCGCGAGATAGTAATAACGGTGCTTCCAGAACGGGGGGCGCACGTCGGGGTCGGACGGACCAGGCGCGTTGCTCATGGTTTCGCTTTCCTCAGGAACGGCTCGACTGCTGCAAGGAACGATGCCATCTCGCCGACCGCATTGCGCGCGGTGGGTTCATCGACCTGGCCCGTCTCGTAGTCGGCGGCCTGCCGGGCCCGTCTCTGCCGAGCAAGGAAGCCCCGGCCCAGCGACGGATCGAATGCGCGCTCCTGCACGAGGTGCTTCTCGAAGCGGCGGTAGATCGTGCCGTGCCGCTTGGACGTGGCCAGGCTCGCCCGGACACTCGCCAAAGCCGCGCGCGCCGCACCGAACACTGCGTAGTAGGCGCGATTGACGGCGCCGTCGGTATCGCCCCGATCGAGAAGCACCTGCGCCGACTGCGAGGCGGCCTGCGCCTTGGCCCACAAGGCCCGCGCGTGCTCCCCTGGCGCCGCACGCGGAGCCGAGCCGCCCTCTCGCCGTGAGCCGGCGCGCTTGGCGCTCGGCGAAGCGTCGTTCTCCCGGAGGCTCATCGTTTCACCTCCGTCGCGCCGGAGGCGCGCACTTCCCAAGTCGTCACGATCTCGCCGGTGGCGGGGTCCTTGGCGTCCTTGAGCTGGATACCCATGGCGGTCAGCTCGTCGCGAATGCGATCGGCCTCCTTGAAGTTCTTGGATTTGCGGGCGGCGTTGCGGGCGGCAATTAACGCCTCGATCTTCTTCTCGTCGACCGCAAGCGTCGCGGGTCGCCAAGCTTTCCACTCAGCGGGAGTCGACTGTAGGAACCCCATCAGCCGAGCCGACGCCTTCAGGCAGGCTGCCGCAGGCTTCGCCCCCTTTGCTGCTTCAGAGCGCAAAGCATGCAATGCCGCGATCGCCTGGGGCGTGTTGAGATCATCTGCGAGAGCATCGAGCACGTCGGCGCACAGCGGCGCACCTTCACCCGCATCAGTTGTCAGCTCGTACCAATGGTCGAGCGTGCGACGGGCTTCCTGCAACCCCTTCTCGCTGAAATTCATCGGTTGCCGATACTGGCTGGATAGCATTGCCAGTTTGCATGCCTCGCCCGGCCACTGCTGCAACAATTCGCTGATCGTCACGAAATTGCCGAGGGACTTGCTCATCTTCTCGCCCTCGACCTGTAGGAAGCCGTTGTGCATCCAGTAGTTGGCCATGACAGCAGTGCCGTGCCCGCAGCGCGACTGCGCCACCTCGTTCTCGTGGTGCGGAAAGACGAGATCGATGCCGCCGCCGTGGATGTCGAAGACATGGGGCTGGGCCAGTCCGGCCGCTGACAGCTTCGCCTTGGCCTCCTGCCACAGCCAGCGGTCCGCCATCGCGGAGCATTCGATGTGCCAGCCGGGCCGGCCCGCTGCAGCAATCCCGCACGGCGACGGCCACGCCGGCTCGCCAGGCTTGGAGGGCTTCCACAGCACGAAGTCCATCGGGCCCTTCTTGTAGGGCGCGACGTCGACGCGGGCGCCGGCTTCCATCTCCTCGAGCGAGCGGTTGGCGAGGCGGCCGTAGTCCGGCATGGTCGGCACGTCGAACAGCACGTGGTTCTCGGCCACGTAGGCGTGCCCGTTGGCCACGAGCGACTCGATCAGGCTGCGCATCTCCGCAATCGACTGGGTGGCGCGCGGCTCCACCGTCGGCGGCAGCACGCCGAGCGCGGCGATATCCTTGTGGAACTGCTCCGTCGTCTCCAGCGTCAACTTGCGGATGGCTTCCGTCGGCGGCAGCTCGGGGTAGCGCTCCGCCGCCCGCGCGTTGATCTTGTCGTCGACGTCGGTGATGTTGCGGGCGTAGGTGACGTGCTCGGGCCCATAGATGTGCCGCAGCAGCCGGAACAGCACGTCGAACACGATGATGGGCCGCGCGTTGCCGATGTGGGCGAAGTCGTAGACCGTCGGTCCGCACACGTACATGCGCACGTTGGCCGGATCGATGGGCCGGAACGGCTCCTTCCGGCGCGTCAGCGTGTTGTAGAGCGTGAGCGTCATGTCACCCCTGCCGCTAGCGGCCCGCCGGCGGCGTCTCTCGTCACCTCGTATCGGGCAAAAGAGCGGCCGCGCGCCAGCCTTGGCTAGCTCGTTGCAATAATGCCGCACAGAATATTTACGGACGGTGTGCGCGTGGCTTGCATGGGCCGCCTTATCTCTGCTTTCCCCTGCAACGTCAAGGCTCGGAAAGCCCTGGAAAAGCCCCTGGCGCCGCAATTGCGCTGCATTGACCGCCTAGGCCAGCGAACCCATAATCGCGCAGGGGAAGTTCTTGAGGATTCGGCGCGAGGCCAGCGCCCGAGGGAACTTGGAATCTGCCAATGAGCGAGAGCACAGCGAGGCCGCGATCCGCACGAGCCGCCCTGCTCGCTGCCTGCGCAGCGGCCGCGCTTGGGTTGTCGGTTGCAGATGCCCTGGCCCAAGGCTGGGGCGGCTGGTGGCCATGGTCGCAGTCCGAGCCGCGACCGATGCCGCGCGAACCGGTCTACCGGCCGCCGCCGGACGAGATGCCACCAGGGCAGTTCCCCCCCGGCCAGCAGCCGCCGCCAGGACAGTATCCTCAGGGACAGGTTCCGGGCCAGCCCCAGGGTTATGGCCAGCGCAGCAGCATCTGCGTGCAGCTGGAGCGCCGGCTGGTGGCGGAGACGCAGGGCGGCAACCAGGGCCGAGACCTGCTGCCCAGGATCGAGAACGACATGCGCCAGCTGGAGCGCAACTACCAGGTGGCGCAACAGCAGCTCAACCGCGCGGACTGCTGGGACCAGTTCCTGTTCTCGAGGACGCTGAAGCGCAAGCCGATTTGCATCCAGCTCGCCGGCGAAGTGGATGCCAGCCGCCAGCGGCTCGCCGATCTCGAGGCGCAGCGCCGGCAGATCATGGGCACGGGCAACCGCTCGTTCCAGGACGACATCATCCGCGAGCTCGCCCGCAACGGCTGCGGTCAGCAGTACGTCACCGAGATGCGCCGGCGCGAGGCCCGCAACCCTTTCTCCAGCTTGTGGGGCGAAGAGAGCGACGGCCCGCGCGGCAACCCCAACCAGTTCGGCAACCTGCCCTTTGCCACCTACCGCACGCTCTGCGTGCGGCTGTGCGACGGCTACTACTTCCCCGTCAGCTTCTCGACGCTGCCCAACCACTTCCAGCGCGATGCCGACCAATGCCAGTCGCAGTGCGCGGCGCCCGCCGAGCTCTATTACCACCAGAACCCCGGCGGAGCCGTCGAGCAGATGGTCTCAGCGAGCAGCCAGCAGCCCTATACGAGCCTGAAATCGGCGTGGCGCTACCGCAAGGAGTTCGTGCAGGGCTGCTCGTGCAAGGCGGCCGAATACCAGCCGGCGGGAGGCGACAAGAAGGCAGAGGCGCCAGCGGCACCGGGTGGGCCGAGCGCGACCGCGCGGCTCAATACAAAGTAGTTGCCTGAGAGCCGGCATGAGGACAGGCTGATCCGCAAGCGGCGCGCCGGCGCCGCAAGCCGATCAAGCCAGCGATGTGGACGAGTATCCGCGCATGCCGCACGCTTCCAGCACTGGCCCCACCAGCCTCGACGAGCGCCTGTCGCTGCGGCCGATCGGAATCGACGACTTCTCCAACCTGCGCTACCTGCACGCGACGTCGCTGCGCGCGCAAACCCTCGAGGTCCTCTCGGACGAGGAGTTGGCGGCCTTCATCCGGCTCGTCTATTCGCCGGTATACACGTCCCTGCTGATGAACGAGGAGGTGTACGGCGCATGGATCGACGCCGAGCTGATCGGCACGGTCAGCTGGCATGCCGCAGGCAACAGCGGCTCGACGGCCAGCGTCGGCGGTATCTTCGTGCGCCACCCACGGCTCGGGATCGGTCGCCGGCTCCTCGCGGAGGCCGAAGCGCGCGCCCATCAGTGCGGCTTCGAGCGCGTCTCCGCCTGCGCCACGGCCAATGCGGTGCCCTTCTTCCTGCGGCTCGGCTACGAACCGGTCTCGCGCGGGGTGCGGTCGCTCTCGGTTGAATGCGTGCTGCCCGTGACGTTCGTGAAGAAGCGCCTGCCGACTGGGCGACCCGCGACTGCCTCGCTCAATTGATGCGCTGACGCGGACGCGCCTCGAGAACGTCACTCAAACGGCGCCCAGCTCTCGCCGGATCAGCCCCAGCGCCTCCTCGATCATCGCCTCGGTTACGTCGAGATGGGTGCAGGCGCGCACCCTCCCGCCGAGCAGGCTCAAGTGCACGCCCTGGAGCCTCAGGCGCCGGATAAGCTCGGGCGCGGGTAGACCAGCGCCGGCGGGATCGAAGAAGACCAGGTTCGTCTCCGGCTCCTCCACTGCCACGTTGGGCATCTGGCGCAGGCCTCGCGCCAGCGCCTTGGCGTTGCGGTGATCCTCGGCCAGGCGGTCGACATTATGGTCGAGGGCGTAGAGGCAGGCCGCGGCACAGATGCCGGCTTGGCGCATGGACCCACCGAGCCGCTGCTTCCAGCGCCAGGCATCGTCGATGAAGGCCGCGCTGCCGGCGAGAACGGCACCGAGCGGCGCGCCGAGCCCTTTGGTGAAATCGATCCACACCGAGTCGAAGGAAGCCGCCATCTCCTTCGCAGCGATGCCCGAGGCGATGCAGGCATTCATCAGCCGTGCACCATCCATGTGCGTGGCCCAGCCCTCGCCGCGCGCCACCGCCGCCACCGCGTTCAACTGCGCGAGCGGCCAGACCGTCCCGCCGCCGATGTTGGCGGTCTGCTCCACCTCGAGCAGCCGTTGCGTCGGAGCGTAGCGCGTGCGCGGACGGATGGCGGCGCGGACGTCCTCGGCCGTGAATAGACCGCGCGCACCCTTGAGCTGCAGGATCTGCACGCCCGTGAAGGCCGCGTGGGCGGCTCCCTCGCTTGTCAGGATGTGGCTCGTTTCATGCGCGACCACCTCCTCGCCGGCGCGGCAGTGGGTGAGGATGGCGACGACATTGCACATGGTACCGGAGGGCAGGAACACTGCCGTCTCCTTGCCGAGCAAGGCGGCCACACGGTCGCAGAGCGCGTGCACGGTAGGGTCGTTGCCGGCCTGCTCATCGCCGACGTCGGCCCGCAGCATGGCCTCCCGCATCGCCGCAGTGGGGCGCGTCTGCGTATCGGAATAATAAAGGTTTCACTACTGTCTGGCTAACTCTCGAACAGATTCAACT
>JRHI01002487.1_pt1 | contig 12569 bp, 13 predicted proteins | sample 215371 | NCBI WGS metagenome assembly JRHI01 (sample SAMN02929681, study PRJNA255918) | sediment metagenome | biome: cave system; feature: Ice Cave; material: Sediment; isolation source: sediment from deep within a dark volcanic ice cave with no known source of... ...
CCGCCTATAGCGGTTACGTCCTCCTTGCCGGATACGTGTGTCTGCCGTCGCAGCCGCACACCAAACGGAAAGACGGAAAGGAAGTCATCATGAGCTATACCGATGCTGGCACGACCTTCGCGCGGCCGACCTATTTTCTCGACGTCGCGCCGATGATCTCCGCTCTTCAGTTTCAGCCACCGGATTTCGAATTCTCGCATGGATGGCTGAAGCATGTGCCAAGTCGCCACCGCTTCAAATTCGACAAGGAGGGACGCGTGACGATCGACGCGCGATGCGATTGCTCGCTGCAGTCGATCAGCCGTGAGCAAGGGGATCAGCTCTTTCGCGCGTTCACATCATGGCAGCAACATTATTGGCGGCCGCTCGAAATCGATCGGGAATTCGCCGACCACTTTCGCAACCCGAACGCATGGGTAAGGCTGTTCCGCGACATCCGGATGGCCTGGCGGCGGTTTCGCCGGCGGGTCGAGCCCGTCACCGTTCCGGCTGAAGTCATGGCGATGGTCCCAGCAGAATAATCACAAACAAGACCTCGCCAGAGCCGCGTCGCCCCCACGGTGTGCGACGCGGCTCGTGACTGCAGCTTTGATCACGCCGCCGTCCGGCAAATGTGTCGAGCGGTGTCCCGTTGGAACCAAGCCGATGAATATCCGTTTCCTTGCGGACCTGAAAGAGGATTGACAAACGGCTCGTCCATCCCAAGATGTTAGTTAAGGCGATGGAGTTCGCCATTTAACCGCCTGCGGGCTGATGACTCCTTCCAACGTCGATCGACGAGGAGGGAGTCTGCATGCAGTATTCTCACGACAGAGCGAGCCGTGCCGAGTTCTTGCCTCGGACGTTGGGCGATTCACGGGCGAGTTCGGCGGCAATACAAGAGTGCGCCTTGCGCTTCGTGGCCAGAGCCATGACCCGGCCGCCGGAGCCCCTCCCTCCCCCAAATGTGGGAGGCTGAGATGGCCGCTTTCAGCATCCTATACGAAGATCGCGACGCCGCGTTGCTCCCGGATCAGATTCCAGAGCCAGCCTGCTTTGGCGATCTGAATCTCGACCTGATCGTCGCGACGATTACGGCAGGACGCGATGAATATAACCTCCAGCCATTCTATCATGCGCCCCCGGTTCGCCGGCAAACGGTGCACTATCGTCATGAGGTTATGAAGGATCTCGAGCAGGAGACTGTTCTCGCATTTGTGAAGGCGTTCTCGGCAAAGATGCGCTCCATGCGCGAGCAAATCGCCAAGCTGAACAAGCTCTACTACCGGCGCCAGAAAGAAGCAGTCTTTCTCAACGCGATCGCTTTCTACTGCGACGCGGTCTCGACGCTCGAAACCGATCTCTCTTCCGCCAATTTGCGGTCTCGCGGGCTCCTCGCGTTCCGAGACCACGTTGGCAACTACGTCCGGTCTACCGCCTTTACGACTCTCAAAACGAATATGCAGCGCATTAAGAGCGACTTGTCGCAGATCGAATATAACCTGCTCATGCGCTACACGAGCGCGACCGTGAGCAGGCGCGGCCCAGAATCAGACTACAGCGCCGTCGTGGAAACAACTTTCGAACGCTTCAAACAGGGCAACGCCAAAGATTACGAGTTCAAGCTTCACGATTTTTTCGAGATGAATCACATCGAGGCCGGGATACTCGACTTCGTTGCGCGCCTGCAAGTCGATATCTTCTCTGAACTCGATCGCTACTTCATCGACAACCAGGAATATCTTGATCCGACGATCGGTCGTTGGGAGCGGGAAATCCAATTTTACGTTTCCTACCTGGACTACATCCAGCCGCTGCAGAGCTCCGGCCTGCGTTTTTGCTATCCTGAGCTCTCACCCACCTCCAAGAGCGTTCAGAACAGGCGAACATTCGATATCGCCCTCGCCCACAAGCTTGTAAGCGAGAACGGCACCGTCGTGACAAACGATTTCGAATTGAAGGGAGAGGAGCGCATCTTCGTCGTATCGGGGCCGAATCAAGGCGGTAAAACCACACTCGCCCGTACATTCGGCCAGCTCCACTATCTCGGACGCTTAGGCTGTCCGGTCCCCGGCGTCGACACAAAGCTTTTCTTCTACGGCGAGCTGCTGACGCACTTCGCGAGAGAGGAGGACATCCACACTCACCGCGGCAAGCTCGAAGACGACATGGTCCGCGTTCACGCCCTGCTCGAGACCGCCACCTCGAACAGCATTGTCATCCTGAACGAGATCTTCACCTCGACCACGCTGCGCGACGCGTTGTTCCTGGGACGTCGGATACTCGAACGCTTGATCGAGCTCGATCTCCTGTGCGTGTGCGTCACGTTCATGGATGAGCTGGCTTCGTTGGGTCCGCAGACCGTGAGCCTGGTCAGCACGGTGGTGCCCGATAATCCTGCGCAGCGGACCTATCGCGTGGTGCGCCGTCCCGCGGACGGCAAATCCTATGCGATGTCGATCGCGGAGAAATATCGCGTCACATATGACGACTTGAAGGAGCGCCTAGCATCATGAAAGCCTTCCTGATGTTCAAGGAGAAAGATTTTGATCTCAAGCATCCGCTGCCTCCCAATGCACCGGCGCTGATCCAGGACCTCGAACTGGAGACATTGTTTGGCGCCATGGCGGCGGGCGACGCCTTTATTCACGACGTTGCGAAGGTTGCGGTCCTGACCGGCGTCCACGCCACCGTCGAAGAGATCGAATACCGACAGCGGATCATGGTGGACTGCCTGCGCAACCCAGCCGTTGTGCGCAGCATTTATCAGTTGGCCGGCGAGGCGATCGAGCGGGAAAAGAAAGGATATTGGACCATCTTCCGGGATTCTCCCGATAGCGTCCTCAATCGCTCGATCGACGTGCTCTCCATGTTCGTCGAGGCGCTTCGTCACCTCCGGCAACTGGCAGACACGGCAGCGCCCGACTTCCAATCTGACGGCTTCCAGAGATTTTTCAAAATGCTTCAGGACGAGCTCAGCGAGGACTATCTCGCCGAGGTACTGCGTCATCTGCGGTGTCTCAAATTCCCCGAAGGCGTGCTCGTCAGCGCCAAGCTTGGCGCAGGCAACAAGGGCATCGGCTACATCCTCCGCCAGATGCCCGAGGACCAACGAATCTGGCCGTTCCGCCTCCTGCCCCGAAGGGTTGATGGCTATACACTGCACCTTCATCCCCGCGACGAAGCGGGTGGCCGAGCCCTTTCAGACCTCCGCAATCGCGGGCTCAGCCTTGCCGCACGCGCGCTCGGTCAGTCGGTCGACCACATCCTCAGTTTCTTTCAGATGTTGCGCACGGAAGTCGCGTTCTACATCGGCGGGGTGAACCTTCGCAAACGGCTTTCCGAGTTCGGGCTGACGTCGGTCATGCCGAAGGCTGTGGGCCAGGACGGTCGCCAGTTCGCTTGCAGCGGCTTGTTCGACGTATGCCTGGCCATCAGCATGAGCAAGGCCGTAGTGGGGAACGACGTCGAGGCCGACGGCAAGACCCTGGTCATTATCACAGGCGCCAATCAGGGAGGGAAGTCGACCTTTCTTAGGAGCGCGGGCCTTGCACAGGTGATGATGCAGTCCGGCCTCTTTGTGGGAGCGGATCGGTTCGAGGCTAATGTCGTGCATGGTGTGTTCACGCACTACAAACGCGAAGAGGACAACAGCATGACGAGCGGCAAGTTCGACGAGGAGCTCAGCCGAATGAACGCCTTGGCTGACATGCTGAAGCCAAACGCCATGGTCTTGTTCAACGAGTCTTTCGCCTCCACCAATGAGCGCGAAGGCTCCGAGATTGCCAAACAGATCGTCTGCGCGCTTCTCGACAGCGGCCTCAAGGTGTTTTTCGTGACCCACCTCTATCACTTCGCTCATACCTTCGACGAAATGCAGTTGAAGATCGCCCTGTTCCTCCGAGCCGAGAGAAAAGAGGACGGCACGCGCACCTTCAAACTGGTCGAAGGGCAGCCGCTGGACACCAGTTTTGGCGAAGACCTCTACACGAAGATCTTTGGCAAGGATGTCGAGCCGCAAGGGGCGCGTCCACGGTTAAGAGTTGTGGCCTGACGGCCGTAGTAGCGTCGAATACGGAGATCGGCTGTCCGCATGGCGAAAGAGTCGCAAGTTTAGTTTAGACTAGAGCCGTCGCCCGCGCGAGATTTGCCACCGGCTCAACAACACGCCACGCAAGTGCCTGGGCTGCCGCTACCGCACACCGGCCGAGATCTTTGCCGCGGGTTTGCGGGAGACCGGGTGATCACCTAGCCTCCAAGTCAGCTGGGGCACTTCGGCTGGATTCCGCATTCTAACGCTGTCTTTGCCCCTTCATCGACTGCGCGTCGGCCTTGTCCGCCTCCAGCTCGCGCACGATTTTCTCCTGCTCGGCGCGAAGCTTCGCCAAGGCGTCGGTCTGGATCAAGGATGTTGGCAGCGGCTGCGCCGGGTGTTCCGTGATCGCCCGCGCTGCCTCGACCGCCGCGGCCGCCTCCCGAGCTTCACGCGCCGCCGATTGTTGCGAACCGACAACGATGGCCCTTTCCGCCCGCAACTCCTCCTGTGAAGTAGGATCAATGCCCCCGCGCGCCTCCTGCCGCCGCTCAGCATCGATTGCACGACTTGCGAGATGTTCAGCGGACGTCGCTTCGCGCTCTTCCATGACCCGAATCTCCTGGGCGCGCTCGATGAGCCGGTCGGCGTTCACGCCAACGACGGCTTCGACTTCCGCCCGGCTGAGCTGCTGTACGCCACGTTCCTGCATGCGCTGCAGATCAATGCGATTGGCGAGCGTTTCCAGGTAGCGCGCCGATGTCTCGCGGAATTGTTGCTTCGTCTCCCCGTCCAAGAGATCGCTGGTTCGGGAAACCGCGTCGTTCATGAGACGTAGATCCTGGACCATTTGCTCCGATGTAATTGGCATTTCGCTCTCCCTGGTCAAAAACTCCACGCGCTTGCCGATCGTGTGAAGAATGGCGCCGACGGTCTGCGCCATCAACAGCCGCTCAAGCATATCTTTCGCCATCCGGTTTGCAGGCTGCTCCACCGTGACTGCCTTCCAGGCGACGATGCTCTCGTTCACGACTTTGCGATCGGGCGCGGACATCGGCAAGCGGATGGGGTTTGTTTTCGCTACACGGATCCGCTGTCGGGCATTGTCGATAAGACGTTGGTTGGCAGGATCGGCGGCATAGGCGCGGTCGCGGGCTTCGCGTGCCAGCCTCGGCCGATCCGCCGCCTCCACGATCGCCTTGTCCTTCGCACCGTAGCTTTGCGAAGAGGCTCGCTCCTTCGCCGAGGTCGCGACGATCTTCAGACCTTCCGCCTGGGCGTGCTGCGCATAGACCTCGCGCCACTCCGCGAACGTGTCCCGATTGGGATGGATCTTCTGACCGGACTCGTTCTTCACGGTAATGACAGCATGAGCGTGGATGTGCCCGGCCATCTCCTTGTCCGTGTGGACCCCAAACATGAATTTGTGATCGGCAAATCGGTCGTGCAGGAACGCACGCGCCGCGTTGGTCAAGGCGGCCACATCGGTTCCGGCTTTCGCCGAGATGATCAGGTGCACCGTATCACGCGCGGATTGTGACCGAAGCGACGGGCCCCATTCGCGGGCGGCGATCCGCGCATCCGCCACGTTGGACAAGCTCTTGCCGCGGTCGTCGATCGCTGTACCCTTCTCGATCAGCTTGTTGAGCCTGTAGGTGACGCCTTCTCGACCATGGCTGGTCGCCCCCGGCCGAATACCCACAGCCTCCCCATCGACGCCCGTGGCCGTTTCGATCCTGGCGCGAACCGCGGCATCTGAAACGGAATCGAGACGGCGTGGTCTGGCGTCCCGCTCCCGATCGGCGCCCTGAGCCTCTCTGATGCGAAACCGTTCCTTGCCGTTCCCGGCCATGGCCGCGACAACGCGCGCCTCAAGCGCGCCCTTGTCGTCGACGTCGACGCGAGCAGCGTAGCGATGTCCCGAGAAGGCGACTGCGATCACCTTCTCGTAGGTCGCTCGGCCTTCGGCGGTATCCGAGACACCCTCAAGCTTCAGACGGAATACGCCGACGTCCTGGCTCTCTGCACGCTTCGAAAAGTCCCTCGACCAGGCCTTGATCTCGTCGGCAACGGCTTCTCGGTCTGTCAGCAACCGCCCGTCATGGGTCTCGAGTGGAACGTCCTCGCGCTGGACGTATTGGCCAGTCGCCGTGGCGCGGGTGACGCCGCGCGCATAGGACACCACCTTGATGACAGCAGGCTGGTAGCCTGCAGCGAGTTGTCGGGCTCGGCCAAGGGGGCCGCCCTGCCCTGTCCCGGCCGAGCTCATTCCGGCCCCGCTAGCGCCGAATCCTCCGGAGATCGGGCTCGGCGCGCCACGCAGAGGCGCGGCCCCAGGACCTGCGCCGCCACCCCCGCCTGCGGCCGGCATCGACCGTGCCCGTTCCTCGTCCCGCTCACCCGTGATTGTCGCACCGCGAATGATGTCATGTGCCGGCGGCGTCTTGGGAAGCGGAGCTACGCGTGCTCGCCTCGCGCGGACGTCCTCGTCCAAGACGCCGGGCCGGCGGGGCTGCCGACGTTCTGCCCGCGCCTCCGCCACCGCTCGACGCGCGGCCTCGATCTGCTCAAGCCACCAGACAATCTGCGCCGTGTGGCTCATGGAGCGGCCTCTTCGCTGGCCGAGCGCAATGTCAACTTGGCCTCGCGCCGCAGCTTCGACCCGTAGGCGACGGTCATCTCAGTCAGCTCGTCGTTGATCGTGGCGACAACGTCGTGCAGCCCGCGCCACACCGGCTCGGTGTCTTCGATGCGCACAGCCTGACCCCGATGTATCGCCTTGAGAACCTGCGCGAGGTTGCGCCCAACCATGCGAACCTGGCTCGCCAGCTCCATGACAGCGCGCGTGTTATCGGCCGACAAGGCCGGCCCGGCCTGCACCGATGCCCGGATCAGCCGGCGCACCACCTCGGCCTTTGGCAGGCCGAACAATGCGACGGCCTCCTGCAGACGCTGCTCATCCGCCTCGGACAACTCTGTCCGAAGCCTCGGTTTGCGTCTTGGTGCTACGGCGGAGCGAGCCATCGACGCTCTCCATCCTTTCCCGTTCGCACGGCTCGTCGGTCGCAAGACCCGAGCCGAAACGCGGGCGATCCGACCCGGATCGACAGCAAGCGCGCCAGCGCCCCCGGCTGCGTCCAGCAGCCGTCCCCCGGTTTGGCCCACAAACCGGTATCTTGTCAACCAACATCTAATAAATTGACTATAGGACTTCCGTATGTACAGGACGTCCATGACGAAGGAGCCTCCTCACCCACCTAGGCACACTCCTGGCAAACAAAGTAACCGCAATTCGCGCAATGACGGATTACGGTATTGCCGCAATACCGTAGCACCGCATCTCGACAACGCCGCATTGCCGTACAAACGCAGTGTTGCCTTGCTGTATTGCCGTCTTCACGCATTGCCGTAACTCGGTAATACCGCTTTGGTCGATTACCGCATTGCGCGAACAGCGCAACAACGCAATCACGCACTGCCGGAATGACGGACTGCAGTATTGCGATATGTCTATTATATCGTATGTTAGGTGTCCCATTCCATCACAACGCAGGAGGGCAGCGTGCCAAGCATCTTCGCCGTCGCGAACCCGAAGGGCGGCAGCGGCAAGACCACGGTCGCAATCATCCTCGCCGGCGAGTTCGCCAAGCACGGCTACTCGGCCGCAATCGTCGACGCGGACCCGCAGGGGTCTTCCTACCAATGGCACGCGTCATCCGTCGCGCGCGGATTGAGCCCCCAAGGCGTCGACCTCGTCCGCGCGCCTGACGAGGCCTCATTGGTCCAGGCGGTCGAGCGCCTCGCCGGGTACGACGTCGTCGTCATCGACACGCCCGGCTACTACGGCGAGGTCCTCGTCCAGTCGGCGCTGCGAGCCGACCTCGTGGTGCTGCCGTGCAAGGTCCACACCTTCGACGCCTCGCAGGTCGTGCGGACGATCCGCAACCTCGAGCAGCACGCCGCCACGGCGAAGCTGCCGATGAGCCAGCACCGCGTTCTGTTCAACGAGTACGACAGCCTCGATCGCAACACGCGTCCGCTGCGCGAGGTCGTCGCCTACCTCGACTCGGAGCATGTTCCGGTGTGCACAACAGCGCTCTATCGCCGAGTGACCTTCCGCACGATGACGAGCGGCTTCGGCACGCTCTACCAGATGAGTGACAAAGACGAGTCCGTTCGCAAGGCGCGTTTCAATGCCGACCAGGTCGTGCGCGAGTTGCTCGCGGCGAGCCAAGGCGTGGCTACCGACGAGACCGCTGCATGAACGACGGCGCTCCGAGCGATAAACCGGACCGGCCTCCCCTGCCCCGCGACGCGTTCCGCGCGCAGCGCGTCGGAGCCGCCCCCGCGCAAAAGCCGATGCTCCAGCCCGTAGTCGTCACGCCGTCGTACGACGACCCTGTTGCGCCGCCGCCCGCGCAAAGACGATTATCCTTGGAGACGACTGAGCCTGTCCAGCCGAAGAAAGCTGCTCGACCGCCGCGTGATCGCAGTCGCAATCCGTTCGAGGCCTACGGCGAGCGCGCGTCTTCGCGACCTTACGCGCTACGCCTGCCTGAGGCTATCGACCTGGTGCTTCGCCAACTCGCCGCGCAGGAGCGCACACAGCCACTTCGCGTCGTCGACCGCGCGATCCACGACCTTCTCAAGCGCCTCGGGCGATTGCCTCCCGTCGACGAACCGTAGCCGCCGGCGCACGAAAGCGACTGCGCGGGGGGAAACAGCCCCTACGCGGTTTCGTCCGGGGAGGAAGGGGTCGATCGCTCTCGTAAAGCGGGGGCATCTTTTCGACGTTGCGAGGCGCCGAGCGCCATCAGCATGGGCCACACGGAGAACTGGCCGGCCGAAGCCCGTCGGGCCAGCGTCCTGAGATAGCCGCCGGGATTCCTGATCGCGCTCCCGCGTTGCAGGATGAGCGCGAGCGTGACGCTCGCCGGGCCCGGCCCCAGCGCAGCGCAGGCGTGCTCCCACGCGCTCGGGCTGACGCCGAGCAAGGGGCGCACGATCACGGCGGTGTCGGTGACGTCGCGCGCCGTGCGCAGGCCGTGGCGAGCGTAGTCGACAAAGTCGGGGCATGTCTCGGCGAGGAGCCGGACGGGGACGGGGGACGATGCCTTGTCTTTCGGTTCGGTGTGCAGAGCTTCCGCGTCGGGAAGTTCGCTGATGTCGCCTTCGCCTGCAGTGGCTCGGCATTCCGCCTCTTCCGTTTCTCCGCGGTGTATTGCAGGCTCGACGTGGCTTTCAAGGATGTCGAGCATGCGCTTCGACAGTTCGCTGAGCGCGACAGCAAGTGGCTCCAGCGTCTCTCGGCGCGGCGCGCGGCCGGCCGTCGAGCAGCTCCCTGTATTCGCGGTGAAGCGCCGCAAGATCGGCGTCCACGCGCTGCTCGACACCGAACGCGAGCATTTTCGCGATGTCGCGTCGGGCAAGCGTGATCTGTTCGCGCAGCGCGTCTAAGGCCCGGCGCTCTTGGACGATGCGGGCCGCGCGGTCGGCCAATTCGTCGGCGCTCGCCACGAGCGGGCTGAGATCGAACCCGAACGCCTGCTCGATGCCGCCGCCGGGTGCGCGCCTGGCAAAGCGCTTCCCGTTGGGGCTGTCGCGGCGCAGGATCAGCCCGGCGTCCACCAGGGCCGCGATGTGCCGGCGAAGTGTCGACGCGGGGATGCCGTGCGCGCGTAGCGAGAGCTCGCGGTTCGAGGGGAAGACGACGAGGTCGTCTGACCCGAGCGTGAGCACCGTGTCCGGATGGAAACTCAGTAGCGCGTTCAGCACTGTGAGCGATCGGTCCGTGAGGAGGAGCTCCGCTCTCGCCTCGCAGACGTGGCGGAATGTCTTCCATTTGTGCGCCGCCTTGCCGTCTGGCGTGTGCCGCACGTCTCGCTGCGCGCGCAGCGCAGTCGCGGACAGCGGCCGCGGCCCGAAGGGGGCGGTGGGATTGAGGCCAAGCATCTGCATTCGCGTCCTCTCATCGCGAGAGCGCGTGGCAAACAAAGACCGTGGCGTGAACACGCTGAGTCTCTTGAACTGTCGGGCGGCGCGGGCTAGGATGCTGTTGCGTTTACGAGGCACCGCTGGCGATTGGCGTCGCCAGCCCGCTGACCCTCCTGAGAGACCCGGCTCTGCCGGGTTTTTCTTTGTCCGAGCGCGCTCCTGTTGGTTGAATCGAATCCGTCTATTATATTGAATGTTAGACGGCAATCCAATATGTGGGTTAAACGCTCGCATGGCAGCGCCGACGCCGGATCAGCGAGGGACGAGAGCGGCTCGATGAACACGAAGGTCTCCGGCCGGAAGGCCGCGCACGCGGCCCACGGCAACACACTGCTCATTGCCTTCCAGGACGCGCTCGAGCGCCTGCGCAAGGACATGGGCCTGACCCGTTGCGCCTTCGCGGAACGCCTTGGAATCCCGCGATCGAGTTACTTCCACCTGATGACGGAGGCGGCGAACCCGAGCCTCGACTACATCGAGTTGATTGCCGAGCGCGCTGGCGTCGAGCCGATCGCCTTCTTGGGCAAAGACGGCTGCCGAGACGGCCGCCGCCTCAGGGTCGGTGCGCGCTAAGTCGAGTCGGCTCAACAGGAAATCCGTTTGGCCAATGTCCAATATTCTAGACTTTGACATGCAGATGTGATGATGGTTGCGCGTTCTCAATGCGCAGCAAAGCCGGCCGAGATGTCGCCCGTCCGAAAACCCCAGTCCCTCGATCACTCGGTGCTGAACGAGATGCTGGCGATTCGCATGCAGCAACTCGAGATCGAGAACGGGGGCGCCGAGGCGTTCCTGGCCAAGACCGGGCTCGCGCGCCACACCTACTACACGATGGTGCGCGGCATCGGGAATCCGACCATCCGAACGATCGAGCGGATCGCGTCGAGCCTCAACATGAGCGTGTTCGAGCTTCTGGGCTTTGACGTCTCGGACGCGCGGCGCGCCCTGAAGAAGAACGGCGTCAATTACGACGAGCTGGTCTCGGCGATCGCGAAGAAGAACCGCGCCGATCGCGCGTTGGCGCGTCAGACGCGTTCGCGGAAACTGCCGTCCTGACCGGAGGGACTGGGGAGGCTTGTGCCTCCCCGTCGCTGGCTTACGCGGCTGACCGCTCCGCGGCCTGGGCGAGTCGCCCGAACTCGACGCCGATCAGGTCGACGGTGTAAATCCGCTGGCCGTCACGCTCGTAGCTGTTCTGCCGCACCCGGCCGCGCACGTGCACCAGGTCGCCCTTGCTGACGTGCTCGTTGACGTAGTCCTGGATCGACTTGGTGAAGATCGTCACCTCGTTCCAGTGCTGGTCGTCCTTCCACTCGCCGCCCTTGTCCTTGAAGGGGTAGTTAGCGCAGACGGTGACGCGGACTGTCTTGCCGACCTGCTTGATGGTCCCGACGCGACCGATGAGGGTGAATTCGGCGATGTTGCGCATAGTCTCTCTCCATCTTGTGGGGCTGCGCCCCGTTGCGATGGCGATCCGTCATGGCCAGGATGTCGGCACAGAGCCGAAGCCCGCGAGACGCGGGCGTAGGGGCCGCCGTGCCGGCGACGGCCATAGGAATCCAGCCATGCAACCGGGAGCGCTGCCCGACCGGGAGAGGCGAGCAATCGTCGCCGTTCCACCATCGCTCCGCACCGGTCCAAATTCGGCGGCAAGGATCCGCGTTGTCGATGCCAATTCATCGAGGACGTTGCAACAGCGAGAAACTGCCGTGCTGGACGGAGGGCGATCCGCCAATCGACCAGCCACCGAACGGGTCGAACACCGGCGGCGACCCCCGCGTGCCCTGGCCAAACGGCAGGACAGCAGCGTGAACGGCCTGGGCACACCCCGAACCCGATTCCGGCACCGCCGCCGCGAACGTCGACCCGACCCGCCAGCGTCGGGCGTGCGCCTCCCCTCGAGACCGCCACACCGTCACGCCGACCGTTTGGTGCGCAGTTGCGCGTTGATCTGCGACATCAGGATCGGCCCGAGCGAAAATTCCCCGGCCTTCGCCTTCTCGGTCAGATCGCGCAAATAACCACCGGCCGATCGGATGGCCGCGCCGCGCTGGAGGATGCACGCCACCACGACAGCAGCCTGCGCCTCGCCCATCACGGTTTGCGCCTCCTCCCAGGCGCTGGGGCTGATCCCGAGCATCGACCGCACCACGGCCGCCGTCGCCAGCAGGTCGCGCCAGCTCGAAATCCCGCCCTTGGCGTAGTCGGCGATGTCGGGGCAAGCGTTCATCACCATCCCAAGCGGATAGGCCGTCTCCGCAACCCTCGGCTTTTGGGGTTCTGGCACCGCCCTCGCCGCCCGGCTTCCTCGAAAGCCAGGTTCAAGATCAATTAAAGGGTCTGTATTTGAATTCTGTATATGGCGCTCACTTCGGGACTCATTGGCGCTCATATCTTGTGTTTTGACATGCGTTTCCAGCAAGTTCAGGACGTCGTCGGCAAGTTGCGACAACTCCTCGGCCGCCGCCTCGAGTTGGGCGCGGGTCGCCGTGCGCGGAATCCCCTCGACGATCGAGCGGAAGCCCGCGTGGACCTCCGCCCAGTCAACAGGCCCCTGCCCTCC
>JRHI01002488.1_pt1 | contig 12567 bp, 7 predicted proteins | sample 215371 | NCBI WGS metagenome assembly JRHI01 (sample SAMN02929681, study PRJNA255918) | sediment metagenome | biome: cave system; feature: Ice Cave; material: Sediment; isolation source: sediment from deep within a dark volcanic ice cave with no known source of... ...
TCACGCGGCTCTCTGTCGTGCAAAGCTGTTCATGGCCTCGTCCCTGCGAGTTGCGGCGGAAAGTCTTTGCAATCAACCGAGGCGCTCGCTATGATGATCCTTGTAGGTGGAGTAAGGTGGTGCCCCGGCCCTGCGGTGGGTGGCGCTGATCTTTTGCCTCTGCGAATTGCGGGCGTAATTCAGCGGTAGAATGCCAGCTTCCCAAGCTGGACGTCGTCGGTTCGAATCCGATCGCCCGCTTTAGATTTACAGCGACTCGAAGGCTCGAAAGTAGCGCTTTGTGCCAGGATTTGTGTCGGAACAGCACGAGTCGGCGAAACCGCTGGTTCCGAGCCTTCGGTGCTTTCCGCCCCTTCTTCTCGCCCGGAAGTCGTCAACTTCGCGACGGCCGCCCCCTTCGATATGGAGCGTGCATTCGCTTTTTCGTCATTTTCTTGAATTGAGGTGGTTGCAACCTGTAGCCCAAGTTTAGCCCGCCTGCGCGTCCGCGCGCGGGTAGTTCAGATAACCCAGCGGCCTCGGACGGTGTTCGACGGCCGGCGGCTCACCGCGCTCGGGTCGGTCCTCCACGCGATGGCTGGCAAGGGCAGCGCAGAGCACCCGCAGGCACACGGGGCGGATGCTCGCTGCCGTCACAAGTGTAAAGAGAGGGGAAATAGCTAATGGAATTGCCGCGTGGAACCGCCGGTTGCCACTGCACTACGGGCAGCCGCGCGGTTGGGCCGGCTCGATCGACGCTGCATCCGTGCTCACTACACCGGCGGCCACCTGACGTTCAGGACGAAGCGACGCAGGAACTCATCCGTTTCAGGGGTCATCGTCTTGTGCCAGTCCGCGTCGGCGTAGTTCTTGCCGCTGAATGTCACCCGACCCTCGCGCACCTCCAGCAGTCGGGAGTTGAGGATGGCGACTCGGTGGGTGTAGAGGGGCGGGTACCGCAGAGAACAGATGCTCCCCCTTTGGGGGCAAGTCCGCCGGTTTCCAAGTCGGTGGCAACTCCACTCGATTCTGGCTCACTCTCTGCGATCAGGCCGATTGACTTGAGTCAGGTGAAGTTGCGGGACCGCATCCTTTCCAAGCTCCCAAGACCAGCGAATGGGAGTTCGACAACAATCAATCATGCATAAGACAAGTATGCGGATCGTCGCCATGGCTTCGCTGCCTAAAAACGCGCCACAACCGGGCGATCACGGCTTGCTCATGCCGACGAAGCTGCCGTCGTTCTCCCGCGCCAGCGCCCAGAGGAAGGCGCCGACGTCGGGGCTCTCATAAAAGAAACCGACGGTGTTGATACGCACCGGCGGCTTGCCCCCCTGTGGCCGATTCCACGTGGATTTCAACATGCGCCTTATGTACTTGCCAAGAAGTTCGCCCTTCTCTGTCTCGCTGAGGTTCGCCGGGGTGTTCGGCGGCAACCCCTCACCCATGTTCGGCAAGCCGTCGGAGAGAAAGTAAATCGTATCCAGTCCCTGGTCGCGGTACCGGAAGGCGGCATCCATGGCGGAGTACATGTTCGTCCCACCCTTCGGCTTGATCCGCGTCAGCGCCGCCACCGCTTGATCGACGCTGTTCTTCGCATCGTAACGTATCCAGCGCCCCTCTTCCCCCAGTAGGGAGTAGGGCTGTTCCGCGAAGACGATCACCTGGAACGCCTCCACCTCGGGCAGGCTGCGCAGGATCTTTGCCAGCGTCTCGCGCACACCGATCCACTTGTCCGGGGCCTTCGTCTGCTCGTCCACCAGTTCCATGCTGCCCGACATGTCCACGAGGAAGAGGACGCGCCTTCCGGTCAGCGAGATGCCAGCGAAACGGTTGTCCACGCTGGCCCGCAACCGTTCCGTCTCGGCACGCAGGGCTTTCGTATCGTTCTGCAAACCCGCATTGCGGGAGTTGGCGTCGCTCACGTCGGCGCTAAGCCGCTTGCGGTCCTCGCGCAACGCCAGCAGTTCCCTTTCGCGGCCGGACAGATTCTGTTCCAACAGTCGCTTTGCCGCTTCGAGGTCCTTCAGCCGCTTGCTCGTCAAGGCCTGCTCGCGCAGCCTTTCGCCGATCTCTGTCTCCAGTCCTTTCGCCAATGCTTCCTCGGTAGCAAGCTTCTCGCGGGAGGACTTCGCCTCGTTCCGCAAGCTGGGAACCAGATCGGCCAGCAGCTGGAGTTTGCGCGCACGTTCCTCCGCCTCGGTCAGCTTGCTCGCCAGGCGGTCGGCGCGCTTGCTGCTCGCGTCCGCCATGCTTTCCGTTTCCTTCACCTGCGACTCCAGCGTCAGCACGCGCTGCACCGTGGCGGTGAGCTGCTTCTCCATAGCAGCCCCATCGCGTAGTTGACGAGTCAGGCGATCCTCTATATCCTTCTTCTGACTCTGCAGGGCGGTCAGCGACCTGTCCAGGCCGGCGGCCAGGGCCTTCGCCGCGTCGCGTTCACTCCGGGTCCGCACCAGCATGGTGGCGGTGGCACGTGCGTCGTCCTCCGCTGCGGCTAGCCTTTTTCGCGTCCCCGTCCATTGCCTGGCATTGTCAGCGAGTTGGAGTGTGGCGGCGTCAAGGCGATGGCGTAGGTTGTCGCGCTCCTGCACGGCCACGGCCAGCTCGCGATTCGTCTCTGTGAGCTGCTGCTCGGTACGGCCAATCTCCTCGGCACGTTGGCGGGCCTCGCGGAGGTTCAGGAGCCACAGGAGAATGACGCACCCGAGAGCACAGCAGAGCACGTCCACCATGGACAGGTTGAAGATGCTGGGCACGCGATGGCGAGTTCTCATGGGGTCTCCTGTAGGTCTCTCCTGATCAGCCCTTGCCGGCGCTGCTGGCTAGCCGTTGACAGCCGAGCGCGGCGCCACGACGACACCGGCCGACCGGCCCAGAAAACGCAGCACCGGACCGTCTGGTCCCAGACGGATCCAGTCGCCTGGGTGGAGCGGCAACTGCTGGATCACGGGACGCTCGTTGACCGAGATCCCTTCCGCGCCGCGATCGCGCAGCAGGTAACCGCGCGCCTCGCGCAGGATCTCGCAATGTCGAGCGGCCACCGTCGGGTAAAGCTGGGCGTCGAAGACGAGGTCGCAATTCGCGTGATGGCCGAGGACGAACGAGCGACCGTGCAGGACATAATCCTCCCCATGGAAGTGGAGGCGCGGCAGGCCGGCGTCCACCGGATGCGGCGGCGGCAAAGGCGCGGTGTCGAGATGTCCCGCTTCCAGTTCGCCGCTGCAGATCCGCGCGGCCAGGTCGTGAACCGCCCAGGCGCTCGCCTCCGCCGCCAGTACCTGCACCGCTTCCGGCGCTGGCCCATCGTCCCCCACCCGGCGGGCGAAGTCGCCGGAAGGTTTGTTTCCCCGATCCTCCAGCGCCGCCATCAACCCTGGCAAGCGCCCGGCCGCGGCGGTGACGATAACAGGGCCGAGGGCACCATGGCAACGCGCCGTCGTTCGCAGCGCGATCAGCGCCTCGAGCGCCTGTCGAACGAGCGGACCACAGAAGCCGGCCGGCTCCTCGGGACGCAAGACCACGCTCTGGAACCAGTGCGGCGTCTCGATGGCAAGCTCAACGAGTCGGCTGTGCCAGCCCGCTTCCAGCACGCCCTCGAGTTGGTCGTGCAGCGTCTGTTCCGCTGCCGCCGAATCGCGTGGATCGCGCCGGCTCTGGCGGACGCAGCGGTCGGCCACCGCGTTCAGCAACCGCTCCTTCCAGGCTCGGAGTCCCAGGTGCGGTAGGCAGCGGGCTTCGACCAGACGCGCCCAGCCTTCCTCGGCAGCGACAAGTGCGCATGTCAACGCCTGGTCGTCCACGTCCACGACGAGGGCCAGACCAGACCACGGTTGTTCCCCATGGGCCGCCAGCGCCGCCGCCAGCGGCCCTGGCGTCGAACCAACCACCGGCAGGCGGCTCTTACCGGCGAGGTCCAGGACCAGGCCGACCTGATCGCAACTGAGATAGGCCGGCAGTGCCAATGCCAGGGCACGGGCCGGGCCGCAGGCGGGCCGAAGGTGCTCCAGTACCAGGGCGAGCGCCTTATCGGCTTGCAAGGACTGCCTGCCTGCGCCCCACCGGCGCGAGTCACCAAGATGCGGCAGGAAGTTGACGCAGGCCAGGTGTGGCAGCCTGCGGCAAAGGGCCAGACCCGGTCTGCCGACGGTGGGTGACCGTCCCTCGAGGTTGAGCGCCAGGGGCAGTTCGGCGTGGTCCCCGTCCAGTGGCAGCATCTCCGCCCGATTCTGCGGACCGGCGACGGCACGCAAGCGCGTGGCGTTGACGTCGAGACCGATCAGAATATGCTCGGCATCCTTCGGCATGGCCAGGGCCTCGCTCGGTACGGGTACTTCACCAGCGGACGCTCTCGGGCTCTTTCGCCGACACGTCGGCGACCGGCTCCGGCTCGTAGAGACGGTTGACCAGATGTTCCAGGCAGTACTGCTGGCAGTCGAGGACCAGCGCCTCCTCGTCGCGCTGGACCGAGTGAATGAGGAACATGAGGACGAGGCTCAGCGCCAGGGCGACAAGGGTGCAGTCGAAGGCAACATTGAGGTGGGTCGTCGCCTGCCGCAGGAAATCGGGAATACTGCTGTCCGCATCGCCCGCAATGGTCAGGCTCATGGCCAGACCGCGCACCGTGCCGAGGAAGCCGAGCGCCGGGATGGCCCAGGCCAGGTAGTGGATTGTCGCCATACTGGATACCATTCGGCCCAGGTCCACATCCGCCTGCGTGCGAACCGTTTCGCTCACGTCTCTGCTGGAGCGGCTGACCGCATACTTGCCAAGAGCGAGCCGGATCATGTTGGCGAGGATGTACGGCCCACGTCGCCCGGTAAGCTGGGCCACCTTGCGCTGCAACGGGCGGGCATCTTCCGGGAGGATCCGCGCGCCTTCCTCGGTGGGCAGCAGTTCGAGGTTGAGGGCGTGGCGCTGGCGGAGGAATTCCAGGTAACGACTGAGGAGCATGAAACTGCCCCAAATGAAGCAACAGTAACAAACCATCTGCTCCGGCCCGAGAAAGAGCCGGCCGAGCCGTTCGCCGAGAGTGCCGATCGGCTGAGCGAGGAGCGCCTGGCGCAAGGGCAAACAGAGCATACCCACCAGGGCCAGCGTCAGCACGAGCAGAGGCCACTCGCGGGTGGGTCGATGGGTCGGGGTAATTGGCATGGTGCGTCCGTCGGTGCCAGGGTTCATGGGTGCGTCCGAGCCGCGACCCGTCCAACCGCTACGGCCTGCGCGTTCCACGCAGCCATCATTTTTACTGCGCAATACTACTTCGCAGCAAGCGGGCCTGCCGGCTAGCGCAGGTCACATACTGGTGGGCGATCGTTACAACCCGCAGGGTTGCCGCAATCCTTTTCTCCGCTCAGGTGCGCAGGAAGCACGAAACTGTAATGATAACGACCCGGACAAGATGCCGCAAACCCTCTACCGGCACCTCGCTGTGGAGTTCTCGTGATCGAGCGGCACCGATGGGCGGGACTGAGGCCCTGAATCGCCTCTTGTCAGGCCGTCGCTCGTGGTATTTTTGAAATGGCTCCGGCAATACTCGGTAGATGGTCTCCCCGGAGCAAGATTAGGAGAACGAGCAATGCCTGCCACCGCCGCAACCACAGTGCTGACGCCGGAGGTGTTGCTCGCCCTGCCGCGCAGTGGCATGGACCCCACGCCCGGCCGCAGGCTCCGGGTCCGGTGCTGGATCGTCACCGGCGCCATGCGCGCGTTACGCGCGTCTCCGCCTTGTATTCCCACATCTGCTTACCGCGCCGGTCGAACTCCACAGCCCGCTGCTGGTTCATCGACGTGACCAGTGTATGGCCGTTCGGCAGTCGCACCGCGGCGATCGGCTGTTCGAACTCGATCTCCCAGACTACCTTGCCCTGCGCGTCCTGCTCCACCACCTTGTTCGCGCTGTACTGCGGCACCAGCACGCGTCCGTTCGGCAGCACCTCGATCCGGCCGCCGTAGGTGTGAATGTCCACGCCAATGTTCTGCAATTCCTTGCCTGTCACGGAATCCAGGCGCAGGAAACGGTAACCCGACGTGACGCAGGCGATGTCGCCATTGCGCAGTTTCACAGCTCGCATGAAGAGGTCGCCATTGGGGCGGGTGTGGGAGAACACTTCCTTGCCGCTGGCATCCACCTCGAGCAGCTGGGTGCGCGTGCCGATAAAGGTGTGACCGTTGGGCAGACGCTGGCCCATCAGCGGAGCCTCGACCTTCTGCTCCCAGACGACGTTCCCTTTCAAGTCTCGCTCCGTGATCCGGTTAGCGGCGTTCTCGGCGACGAGGACGTGATCGTTCGGCAGCAGCTGCGCGTCGAGCGGGAATTGCAATTTGTCGAGCTGCCAGCGGACCGTTCCTGTGTGGTCCACCTCCAGGATCCGGCCCAGGTCGAGGAGGACGAGCATCGTGTAACCGTGCAGCGGCGACGCCACCGACGTCTTCGCCAGGTCCATCGCGGCGCCATTTTTCTTCCACCAGGCTGACCAGGCATCGCGGTACTTGTGCCGGCCGGCGTCGTCGCTGCCGGCCGCCAGTGTTGGAGCCTGGTCACCGGCCAACCGATAAAGCGTATCCTCGATCGGCCAAAGCTGTGTCTCCGGCAGTTCCGCCAGCAGTCCGATCAGCACGGGCATGGCGTCCTTGTCGCCGACCCCAACCAGGGCCAGGCCCGCATGCATCCGCACCGTGGCGTCCGGATCCTGCAGCAACTTGCGGATACCATCGCGCTGATCGGTCACTCCGGCGCGAGCCAGTGCCGCGGCCGCCGCTGCCCGCCGAGCCGGTAGCTTATCGTTCAGAGCGGCGACGAGGGCCGGATCGGGCTTGCCATCGCGCACCGCGAGCGCCTCCAGCGTCGTGCGGACCTCCTCAACCAACGTCTCATTGTCCGCGAATGGGAGATAAGCAAGCAGTACTTCGACGGCGCCGGCGGGCTTACGCACCGCCAGCAAGCGGACTGCCGCGGGGGCCAAGTTCGCGTTGTGGCCCTGCTCGATGATCTCGCTGCAATCCTCCGCGCGGCGCCGAATCTCGACGTCGGGGTCCTTCATGGCCAGATGCAGTAACGGCAGCACCACCGGGCCCAGGGCGGTTAGCTCCGCGGACGCCTTCTGGCGCACATCGAAGGACTCGTCGCCCAGCTTGCGCACGAGCGCCTGCATGCGCGTGAGCCGGTCGTCGGTCACCGTGCGCTGGCGGAAGAAATCCAGGAGAGCGGGCCCGTCGGTACCCAGCCTGGCTGCATGCAGCGCCTGCTCGTCCGCGGCAATTCCGGCGGCAACATCGGCTTTCGCCTCGGATTGGCGCGGCGGTGCCGCCCAGGCCGAGACGCCCACCAACGCACCACTCAGGACCAGCAGACGGGCGAACGACCTCGAGTCAGGGGGACAACGGTACATGGCTCTTCCCTCCCATCAGGCAAATCCGAAAGCGCATTCGGGATCAGCGCCGCCGGGCCTTCCATGGCTGCTGACCGTTCTTGTACTCCCACACTGTCTTACCGTGGCGATCCAGTTCGACCACCTGCCCCATCCCCTGGCTGGCAACAAGGGTGTTGCCGTTGGGCAAGCGCGAGGCGGATGTCGGCACCTGCGCATTCGCTTCCCAGACCATTTTCCCGTCAGGGTCGAATTCGGCCACGCGATTCATGTTGGACTGGGCGACCAGAAAGCGGCCGTTCGGCAGCACTTCGAGACCGCCCAAGGACACCTGGCCGATCGAAAAACTCTTCAATTCTTTTCCGGCCGCATCGAGCCGCTGACAGATGCCCTGCAGCGTGACACAGAGAATCGAACCATCGCGCAGTTTCTGAGCAGCCATCACGTCGGACTGCGTGCGCGCCACAGTTGACACGTCCTTGCCAGTGGCATCGACCTCCACGAATTGATTGCGCGAGGCGATGAAGGTGTGCCCGTTTAGCAAGCGCTGGCAGCTGAGCGGTTGACCCACGCGCTTCTCCCAGATTACCTCGTTTCGGCTGGTGCGCTCGGTGACCCGGCCACCGCTGTATTCAGCGATGAGGATGCGGTCGCCGGGCAGGGCGCAGGCATCATAGGCATAGCTAAGCCCGTTGATTTCCCAACGCAACTTGTTGTCGGCCCCCAACTCGACCACCCGGGCCGGGTTGAGGAACACAATCAGCGTGTATCCGAGGTAGCGCGAAGGGAGACCTGCCCGGGGCAAGGAGATGTTCGCCTCGTGGTCGTGCCACCAGGTGACCCAGGCGTCGCGACACTGCCGGCGCCCCGCCACATCCGTGCCGAGGCCGACCCGGGGGGCCTGCTCGCCCGCCAGGCGGCGCAGATAGTCCTCGACCTCGCCGGCCTGTCCGGCGGGGAGGTCGGCCAGCAGGGCGATGAGCGCCGGCACCGCCTCCTTGTCCTGCACGCCAGCCAGGGCCTGGGCGACGCGCAGCCGGACCGCGGGCTCGGTGTCACGCAGCATTCGATGGACCGCCGCACGCTGCTCCCGCACACCACCCTGGGTGAGGGCCGCCGCCGCCACCGCACGGCGCAACGGCAACTTGTCATCCAGCGCCTTGACCAACGCCGGCTCCGGATTCCCGCCGTGCATGGCCAGCGCCGCCAGGGTTGACTGCACCTCGCTCAGAATCGTTTCGTCCTCCGCGAACGGGAGGAAGGCCAGCAGGGCCTCCGCCGATCCCGCCGGCCGGCGCAGGGCCACCAGGCGTACCACCACGGCCAACAATGGTCCACTCTTGACCTTCTCGGCGTGTTCCAGGGCCTTCTTGACGCGTCCGCTGATTTCCGGATCGCTATCGTGCAGGTGCTGCCGCAGCAAGGGGGCAATGCTCGGTCCCATGCCCACCAGGTCGGTCAGCGCCTTTTCGCGGACGTCGAACGAGTCGTCGCCGAGGTGACCTATCAGGAGCACCGCCCGGGCGCGGACGCCGTCCTGCAGGGTACGGCGCCTGACTTCATCCAGCAGGTTCGCCTTTTCGGTGCCGTGCCACCACGCCGCCCAGGCGTCGCGGCACCGCAGCCGAGAAGCGTCGTCGGTGCCGAGCGCTACACGGGGCGCCTGCTCGTTGGCCAGGTTGGCGAGGAATTCCTCGGCGTCGCGTGCCGGTTCGGGTGGAGCATCGGTCAACAGGGCGATGAGGGTCGAGATTGCTTCCGGATCGTGGGAGGTGCGCGCCAGGGCCAGGGCGGCGCGGAGCCGAACAACCGGCTGAGAATCATTGAGCAATTTGGCCACGCGGGCATGCACCCCGGCATCGATAACGCAAGACAGGGCCTCAACGGCGGCAGCGCGGCGCAAGGCAACCGGATCTTCCAGGGCCTTGACGAGGGCCCGGTCCGGCTTGCCATCGCGCTCGGCAAGCGTCACGAGAGCGGTACGAACCTCGTCGAGCACGTGTTCGTCGTCAGCCGCTGGAAGGTAGTCCAGCAGCACCTCGGCGGCACCTTCAGGTCGGCGCAGCGTCAGCAGATGCGCCGCCGCCACGGGCAAGGCGGGTGCTTGCAGTCCCTCGATGTAATCCAGGCAGCGTTGCGCCAGCGTCGCGGTCGTCACATCATCGACATCCTTGGCCGCTTGCCGCAATAGCGGAACTCCGACGGGACCCAGCGCCACCAATTGGCCAAAGGCTCCGACTTGCTGGCCCTTTTTGTCTCTCTTGTCGCCCATTTGTCGAATCAGCGCTTCCAGCTGTTCCCGTCCGGGGGCAGCCTGGGTGCGCATCTGAAAAAAGGCGAGCAGTCCCGCCCCATCGGTGGACAGGCCGGCGGCGCGTAGCAGCTGTTCGTCGCCCTGGCCGGCTTCCGGTTCCGCGGCTCCGTTAGCAGGAACGAACCCCAGCAGCAGAGCTGCGACGATCGGCGGAATTAAGAAACGCAGGTCCATGTCGAAGTTCTCGTAAAAGCAGCGACTCGTAAGAAGGATGACGGCCCGCGGACGATGCGCCAACAGTTGACTCGAACAATCCGAAGCAGCCGGGAGCGGCGGTTCGAGACCGTGTTTGCCCTTGCTGGCGCCGCTGGCTGAGTCAGCGGCGCTTGGCACGCCAAGGTCGTGCACCTTCCTTGTATTCCCAGACCACCTTGCCGGCCCGATCCAATTCGGTGACGCGCCGATGATTGTTGCTACCCACCAATGTATGCCCGTTCGGCAGCCGGCTCACCGACATCGGCCCCGGCACCGAACTTTCCCACAACACCTTGCCGGCGAGGTCGAGCTCAACGACCTTGCCGGCGGCGTACTCGGCCACCAGCAGGCGATCGCTGGGCAGAAAATCGATGGACGGTTGGTTGACCGTAAACGGGAAGGAACCAAGGCGGGCGGTCTTCTTCTCCTTGCCGGCCGCGTCGAGCCGGACGTACTGCCAGGAATAGGTCACGAGAGCGTATTGACCATCCTTGAGGCGCTGGGCGGCCATGACGTCCTGGTTGGGTCGGTTATGACTGAACACTTCCTTGCCGGCGTGGTCCACCTCCAGCAGCTGGCCGCGCGTGGCAATGAACGTTCGCCCGCCCGGCAGGCGCTGCGCGGTCAATACTTGCATCGGCAGCGTCCTCTCCCAAAGGATCCGGCCCTTCAGGTCGCGCTCACTGACATGCTGCGTGTTCTGCTCGACGATCAGCACGTGGTCGCCGGGAAGGACTTGAGCGTCGATCGGACCTTGCAAGCCCTCGATCGACCAGCGCGTCTTGCCGGCGGCATCGACCTCGAACACCCGACCACTCCGCTTTAACGGGTCGTACATATCGACGATGAGCGTGTAGCCGAGGAGTCGGGTCGTGCTGTCAAGACGCGGAAGCTCGGCATGGCTCCCCTTGTCGCGCCACCAGGCGGACCAGGCGTCGCGGCACTTTTCTCGTTCCGCCGGTGCCGGTCCCAGGGCGAGGGTGGGTCCCTGCGCGCCGGCGACGCGTTGCAGGTATTCCTCGATCTGCACGCCTTGTTCTAGCGGCAGCGCTACCAGGAGGGCGATGAGCACCGGGAAGGCTTCGCGATCCTGGGCGGCGGCCAGGGCCAGGCCGGCCCGCAAACGTACGCCCGGGTCGGCGTCCTGTAGCAGCGGCCGAACCAGGGCATGACTCTCGGGCAATCCGCATTGGCAGATTGCTTCGGCCGCGACGGTTCGACGCAACGGCTGGCTGTCATTCAATGCCCTGACCAGGGCCGGTTCCACCTTGCCTTCACGCACGCCCACCACGGACAGCGCCGACTGAATTTCGACGACCTGGCTGTCGTCCTCAACCTGCGTCACATAGGCCAGGAGCGCTTCCACGCTCCCCGGAGGACGGCGCAAGGCCAACAGACGGGCAGCGGCTGACGGCAGACCGGGCGGCAGACCTCGTTCCTGGAGTAATTCCAGACAGTGTCGCGCCAGTTCGCCGATGTTTGCATCAGTCCCTGAGGCGGCACGGCGCAGCAACGGCCCCACACGAGGGCCGAGGGCCATCAGGTCACGCATGGCCCGCTCGCGCACGTCGGTGGCCGGGTCCCCCAACCGGCGCAGCAGCGCCTCGGCCTGCTCGCGCTCCGCGTCGGTCAGCGAACGCTTGCGGAACTCTTCGAGCACGACCGACCCTTCGAGGGTGCGCCACCACGCGGCCCACGCTTCGCGCCGCAGTTTGCGCGATATGGTGTCGTCGCCTTCCGGCGCCCGCACGGCCCATTCCCCGGCCAGCCTGTTGAGGAAATCTTCGACCGGGCGCGCCTGCGTGGGCGGCAATTCGCCGAGCACGCCGATCAGGACGTTCACAGCATCGGGGTCGTGCGCCTCGGCCAGCGCCAGTGCGAGACGCAGACGCACGGAGGGTTTCGGGTCCTCCAGCAGGGTCCGCACCAACGCCCGCTCGCCGGGACCGCCGAGCCGGACGAGTGCTTCTCCCGCCACGGCGCGCCGCAGCGGCATCGGATCCTTGAGCGCGTCGAGCAGCGCGGGATCGAGCTTGCCGTCGCGCAGCGCCACTGCCTGGAGGGCCTTCGCTACTTCCTCGGTCGCCTGTTCCTGCGGCGTGAAGGGCAAATAGGCAAGCAGGGCGGCCGGAGCCCCCTCCGGCCGGGCCTGAGCCACCACGCGCGCGGCAGCCGTGATGACGGCGGCGCCACTCTCGCCTTCGATGACGCCCAGGCATTGCCGCGCCCGCGCTGCACTCTGCGACTCGTCCAGTTCGTTCGCGGCGCGGCGCAACCAAGGAATGGCCGGCGTGCCAATGCGCACAAGGTTCGCGGCTGCCAACTCTCGGGTCTGCGGAGATTTGTCGGCAAGCTGGCGAACTAGCACCTGCAGCTTGCCCGGGTCCACTGTCGGCTGCGAACGCTCGCGGAAGAACTCGACGAGCGCCATCCCAGTGACGGGCTGACCTGCGTTCTTGAGCGTCTGTTCCTCGGCGGACAGGGCGGACTGGGGTGCCTGGGCGATGGCCGAGCGCGACGACATCCCAGATAGCGCCAGTAACAGCAGAGTCAGACACAGTGGTCGGCGCATGGCGGACGCACTCCTGGGGAGCGGGGCAGAGGATGCTGAATGTGATGATAGCGTATCCGCGCAGGCGACCGAAGCAAATTTCGCTGGGAAGGTGCGCCGGAGGCCATGAACAGCTTTGCACGACAGAGAGCCGCGTG
>JRHI01002489.1_pt1 | contig 12563 bp, 12 predicted proteins | sample 215371 | NCBI WGS metagenome assembly JRHI01 (sample SAMN02929681, study PRJNA255918) | sediment metagenome | biome: cave system; feature: Ice Cave; material: Sediment; isolation source: sediment from deep within a dark volcanic ice cave with no known source of... ...
GGCCGGATCATGGCTGAGGATCGTGGGTAATCAGGAATTGGATTGAGAAATGCGCATGAGAACGTCGGCGGCGCGCTGCTCGGGGTTTGAGCCGAGGGCGGCCGTAAAACTGCCCATGCTTACCGGACCAACCACACCCTGACCGGCGCGTACCCAGCTAAAACGTCCACCGGAGTTTTCCAGAAAATAGCCGGTCAGGCTGGCGGGATTCATTGGGTTGCTCGTGCTGAACGGCGGCACGGGCGTGCCAAAGGCTACGCGGTCATAGAAATCAGGCGAGTGAGCGACCCCGGGCGTCCGGGGAAACGGCGGAAAATCGTTCTGCGGTGTGTTGCTATATTCCGCCAGCACCACCAGCAGGGGCCGTGTTCCGAGTGCCGCCCGATTGTTGACGTTGTACGATCCATGCCCCAACTCGCTCAGCGGCGGCACGTAGCGTGCAGCGTTCCAGCCGTTACCAATCGTGTTGCCAGAACCAGCGGCCCAGCCCGGCGAGCCATTGCGGTTTGCATCGCGAAAGAAAAGAAGATCGCCGTCGTCCTTGACGGCGTAGAGGATGCCGCCCCCGCCCGATGACGCGGTACGGACGTTATTCCAGCCGCTACCAATGCTGTTGCCAGAACCAGCGGCCCAGCCCGGCGAGCCATTGCGGGCTAGATCCTTGAACCAACGCAGGTCCCCGTTGTCTTGAACAGCATAAATACTGCCGTCCGTGTCTCCACAGACCAAGCGTGTCGCCTGCCATCCATTGCCAATGCGATTGCCAGAACCGGCGGCCCATCCAGGGGCGCCGTTGCGGTTGGCATCGCGAAAGAAAAGAAGGTCGCCATTGTCTTTGATAGCGTAGATGATGCCATCTCCGCCTGAAAATGCGAGGCGTACTTCTTGCCATCCGCTGCCGATTCGATTGCCGGATCCGGCAGACCAGCCCGACGTACCATCGCGGTTTGCATCCTTGTACCAGAACAGTTCACCGCTGAGGTTAATGGCGTAAATTATGCCGTCGCCACCGCAGAATGCGTGGCGCATTTCCTGCCATCCGTTTCCGATTTTGTTTCCTGACCGAGCGGCCCATCCCGGTGTGCCGTCGCGGCTAACGTCTTTGTACCAGAGCAAATCGCCGTCAAAGGCGACAGCATATATGTTTCCAACGTCATCCGCAAAAACGTGCTTGGGTTTCATAATATCCGTCCTCGTTGGCTAATAATTGAAACGGTGCTGTCCTCTGTGTGCTACCCACAAGGTCGACCACATGGTCTAGCCTGGCGAACAGGACTCTGAAGGTCTCCAGGCGCACGGGGGGCTCGGCTGGCAGCTCGGAACAATCTGGACAGCACTCGAGACACCGATGTTATCGCTTTCTGCACCAATAAAGCCCGTCAGAAATCAACCGCTGGACCTGAGCGGTTGTCCGGTCGGATAGTGTAGCCCATTCACGGTGGAAGCTGTGGGTCATTTTTTCGCGTGGCGAGCGGCTCGGCCCCATGGCAGATCACCCGCCTATTTCCGCCGGACTTGCTGCGCTAGCCCATCGGCCCAGGGCCTCACCTCATAGCCCGGAGCGGGGTGCGGGGTCAGGTCGACGATATGCCTCCGGCTGCCGTGCTCGCGCAGCGACTCGGCTGGTCAGGCGGCGAGCGTATCGAGCCGCATGGCGAGGCCGGCGGCGGCCATGTGGCGCTTGGCCTGGCCGATGCTGAAGGTGCCGTAGTGGAAGATGGAGGCGGCCAGCACTGCGCTGGCGTGGCCCTGCTTCACACCCTCCACCAGGTGCTCGAGCGTGCCGACGCCGCCCGAGGCGATGACCGGCACGGTGACGGCATCGGCAATCGCGCGGGTCAGCTCCAGGTCGAAGCCGGCCTTGGTGCCGTCGCGATCCATTGACGTGAGCAGGATCTCGCCGGCGCCCAGCGCCACCACCTCGCGCGCGTAGGCGACGGCCTCGAGCCCCGTGGGCTTGCGCCCGCCGTGGGTGAACAGCTCCCAGCGCGGCGGGGAGCCCGGCGGCGACACCTTCTTGGCGTCGATGGCGACGACGATGCACTGCGCGCCGAACTTGTCGGCGCCCTCGGCCACGAACTGCCGGCGGTGCACGGCGGCGGTGTTGATCGACACCTTGTCGGCGCCGGCGTGCAGGAGCTTGCGGACGTCCTCGGTGGTGCGCACGCCGCCGCCCACGGTGAGCGGCATGAAGCAGCGCTCCGCCGTGCGCTCGACGATGGAGAGGATGGTGTCGCGGTTCTCGTGGCTGGCCGTGATGTCGAGGAAGCACAGCTCGTCGGCGCCGGCGGCATCGTAGGCTGCGGCCGCCTCGACGGGATCGCCGGCATCCTTGAGGTCGACGAAATTGACGCCCTTGACGACGCGCCCGTCCTTGACGTCGAGGCAGGGGATGATGCGGATTTTGAGCATGACTCAGGCGGGCGTCGGGGCGTCGGGGATGCCGCGGAAGATGGCGGCCATGGCAAGCTCGACGCCGAGACCGCCGAGCGCGATCGCGCCTTCGCGGCCCACCAGCTCCGTTGGCAGCTTGGGCCACGAGCCATTGCCCTGCCGCAACCACACCCACGCGCGCGGCTCGTCCTGACTGCAGATGAGATAGGTCAGCAGCGTCGCAATCGACGTGTATTCCTCCAGCTTATCGGTGAAGTCGGTGCCGGTGGTTGAAGGCGATAGCACTTCGGCAATGAAAAGCGGTGTGCTCGTTTCAAGTTGCCGTCTGTCAGGCACGCGCTCGTCAACGACGATGTCGGGGCTGCGCACGCCGACCTTGGTTCGCACCGCAAAATCCGCAGCGCTGATATCGAAGCGATCACGGTCGACGAGGCGAAGAAGCTCGCCGAGGAGGTTCGCACAAACGTGGGCGTGGCCCCTGGACGCAAAGATCATGTTGCAAACCACCCGCCCCCGCGTCAGCTCGAACTTGCCTTCCTCGCGGCGGCGCTGCGAGGACCAGAGCAGGAATGCGTCCGGGTCGGTGGGCGCGGCCGCCAGCACCGCTTCGTTCGAGGCGATCTTGCGCGTTTCCTGCTGCATGGAGCCAATTTAGCACGCCTGCGCGGAAGTCAGAAAGCCGCGCCTGACCGGGGAAACGCGGAACAGGTAGGGATATATAAAAAAAGCGAGGGCCCACCGGCTATCGGTGGTGCCCTCCCATCTGGCTCGCCGGGTGCGGGAGGTAACGAGCCGACAAGGCAAACGCTCGAGCCTCCCCGCCGGTTCCATAGGGCCTCCGCTGCTCGGAACCGCGAGCGAGGGAGCCGACCAACAGCGTGCGTAAGCGTGGCTCAGGAACACTTGCCCGACAGGTCGTCGAGTGCGCCGTTGAAGGACTTGCCGTCGGGCGAGTTCTCGTTGACGTCGTGGCCAACGTTCCATGCGGTTTCAAACTCGGTGCCGAGCTGCTTCATGAACCCCTGGATTTTGGCTTCCGCCGCGGCGTCCTGCTTCTCACCCATGGCGTCCATGACTTTGCTCATGTCGCAGAAGGTCTTGAGCTTGGCGGGGTCAGCGCTGACCGCTTTGAAGGTCTTGATGGCCGCGTCGACGTTCGGCGAGGCGGCGAACGCAGGGGCGGCAGCGAGACAGACCGCGACAGCGGCGAAGGCGAAACGCTTCATGTTGGCTCTCCTGAGGATTGACGACAGCAAAACGCCCTTACCAGGACATTCCGTCGGTGGCGGCAGTTTGGCAACGGTGAGTGTTGCAACCCAGCATACATGAGGAAGCAAGCATTCAGCTGCCTGGCCATGCCAGAGCAGGAACGCTTCGGATCGAATGACTGTTCCTCGACCGCAACGCAGCGGCCGAGACCAAGATTCAAGCTCCATCATCGAAGCGAAGTGCTTCGATCAGAAACGACCTTGCTCTCCGATCAGCGACAGCGCCTCGATGGCATCGAGCCGGCCATCGTAGAGCGCGCGGCCGGCGATGGCGCCCGCGATCATGGAATACTCGGGCTGCATCAGTGCCCTGATGTCCGCGATGCCGGCAAGGCCGCCCGAGGCGATGACGGGGATGGCGATGGCCCGCGCCAGCGCCGCGGTGGCCGGCAGGTTGAGGCCCGCCAGGACCCCGTCGCGATCGATGTCGGTGTAGATGACGGCGGCAACCCCGGCACCCTCGAACCGGTGCGCCAGCTCGGTCGCGTCGAGCTCGCTCGCCTGCGCCCAGCCCTCGACGGCCACCTTGCCGGCCCTGGCGTCGATGCCGACGGCAACGCGGCCGGGGAACCGCCGGCAGGCCTCGCGTACGAGCGCCGAATCGCGCACCGCGACGGTGCCCAGGATCACGCGGGCGACGCCTTTGGCCAGCCACGTCTCGATCGTATCGAGGCTGCGAATGCCGCCGCCGAGCTGCACCGGGATGGAGACGGCTGCCAGAATATCTTCGACGGCGGCGGCGTTGACGGGTCTGCCCGCGAAGGCGCCGTTGAGATCGACGATGTGCAGGTGCGAGAAGCCCTGGGCCGCGAACAGGCGCGCCTGGGCGGCCGGATCGTCGTTGAAGACGGTGGCCTGATCCATCTCGCCACGCTCAAGGCGGACGCAGCGGCCGTCTTTGAGATCGATGGCGGGATACAGGATCATCGTGCGTACAGGCGCCGGCCGGGAGGGGCCGCAGCCGATTGCGCCGGCTGCGGCCATCACTTTGCTGTCTTTGCCGGCGCACAATGGGCGATGTTCGCTTTCAGTCAAGGTCGGGGCGTGCACGTGCAAGCGCCAGAAACTGTTGTAGCCGGTCCAGTGGGCAGGCGTCCGCTCGGGGAAGCCGACGCCATCGACATCTGGATCGCGCGCTGGCTGCGGGTGCGGCGCAAGGCGCTGGTGGCGCGCTATGGCTGCGACCCGCGCCGGCTCTACGAAATCTCGGAGGAGAAGCGCTTCGCGGGCAGCCGCGAAAAGGCCCGGGCGCTGTTTGCCGAGTTGTATCCGACCCTTGTCGACCGCATCGATTACGGCCTGCACCGGCGGATTCCCCGCGGCGTGCCCGACGAGCTGCAGCCGGGGTTGTTCGATGTCCTGGAGCGTGTCCAGGGTTAGCGGGACGGCCGAGAACGAACGAGCAACATCTGCTCGACACCCAACCCGAATCGGCGCATGTTCCCTCTACGTTCCTGCCGCATGTTGGTGCGTATCGCGGCGGGAACAGCCTTTTCCCCTTTCCCGCTCCTGCCAGGCCCGAAACCCATGCGCACCTATCTCATTACCTACGATCTCGCCTCCCCCGCCCGCCATACCCTCTCTGGCGCCATCATGCAGCTGGGCGAGTCCTGGGCCCGACCGCTCGAGACCACCTGGTATGTGCAATCGTCCGAGCGGCCCGATGCGCTGGAGCGGCGGCTCAAGCCGCACCTCGACGGCGAGGACGGATTGCTGATCCAGCAGGTCGATAGAGATGCGCTCATGCTCAACACGGCGCTGAGATGGTTCCGCAAACGCCGGCAGGACAGCGCCGCTGCGTCCGACAATGTGGTTGCGTTCCCCGTGCCCGCGTTGCCTGAAGCGAAGGCGGCCTAGGCCCTCCCCTCTGCCCTCTTCCATAGAGCAGGATTCACGCTTCGGTCGGTCGGATCGCAATCCTCGAAGCGACCCAATCCGAAGCGATCCTGCTCTAAGGCCGCCACTTCAGGAAGTTGGAGATGAGCCGCAAGCCCAGCGTCTGGCTCTTCTCCGGGTGGAACTGGGTGCCCGCGATGTTGTCGATCCCGACCATCGCGGTCACCGGTCCACCGTAGTCCGCCTGCGCCACCAGCGTGTCGCGGTTCGCCACCACCAGGTGGAAGGAGTGCACGAAATAGGCGTGCAGGCCCTCAGGTCCGGTGTCGATGCCGGCGAGCAGCGGGTGATCGTTGATCACGTCGAGCGTGTTCCAGCCCATGTGCGGGATCTTGAGCGCGGGGTCCTCGGGCTCGATGGCTTTGACGTCGCCCTTGATCCAACCGAACCCGGGCGTGACTCGGAACTCCAGGCCGCGCTCGGCCATCAACTGCGCGCCGACGCAGATGCCCAGGAACGGCCGCAGCTTCTCGCGCACGCTCGTCTCCAGCGCCTCGCGCATGCCGGGGACGGCGTCCAGTCCGTTCTTGCAGTCCGCGAAGGCCCCGACGCCCGGCAGCACCACGCGGTCGGCGGCAAGCACGGTCGCGGGGCTGTCGGTCACCTCGATCGCCGCATCGGCCTCGCTCTCACGCGCCGCGCGCTCGAAGGCCTTGGCCGCCGAGTGGAGGTTGCCGGAACCGTAATTGATGATGGCTACCCGTTGCATGGCGGCGGCGCTTCTTTAGGAGCGGGCCCCGAGCGGGTTGCCGACCCTCCACCAGCCGCCACCTCCCGACGGCCGCGATTGGGTCGTGGCGGCGAGGACCGGCTGGGCGGGCAGCCAGGCGTCGAAGAAGCGGCGCTCGCATTCCGCCGTCGTCTTGCCGCTGACCGTGCCGACGGTGCGCCAGCCGCGCCGCTCCAGGCTCCATCGGCGCAGCGTGTCGGCCTCCAAGCCGATCAGCAGATGCAGCGCAAGGACGGCAAGCCCCAGCCAGCGTTTGTCGAAGGTGAGCGTCAACTGCACGAGCTGGAAGGCGCCGCCGACGACCACATAGCCGAGCAGCGGCCACCACAGCCGGTGCACGACGAGCCAGATCGGCGCGAACAGGGCGGCCGCCCACGCGAAGCCGTCCTTGACGAAGACGAGGCCCTCGGCGCGGTCGACGCGATCGGCCGCGGGGTCGGGGCGCTCGTGGATGGTGTAGGTGCGCATGGGGTTCGGGCTCTGGGTGCGGGGCGCGGGGTTGTTTGCGACGCCTCCTTTTAGTCGGCTCGGGCGGCGATGGCGAGGGGGTCGAGCCGAGGTTCGCGCTGGAATTTCGGTCCAACCCAATCGTAGCGACGCTAATCTGCCTCGACATCCACGAGGACGACCGGCTCGACGAAGCGCAGATGGCCGCCTGAGTGAAGCAGGCGGACTCTTGCCCGGCGAACGGATGTGAGCGGTCGGTGCGTGCATGGCGTGAGCGGGCTAAGCCATCTAATAGTATAGGACTCTATCGGGGACGAAACCGCCCCACTCCAACTCGCGATCTGTCATGACCCTTGTTGTCGGCCGGATTGTCGGACCGCGTGTGGCCATCGCCGCCGACACGATGTTGATGGAGCACGACAAGCCGCTCCCCTTGCAGAACGGCGTCGTGAAGTCCTGCATGCTGCCGGGCGATTTGTGCGTTTCCTTCTCCAACTCGCCCGACACCGCCGGGCGCGCCTTCAAGGAGTTCGCCGCGAAATATCCCAACGGCACCGGCCACGCCGAAGTCATTGGGTTTTTCGAGCAGTCGAGCGAAGCGACGGGCAATGACTATCTCGTAGCTTTGGCTAATCCAGCACGGCTGGCCAAAATCGCCAACGGCAAACACATCAATGGCATATCCAAGACCCAGTGGATCGGCGATCAGGCAGCCTACTCGCGCTTTCGCGAATACGAAGCCCGGCAGCGTCCGCGACCTGAACAGGGCCGCGCCATCAATGCCGTACTGTTTGCCGACGAGATGGCGAATAGCCCCGCAAGCGATCTCTTTTCGGCGATGAGGAACATTGTCGCCGACCGTTCAATTATGAGTGTCGGAGGCTTCGTGTCCGTCATAAGCAATCGCGATAATGGTTTTCGCTTTTCGGCCTATTCGGACATGCTCTTCGACTGGCCGAAGGACAAGCCGCAGGACTACAGCCTGGAGCTAACGGACCAGATTGCCTTCACAGCAACCGATGAAAACGCCAGCTTCGCTGTGGCTCAGGTATCGCCCGGCTTCATGAACATGAATCTCGCCGCCTTCTACTTCACGAGGGCTAAGAAGCTGTTTTTCTTCTACGGCAAGGACAACGGCCTTGCGAACCAATGCCACGTCTTCCGGGACGTGCCCGCAATGAAAATTTACGAGACGTTGAAGGACTTCGTGCGGTTTGATTTGAAATGGCTGCTGTTGGTCACCTCGCCACGCAGCGCGAGCGGCCGATTTTATACGTCTGGCATCGAGACGCGCGGCAATCAATTCGCATTCTCCTGTGATGCCAACACGTTTCCAAAGACGCCAGGAAGCACGTGAGACCGGCTTCCACAATGGCGCGTTAGGCGGTTAGCGATACTCAAGTGACGGGAGGCGACAACAACCATGAAGAAAGAGCGACACCACCATGAAGAAGAGCGCCGCGAAGGAACCAAAAGTCGGAGTCTCTCCCGCTCAGCTGATCGATGCGCGCATCGATCAGCTGGGTGATTGGCGGGGGAAGATGCTGGCTCGGGTGCGAAAGCTGATCAGAGAGGCCGACCCCGAGGTGGTCGAGGCGGTGAAATGGAGAAAGCCGTCGAACGCGATGTTGGGGGTTCCGGTGTGGGAGCACGCCGGCATCATCTGCACCGGCGAGACCTACAAGGCCGTCGTGAAGCTGACCTTCGCCAAGGGCGCATCGCTCGAGGACCCTTCACGCCTCTTCAACGCCAGCCTCGAAGGCAACATGAGGCGCGCCATCGATATCCACGAGGGCGACAAGATAGATGCAAAGGCGTTGCAGGCGCTCATTCGCGCCGCCGTGGCACTGAACGTGGACGGCCGATGAAAGCGCACATCTTCGCCTCCCCCTGCGGCGAAGGCAGGGCCCTCGCTGCATAGAGGGGGGAGGACGGAACGCCACGAGCTTAGCCCGATGGCGGTCCTAGGTGAGGGTGTCTTGTCGCGGGCGCGGCCGGTCACCCCCACCCGATGCGCTGTTCCAGTGGCGTGCTTCCAGCACGACCGACTTAGATCGGCCGCGCGTGCGCGGCGGGGTCGGCGATGGCCGGTCCAAACCGTGGACGCACGGTCCTCCCCCCTCTTCATGACGAAAGCAATGCCTTCGTCGCAGGGGGAGGCGACCTCGCGGCGCCTGTGTCACCCGGCTTCGTGCCGGAGGCGCGTCTTCGACACGACGGGCATGACGTTCAGGGGCAGAACATCGGCACCAGACCGACCTGTGCCAGGGGCCGGCAGACCTCGACGAGCAGCTCGGCGCGATACGGCCACAGCATCAGTCCGCCGAGCCACGGCATCAGTCCGCCGCCGCCCACATACCACAGAAAGTTGCGTAGGCTCGCGAACTCCCACCAGCCGTAACTGTCCCAATCGGCCTTGACGACATTCTTCTCGAACCAGCGGTTCTCCCGCGTCGGCAGCACGACCAACGCCCCCCGCTCGTAGACGGGGTCCTCATCGGCGCCGGTGCCGTTGCCGACCTCGCTGCGCCAGAAATGCGCGCCGAGCCCAGCGAGGGCGCCGACGACCGATAGGCACAACAACAGCGCCAGATATTTGAGCTTGAGCATTGCAATCCCCATTCGCAAAGGCGCGGCTTGACAGGTCCTCGATCAGCTGCTGGGCGTGACGCTCGGCCGGGCGAAGACAAATCTCTGGTAGGCGAGGCCGATGCCGATCAGGACGGCGCCCAGGCAGATCACGGAAAGCGCCCGCCATAGCCCGCCGGTGCCCATGAGGTCGTAGAGGAACACCTTGATGACCGACAGGAACACCAGCGCGGCGGAGGCCAGGCGAGGTTCCCTGGTTCCGCGCACGATGCCGTAGGCCAGGAAGACCAATCCCAGCGCCAGCCAGGCGGCAGAGTAGGACCAGATCTCGGGTTGGTCAGTGGGCTTCCAGATGGCGATGACGTCGCCCTGGAAAAGGTGGCGCACCTCCAGCGTGACGTAGCCGAACAGCAGCAGCATGGCGAGCATGGCGGCGCCCATTACGTACCAGTCGGGGCGGACGCCCCGCGCGGCGCGGGCCAGCAGCACAGCCATCAGGCCCGGAACGAGGTAAGCCAGCAGCAACGAGCTGAAGACAGGCACGCCGAGGATGGGCTCGCTGTTGAGCAGCGGGTTCTCGATGATGCCGAGGCCGAAGACGGTGAAGACGGCCGACAGCACGCCGAACGCCAGCGACGCGTAGCGGAAGACCGGGTTGGCGCGGTCGAGATCGAGGCGCATGAGGACATAGGCGAAGCCGAGGCTCATCAGCGCGAACAGCCCCTGCTCGATATGCCCCGAAGCGTTGGCCAGCGGGTCGCCGCCGTTGAGCGAATGGCGGATCTCGTAGAACCCGAGCAGCGCTGTAAACAGCACGCCAAGGGCATCGCAGATGCGCGCGGCCAGGTCGTCGCGCTCCCGCTTGAGCACGAAGCCCGCGGCCAGGAAGGCGATTGCCGGGACGCCGTAGCCGAGCAGCAGCCAGTTGAAGACGGGGAAGGTGCCGACGGCGGCACCCATGATGCGCGGATCCCAGATCAGCCGCCCGAGCACGATGAAACCGAGCGCGGCCACGACGGCGCGCAGCAAGGGGATGCGGTGGCGGTCGGCAACGATCGCGGTGGTGAGCGCGGTGACGGCGAAGGCCACGGTGAGATAGCCACGCTCAAGCACCATCACGAACGCCAGCGTGATGGCCGCGGCAACGCCGGCGGCGAAGGCGCCGGTGACGAGCCGCGTGGCGGGGGTCCTTGCGGCCTCGGCCAGGCTGCCGAAACGATGGGCGGCAAGGTAGAAGTCGGCCGCAAGCACGACGGAGAAGAGCGCGAACGGAATCGAGCGATCGAACTGCGTCACGCGCAGGTAGGCGAGGATCAGCGCCAGCAGCGAAGGCACGACGGCGGCCAGCGCGTAGAGGCCGGCCGTGGTGACAGGCAGTGCACGGCCGCGCTCCAGACGCAGCGTCGCCAGCAAGCCGACGCCGAGCGCCGACACGATCGTAAAGATCATGAAGCGGGAGACGTTGTCGGGCAGCCGCAGCACCTCCGCCACCTCGGGCGCCAGCAGGCGCGGCTCGGGGTCCGCCATTAGGCCGGGCCAGGCCCAGATCGCTCCGAGCGACACCAAGCCGGCCAGCGCCGCCGCTGCGGCAGCGGGTGCGCTGCGCCAGGACGTGAGGACGAGGATCGTCATGGCGACGGCGGCGAACGTGGTCCACTGCATGTTGAAGCGGCCCACGACCAGGGCAAACACCGCCAGCACCGACAGGGCGGCCAGCGCAGCCGTCGCAACCCAGTCGGGCGACGCCTCGCTGTCGGGAGTGGCGAGATGCGGCTCGAGGGCAATGAACGCCGACGCGAGCGCCAGTTGCAGGCCCACGTGGACGAATAGCGCGGACGCCCAGCCTCCTGCGCCGTCGCCGTTGATCTGGCCCATCAAGGCGAGACCCCAGAAGAACACTCCCACAACCACAGCCGCCGCCAGCCACAGCCAGCGACGCAAGCGAGCGAGCGCGTAGGCCGCGGCGGCGACAACGCCGAGATAAATCACCAGCGGCCAGGGGCTCGGCGTTTGCGAAGAGACGAGCATCGGCACCACGAGCGAGCCGGCAAGCCCAAGGCCCGCCAGCGCCGGTCCGTGAAGTGCGGCGGCCAGCATGGTGGCAACGCCGATGATGCCGAGGAGAACGAAAGCCGCGGCCGGGCCGATGAAGCCGTAGAGCGCGTGCGCGGCATAGGCAGTACCGAACGCGCTCGCCGTACCGGCCGCGGTGAGGATGCTCGGCACATGCGCGGCGGGGATCGCCTCCACGCGCAGTCCGCGCTCGGTGCGGCGGAACCATTCGCCTACCGCGATGAGCGCGAGCGAGAAGAGGGCGCCGAGCGCCACCCGCACGCCGGGTCCGAAGATGCCCTGCTCGATCGAGAAGCGCACCAGCAGCAGGCCGCCGAGCGCGAGTGAGAGGCCGCCGGCCCATACCGCCCAGCGCGTGCCGAGCCGCTCTTCCAGCGAAGTGCCCGCGGATGCAGGCGCGGGCGCAGGTGCAGCCACTTCCGGCACCAAGGGCGGCGCGACGGCAGACGGTGGTGGCTCTGCTTGGGGCGTCACGGCCTGCGGCGGCGGGACCGGAGCCACTGCAACCGGCGCCTCTGAGACCGGGGCTACAGAGGGCGGGGCCTGCGGGTGTCGCCGCAGATCGTCGAGTGCATCCTCCAGCCGGCTTAACCGCGTCAGAAGGCCGTTGAGCTGGAGTTGCAGCGACGCCACCCCCTTGCGCGCATTCAGGGCCAGGAACAAGGCGATGAGGCCGACGAGAATGACCAGGAATTCCATGCCAATCGTCCCTCGGTTGCGCGCATCGCGCGCCCTGCTCTTACCGTGGCCGGATCATGGCACAGCAAGGTCAGCCGAACGTAAACCGGGCTCCTCGTATCCTGCACGGAAGTGTGGCCGGCGCGCGAAGGGTCTTCACAAGAAGTAAATGGCGCGAGGCCGGATCGACGCGGGCGCGCAGTTGAAGTCGCAACCGTGTCGCTGCCGGGCCCCCGTGCGATCCTTGACTCCGTCATCGGCAGGGCCGCAGCATGAGGAGAGGAGGACGCGACCCATGAAGCTCGGCATCTACCTGAACTCGCAGCATCCGGCGAGCGACGATCCCGCCCGCCGTTTCGCCGAGACGCTGGAGCAGGTGCGACTGATCCGGTCCCTCGGCTTCGATTCCATCTGGGCCGGWGAGCATCACGTCACGCCCGGTTTCCACTTCTTCCCGCAGCTCACTACTGTCTGGCTAACTCTCGAAC
>JRHI01002490.1_pt1 | contig 12561 bp, 11 predicted proteins | sample 215371 | NCBI WGS metagenome assembly JRHI01 (sample SAMN02929681, study PRJNA255918) | sediment metagenome | biome: cave system; feature: Ice Cave; material: Sediment; isolation source: sediment from deep within a dark volcanic ice cave with no known source of... ...
GACCGGCCAGCCGCCGGCACCGATCACGCCGACGGCCGACTTTTATGTCATCTCGAAGAACTTCGTCGACCCCCGTTCCCCCGGAGGCGACTGGACGATCGCGGTCGACGGTCTTGTCAAACACCCCCTGCGGCTGAAGGCGGCCGACCTCCAAGCCATCGCCGGCCCCGACTTTGTCTCCACCCTGACCTGCATCAGCAACCCGGTCGGCGGCCCGCTCATCTCGACCGCGCGCTGGACCGGCGCCCCACTCGCGCGCGTCCTGGCCGAGGCCGGCGTCAAACCCGGCGTCGTCGACGTCGTCTTCCACGGCCGCGACGGCTACACCGATTCCCTCCCGTTGGCCAAGGCGACCGCGCCCTGGACGACCCTCGTCTGGGCCATGAACGGCCGGCAGCTCCCCCGCGCACACGGCTACCCCGCCCGCATCGTCGCCCCCGGCCGCTACGGCATCAAAAACGTCAAGTGGCTGGAGCGGATTCAGCTCGTCAAGCGAGACGCCAAGGGGTACTGGCAGAAGCAAGGCTGGACCGACGTCGGGATCGTCAAGACCTCCAGCCGGATCGACGCTCCCTCCGACCACGAGATCGTCGCCGCCCGCGACGCCCAGCTCGCCGGCATCGCCTTCGCCGGCGACCGTGGCATCGCCAGAGTCGAGGTCAGTACCGACGGCGGCACCACCTGGACCCAGGCGGCCATCGCCGCCAATCCGAGCGCTCAGCACCTCTCCTGGGTCATCTGGCGCCTCCCCTGGTCCCCCGCGGCGGGCACCTACACCATCGTCGTCCGCGCCACCGACGGCACCGGCGCCCCGCAGACGACCGACGAGGCGCCCACCCTGCCCGACGGCGCCAGCGGCTTGCACCGGATCGTCGCCGGCATCGCCGGCTGAGCGATGGCCGGCCGCTCCGCGCCGCCGGCAGGTGGCGCGGCCTCTCTTATCCCGAATCCGATTGAACGCTGCGTCGGCCCTCACCCCCAACCCCTCTCCGAGGGAAGTGGAGGATCGGCTTCAACAGAACGAAGCACGATGCGCGACGACAATCCCGGCGGAAGCTTGTCGTTTGGGCGCGCCACATCCCCGGTCGGCCGTCGCGACGGCTCAGCCACCGAGGCAACTCCAGCTGCGGTCTGCCGGAATCCGCCGGTACAAGGTCGCCCTTCGACCGCGCTCACCGACCACGATCCACGTCAACCCGTCATCGGACCGCACGCACGTTCTGTCACAGCCGCCCCTCCGCGGGGAGTGCGGGCAGGCACGGCGGTGCCGCCGGCCGGAGACAAGCAGCTTTGATCGAGCGGCGCCACGACGAGCGCACACTCCCCTCGCCCGCGCACCGGTGGGCGCCCTCTGGGCACGTTCGGGGTGAGGGCCGACGCAGCGTTCAACCGGAATTCGTAATAGTGGTGCATCCGTTCAGTCCGCGTGACTTGGCCGGACCGCGGGCGTAGCCGGCTTCAGGGATGGTCCAGAAAGGACCGTTGGCACTTGACAGTCTGAACCCTCCCGCGCAGACCTCTAACCGCGGACGTACGCGGCATGTGATGAGCGAGCCACTGTTCAGACTGTCAAGTTCCCGTGAACCTTCCCTTCAGCCGGCTTTGTCGGGTGAGCGCGGAGTCGTGAGCCCCGCGCCCAGCGCGGCGGTCAACCGGGCGGATCCGCAACGAACTTGCCGGATGCACCATAGAACGCGGGGTACAACCTCGCTACGGCGAGCCACGTTGAGAGGACGCAGCGAGGCCGCCGGGTGAATAATCCGGCGGCCTCGATCCGCTTGCGCGCTTGCGGCCGTTAGGCCGTCGGCGTGCCGGCCACGGGCGTGGCCTCGGGCGGCAGGGGCATGAACTCGTCCACGAGCCAGCGGTCGCCGTTGCGCACAAAGACGAGGAAGGCCGTCTGGTGCGTGGGGTGCTGGGTCGGGTCGTTGGCTTCCAGCAACGCCCCGACCCGCCCATCGGGCAGGACGCGGGCCTCGCGCAGCCCGAGGAAGGTCACCTGCTGGTCGGGCGGCACCGGCCGGTGCGTGCTCAGGAACGCCCGACTCTGCGCTTCGGTCGTTCCTTGCTCCGGCCCGAACTGGCGTGCGAGGTGGTCAGTAAACAGCGCCAGTTGCCGGGCGAACTCGCCGGCGTTGCCGCAGGCGATGGCCTCTTGGGTCGTGGCCGTGATTGCCGCCACCGTCGCGGCGTCCGCCGGGTTGCCCCGCGGCAGTTCGGCCGCGGAGGCCATGGGCGAGGCCGGCAACGGGGTGGCAACGGGGGTGCCCCCCGGCCCGTACCAGAAGCCGATCAGCTGGTTGACTGGCCGTGGCGCCACAGTACAGGCGGCGAGGCTGGCCGCGGGGCTGGCCTCCTGGGCCGCGGCAGCCGGCGTGTTGCAGATGGCCACGACGCCGATGACGGCGACGACGACCGGAGCGAGGACTGATAACCGGGACATCTTCTTCTCCCTCCTTGACCCTTGACCGAACGACCGCTCCGTCGACGGCAACGCCGCGTCATAGCGGACCGGCGGTCCGGCGAGGCGCGCGACCGCTATGGGTTTGCCGACGCGCCCTGGGTATGCCGGCCACGCGCAGATCATATCATCCAGTGGCCGGAGCACGGAAGCCGAGGCAGGTCAGCGAACAGCCCAGGCGGAGCCGCCCTGGGAGCCCATCTGCCCGCCGCTCGGTGCCGCGGCCGGCGCCTCGTCGGAGTCCCCGTCCTCACCGGTACCACTTCTTCGCCTCGCCATCTTCCTGTGCTATGGTCCACGCCGATGAGCACTTCTCGACCTGGCGGAACCCGATTTGCGCTCCGCGGCAACGCCCGGCTTGCCTACGACCCGGGGGCCCCACCGTCCGCCTCCGGCGCGGCCAGCGCCGTCGTGATGCTCCACGATCTGCTGGCCGATCGCGGTGCCTTGGGCTCGCTCCGGGACGTCCTCGCCCCGGCCCATCGCCTGATCGTGCCGGATGCGCGCGGCCATGGCGCCAGCGCGACGCTGGCCAACCGGTGGTACAGCGTCGCCGACCTCGCCGCCGATCTGGTCGCCATCCTGGACGCCGAGGGCATCGCTGCCGCGCACCTCGTGGGACACGGGCTCGGCGGCACCACGGCCTTCGAGGTGGCCCGCCATCACCCCGCGCGGGTCCGGTCACTGACGCTGATCGAGCCCGCCCTCTCCGCCGTCCTCGACAACGACCCCGATCCCGTGGTCGCATCGGCGCGCACCGCGCTGCGGACGAACGACCGCGCCGCTGCCGACGACGCCGCCAAGGGTCTCACCGACAAGGCGCTCGACACCTACCTCCGCCCCCGCCTTGGCGCCTCGTGGCAGGCGGAAACGACCCCACCGCACCGCGCCGCCATCCGCCGTCAGGTCGGTGCCCTCGCCGGGCTCCTCCTCGCCCTCGACGCCTATGCCCTCGACCGCTCGGAGATCCGCCGGCTGACCACGCCTGTGCTTGTCGTCGTGGGCGACGACGCTGGCTCGATCGCCGCGTGGACCGCCTCCCGCCTCGGCGAGCTGCTGCCCAATGCCCGCGTCCTACGCCTCGCCGGGTCCCGCCCCGGCCGCGTCGAGCACGGCGCAACCGGGGCTGCCCTTGGCCCGCCCCTGCTCGCCTTCCTCGCCTCGGCGTGAGCCCCGGCATCTCGATCGAGATCGACGCGATCGTCGCGATCCGCTCACCGCAGAGCACATCGCGGGCGATGATCGACGAAGTGCCCCAGGCGATGGACCGCTCCCGCCACGCCTCGTGGACGTGACCGCCTCTGTCAGATGCTCGTGCAGGCAGGGCACCCGTGCAGGGCCGACCGCGCCGTCGGCGCGATTCGTGGTATACGTCGTGTGCAGCGCGGCGGTCGCGGTGCCGGAGATTGCCCTCGCGACACGAGGCCGGCCTCGCGCCGGCGCCGGGAGGACGCGGAATGACCGAGGTCGAGCTGCCGACCGACACGCTGATCGTCCGGGTCAGGAGTTGGGACCGACCCAACCGGGCGATCGTCAGCCACCCCGCCGCCAACCGCTCCGCCCGCCGCGTCCTCGAGGTCGAGGGCCCTGCCGCGACCGCTACGGCGATCGAACGAGCCGTGCCAGGCACGGCGGTCGGTTAGCACCGTGCTCCCTACCGTTGCCGTCGTCCTCGTCCTCTTGCTCTCGCCGCTCGCGGGCTCGGGCCACCCCACGCCGCGTGTCCGGCCATCCGCGCCAACGCCGTCCGCGGCGGGTCCCGTCGATCTTGCCGCCACGGCGCTCACCCCAGCCGACCCCGGTCTCGCCGGATTCCTCCACGTCGGGGCCTTCGTCGAGCCGCTGGCGGGCGAAGCGGCCAACGTTGCGGCCTATCGGGGGCATGGCACGACAGCGGCTGAGATCGCCGCCAAGCTCCGCGAGTTCGGTTGGCGCCGCCAATACGTCTCGACGCTCGGCCTGCCCGGCTCGACGAACTCGGGCCGGATCACGCGGCTGGTGCGATCCTACGTCGCCGAGTACGCCGACGCGTCCGGCGCGGCCGCCGGTTTCGTCATGCTCGAAGACGAGTCGCTCGTTCCGTCCGCTCACGACGTCCCGACCAACCGCGCGTTCGGCGAGCAATCCGAAGCGACGCGAGACCACGGCGTCGACGGCGCGGGCCGGCCGTTCCGCTCGCTCGACCTCACGTTCCGGACCGGACCGCTCGTCGCGGGGGTGACGATGATCGACTACCCGAGCGCCACCTTCACCGATCCCGACCTTGCCCCCGTCGAGGCCCTCGCCGGGCTGCTGGAGTCGCGCCTGGCCTCACCCGCGGTCGGGCCAACCTTCGGCGATTCCGTCCTGCGCCTGGGCGACGACGGGCACCGGTACGTCACCTACGACGACGCCTATTACCGGCGGGCTGGTCAGGACCTCCCGCTCGCCGACGAGTCGTCGCAGAGCGCGGCGGCCCGCACCCAAAGTTACGATGGAGCGCTCGACGTCTATCAACTCTGGCAAGGCGTCAAGGGGGGCGCCGGTGCGCCCATCCTCTACAGCGTGACCCTGTACCGATTTCCCTCGGAGTCAGCCGCGGCCGCCTGGCTCGGCGACCTGGCCGGCATCCTGGGCCGCAATCCCTACTACGGCGACCTCCAACCGGTGTCGGCGCCCGCCCTCGGGGATCAGACGACCGCCCTGGCCTTCACCCCGGGCGGCCGCGGCGGCTCCCACGCAGCGACGCTCGTCGCGGTCCGCATCGGACCCGACGTCGCACGCGTCCAACTGATCCCGGGCGCCGGTTCGTCCCCGGTGTCGGCAGCGGCGGTCGTCGATCTTGCCACGAAACAGGCGGTCTGCCTCCAACGGCGCGCCTGCCCGGAGGCGACCACCTTGCCGGAAGCGGCGCGGCCGTCCACCCCCACCGGTCAGTCGACGCCCGCTTCGACACCCGGCACCTGACGCGTCGGAGACCCCGGGCGCTATCCCTTGCGCACCAGCGCCACCCCGACCAGCGCGAGCACCCCGCCCGCCGCCTGCACCGCGCTGAGGCGCTCGCCGAGGAAGAGGGCGGCCAGGATCAGCGCGCCGAATGGCTCCAGATAGAGGTACGGCAGCGTCCGCGCCGGCCCGATCTCCTTGACGGATCGCTGCCAGAGCGCGTTGCCGCCGAGCATCCCGATCGCCGACGTGTAGAACAGGGAGAGCCAGGCCAACGTCGCCGGCGGCTCATGCACCACCCGCGGCAGCGAGAACGCCCCGATTGGGAAGATCAGCGCGGCCGCTCCGAGGAGCATCCAGGCCGTCGTCTGGGGAGCGCCATAGCGGACGATGAGCGGCAGCGGCACCACCGTCGCCACGACCCAGGTGACGGCCGCGCCCAGGCTGATCAGATCGCCCGCCACCGAGGTTCCCGCGCCCCCGGCCGCGGCCGAGACGAGCACCACAACCCCGGCGAACCCGGCCCCCAGCCCGAGCACCGTCAGCCGATCAGGCGACTCCCGGCGGACGCCCCACCGGATCAGCGCGCCGATCAGCGGACTGGTCGCCGCCAGGATCACGTTGTGGGCAACGCTCGTCAGCGCCAGCCCACCGATGAAGCAAAGCTGGGAGACCCCCATCCCCACGAACCCGGCGACGGCCAGCCGCGGCCAGTCGCGCCGCGCGATCGCCAGCGGCTGCCGACGCAGCGCCAGGAACGCGAAGATGAGCGCCGAGGCAATCACCGGCCGCAGTCCCGTGTAGGCGAGGGTCGGGAACTCCCGCAATGCGTACTTGCCGAACGGCGAGACCCCGCTCCAGAGGAGTACGGCGCCGAGCGCGGGCAGGCTGAAAAACCCCGCGATCCCGGCCCGCCGGACGACCTTGACTTCCTCCGAGGACGCCTCCGCGCGCACCGGCTCACCCCGTTCTCGTCCGGCGGCGACACGCATGCCGGGACCAGCGGCCGGTGCAGTATACGGGGAACCGCAGGCGTCGAACGCGATCATCCCGTGGACAACCACCCTCGTCGTCTTCCGGTGCGCCGAACCGCCTATCCCGAAGCCGGACGCGAGGGCTATCCAAGGGACTTGGCCGCCGGCCAGGCGGGCCCCACAATCCCCACGGGCCGGCGCGTGCTCGCCAGCAGTCGTCCACGATCGCAGATGGAGGAGTGATGCCCCGACTCTTCGGCCGCGCCAGAAAGGTCGCGCCGTCACCAGTGCCCGGCGTCGTGGTCAAGGTCAACTGGACCCGGCGGCTGCATGCGGTCGGCCGAGCGCTCGACGCTTACGGCACGCCCTTGCGCGCCCTTGCCGTCGCCACCGACGGTGACCAGACGCTCGTCGCCGCGCTCGGCTGGCGCGCCAGCCTCTACCACGACGCCTGGGTGCCCCTCACCCTCCAGGTGGAGGGCGAGACCGCGCAGCCGTTCGGCGCCGCCGCGACAATCGCCGCGGACAAGCCCGTTGCCGGCGAGCGGGCGGCCTGGGCGCTGCGGTTACGGGCCGTCGGTGTGCTGCTCGACAGGGAGCCGGCGGCGCTGCACGACGCCTGTGTGATCGAGGTCGACGGAGGTTTCGTCGTGCAGGCCCTGACGCCGTCGCCCACGCCGCTCGGCGCCGGCTGGATACTGGTCAGCAAGGAGTTTGCGGTCGGCGACCTGGCGGCCGCGCCGGCGCCTGCGAGCGCGATGCCCAACCAGAGCCGGCCGGCCGGTCCGTGGAGGCAGCCATGAAACTCTTCGCCGGTCTCTCGAAAACCGACTACCAGGACGCGTTTCGAGCGATCGGGGCGCTCGTCGACGACCGCGGTCTGCGGGACATCAGGCTTTGGGAACACGAGGGCGGCATCATTCTTCAGGGCCGCTGCGCGGAGGACGGTGGAGCCGGCCAGTATCAGACCCTTCTGCTCGGCGACGACGACCTGAAGGCCCTCCTCGACGAGGTCTACGACCGTCGCGGCCTCCCCGCACGCGGATTGCTGAGCCGTCCCTCCGCCGGCTGACGATGCCGCCGCCCCGTGCTCAGCCCCGGCGGAGGGTGGTCTGGAGTCAGCGCCGGGGTTCAGCCCCGCGCGACACGTCGCGGCACGATCGAGGCGGACCGGATGGGCCGATCACGCCCGGCAGCTGACTACCACGTTCGGGAACCCCACGACGTCTCGTGCGCCAGCCGGACGGACACCCATCGCGCCTCCCGCGCCGAGATCTGCACCGCCTCAAGCAGCTCCTGCGCCCGCACACCGTCGTCGAACGTCGGCCCCACGACCGCGTCTTGGGCGATCTCGGCGACGAAGGCGCGAATCAGGTGGGTAGGGAAGCGGTACCACCAGGGGCCGGTCGTCGGCAGCCGAGCCGACAAACGGGACGGGATCTCGGCGAGGGAGACATGTCCGTCCCGCTTTCCGACGAGCAGCGCCTCGTCGCCGGGAGCCTCGTCCGAGAGGAAGACCTCGGCGGCGCCTCGCGTGCCGTAGACCCGCAGCTCAATGCCAGGCGGGCGGCCGATCGTCGCCCACCCGGCGTGGCAGACGCCGGTCGCGCCGCCGGCGAACTCCATCAGCCAGGCCGTCGAGTCATCGACCTCGATGCGCGCCGTCCCGGAGCCGTCCGGCAGCGGACGCTCCGGAATCAGCGTCCGCGAGGTGGCGCAGACGCGCGTCGGTTCGCCCATGATCCAGCGGGCGAGGTCGAGCGTGTGAATGCCGTACTCGACGATCGCGCCGCCGCCGGTGCGCGCGGGGTCCATCTTCCAGTGGACCGGCGTCGCCGGGTCGAGGTACTGCCCGTTTTGCTGGAGCGCCAGCAGCAGCTGCGGCGTGCCCAGCTCCCCGCCCGTGACGAGCTCGCGAAAGCGCATCATCGCCGGCGCGTAGCGGAAGGTGAACCCCATCTTGGTCTTGACCTGTGCCTCGCGGGCGGACCGGCGCAGCAATTGGGCCTCCGCCACCGAAACCGCGAGCGGTTTCTCGCAGAGGACGTGGGCGCCGGCGGCGATCGCCGCGCCGGCATCGGCGAAGTGGGAATCGTCGGGGGTGGCGATGCTGACGAGGTCGGGCCACTCCCGCTCCAACAGCTCCGCGGCGGAGCCGTAGGCGCGGGGGATGCCTGTCTCGCGCGCGAGCCCCTCCGCCCGCTCGCGATCGACGTCGCAGATCGCGACCAGATCGACCTCCGCGCAGGAGAGGAAGCCGGGAACGTGAGCGACCCGCGCCCAATGGCCGGCGCCGACGACCCCAACGCGAAGACGCCGGCTTTCGGTATCACGGGTCATCGCTGCCATTGCCAACTGCGCTCCTTGCTTGGACCAACCAGGGCATTATCCGTCGGCGCCGTCCGGATCGTGGCGGCCGTGGCTTCGGCGTCGGCGGAACGCCGTCGGCCTTCATGTCACCGTGGGTTGCTGGGCTCCCTGCCCAAGCAGCGTCATTGACACCCGAATGCGCTCCGTTTAGGCTGCCGCCTGTTGCATCCGTGAGCGCGCAGACCGGCGATCCCTCGCTCATCGGGCCAGACCCCGCGCTTCGTCCTTCGTTGGGCGGACCTCGGGGGGGACCACATTGGTGTCCGCTGATCCGGATCCGGGCTCATTCCGCGCTTATGTGACGGGTGGCGGGCAGCGCGGCTGCCCAGCGTCGCGGCACACGCCGCACAGCAGAGGAGGATGAACGATGACGGCTCCGCGTGACCTTATTCCGTCCGGTTCCGAGACGACGCGGTCGGCGGGCGCCCCGGTCGCCGAGACGACGGCCCTCGAGCGACAGCTCACCCGGCGGGCGATGCTCGCCGGCGCCGCGACGGCGGCGATGGCGACCGCGGCGATGCGCCCGGGGTGGGCGATGGCCGCCGGCGCCGCGCATCACCAAGCGGCGAGCGCACGGGACCAGGTCGTCAAGGGCGGCGGTAGGCTGACCTATGGGCTCGGGTTCGACGTCGACGACACGCTCGATCCCCAGGTCACCAACTACGACTCGACGGTCCGCATCGTCCTCAACGTCTGCGAGCCGCTCATCTGGATGCCGAACGCGACCGACTTCAAGCCAGCGCTCGCCGAGTCGTACGAGGTCTCGCCGGACGGCCTGTCCTACACGTTCCATCTGAAGAAGGGCGTCACGTTCCACGACGGGACGCTGTTCAACGCGCGGGCGGTTCAGTACACCTTCGACCGCGTTGTCGCGCTCGACAAGTTCAACGCCGCCGCGAGCGCCACCCCGGGCGCGGGGACGCCGAGCGCTGACCCGACGAAGTACATCACCGCCGGGCAGTCGCACGACCAGATCGGCCCCTACGACCATTCCGAGATCATCGACGACTCCACGATCAAGATCGTCCTCAGCAAACCGTTCTCGCCCTTCCTGTCCGGGCTCAACGGCTACCTTGGGATCGTGTCGCCGACGGCGGTCGAGAAGATGGGACTGGCTGAGTTCGCCAAGAAACCGGTCGGGACCGGACCGTACAAGGTCAAGGAGTGGGTCCCGAAGGACCACATCACCCTAGAGAAGAACGCGGGCTACAATTGGGGCTCCTCCTTCTTCAAGCACCAGGGTGCGGCGTACTTTGACGAGATCGTCTTCAAGGTGATCGACGACCGCTCGGTACGCACCGGCACCCTCCTCTCCGGGGAGACGCAGTACATCGACGACGTCGATCCGCTCCAGCTGCAGGACCTGCAGGCCAACGCCGACGTTGAGGTGATCAAGCAGGGGCAACCGGGCTCGGGTTGGATCCTGCTCTTCAACGTCGCGCGGGACGGCAAGCCGCAGATGGACCTCAAGGTCCGCCAGGCCCTCTCTTACGCGATCGACAAGGACGCCTTCAACAAAGCGGTCTTCGGCGGGATCAACTCGCCGGCGGCCAGCCCGCTGATGAAGCCGACCTTCGGCTATGAGCCGAAGTGCGAAACGGTCTACCGCTTCGACAAAGCGAAGGCCGCCCAGATGCTCGACGAGGCTGGCTGGAAGAAGAACGGTGACATCCGCGAGAAGGATGGTCGGAAGCTGGCAATGTACTGGCCGATCCAGGACCGGCCGAACGATAAGAACATCGCGACGTTCGTCCAGGGCGCGTTCCGCGACGTCGGGGTCGACGTCACGGTCGAGGCAATGGAGCGCGCCGCCGCCAAGCAGAAGCGGAAGGACGGTACCTACGACATCGGGTTCCTCTGGTTCTCCTACGCCGACCCGGACGTCCTGCGGACGATCTTCTGGTCGAAGAACCTGAACAACTTCAACTATGCGAAATACGCGAATCCGGACGTCGACAAGTGGCTGGCGGACGCCGCGGCGAGCAACGACCCGGAGGTGCGCAAGGCCCTCTATTCCCAGGTGCAGCTCAAGGTGCTCGCCGACGCGGTGACGATCCCGCTCTCCGACTCGATCACCTACAACGCCAAGCAGAAGAAGCTCAAGGGCGACTTCCTCGACTTCCTGTCGTCCTACGTCTGGCTGAACGACGCGCACATCGAGTAGTTGCCAGTTGTTAGTTGCCAGTTGGCGGTTGCCGGTTGCCGGTTGCCGGTTGGCAGTTGGCAGTTGGCGGCTTAGGGTGACCTCGTGCTCCGATCGGGCGGCGACGCCTCCGGCAGTCATCTACTGGCAACCGCCAACTGGCAACCGCCAACTGGCAACTAACAACTGGCAACTGGCGACTCATGACTACCTACATCCTGCGGCGCCTGGTGCAAGCGGTGCCCGTCCTGGTCGGGATCACGCTCTTCACCTTCCTGATGATCCACCTGACCCCCGGCGATCCGGTCGAGATCTTCGCCGGGGACAAGCCGATCTCGCCCGAGCGCGCGGCACAGATCCGGCATCAGTACGGGTTGGACCGACCGCTCTGGACGCAGTACCGCGACTACATGGCGGGTCTGCTGCACGGCGATCTCGGAACCGGGCTGCGCAGCCAGGAACCGGTCTGGAACACGATCAGGCAGGCGATCTGGCCGACGGTGCAGCTGACCCTCGCCGGGTTGGTCGTGGCGATTGCGCTCGGCGTCAGTCTCGGCGTCGTCGCCGCGATCTTCCACAACACCTGGTTCGACACCGGCGCGATGGTGGTCGCCCTGATCGGCGTCTCGATGCCGGTCTTCTACCTGGGGCTGCTCCTCCTCTTTCTCCTCTCCTTCCACTTCCACGTCTTCCCGGCGACGGGATTGGGCGGGTGGCGGCACCTCGTGCTGCCCGCCCTGACAATCGGGTTCGCCTCGTCGGCCTACATCGCGCGGCTGGTTCGTTCGTCGATGCTGGAGGTGCTGCATCAGGATTATGTCACCACGGCGCGGGCCAAGGGGCTCGTCCAGCGGACGGTCGTGCTGCGGCACGCGCTGAAAAACGCGCTGATCCCGGTCGTTACCTACATGGGGATCCAGCTCGCGGGACTGCTGACCGGGGCCGTCGTGACCGAGGAGGTCTTCTCGCGGCCAGGGCTCGGGCGGGTGGCGGTGACGGCGATCGGCAACCGCGACTTTCCACTGATCCAGGGCACGGTGCTGGTAACGGCGGCGATCTACGTCCTCGTCAGCCTCCTGGTCGACCTGTCGTACGCCTTCATCGACCCGCGGATCCGCTATGACTGACCCACGTCCCGTGGCGCTCACCACCGCGGAGGTCGAACACCAGACCGCCCGCCGCACGGAGGACCTGCTGGGGCGCGGCGCGCGCCCCAGCGGGCTGGCGCGCGACGCACTGCGGCGGTTGCGGCGCAATCCGGGGGCCGTCGCGGGCACCGGTGTGCTGGCGGTGATCATCCTGCTGGCGGTGCTGGCGCCGGCGATCGCGCCGTACGATCCGATCAAGCAGAACACCCAGGCGATCCGTGCCGCTCCGGGCCGGGAGCACCTCTTTGGGGCCGACAGCTTCGGGCGGGACGTCTTCTCGCGGGTGCTCTACGGCGGGCGGCAGTCGCTGCCGGTCGGGCTGGTCGCGGTCGCGATCGCGGTGGTGATCGGCGTCACTTTCGGGTTGATCGCCGGCTACTACGGGCGGTGGGTCGACTCGACGGTGATGCGTGCCGTGGACCTGATGCTCGCCTTCCCGGGGATCCTGCTCGCGATGGCGCTGGTCGCGATCCTGGGGACGACGCTGTTCAACCTGATGCTGGCGGTCGGGATCGCCTCGATCCCGGAGTACACCAGGGT
>JRHI01002491.1_pt1 | contig 12553 bp, 9 predicted proteins | sample 215371 | NCBI WGS metagenome assembly JRHI01 (sample SAMN02929681, study PRJNA255918) | sediment metagenome | biome: cave system; feature: Ice Cave; material: Sediment; isolation source: sediment from deep within a dark volcanic ice cave with no known source of... ...
CTTCTGGGTTAATTGTACACCGTTACTAATACAGAGGACGAGAGAGCAGTATTTAAGTGAAGGCATCGCCTATTACCAGGCCAAACAGTACCAGCTAGCCCTGGTATCTTGCCAGCAAGCTATCCAGCTAGATAGCAACTTTGCTAGAGCATTCCATGGCAAAGGGCTTGCACTCACGGAACTTAAGCATTATGAAGAAGCCATAGTAGCCTTTCGACAGGCGATACTGATTCATCCACAAAACACAAGAGCTTATGTCGATTTAGGCAAGGTCTACTACGAACAGAGACGATTTAAAGAATCGGGCGAGGTCTATAGGCAGGCCATTCAATTCGATCCCAGTATCACTCAGGCTTACAATGATTTGACGAAAGCTCTCATTGACAAAGCAGATATACTCTACGAGCGTGTAAAATTCGACTTATTCTACGAAGAGGCTATTATTGCCTATGAACAAGCGATTCAATTTAACCCGGACCATTCAAATGCTTATCTTCAGCTTGGGAAGGCACTCTATGAACTTGGTCAGTACGAAGAGTCAGGAAATGCTTACAGGCAATCCGTGCAATATGATTCCTCCTATGCTGGAATGTATGCTAACCAGTTGAGATTGCTCACTGCTAAAGGACAAGCCCTTTATGAGCAAGGTCGCAATCGTGAGGCCAGGAATGTATATGCTAATGCCATCCTCTTTGACAGCAACGATGCACAGGCATATGCCGGACAGGCAAAGGTACTCTACAAATTTGGGCAATTTCATGAGTCTGGCAGCGCTTTCAGGAAGGCCATCGAGCTTGACCCTGCTACTATTCAAGCCTACACCAGTTCGGTGACAGCGCTTATCGCAAAAGGAAATGTACTCTACGATCAAGGAAAATATAAAGACGCACTTGTAAGCTATCAACATGCGCTTCTCTTTGCTCCCGAAAATGCGCGTACTTATACAGAGCAGGCGAAAGCCTATTATGCACTTGAGAACTACCGCGAGGCTGGAACTGCCTACAGACAGGCGATTCAGCTTGATCCTTGTTATAAAGATGCATATATCGAGCAGCGAGAAGCACTTTATAATCAGGGAGAGACCCTTTACAAACTCAGACGTTACAGAGATGCTCTCACACTTTACCGGCAAACAGCACAGTTTGATCCCAATAACGCACAGGCCCATGCAGGCCAGGGCAATTCTTTGTACGATCTTGAACGGTACGAAGCAGCCGGAGCCGCCTATAGAAAAGCTATTGAACTTGATGCCAGCTATAAGCAAACATACGCGGAACGGAAAAAGATTCTTATAGACCACGTAAATGCTCTCAGCCAACAAGGATACTCTCTAGAGGCTGAAGCTCTTAATAAGCGCACACTTCAATTTGACCCTACTATTGCTCAATCTTTTATGCTTCAAGCAGAGAAACTCGTTAACCAGGGCAAAGCCCTCTGCCAACAAAGACAATTCCAGGAAGCTGCAACAACCTTTGAACAAGCAATGCTCCTTTTCCCCAGTAATGCGCGTGTCTATATCGAACTGGGAAAAGCACTTTTTGAACTCGAATGCTACGAAGAGGCCCGAGACGCTTATAAAAAGGCGATTCAGCTTGATCTTAGTCTGAGCCAACTTTATGCTGACCAGGGGAAAATCCTTCTCAACAAGGGCAAGTCGCTTGAAGAACAGGAATGTTTTGAAGACGCACGAGTGGTATACGAACAGTCCATTCTGTTTTACCCGCTTGATGCCAATGCTCAAATGCACTTGGGGAAAACCCTCTTTGAACTTGGACGCTACGAAGAGTCTCGCGAAGCATACAAACAAGCCATTTATCTTGATTCCAGTAGAACGGAAGCCTACAATCAGCAGCGCCAGCTCCTTCTCGATAAAGGAGGAATTCTCTCCAACCGTGGGGATTTTGCAGAGGCTCTAGCAGTTTACGAAAAAGTCATCAGCTTTGACCCTCATAATAAAAATGGATACACAGAAAAAGCAAAAACATTAGATAAGCTCACACGCCACAAAGAAGCTCGTGCAGCATATCAAGCAGCATCTAACCTGGCAAATCCGGCACAATCAATACAATCCAGCACACAAAAAACCACCTGGTTATACAAAGAGCCATTTCGTTATGACTCATGCTAAGTGTTATACTGTTTGTTGTAGGAATTGTTCTCCTAATGCATGTACCAGCGAGTAAGTGGATATTGATGGCCTGGGTAATATTCAACTTTCTGGCTGTCCTCTGTGCTATGCTAGAAGCAAGACGAAAGTACCAAAAACCACAGCAGTAATGAGCAGGATACCGGATAAGAAAAAGGACAACACGTATTGGCTCAAGGAAATTCTCCATGCAGCATTTTCCGACGGGAACAATCACGATGCTCTTCACTGATATGGAGGGATCGACGCGCCTCCTCCAGCAAGTGGGCGAGCGCTATGCAGACATCCTGACCGCGAGTCGGCAGGTGCTGCGTACTGCTTTTGGACAATGGAATGGCTACGAGGTCGATACCCAGGGCGATGCCTTCTTCGTGGCCTTTGCACGAGCCACCGATGCGGTCTCTGCGGCGATCGCTGCCCAACGCACCCTTGCCTCACAGGCCTGGCCCGAAGGGGCAGCGCTGCGCGTACGCATGGGGCTGCATACCGGTGAGCCCCGGCTGGTTGCCGATGGCTACGTGGGCCTGGATGTGCATCGGGCAGCGCGCATCATGAACGCCGGGCACGGTGGCCAAATTGTGCTCTCACAGACGACCCGCGACCTGGTGGAACATGATTTGCCAGAGGGAGCAAGCCTGCGCGACCTGGGTGCCCATCGCCTCAAGGACTTGGAGCATCCCAGCCACCTCTACCAACTCGTCATCGAGGGCTTGCCTGCAGATTTTCCACCCCTCAAGACGCTCGATATCTCCACCCACAACCTGCCTGTCCAACTCACGCCACTCATTGGTCGTCGGCAGGAGGTCGCTACTGTCCAACAGCTTTTGCACCGTGAAGATGTACGGCTGCTCACCCTGACTGGCCCTGGTGGTACAGGCAAAACCCGCCTGGGGTTGCAGGTGGCCGCCGAACTCATCGAGGAGTTCAGTGATGGCGTCTTTTTCGTGAACCTGGCACCTCTCAGAGATCCGGAGTTGGTCGTGCCCACCATTGCTCAGGCGCTCGGCATCAAAGAGGTACCTGGTCAAGCGTTGCTCGACTCGATGAGCGCATGGCTGCGTGAGAAAGAGGTGCTGCTGCTGCTGGACAACTTTGAACAAGTCGTCGAGGCTGCTGTCGAGGTTGCGACGCTGCTGGCTCGCTGTCCCAAGCTCAACGTGCTGGTCACCAGCCGCGCCGCGCTGCATGTGCAAGGGGAGCAGGAGTTTGCGGTCCCCTCATTAGCCGTTCCCGACCTCAAGGGCTTACCCGACCCGGTGACGCTCTCACAGTATGAGTCGGTCGTCCTCTTCATCGCGCGAGCCCAGGCGGTTAAACCCGCGTTTCAGGTGACCAATGTCAACGCCCCGGCTGTTGCGGAGATCTGTGTCCGCCTGGATGGGCTGCCATTAGCAATCGAGTTGGCCGCCGCTCGTATCAAAGTGCTGCCACCACAGGCACTGCTCGCACGGTTGGGCCAGCGCTTCACGCTCTTGACCAGGGGAGCACAGGATGTCCCGGCCCGGCAACAGACGCTGCGCAATACCATCTCGTGGAGCTATGACCTGTTAGATGCAGGGGAGCAACGACTTTTCCGGCTTCTTTCCGTCTTTGGAGGAGGTGCGACGCAGGAGACGGTTGAAGCCATCTCCACAGCTCTTGGTGAGGAGCCAGGACAGGTTCTGGATGGCATCGCTTCGCTCATCGACAAGAGCTTGCTGCGGCAGAGCGAGCAAGAGGCAGGGGAGCCTCGCTTCGTGATGCTAGAGACCATCCGCGAGTATGGGCGAGAGGCGCTCACAGCACACGGGGAGATAGAAGTCACGAGCCAGGTCCATGCTGTGTATTATCTGGCGCTGGCTGAGATAGCAGAACTGGCGTGGCAAGGTCCGCAGGAGGCTGTGTGGTTAGCGCGGTTGGAGCAGGAGCATGACAACCTGCGGGCGGCTATGAGCTGGCTGCTTGAGCGGGGAGAAGACGAAATGGCCTTACGCCTGGGCGCTGCTCTGTGGTGGTTCTGGTTGACGAGTAACTATAATCATGAGGCGTGGAATTTTCTCGAGCGGGCACTGGAAGGAAGCGATGAGGTTGCCGTGCCGATACGGGCAAAGGCGCTCTGGTCTGCAGGGAACCTGGCCGGTTGGCTGGGCCACTTTGAGCGGGGAGAAGCGCTCTGCCAGGAGAGCCTCGCGCTCTTCCGAGCGATCGGAGATACCAAAGGGATGGGAAATGCAGTCTTTCATCTGGCAATGGTAGCTCGATTGAGGGGCGATTTTGCAGCAGCGCGGTCGTGCTATGAGGAGAGCGTTGTGCTCAGCAGGGAGGCGGGCGACAAGAGCCTCGTTGCCTGGTCGCTCCATTTCCTGGCGGAGATAGATAGCATGCAGGGTGAGTATGCCAGGGCACACCAACTTCTCGAGGAGAGTCTGGCGCTCTTCAGAGAGGGGGGCAATAAGTCAGGCCTTGCCAACACACTCAAATGGTCCGCAATTATGCTGTTTTCGCAAGGCGATCTTGTCAGAGCGCATGAAGTGGCAGAGGAGTCCCTCGCGCTCTTCAGGGAAATAGGCATGAAGAGTGAGGAAGCGAATATGCTCCCCATCCTGGGAGAGATTACGTTCTCCCAGGGCGATACGACAACTGCCCGCCTGCTGTTTGAGAAGAGCTGCGCTTTCTTTCGAGAGGTAGGAAACGAGGAATACATTGCCTGGACGCTCTCCCTATTAGCGAAGGTCATCGCTGCCCAAGGCGATCTGGCGGCAGCGCGAGCTTACTATGAAGAGAGCCTGATCCAGGGCAAGGGAGTGAACAGCAATCTATCCTTTCAGGATCTCCCCCCTGCTCTTGAAGGGCTGGCTGCCGTGGTCGCAGCACAGGGAGAACCAACGTGGGCGGCACGTCTCTGGGGTACGGCGGAAGCCCAGCGCGAAGCCTACGGTACACCCCTTGCGCTGGTCTATCGTGCCGATTACGAGCAAGCAGTTGCTGCCGCCCGCACCCAACTGGGTGAGCATGCCTTCGCAGCAGCGTGGGCCGAGGGACGCACCATGACGCCGGAACAAGTCCTCGCTGCCAAAGGACACATGGTGGTGCTGCCTCAACCAATCCCTCCTGAACCAGTATCAACTCCACTTGCGAAGCCAGCAGTATCCTATCCTGATGGCCTGACGGCACGCGAAGTGGAGGTGCTGCGCCTGGTAGCACAAGGATTAACAGATGCGCACATAGCCGAGCAGCTCGTCATCAGTGCCCGCACCGTCAATACTCACCTGACCTCAATTTATAGCAAAATCCAGGTCTCTTCGCGCAGTGGCGCTACCCGCTATGCCATGGAGCACCACTTGCTCTAACTGCACCAATCACATCAATCATACCAATGACTCTAACCATATTCACCGTTACTAATACACCACACGCTCAACCTGACTATTGGATACGTTATTCGACGTGGAAACCTTCGCCATATCCCTTTCTTGCCGCTGAATAGATACGTAGTGATGACACGTTCTTCAACGGATGTGCTACGACCCCTTTTCACGTACACTCTCACTAGTGAAGCTTTACACGAACATTACGAACGATGTCTCATCAACAGCAAGAAAGAAAAGAGAAACACCATGAAGAAAAGATTTATCATCGTATTCGCCATCTGTGTCCTGTTCCTGTCAGCATGTGGCTCGCTTGCGGGAAAGAATACAGTAGGAAGCAGTTTGTCTGCTCACACGGCATCGATCGCCACGACCAGCACCCAGAGCGTCTGCCAGGTCTTGCACAATCGGCAAGCCCAATTCAGTCAGGCGTACCACACAGCAAGTGTTCAGCTTGTCACTGCTCAGGCTCAAGGAAATCGACAACAAGTAGGAGAAGCTGAAAAGACCCTCAAGAGGCTGCATCAGTCCATCGCCCAGATGCAAGCGCAACCGAAAGCTTGCTAGCACGAATGAGAGCTGCGCAACAGTCAGGACCACCCCCCTTATCGAGCCTATCGGGATCAAGGCAGGCACTAGCTTTGATCCCGATAGGCTCGGCCTCTTTCGAGAAAAGTGGCACGTATCCACTTCCACTTGCACCAACAGATGGAACACTTCTATTCTATATCCCAGTTCCCGACGTCTGGGTCGCGATGGAGGTATGATTACAACTAGCTGTATCTGTTGTTGACGTTGTACAGCCAGGTGAGGCAGGTGGGTTATTAGGGTCATTGGTGTACTGGTCGTCACTGTAGACAATCGAGGCAAAACCATACGCAGTCGATGCTGGGTAGCGGTCCACCGCAATCCCGAAATCGTCATAGAGGTCACGGTTGCCAGTGCAGGAGATGCCGCCCTCACAAACACCGCCATGGTGAATTATTGGAGTTGCTTGAATCTGTGTAAAGCTACTGCCAGATGTCGTCGCACTCAGGTTCTGTGCCATGTAGACATACCACGTTGCGCTCATCGGATAATTGTCGGGCGGGGTCGTGCCATCGTAGTACGAGGTACCGTACCAGACGATATCGATGCGACCAGCGCGGTTGGCAACGCTCCAAGGCTCGATAGCTGTATTGGCTGGTGACTTGTTCACCTGCACGTTTCCCGTCCAACTTGTGCCATGATTGGTCGAGTAGCTGTAGTGGATGTTGTGGTTGTCGCTGTACACAGAAAAAACGTTGCCAGCATTGTCGATGCTCACATTCACGAACTGGTGCCCATAACTGACCGTCTTGTCCGGGTTGTTGTACACTATGTGATCAGTGAAGGTCTTGCCACCGTCGGTAGAAACAGCCATCCAGACCGTGTGGTTGCCACAAGTACCAGCTGCGCTGCAGGCTACCTCGCTCGCATCGTGAATGCCACTGAAGGTCTGATAGATGATGTGGCTAGCTGGATCGATCATCAAGTTCCCAATCATATTGTTGTTGATGAGAAAGAGATGGGAATTATCAAACGCAGAACTTAATTGGGTGAACGTTGTTCCTGCATCGTAGCTGCAGTTCACGTCGATGTTGGAAGTCGCGATATCATGGTAGGAGATACAAACCTTGGATGCCATATCGGCAGCAATCCATTCACGGTCATCAACGGGAATGGTGGCACTGGTTGGATTAAGCTTCCAGGTCTTCCCTTCGTTTGTGCTGGTGCTGACATCGACATTCGCCAGGTTCAAGCTGGCGACGTAGATGTTGTAGTTACCGACCGAGTTCAAGGCTGGTGCCACCGTCAGGTCAGTATCGCCTCCACCTGGCGAGACCTTCGTATCTTGAGAACTGGAAAGTGCATTAGGCGATACGAGTGCGGTGTACTTTAGGCCGTTGTTGGGCGTGTCCGACCGCCAGGCATCCGTGCCAGCTCCCAATCCGTTCTCAGAGGAGGCATAGAAGTTTCCCTCATTGTCGCCGCGTATGGCGGGTTCAGCAGCACCGTTGCTACACGTCTTGCTCGTATTCGGACAAACAGTTCCAGGAACGCTTCCAAGCTCAAAGTTTTTGAATGCAAAACCGCTTGCGCTAGCGTTCAATCCCGAGGAAAATACAAATACACTGGCTAAAACCAGGGAAATGGCCAATCCGGAGATGGATCGGCGTAACGGAGTGTGCAACATAGAATCTCCTTTTGCCTTGTCTTTCTAAAGAAATACTTCAGGAAGGAATGAGCAGTATGACCAAAAGCGTAAGAAAATACTGATACCTTCTTAAAAAGAGACAAAATTCTCTACTTAAGAATACGTAACCACTTCCAAATTGTATTACAAATAGGATGCCTTAGTTTTTAATTTAAATGAAAAGTTCTCACTACGGTTATTTTTTATGAACATTGACAAAATATCAATGTTTCTGCTATAATATTTTTAGAAGCATAAAAAATATTTTCTATTCATTTGAAATAGCAGGAGGTCGTATGATGTCACCGGAATTGCGGACCTTACCTATTCGCGTCATTGACTGCTTGAAGCTCTGTTACAAACTCTACGAGCGCGGTGAGCCTGTTACCACCTCTCTCATGAAGGAGCGCTTGCAACCTCTGGAGGCGACGGGGCAATTAAGTGATGCGAGTGTCACTCAACTCTTCAAGTGGTTGAGCGAACGTGGCTACGTGAGCTATACCCCCTATCATGGCATAGAGCTCACGGAGACAGGTCGGGCGATGGCAACCGAACTTGTTCGCCGACATCGCTTGCTAGAACTGTTTCTCACTCAGATCATGAGCTTTCCGTTAGATGAGGTCGATACGGAGGCCGAGCAGCTTGAACATGCTATTTCAGGAGCCTTTGTCGACCGCATGGATGCGCTTTTAGGGTATCCAACCGAAGATCCTCATGGAGACCCCATCCCCAATAAGGCTGGTGGTGTCATCGTTCCAAACAGCGAGCCACTCTCAACGGTCCCGCCGGGGCACCAGGTGATCGTACAGCGCGTGAGTGATGAAAACCCTGACCTCCTGCGCTATTTGACCTCGTTGGGTCTGGTTCCAGGTGCCCTCGTGCAGGTAGAGGGAGTCGCCCCCTATGGAGGAGTCTACACGATACGCGTCGGAGAGCAAACGCACGCGGTTGGTGATGCCGTCACGCAGGCTGTGCTCGTTCGTCCAGTGGGTGGCGTCTTCCCTCAAGGCGTGGGAGAGCGAAAGGAGCGGTCATGAGCAACAAGCTTGCAGAATGCGACGCCAGGAGACCAGCCATCGCCCTTGAGGATGTCAAGCGCGCCATCGATCGTCGGCACGTCTTGACGTCACGGAAGCGTGGCCGAGGTTTGTGGCTGCTCTGGCTGCTCATTGGTCCAGGCATCCTGGTCATGCTGGGAGAGAATGATGGGCCTAGCATGATCTCCTACGCGACGACGGGCGCCACCTACGGTATTGGCTTCTTCCTCCCCTTCATCGCGCTCACCTTCGCAATGGCCTTTGTGGTCCAGGAGATGACGGTTCGGCTCGGTGCCGCCACCAAACGCGGGCATGCCGAGTTGATTTACACCCGCTTCGGTCGCTTCTGGGGCTTCTTCGCGATGGCTGATTTGATCATCGGCAACCTGCTGACGTTGGTGACCGAGTTCATTGCTGTCCGCGCGGGACTCGGCTTCTTTGGTGTGCCTCCCGCCCTGGCCGTACTGGGAACGTTCCTCGTGGTTGTGTGTGTTGCGCTTACACGGCGCTACTGGACCTGGGAACGTATCACCCTCGGTTTTGCTCTCTTTAATCTCATCTTCGTTCCTGTCGCGTTTCTGGCGCATCCCGTGAGCAGCCAGGTGGTGAGCGCGTTCTTTCGTTGGGGACCACTTCCTGGCGGGATTACTGCGGGGTTTATTTTGCTGATCATGTCCAATATCGGCGCGACCGTGACGCCCTGGATGCTCTTCTTCCAACAGAGTGCTGTCGTCGACAAGGGATTGACGACTGATGATATTCGCCAAGGACGCATCGATACCGCTCTCGGGGCAGTGCTGGCCGCTGTTGCTGCCATTGCCACGGTTCTGGCAGTAGCTCCTCTGTTCATCCATCATATCAATGCCTCGAACTTTCAAGGTGCCGAGTTTGCCCAGGCTCTTGTGCCCTATGTCGGCACTGTGGGAGCAACACTTTTCGCGATAGGTATTTTTGAAGCAGGGTTAGTAGCGGCGCTCACCATTTCCTCGTCCTCGGCCTATGCCTTTGGTGAAGTGACGGGCCGGTCCCATAGCTTGAACAGCTCGCTACGCGACGGCTGGCCGTTTTATGCCATCCTGATTGCGGCGGCTGGCATTGCGGCGACGCTGGTTCTCATTCCGAACGCGCCACTGGTCTTCATCGTGCTCATCGTGAATGTCATCGCAACACTGGCGATGCCACCGGCTATCGTGTTTCTCCTCTTGTTGGTCAACGACCGCGAGATCATGGGCGAGCATGCCAACGGCCGTCTTGGCAATGTCTTTGGCATAGCCGTCACCATCTTTCTCGTTCTCGCTGGACTCATCTATGGGATCACAACGATCTTCCCTACCCTTGTCCCATCCTAGGAGCCTGCTGTCCGGTCGACTTCGTGGAGCGCACTTCTGCGAGTGGGAAACAGACACGCAACGCATGAGAAAGAGACATGTGCAAGCATATGACAAGCAAAGGAGAAACGAAATGATGAAGACGAGAGAAATGAGGGAGCAGATGCAAACGCCACCCCAGCAAACAGGAACATGGGTACACGAAGTGCTGCAGCCTGAACAACTGTCTACAACGAAACAGCGCTTTGGGCGGCGCAAGCTGGGTCCAGCAACGATCGTTCTCATGTGGGCGTTGCGCATCTACGTGATCTTGATGGTGTTGCTGATTGCCTTTCAAGTCTGGCACGCTCTGCATCCGTAGGGAAAACGATACGATGCCATGCCGATTGTTGATACCGTTGGCGAATTATTTCGAATGCTCAATTTCAACCTGCTATTCACATCAATATGAGCATGAAATTTGAATTCGCCAACGGTATCGATTGTTATGTAGGGATGCGGCATAGAGAAAAGATCCACTTTCTGGGCGCTTGAGCCATTCTCCTGGCGACTTCAAATGCCTCTTGCTCCTGCCAAAGAGGACTGGTTTCCCTCCGTGTTGCTGGCAAGTGGGTCTCTTGAGACGCAAAAACCGCCTCCTCAAGCTCGCAGAGCTACTACCTCTTTGTTGCCTGCTAGATCGACGCCTAATGCTGTCAAAATGATGGTCGCATCGGTCTTGTCTCCCAGGACGAATACTGAAGTGGACCCCATCCAGGTACACAATACGGTAGTGTGCTTGCAGAGCACGCTCATGCCACGCTTCAAATTGTTGCGTGAGCGTTTGATTGAGCTGACTGATCGTACTGGCACTGGGAGCAACCCCCAGCAAGGTTTGGGCTACTTCTCCCACCTTATAGGTACTTGTCCCGGCCACGAACTTCTGCGTCAGCCCTTCAGCGATGTGCGGTTCATAGCGACTGTAGCGCTCGAACGCCTGTGTGTGGAATTGACCCGCACGGTCTCTGGGAACCTTGATCTCCTCGAGCCGACCCCGATGAGCGCGTCGAGTTCCTCGCGCATCACCCCCTCTAACACCACGCGAATGGCGCCGTGCGCCAGGTCGCGCAGATACTGAATGGTGAAGTAATAAGGCATGACCATATAGTTACCCCAGGACCATCACGGCCCAGATTGACAGTCCCCAGCATAGCTGTACCCAAAACGACCGCAAGAGTCGTATCTACTATATACGATGCCGCACATCGCGTGTGGAATAGGCGTATATTGTAGGGATGACCCTTGCGGTCATCCTGCGGCCCGCGGCGAACTGTTATTGACCTTGTCTTTAAATGATAAGATTCAATTAGACAGTATGCATGCAGCTATCTCATATGAACAGCATGCAAAATAATACACAATGGAGGAAAAAAATGGCAAAAGCAGAACGAAGAGCAGAGGCTACCTGGGAAGGTAATTTAGCGCGCGGCAATGGAAAGATCGTCAGCGTTGGCAGTGGGGCAATTGGAGGCCTACCGGTTACCTGGGCTTCACGCACAGAACGTTCAGACGGTAAGACCAGTCCAGAAGAGTTGATTGCCGCAGCCCACGCCGCGTGTTATGCTATGGCGTTTTCGCATACCCTGGATCAGGCAGGCACACCTGCGCAGCATTTAGACGTGACAGCGGTCTGCGCTTTTGAGCCAGTCGGCGGCGGTTTTAAGATAACGACCATGGATCTCAACGTCCGGGGTAATGTTCAAGGATTGGATCAAGCCGGTTTTGAAGATGCCGCCCGTAAGGCTGAGCAGGGTTGTCCAGTTTCAAATGCCCTGCGCAACAACGTCGAAATTCGGGTTCAGGCTCAACTCGAACAGTAGAGGAAATATTCCTCTACCCACCCTTTCATGTTTTAGAGGCTGTTTGAAAAGCGCTCAAAGTACATTTATACGGCCCGCTTTAGCAGCCGATTTGTCTCACTTTTTAAACAGCCTCTTAGAAGGGAATCCAATCTACCATGAAATTCAACAATGATATCGTCGCGCTCGCGCAGAAGAACAAGTACTTCCGCCAGGAGGTAGTAACCGGTGAATATAACCAGGTGGTGCTCATGAGCATCCCGCCTGGCAGCGAGATCGGTGAGGAAACGCACCCTGATAGAGATCAGGTGCTCGTCTTCGTCGCAGGTGATGGCAAAGCTATCTTGAACGGCGAGTCTCAACCCGTTGCTACAAACAGCCTGTGCTTTGTTCCGGCAGGAACAAAGCATAACTTCATCAATACCGGCTCAAGTGACCTCAAACTGTTCACCGTGTATGCTCCCCCAGAGCACGCGCCGGGTACCGTCCACAAAACGAAAGCCGACGCCGACGCCGCCGAAGCTGCTGAACACGCATAATCCCCGCCTCTCGGCACGATATCCGTAGGGGCGACCTTGATGGTCGCCCGCCGGGGCAGGAATCCTCTCTCCCCGACAGAAAATATGTTCAACAGTGGTCAAA
>JRHI01002492.1_pt1 | contig 12552 bp, 13 predicted proteins | sample 215371 | NCBI WGS metagenome assembly JRHI01 (sample SAMN02929681, study PRJNA255918) | sediment metagenome | biome: cave system; feature: Ice Cave; material: Sediment; isolation source: sediment from deep within a dark volcanic ice cave with no known source of... ...
CCACCAGGGCTGACCCTGCGCGATCCGCTCGCGGACCTGGCGGCTGACCGTCGGGCTCGCCGGTAGCTGCGGCAACTGGCGCAGACCGCGGCTCATGAGATCCATCCGCTCCGCGAAGGTGCGGCAGGCGGGGCAGGTCGCCAGGTGCGCCAGGAGTGCCCGGTTGTCCGCGGGATCGAGGGGCGCATCGAGCCGCGCCGAGATCAGCGTCTCGGCGTCGGCGTGGGTCAGGGGTCCGGGGCCGGCGGCCGGCGCGCGCCCGACTCCGCTCACCGGTCCTCCTCCCAGGCGTCCGCCCCGGCCGCGTCGCCGCCGAGCGGCCCGCCGTAGGCCGCCGCGAACGCCTTGCGCGCTCGAAAGAGGCGCAGCTTGGCGGCGTTCTCGGTGATGTCGAGCGCCACGGCCGTCTCGGCGAGGGACAGACCTTGGTAGTGCCGGAGGAGCAAAGCCGCCGCGTAGTGTTGCGGGATCTGGGACAGCGTCTTCTCGACGTCCTGCCGCCGCCCGACCGTGCGCTCGATGGATTCTCCCGTCGCGTGGTCGCTGAGGAAGGGCACCCAGCGGATCAGCTGGCGGCGGCGCAGGTGGGAGATGGCGGTGTTGGTGGCGATGCGGTAGAGCCAGGCCTTGAAGGCCAGGTCCGGACGGGTGGCGGGCAGTGCCCGGTAGGCTTTGATGAAGGCATCCTGGGTGAGGTCTTCCGCCAGCGCCCTGTCCCCCACCATTCGGTGAAGGTAGTTCAGGACCGGGGCGTGATACCGCTCGAAGAGGCGCTCGAATGCGACCGGGTCCCCCGCGCGGGCCCGCCCCACGAGGTCCCCGTCGTCAACCACGCCGCCGCTCCCAACCCGCGCTGGTGATCCGGTCGCGCTCCCGACCCACGTCAAAGCCTGGTCCATGTTGGCGGCAGCCCCTTCCTTTCGGCTCCTCAAACGCGCCGAGTTCCGGCTTCGTTTCTCCGGACCCGGCTGTGGGAAGCAAAAAGATCGAAGGTACCGCCTTCCTGGACACCTGCCAGGATACCAGATCGCGGGACCGCGGACGGACCGCGCGGGGCCGGCAGCGCCGTGCCCGATCCGGGATCCGCCGGAGGGACTGGGCTGGGCACGGACGGCCGATGCCGGTCCCCGGGCGGCAGTGCCCGCCTCGCCATCAAGGATTCGTCGCCCATCTGGAACGGGCCGTTCCCGCGCACGTTCCACGTGGAACGCCCGCCCGTCGCAGAGCGGCAAAGCGGCGCTCTCCGATCACGACGAGGTCGACGACGCGCCCGGCTCGCCGGCGGCCGCGCCTGAGGCGGCCGCGTTCCCGCGCGTCAGCACCGAGTTCAGCTCGCCACCGAGCAGGACGATCAGGCTCATCACATAGAGCCAGAAGACGAAGGCGAGCACCCCGCCCAACGCGCCATAGGCGGCCGCCGCGTATCCGGCGCCGTACTGGAAATAGAGACCGAGCGCCGCTGTGGCGAGCGCCCAGAGGACAACCGCCAGCACCGACCCGGGCGTCAGCCACTTGAACGGCGCGTCGACGTCCGGGCCCGTCCAATATAAGAACGCCACCGCCACGGTCAGCAGCACGGCGATCAGTGGCCAGCGCAGGTACGCCCAGACCGTCGTCCAGGTTGTGCCCAGTCCGATCACCCCCGCGACCGAGTCGCCGATCCGTGACCCGGCCAAAAACATGACCGAGGACGCGACGATCGCCAATCCGAGCGCCACGGTCAGACTGATCGCAACCGCGTTCTGCTTCAGCCAGGAGCGTGACTCCTTGACCTCGAACGCCACATTCAGTGCCTTCATCAGCGCGGCGATGGCGTTCTTGCCGCCCCACAGCGCGAGCAGGGCACCGACCGAGAGGAAGCCGGTTCCCTGCGCTCGGATGACGTTGCGGATGGGATCGAGCACCGCGTCCGCGGTGCTGCGCGGCAGGTGCGCGAAGAGCCACTCGGTGATGCGGTTCATCGTGTCGTCCATGCCGACCGCGCGGCTGATGAACCCGGAGAGGGCGGTCAGGAAGATGAGGAGCGGGACGACGGAAAAGAGGGTATGATAGGCGACTTCGGCGGCGAGCCCCTGCAAGTCGTCCTGGCGGAACTCCTTGAACGTCTGTTTGGCCGTGGTGAAAACATCCACGTCACGAATCTTCATGGCAATCTCCTTCGCAATGCCGATTCACCGTCGCCTGCCCGTCGAGCCATTGCCCGAGACGCACAGGCCGTACCACGCTCGCGTCCGCGTCCACCGACCGTCACTCGACCGACCGTGCCGTCATCGGGCGCCGTCGCCGGCACCGAGCGGTGGTATGGTTGGGCAAACGTCGCCAGCGTCACCCGCGGAGTGCGGCAGGGCAGGGGGATCAACGGCGTGACACCGGAGAACAGCCTGGAGCGACGCGCCGAACCAACGTTCCACCTGACGCCCTGGGACGACGATGGGCGGGCCTCGTTGTCCGCGACCGGCGACGAGGCGACGACCGTCCTCGCCGGGGCGATGGCCGGTATCCTGGCGGCGGCCCGCGGCGTGGCTCAGCCCGTCTCCGACGAGCAGGCCAGCGTCGCGCAGCCGATTCGTGCCGACGGCGCGGACCTGGCGGCGCTGTTTGGCGGGCTGGCAGACTCGTTGATCGGTCAGCTCGACATAACGAACAACTCCGCCGCTGGGATCCGGATCGATGGTCTGCTGCGCACGGACGAGGGGCTCACAGCGTGGGGCTACCTGCTGGGCGGGGCGGGAACCGGCGGCGCGACGCTGGCGCCGATGGTGGAGGACGGCACAACCGTCGAGGACACGAACGGCATCCTGACGCTCCGCGCGACGCTGCAGCGCGGAGATCGGCCGGAGTAGAGGACGCGGACCTGCGACGACCTCCGAGCCCGTGCCCCCGCGCGATCAGGGTAGTCAGGCCTGGGGTCGCGGTCTTGGTCGCGCGGGGGCACGGCCGTCCCTCATCCCTCGCCCCCGCCGCCATCATCCTCGACGTCCGCCATGACCGCGCGGGCGGCGACCCGTTGCGAGTGGAGGACGTAGAGTGCGTGCTCCAGGGTGGCGGCCGAGGCCCAGGCGCCGACGCCCGGACCGAGCGGCTTCGCCATCGCACGGATGCCGGCGTTGCGCAGCGTTTGCACCCACATGACGGCCAGGGGCTCGTTGGCGATCGTGGCGAGATAGACGATCGGATCATCCTTGCCCGGCGCGCCGGTCGACCCGGGCAGCGGGGCGGTAGACACCAGCTTGCGGCCGCACTCCGGGCAATATTCGACCCACTCCTCATAGGCGCCGTCGTCACCTGGGCAGTACCGGACCATGCGCCGCTCCTCAGCGATGGACGAGGCCCCGGTGACGCCGATCGGTTCCACCCCGGTGGACCTGTCGCCGCATGGCAACGAGTCTACCAGCCGCGCAACGCATCCCGCCGCCAGATGAGGCTGCCGTCTACCCCTGCCCCCAGGCCACGAACAGGCCGAGGGCGGCCGCAAACATCACCGCGGTCGTCGCCCAGCCCAGGAGGTTGAGGCCGCGCCCGTTCACCCGATCGCCCATGACCGTCCGGTTGTTGGCAACCAGCATGATCATCACGAGGAGGGGCGGCGTCAGGAGGCCGTTGAGGACGGCGGTCCAGAACAGCGCCGTGATCGGATTGATCCCCACGAAGTTGATCAGCATGCCGACGAGCGTCGAGACGGTGATGATGGTGTAGAACGGTTTGGCGCGGCCCAGCTTCTGGTCGAGACCGTACGACCAGCCGAGCGCCTCGGCCAGGGCATAGGCCCCGGCACCGGTCAGGATCGGCACCGCCAGGAACCCGGTCCCGACCAGGCCGAGCGCGAGCAGGATTTCCGCCCCCGCCCCGGCCAGGGGCCGTAGTGCCGCGGCGGCATCGGTCGCCGACTGAAGGTCGGTCTTACCCGCCTTAAAGAGCGTCGCCGCCGTGGTCAAGATGATGAAATACATCACCAGATTGGAGAAAAACATACCGAACCCGACGTCCCAGCCGGCGTAGCGCAGCTCGGCGTTGGTCGCGCCCTGCCGCTGCGCGAGCCGCGTCCGGCCCAGGCTGATCTCCTCTTCGACCTCCTGACTGGCCTGCCAGAAGAAGAGGTAGGGCGAGATCGTCGTCCCCAGGATCGCGACGAGCGTCATGAGGAACCGGCTGTCGACGTGGATCGTCGGAACAAAGGTCCCGCGCAGCACCTCGCCGACGCCCGGCCTGGCGTAGACGGCGGCCGCAATGTAGGCGACGAGTGCCAACGCCAGCCATTTGAAGACGCGCGCGATCAGCCGGTAGGAACCCCAGAGCTGGAGGGCGAGGATGATCAGCGCGATCGGGACGATCATGACCGCGATCGGGATCGGGAGGAGTAGGTTGAGACCCGCCGCGATGGCGCCGATATCGGCGCCGGCGTTGATCGTGTTGGCGACCACCAGCGTGCCGACTGCCGTGTAGAGCAGCCACCGCGGGTAGTGTCGCCGCAGCACGCCCGCGAGTCCCATGCCGCTGACCATGCCCACCTTGGCGCAGGTGAACTGGATGGAGGCCATCAGGGGAAAGCTGAGCAGCGCCGTCCAGAGCGGCGCGAAGCCAAACGCGGCGCCGGTCACAGCATAGGTGCCGATGCCGGAGGGATCGTCGTCGGACGCGCCGGTGATGAAACCCGGACCCAGGATGCCCAGAGCGCGCTTGAGGGGGCTAGCGCGGACCTGGTGGGGGGCTTCGAGGGTTCCGGTCCCTGCGATCGGCTCCAGATGCGGGATGACCGGGTCTTGGTCGTTGGCGGGATCGAGGGTCGGGGGTCGCCGCGCCAATCGAGTCTCCCTTTCGTCCGTGCCTAGCGAGGAGTGCTGGCACGCGAGCACCCCATCGCTGGGGCTGGCATCCGTCGCTTGACCGGCGCCGGCGCTGCTTGCGCCGATCCGCCGCTGCGCAAGCAAACCGGCCGACCATCTGCAAGCGGCGTGCCAACGAACGCCCGCCAACCCGCCCGAGGTCTACAAACCGAGCAGCACCTTGGCGATCAGCAGGTAGATTGCCAGCCCGGTCGCGTCCACGAGCGTCGTGATCAGCGGCGCGGACACGACAGCCGGGTCGATCTTGCATCGTTGGGCAACCAGCGGAATCAACGAGCCGATCGTATTCGCCCAGGTGCAGATCGCAACGATCGTTAGTGCGACGACCAACGACAGCTGCGTTGAGCTCCCCCAGAGGAGGGCGCGCCCGTAGGCCACGACACCGAGCATCAGCCCGAGGAGCAGACCGCTGAAGAGCTCGCGCTGGATCACGCGCGCTGTGTCGGACAGGCGAATCTCTTTGAGCGCGAGACCGCGGATCAGGGTCGAAACGGTCTGCGCCCCGGTGTTGCCGCCGGTACCGATCAGGAGGGGGATGAAGAAGGACAGGGCAACCACGCGGGCCAGCTCGCCCTCGAAGAGGCGCAGCACGCTCCCGGTGAACGTCTCCGCCACGAAGAGGAGCAACAGCCAGCCGACCCGCTTGCGAACAACCCGCAGGAGCGGCACGGTAAAGTAGGGTTGGTCGAGGACGCCACCGCCCTCGATACCACCGAAGCGGAGGACGTCCTCCGTTCCCTCTTCGACCAGCACGTCGAGCACGTCGTCAACGGTGATGATGCCAAGCATGTGCCGGTCGGCCGTGACGACCGGCACCGCCAGGAAGTCGTAGCGCGCAACGACTCGAGCGACCTCCTCCTGATCGGTCTCCGGCGTGACGCTCACCACGTCCGTGCTCATCAGCTCGTCCAGGCGCCGCTCCGCTGGGGCGGTGACTACCTGCCGCAGCGAAACCACGCCGATGAGCCGGTTCTCCTCGTTCAATGCGTAGAGGTTGGTCAGGGTCTCAACCTCGACGGAGTCCGTCTGGCGGAGGTAGGTCAGCGTTTCCGCTACCGTCATCGCCGGCCGCACGCGGACGAACTTCTCGGTCATCAGGCGGCCCGCACTGGCTGGCGGATACTGGAGGAGGTTTCGCACCTCGGCGGCGTCGACCGGCGCCATCGCCCGCAACAGGTCCTGCCGGCGCTCCGGTACGTCACGGGTCAGGATTTCGGCCACCGCATCCATCGGCAGGTGGTCGAGCAGCGCCCCGGTGGCGTCGATCGGTAACCGCCTGATCAGGGAACGGGTGGTCATGGTGCCAGCGTCGTCCAGCACCTCGGCCGCGTGCGCCGGCGCCAGCAGCTCAAAGACGCGGAGCCGGTCGGGTGCCGCGAGCCGGTCGAGCACCTCGGCGATGTCGGCCGAGCGCTGATCGACCAACCAGGCGCGGAGCGCGCCAAGGTCGCCGACCGTCAGATCATGGCGCACGCGGGCCTCGCGGGCCTCGGCAGCAACACGCGTCGTGCTCGTCGGCATGAGCTCTGATCCTCCTCGACCGCTCCCCATGCGACCGGCTCCGGTCGGTCTTGCTTCTGGTGGCGCTCAGTGTAGTGGAGGGGATCGGGGCCATGACCGCTTTGCCGCGCGGCACTGATCCGGACCAGGCGATCGGGGCGTCCTCGGCCCCGCGCCCCCGACCGGCCGCTTGACAGCCACCACACGGTCATGTAGAATCCATGTCAAGGAAGAATCATTATTAGATAGGAGTGATTCACAATGGACGTCGCCCGGTTGACCGGCAACCTGCGAGCCCGCGGACAGAAAGCCACCTCGCAGCGATTGCTGGTCTACCAGGCCCTGCGCGGCCGGACCGACCATCCGTCGGCCGAGGAGATCTACAGCAGCGTCCGTGCCATCCTGCCGACCATCTCGCTCGCCACGGTCTACAAGGTGCTGCACGAGCTGGTCGATTTGGGCGAGCTGCGGGTCGTCGAGGTCGGCGACGGGCCGACCCGGTTCGACCCGAACACGGATCAGCACATCCACGTTCGCTGCGTGACCTGTGGACAGCTCCTTGACCTGCCTGCAGCCGAGGCCCCGGTGCGTGTCCCGCCGATCGCGGCCGGCTTCCAGATCATTCGCTACAACCTGACGCTTGAGGGACAGTGTCCAACCTGCCAGGCCCGCCCGGGCTCATAGTCCCGCCGTTTCGACGATCGGTGAGCAAACTCCCGGCGAGGGGAGGGGAGCGCGACAATATGCCAGTGCCACTATCGAACGACGGGTCCAACACCCAAGCGCAAGCCGAGTCGAGACCATGGTGGCAAATCTTTTCCCTGGCCGTCGGCGCGTCCAAGGGCAAGGAAGAGGATGAGCGCTTCCTCTTGCAGGTCGTGCAGCCGGCCCTCGTCGGGCTGATGGACGGGTCCGTCTCGACGTTGGCGCCCATCTTCGCTACCGCCTACGCGACCAACAACGCGCACACGGCGTTCCTGATCGGCGTCGCCGCCGCCGTCGGCGCCGCCATCAGCATGGGCTTCGCCGAGGGACTCTCCGACGACGGCGCGCTGACCGGGCGCGGCCACCCCGTTCAGCGTGGGGGGATCACCGGGTTCGCGACCTTCCTCGGCGGCATTCTGCATACGCTGCCGTTTCTGCTCCCGACGCTGCAGGTCGCGCTCCTCGCGGCCTACGTCGTCGTCGCCGTCGAGCTCATCACGATCGCCTTGATCCGCTATCGCTACTTCCGCATGCCGCTCACGCGCTCGACGATCCAGGTCGTGTTCGGCGGCGCCCTCGTCTTCGCCGCCGGGGTGATCATCGGGAGCGCCTAGCGCGACCCACGCTACGGATCGCCGGCGGCCGGGGCATCGCTCTCTGTGGCCACTCTCTGGGCAATTCGTGGCACGCCCGTTGCATCAATGGCAAAGTTCGTCCGGCGCGGACCGGACGCGAATCGGAGTGCGTGGGCGAGTGGCCGGGAGACACCATGCCCAGCTCTGCGACGAGCGCCTCGCCTTCACGCAACGTGGCGGCGAGGGCGGCCGCTCGGCCGTCGACCAACCGAGCGTCCACCGAACGGGGTCCGGTCGCGACCGTTGCCCAGGAGTGTCTGGTTGAACCGGTCCTTATCACGGACCCGGTCGCCGCGGTGCAGGCGGTCGGGCTCCGCTACGTCAGCGACACCCGACCGGGTATCCGGCGGAAGCGGGCCGGCAAGCACTTCAGCTACCTCGGTCTCGACGGGAAACCGATCCGGGATGAGGCGCGGCTGCGACGGATCAAGGCGCTTGGCATCCCGCCTGCCTGGACCGACGTCTGGATCTCGCCGTTGCCCCATGGCCACATCCAGGCCACGGGCCGCGACGCCAAGGGCCGCAAGCAGTACCGTTACCACGCCCGCTGGCGCGAGGTGCGCGACGAGACGAAGTATGGCAGGCTGCTCGCCTTCGGGCGCGCGCTGCCGGCCCTGCGCCGTCGCGTGGACGAGGATCTGGCCCGTCACGGCCTCCCGCGGCAGAAGGTGCTGGCCACGGTCGTCCGCCTCCTGGAGGAGACGCACATCCGCGTCGGCAACGAGGAGTACGCCCGCGCCAACGACTCGTTCGGGCTGACAACCATGCGCGACGAGCACGTCGACGTCAGCGGGGCGACGGTCCACTTCAGTTTCCGCGGCAAAAGCGGCAAGGAGCACGCGATCGACGTGCGCGATCGCTAGCTGGCCCGCATCGTCAAGCGCAGCCGCGACCTTCCCGGGCAGGAGCTTTTCCAGTATCTCGACGCCGAGGGCCGGCCGCAGACGATCGGGTCGCACGACGTCAACGCCTACCTCCGCGAGGTCACCGACGAGGACTTCACGGCAAAAGACTTTCGCACTTGGGCGGGGACGGTTCTGGCGGCGCAGACGCTGCGCGAGCTCGAGCCGGCCGACTCCGAGACCCAGGTGCGGCAAACCGTTGCCCGCGCCGTCGCGCAGGTGGCCCAACGCCTTGGCAACACCCCGACCGTCTGCCGAACATGCTACATCCACCCGACCGTGATCGACGCCTACCGTGACGGCTCGCTCTTCGCGACTCCGGTGCCCACCGCGCGGGAGGATGATCCGTCGCTCGCCGGGCTGGCCCCGGCGGAAGCCCTCGTCTTGTCGCTGCTCCAACGCCGCTCCGACGACATCGGTTAATCCGCCACGGTCGGCGGCATCACGCCCGGCGGCACCGCTGAGGCTGCCCGTGGGGGATCGTTGACACCCCACTGCCGACCGGGCATGATGGGCACGGCGGACAGCGAGGAGGCGCTCCATGGCGACGACGGCCACTACGAAGACGTATGACGACCTCTGCCGGATGCCGGAGGATGGCAATCGCTATGAGCTCATCGCCGGAGAGATGCTTGTGAGCCCCGCGCCAAACGAGATCCACCAGGAGCTCGTTCTTCGCCTCGCGATCATGCTTCGCACCTTTGTTCTGGCGAGGAAACTCGGCCGCGTCGTCATCGCCCCGTTCGACGTACTATTCTCGCCCACCGACGTCGTCGAACCGGACGTGCTCTTTGTGAGCAATGCGCGCCTCGGGATTATGAAAGGCAACCATGCCGAAGGCGCGCCCGATCTGGTGGTCGAGGTGCAGTCTCCGTCCACCAGCCGTATCGACGAGGGAAGGAAGCTGCAGCTGTACGCCAAATACAGGGTGTTGGAGTATTGGCTGGCCGACTCCGTGTCACAGCGGTTCCGCGCTTTGTTCCTCACGCCGGGGGGGTACCGGCCGATTCCCCAGGACGGCCGGATCGTCCGCTCGCGTGTCCTGCCCGGTCTCGAGATCGACGTGGTCGAGCTCTTCGCCGACCTGCCGTAAAACACCGGTCCAGTCATGTCACGGTGGGCGGAGGAGACGTCCCAAGCAAGGTGCGGAACCCCGATCGACCCCCGACTCCGCTCCATGCGGGTCCGCCGCTGGGCCTCACACGCTCCCATCCGGATTACGGGACCGACGTTCTAGGAACCGCGTTGACGGCGCACCCGCCCGGGCAACAGCGCCAGCGCGACCACCACCGCTCCGATGGCGCCGACGACCGCGCCCGTCGTGAAGGACCGCCAGCTGGTCCGTTCGATGATGACGGGCGGGGTGAAGCCGAGGAACGCGGGACGCCGCTCCGTCAGCGTGGCCGGCGACGGTGCGGGGAGGGGGTCGACGGCGACGGGGGAGAGGATCGTCTGCGCGGGATCGAGGCGCTTTTCCGGGTGCTGGGCCAGGTCGGTCAGCCGGCGGTGATCGTAGCGGCTGCCGAGGACGGCGTTGAGCAGGACGCCGAGGATGAAGATGAGCCCGGTCAGGTACAGGAACCAGATGAAAACGATGACGCTCCCCGCGGCGCCGTAGGGGCTGGCGGGGTTGGTGAAGCGGAGCACCGACTGGAACCCGACGAGCAGGAGGATAACCGCCACCGTCCCGAACGCCGCCCCCGGCACCACCCACCGGGGCGACTGCTTGATGCTTGGACCGACGCTGTAGAGGAGGCCAAGCGAGAAAGCCAGGAAGACAACGGCGACCGGTTCGCGGAGCAGGTTCCAGACCTGGGTGAAGGTCGATTCCTGCCCGAAGTGATCGGCGATCGCGCCACCGATCCGTTGCCCGAACACAAAGAGGCCGAACGCCCCGACGATCAGCACGGTCATCAGCACCGTCAGCCCAAGGTAGACCAGGCGGCGGACGACGAAATGGCGCGTGTCCCGCACGCCGTTGACCCGGTTGCAGGCGTTGACCAGTGCCCCGACGCCGCCGGAGCCGCTCCAGAGCGCGATCAACAGCGCCACCGCGGCGCTCAACGAGGCGGTCTTGCCGCTCGTCGCCATGGCGCTCTTGACCAGTTGCGCCAGGAGCGGCTTTGCCTGATCGGGCGCGTGGAGCTCGATGAACGTGCTCAGTCTCAATGCCACCCGAGCGTGGCCGTAGCGATCGGCCAGGGAAGCGATCGCGCCCAGGACAATCAGCATCGGCGGCAGCGCGAAGATGAGGCTGTAGGCGACCTGAGACGCCAACCCGAGCACGCCACTCCGAAAGAAGCGGTCCCACGCCTCCCGGCCCATCCCCCGCAGGGTGTCCCGGATGGTAGGCCGCTCCGGCACCCGGAGCGACGCCGCCACCGATTCGGTTGCCATCGGTTCACCACCGCCTCGGGATGCCCCGGCGTCGCCGGCCGCCGTCCGCCGGGCCGCCCCCGCGACGACCCGCTCAAGCCGTCACCGCTGCCCTGGCGGAACTATCGCATCTTCGCGGGGCGGCGCAGGACGTTGACACAGCCCTAATACCCGCGACTCCCCTCTTGGCAGACCGCCCGCCGCCGCCTATCCTACCGATGCCCAATCGCCGAGCCACGGCGGCGGGCATCGCTTGAACCTCGTGCGGGCAAGAAACCCATGCCACGAGACCGACGGGGCGACCTGACCATCCTGATGCTTGATCTCCCGCTGTCCTGAGACGTCGCGCAGGTGGGCAGCGGGGGTGGGAGCGCAACGAGCGACCACCTCCCGGTCGTAACGGGAGTTGTGTGGTCATGGTCTGTGGCGTTTCGTGGCCGCCGGCAGGTGCCGGTCTCCATCATGGCGGTTCCCTCGACAAACGGCAGCTAACCCCAGCGGGATCTCGTCGCCGCGGGGGCGCGGGATTGATGCGCTGCGCCGCGGGCGGAGACCGGCGGCGATGCGGCTGAGATTCGCCGGCCTCTGGCAGCACCCCGACTTTCTGCGCTTCTGGGCGGCGCAGGCCATCTCCGAATTCGGCTCCCAGGTCACGCTGCTCGCGCTGCCGCTGATCGCGGCCATCACCCTCCATGCCTCGCCGTTTGAGGTGGGAGTTCTGGCGGCGACCGGGCAGGCTCCGTTTCTCCTGATCGGGCTCTTCGCCGGGGCCTGGATCGACCGCCGGCGGCGGCGACCGGTCCTCGTCGGGGCCGATCTCGGCCGCGCCTTGATCCTGCTCGCGATTCCGGTCGCCGCCGCCTTTGACGCGCTCAGCGTCCGGCTCCTCTACGCGGTGTCGTTTGGGGCCGGCGTGCTGACGTGCTTCTTCGATATCTCGTACCTCTCGTTCCTGCCGTCGCTCGTCAACCGCGACCGCTTGATCGACGCCAACAGCAAGCTGGAGACCAGCCGTTCGATCGCGCAGGTCGGCGGCCCCGGTCTGGCGGGGATACTCGTCGGACTCGTTTCGGCGCCGTTCGCCATCCTCGCCGACGCCTGCTCGTTCCTGGTCTCGGCCCTCTGCCTGTGGCGGATCAGGACCGCCGAGCCCGAGCCCGAAGCGCGGGTGGAGCGGACGAGCCTGTGGGCCGAGATCGGGTTCGGTCTACGCTACGTCGCCCACCACGCGGTGCTGCGCGCCCTTGTGGGCTGCGGCGCGGTCACCAACCTCTTCGGCCATGCCTTCCTGTCCATCTATGTCCTCTTCATGGCGCGCAACCTCGGGCTCGGCGCAACAGCGATCGGCCTCGTCTTCGCCACAGGGGGTGTCGGGGCCTTAATCGGGGCTACGACCGCTGATCGGGTCGCGCGGCGCTTCGGCCAGGGGTGGGCGCTGATTGGGGGACAGTTCGGCTTCGGTGCGACCGGTCTCCTCGCTGATCTACTACGTGAACGCCGTCAGCCTCCGTCAGACCATCACCCCGGACACCATCCAGGGGCGGGTCAATGTCTAACGTCAACTAGATTTGCCGGCGACGACAATTAGAC
>JRHI01002493.1_pt1 | contig 12552 bp, 10 predicted proteins | sample 215371 | NCBI WGS metagenome assembly JRHI01 (sample SAMN02929681, study PRJNA255918) | sediment metagenome | biome: cave system; feature: Ice Cave; material: Sediment; isolation source: sediment from deep within a dark volcanic ice cave with no known source of... ...
TTACGCCATCGAGCCAGAGCTTGAATAGGTTAATTCATTCCGGCTCCTAACGCCCGGAATGTCGAGTGGCGCTGCGATGTGCCGGGTCCGGTCGGTGGTGATAGCAAGAAGCTCCCCGATCTCGGCGGCGACGGCCGGATGCGCCAGTAGCTGCGCCAAACCGGAATCGTAGGACGGGAAGTCACCGCGGTTAGGCCACACCGTGAAGAACAGCATTCGGGCGAGTGCCTGCTCGATCGGCGAGAGTGAACTGTAGGACGGCCCATCCGCTGCAGTGAGCAGGCGGGTATAGAGCGCCAACCGCTCCGGGTCATCGACATGGGACAGCGCCACTACTCGCCGCAGCAGCGCATCCTCGTCCGAGCCGGCGGGCAGCGTCGGCAGTCCCGCCTCGCGGCGCAGCGCCGTCCAACTCTGATCTGGTCGCCCGTAGACATCGGCCAGCTCCCGCTCAGACGCCGCGAGGAACTCTGCGAGCGGGAGGTCGCCGTGCGACCGGACGTCGGCGACGAGCTCACGCCGAGAGCGCGCCACGGACATTGTCGAGCACGATGTCGCGGGCGACCCGGTCGAGCACCAGTTGCGAACCCGAGGGCAGGAAAGGGAATCCGTGCTCTATCTCTTGACGCAATCGGCTGCGCGACGTTCCAGTCAGTGCCCGGTAACGTAGGTCGAACCGGTACTCGCGGCGGTGCTGCCCGATGAAGTCGAGAACCGTGAGCACGGCCTTGCCCGGTGTGCGCCGCAGCCCCCGTCCGAGTTGTTGCAGGAACACCGTCGCGCTCGACGTTGGCCGCAGCAGCAGCAGGGTGTCGACATCTGGCAGGTCGACGCCCTCATTGAACAGGTCGACGGTGAACAGACACCGGATCTCCCGGTGGCGCAGCGCGGCGGCGGCCTGCGCCCGCTCAGCGAGCGGCGTCTGGCCGGACAGCGCCCGCGACGGTATCCCGGCCCGGGTGAATACCCGCGCCATGTACTCAGCGTGCGCCACCGAGACGCAGAAGCCGAGCGCCCGCATCCGGCTGGTGTCCGTCACCTGGCGATCCAGCGCCTTGAGTACCAGGCGAGCCCGGCCGTCATTGCCCGTGTAGAGGTCTGAAAGTCCGGCGACGTCGTAGGCGCCGCGGCTCCATTCAATGGCAGTGAGGTCGGTATTGTCGGCAATACCGAAGTAGTGGAACGGGCAGAGCAGGTCCTGGTCGAGGGCGTCGCCCAACGGTAGTTCATACGCGGTGCGCCCGTCGAAGAAGCTCCGCACGTCGACGCCGTCACTGCGTTCCGGGGTGGCGGTGAGACCGAGCAACTCGCCGGGGTGTAGCTGCTCCAACAACCGGCGGTACGTCGCGGCCTCGGCATGGTGGAATTCGTCGATGACGACGACATCAAACTGCGGTAGCTGCTCCATTGTGGATAGCGACTGCACGGATGCGAACACATGCCGCCACTGTTTCGGACGCTGACCGCCGACTAGCAGGTCGCCGAACGTTCCGTCGCCGAGCACCTCACGATAGGTGCGCAGGGCCTGGTCGAGGATCTCCTTGCGATGCGCGACGAAAAGCAACGACTCGCCTTGGTCATGATGGCGAAGCCGCTGGTAGTCGAGCGCAGCGATGACCGTCTTACCGGTCCCGGCCGCAGCGACGACGAGGTTTCGGTGCCGGTCATGCACAGCACGCTCGGCGTCGAGCGCCTCCAGGATTCGCTCCTGATGCGGGCGTGGGCGAACCTCCAAGCCGGACAGGGTGATCGCGCCGCCGGAGCCGCCCTCGCTCGCCAGCGCTCGGTCCAACAGTTCGGCATCGCGATCCGGGTCGTAGTGCCGAAAGTCGGGGTCGTTCCAGTAGGTGTCGAAGGTGGCTTCGAACTTGCGCACCAGCACTGGTGTGGCGATCGCGGAGATCCGTACGTTCCACTCCAGACCGTCCAGCAGCGCGGATTTCGACAGATTCGAGCTGCCGACGTATCCGGTATCGAAACCGCTGTTGCGGCGAAACAGCCATGCCTTCGCGTGCAGCCGAGTGGACTGCGCGTCGTAGCGGATGCGCACCTCGGCGCCGAACTTGCGGACCAATTCGTCGAGTGCTCGACGTTCGGTGGCCCCTCGATAGGTCGTGGTGATCACCCGGAGCGGCACCCCTCGGTTGTGCAGCGTCTCCAGTTCTTCGGCGAGTATCCGGATGCCGTGCCAGCGGATGAAGGCGCAGAGCAGGTCAACCCGGTCGGCGCTGGCCAGCTCAGCGCGCAGTTCCGCGCCCAGCGACGGCTCACCGCGGGTGTTGGTGAGCAGGGCGACGTCCGACAGCGGCGTCGCTGGCCGCACCACCAGGCGGTGGACACCAGGTGTTTCCGGGATGGCCAGCGCGAGCAGTTGCTCCAGTGCCACCACGACATCCGCATCGTCGGTGACCTGGGCGAGTAGGCTGTTGATCTTTTCCAGCCGCAGGTGATGCGGCTGATCCTGCAGCGCCCGGCGCACCGCGTCTGCGACATGCCTGGCCAGCACCTCCGGCGCCTCAGCCGGTTCGACCTCGCCGAAATGCGGGACAGCCTCGGGTACAGCGCGCAGCGCGCGGTCCAACGCACGCGTGTGCAGCGACTCGTAAGCTCCTTCGGAGAGCCGCTCCTTCACCGCCGCAGCGTCGCACGGACCAACGGCACCCCGGTCACCGCGGGCAGCTCAGCTATGGCCAGCGGCGGCGTCTTTGTCGACGCCGTACGCGTCACGCTGATCGTCACCGCATACCCGCGCTCGGCCGCGAAGATCGTCGAAAGTGAGTCCTGGCCGTGCAGATTCGCACCGCTGCGACTCACTTTCGACAATCAAGAAATCCGTCATGGCCCTGGCAGTCGACTCGATGGGCAGCGCGCCGTTCGGCAGGTACTCGATCGTCTCGACTAACCGTAGCTGACTACTGGCCAACCGTATGATCCCGCGCTGTGCGCGCCACGCTGATCGTCAACCCGCAGTCCGGCCGTGGTGCGGCGACGCGGGTGGCTGGCACCGTGGCCAGTACGTTGCGCGCCGCGGTGCCAAAACTGGTCGCCACGGTGACCGCCGATGCGGCCGCCACTAGCAAGGTCGCCGCGGAGGCAGTGGAGCGCGGGGATGACGTGCTTGCGGTGCTCGGCGGGGACGGCACGGCGCACTTGGCCGCTCAGGCGCTCGCTGGTACCGCGACGGCAATGGCGGTGCTGCCCACCGGTAGCGGCAACGATCTGGCGGCGGCGCTGGGCATCCCGCCCGATCCGGTGCAGGCCGCCCAGCACATCGTGGCGGCCCTACGAACCGGGCAGCGGCGGCGGATCGACCTGGGCCGCATCGAGGGCGCGGCAGGCTTCACGACGGTGCTGTGCACCGGCTTCGACGCGGCGGTGAACAAGCGGGCCAACGCGATGCGCTGGCCCGCCGGGCCACGCCGGTATGACCTGGCAGTGCTGGCCGAGCTCGCCGCGTTGAGCCCGCGACCGGTGCGGGTGCAGGCCGGGAAAGCCGAGGTGGAGCTGGAGGCGATCCTGGTCGCGGTCGGCAACGGATCCTGCTACGGGGGTGGGTTGCGGATCTGCCCGGACGCCACGCTGGCCGACGGGCTGCTCGACGTGATCATCATCGCCGCGGTGAGCCGGCGCCGGCTGCTGCGGGTGTTCCCGACGCTGCGCACCGGCGGCCACGTGCACGAGCCGGAAGTGACCGTCCTCCAAGCCGCAACCGTGCACATCGACGGGGATCCGGGCTGGCCGGTGTATGCCGACGGGGAGCCGCAGGGCACCCTGCCGGTGACCGTGCACTGCGAACCCGGGGCTCTCACCATCGTCGCCTAGCCTGGGACGGTGGCCAACTCTCCTGCCGAGGCGTTCGCAGCGGCCCGCCGGCGGGTCACCTTCCCGCGTCTGGACGAGTTCGCCGACGCGCTGCCCTTCCAGCTCGATCCCTTCCAGCGGCAGGCGTGCGAAGCGCTGGAGGGAGGGCACGGGGTGCTGGTGTGCGCGCCCACCGGCGCAGGCAAGACCGTGGTCGGCGAGTTCGCGGTGCACCTGGCCCTGGCGCAAGGGGGCAAATGCTTCTACACGACGCCGATCAAGGCGCTGTCCAACCAGAAGTACGCCGATCTGGCGGCCCGGCACGGCGCCGGCACCGTCGGCCTGCTCACCGGGGACACCTCGATCAACGGCGGCGCCTCGGTGGTCGTGATGACCACCGAGGTGCTGCGCAACATGATCTACGCCAGATCGTCCACGCTGGACGGGTTGGCCTACGTCGTGATGGACGAGATCCATTACCTCGCCGACCGGTTCCGTGGCGCGGTGTGGGAAGAGGTGATCCTCAACCTGCCGGACAGCGTGCGGCTCGTCGGCCTGTCCGCCACTGTGAGCAATGCCGAGGAGTTCGGCGAGTGGCTGGTCGACGTGCGGGGCGACACCGCGGTGGTGGTCGACGAGCACCGTCCGGTACCGCTGTGGCAGCACATGATGGTCGGATCGCGGATGTTCGACCTGTTCGCAGACAACACCACCGACGACCGGCTCACCGTCGACCCGCACCTGGTGCGGCGCGTGCAGGAGGTGGAGCGCCACAGCGGGTGGGATCGGCCGCGCCATGGTGGACCTCGATTCCGGCCACCGGCCCGGGTGGATGTCGTCGCGCGGTTGGACCGTGACGGGCTGCTGCCGGCGATCACGTTCATTTTCAGCCGGGCCGGCTGCGAGGGTGCGGTGAACCAGTGCGTCCGCAGCGGATTGCGACTGACCACCCCTGAGGAGTCCGCGCAGATCCGCGCGGTGGTGGACACTCGGGCGGCTGAACTGCCTGAGGGCGACCTCGGGGTGCTGGGCTTCTGGGAGTGGCGCGACGCGCTGGAGCGGGGCGTCGCGGCGCACCACGCTGGGATGTTGCCTGCGTTCAAAGAGACCGTGGAGCAGTTGTTCGTCCGCGGGTTGGTCAGGGCGGTATTCGCCACAGAAACCCTCGCGTTGGGGATCAACATGCCGGCCCGGACGGTGGTGCTGGAGCGGTTGGTCAAGTACAACGGTGAAGCCCACGTCGATCTCACCCCCGGCGAGTACACGCAGCTCACCGGACGGGCCGGGCGCCGCGGCATCGACATCGAGGGCCACGCGGTGGTGCTGTGGCAACCTGGCGTGGACCCGGCGCAGGTCGCGGGGCTGGCTTCGACTCGCACCTACCCGCTGCGCAGCTCGTTTCGGCCCGGCTACAACATGGCCGTCAACCTCGTCGACCGGGTCGGGGTGGTCGCCGGGCGGGCGCTGCTCGAGCAGTCCTTCGCGCAGTTCCAGGCCGACCGGTCGGTGGTGGGGTTGGCCCGCCGGATCGACCGCAACGCCGAGGGCCTGGCGGGCTACGCCGAGGCGATGGTCTGTCACCTGGGTGATTTCGCCGAGTACGCCCGGTTGCGCCGGCAGATCTCCGAGCGGGAGCGGGCCCTGGCCCGTTTCGGCGGTGCGGAGCGCCGCGCCGAGGTGGCGGCATCGCTCGCCCAGCTCAAGCGGGGCGACGTCATCGCGGTGCCCAGCGGGCGCCGGGCGGGTCTGGCCGTGGTGATCGATCCTGGTGACGGTCCAGTCGAGGATCCCCGCCCGCTGCTGCTCACCGAGGACCGCTGGGCGGGCCGGCTCTCGATGGCTGACTTCCCGACCCCGGTCCAGGTGCTGGGCAGGATGCGGCTACCCAAGCGGGTCGAGCACCGGGTTCCCCGGGTGCGCCGCGACCTGGCCTCGGCGCTTCGCGAGACCGGCATCGCGGTACCGTCCCGGGCTCGGCGGCGCAGCGAGGCGGCTGACGACGTAGAGCTGGCCGCGCTGCGCCGGGCGCTGCGGGCGCATCCCTGCCACGGTTGCGACGACCGGGAGGCGCATGCCCGGTGGGCCGAGCGCTACGACCGGCTGGACCGCGAGACCGACACGCTGCGCCAGCAGGTGGCCGCCACCACGCACTCACTGGCCCGCACGTTCGACCGGATCCGCGCCCTGCTGACCGAGCGCGGTTACCTCGACGGCGAGCAGCTCACCGAGCACGGTCGCCGGCTGGCCCGGTTGTGGTCGGAGACTGACCTGCTCACCGCGGAGTGCCTGCGGCACCGGATCTGGGATGGTCTGGATGCGGCCGAGCTGGCTGCGGTGGTCTCAGTGCTCGTCTACGAGGCCCGCCGGGAGGCTGCCGCTCCTCGGGTCCCCGCTGGTCCGGTGAGCGACGCGCTGGTGGCCACCGTGCGGCTGTGGGCGGAGCTGGAGGCGGATGAGGGGCGGCACCGGCTGGAACGCACCCGCGAACCGGATCTGGGTTTCGCCTGGCCGGTGTACCGGTGGGCACGAGGGGAGTCACTGTCGGCGGTGCTGGTCGCTGCGGACACCAACGGTGCTGAGCTGTCCGCCGGAGACTTCGTCCGGTGGTGCCGCCAGGTAGTCGACTTGCTCGACCAGGTGCGCGGTGTCGCGGGGGAAAATTCAGCGATCGGGGCCGCAGCAGCCGCTGCGGTACGCGCGTTACGCCGCGGCGTGGTCGCTCTGGGGACCGTGTAGTCCGACGTGGCCGGTTTGTCCAAGACTCCCACACCGCGGCGTGGGATGGTTTGGCCATGGATCAGCGCATCAGCCTCTTGACTCTCGGCGTCACCGACCTTCCCCGCGCCCGTGCCTTCTACGAGGGGCTTGGTTGGGACGGCGCGCAGCAGCCGGACGACGAGGTCTGCTTCTTCCAGGCCGGCGGGATGGCGTTCGGCCTGTGGACCGCGCTCGGCGGCCACGGTGCGCCAGGCATCGAGCTCGCCCACAACGTCCGCTCGCCGGAGGAGGTCGGCGCGGTGCTCGCGCAGGCACAGCGCGCGGGCGCGACGATCGTGCGGCCGGCGGCGCACGCGGAGTGGGGTGGCGCATCCGGCGCGTTCGCCGATCCTGACGGCTACGTGTGGGAGGTTGCCCACAACCCCGGGTGGACGCTGGACGAGGACGGGGCGGTTCGCATCTAGCTGCTGGCGCCCTGCCGGGTATCCACTGGAGTGGTGATATCCGCTCGTCCATGAGGATTGGAGCGAATCGCCCGGGGAACACGGTGTAGTGGACAACGAACTCACCCTCTACGTCGACGGTGTGGCCCACCACCTGACGGTGGACACCCGCACGACGCTGCTGGACCTGCTGCGCGAGCGGCTGGGCAACATGAGCCCGAAGAAAGGCTGCGACCACGGCCAGTGCGGTGCCTGCACGGTGCTGATCGATGGGCGTCGCGAGCTGGCCTGTCTGGCTCTCGCCGTGGCATACCACGGCTCCGAGGTCGTCACGGCCGATGGCCTTGCCCACGACGGTGCGCTGCACCCGGTCGCGCAGGCGTTCCTGGACCACGACGCGTTCCAGTGCGGCTACTGCACCCCTGGGCAGATCTGCTCGGCGGTCGGGATGCTGGCGGAGTTCGCGCAGGGCTGGCCGAGCGCGGCCACCATCTATATGGATTCAGAGCCGGAGCTGGACCACGACGAGGTGGCCGAACGGATGAGCGGGAACCTGTGCCGGTGCGGGGCGTACGCGAACATCGTGCCCGCGGTGCAGGACGCCGCCAGGCAGGTGGCGCCGCGGTGAAGCCGTTCGCCTACCAGGGCCCGGGTGATGCCGCCAGCGCGGTGCGCAGCGTTGCCGCCAATCCAACCGCGGTATTCCTCGGCGGCGGGACCAATCTCGTGGACCACCTCAAGCTCGGTGTCGCCACACCGGACCTCATCGTCGACGTCACGGCGGCAACCTCCGACGAGATCACCGACGACGGCGCAGGGGGCTTACGCATCGGCGCGGCGGTTCCCAACAGCGATCTGGCCGCCGACCGTCGCGTGCGGGATCGCTATCCGGTCGTGGCGCAGGCGCTGCTCGCCGGGGCCTCCGGGCAGCTGCGCAACATGGCCACCACCGGCGGCAACCCGCTGCAACGCACGCGCTGCGTGTACTTCCAGGACGTCACGACGCCATGTAACAAACGCAAGCCCGGCTCCGGTTGTTCAGCGATCGGTGGCTATACCCGTTATCACGCGATCCTCGGGGCGTCCAAGCAGTGCATCGCCACCCACCCATCGGACCTAGCCGTCGCTCTGGCCGCCTTGGACGCCGAAGTCAGAGTGCTCGGGGCCGCGGGGGAGCGCGCGATCCCATTCGTGGAGCTTCACCGGCTGCCTGGGGAGCACCCTGAACGCGACACGGTCCTGGAGCACGGCGAGCTCATCGTGTCGATCGACCTTCCACCGCTACCGATGGCGGCCCGCTCGGCGTACCGCAAGGTCCGCGACCGCGCGTCCTACGCGTTCGCGCTGGTGTCAGTCGCGGCGGCGCTCGACGTCACCGACGGGATCGTCCGCGACGCCCGCATCGCGTTCGGCGGGGTAGCGCACAAGCCGTGGCGGGCGACCCTTGCCGAGGAGGCACTGTGCGGGGCGACCGCGTCCGATGACAGTTATTGCGCGGCGGCGCAGGCCGAGCTGGCCGGGGCCAGCGCGCAGGACGGTATCGACGGCGGCAACGCCTTCAAGATCCCGCTTCTCGCCCGCACGCTGGTAGCGGCGCTGCGGGCCCTTGCCCGTGAGGAGGCGTGATATGACCGCGCTGGAACCCCGGGCGATCGGCCGGGATCTGGTGCGCCGTGACGGCCGGCTCAAGGTCACCGGCACCGCACCCTTCGCTTATGAAGGCTCGCTCGGAAAGCCCGCCTACTGCCACCTGATCCAGGCCACCATCGCCCGCGGCCGGGTGACCGCGATGGACACCACGTCGGCGAGTGCTGTGGACGGGGTGATCACCGTGCTCACGCCGGACAATGCCGAACGGCTCGCGTCCACCGAGGACAACGAGCTCGCCGTTCTGCAGAGTGACGAGGTTGCCTTCCGCGGGCAGATCATCGGCGCGGTCATCGCGGAGACCTCCGAGGTCGCGCGCCACGCCGCGGCGCTCGTACGCGTCACCTACGCGCAGGCGCCGCACGACGTCGAGCTGTCCGCCGACCGGGCCGATCTTTACAAGCCCGACAAGATCAACCCGTCCTATCCCACCGACACCGCTGACGGCGACGTGGCCTCGGCGATGGCAACCGCGCCCGTCGCACTCGAGCACTCCTACACCACCGCGATGTACCACAACAATCCGATGGAGCCGCACACCACTACCGCACTCTGGGACAGATCACTCACGATGTGGGACTCCTCGCAAGGCGTGCACTCCACCCGGACCGTGATCACGAAGGTATTCGGGCTCGGCAGTGAGCAGGCGCGGGTGGTCTGCCCGTACGTCGGGGGCGGGTTCGGCTCGAAGGGTACGCCGCACGCCCACGTCGTGATGGCCGTGATGGCCGCCCGCGCTACGCCCGGCCGGGCGGTGAAAGTCGCGCTCACTCGCCAACAGATGTTCTTCCTCGCGGGTTATCGCACGCCGACGATCCAGAAGATGCAGCTCGCCGCCGACCGGGACGGGCACCTGGCCGCGATCGCGATCGACGTGATCGAGCAGACCTCACGGATCAAGGAGTTCGCCGAGCAGACCGGGATGCCGACCCGCATGATGTACGCCGCGCCGAACCGTCGCACCACCCACCGGCTTGCCGCACTCGACGTGCCGGTGCCGTCGTGGATGCGGGCACCGGGGGAGTGCCCCGGCATGTTCGGGCCTGAGGTCGCCCTGGACGAGCTCGCCGAGCGGTTGGGCCTCGACCCCATCGAGTTGCGGATCCGCAACGAGCCCGCCGTCGATCCCGACTCCGGCAAACCGTGGTCCAGCCGCAATCTGGTCGCTTGCCTGAGAGAGGGCGCCGATCGGTTCGGATGGGCCGACCGCGACCCGGCACCCGGAGTACGCCGCCAGGGCGACTGGCTGGTCGGCACGGGTGTCGCCGCCTCGGTGTACCCGACCTACCGGATGGTGGTCTCGACGGCGACGCTCCGTTACGAGGGGGGCCGCTACGTCGTGAAGATCGGAGCGGCCGACCTCGGCACCGGCACCTGGACGACGCTGCCGCAGATCGCGGCCGACGCGCTCGGCGTCGACGTCGAGGCCGTCGAGGCGCGAATCGGGGACACGGATTATCCCATCGCGTCGGTGGCCGGCGGTTCCTCGGGCATGACAACGTGGGGCTCGGCGGTCGTCGAGGCTGCCCGAGCGTTCCGGGACAAGTTCGGCTCCGATCCCGCCGATGGGGACGAGGCTGAGGGGTCGGTCAGCCCGCCTACCGGCAGGTACGCGATGCATGCGTTCGGGGCGCAGTTCGTCGAGGCGAAGGTGCACGCCGACACCGGGGAGATCCGGGTGCCGCGGCTACTCGGGGTATTCGCCGCGGGCCGGATCATCAACCCACGCACGGCGCGCTCGCAGTTCATCGGCGGCATGACGATGGGCCTGTCGATGGCACTACACGAGCGCAGCGTGCTCGACCCGCGATTCGGTCACGTCGTCAACCACGATTTCGCCGACTACCACATCAGCGCCTGCGCGGACGTCGGTGACATCCAGGCGCACTGGATCGACGAGTACGATCCGCACGTCAACGCGATGGGCTCGAAGGGGATCGGCGAGATCGGGATCGTGGGCACCGCAGCGGCAGTGGTCAACGCGGTGTATCACGCCACCGGAGTCCGGGTTCGCGACCTCCCGGTCACCCTGGACAAAGTGCTCGCCCAGCTCCCCTCCCGCGATGCCTCTAATGCCAGGAAGCGGTGCCGCACTCAACAGTGATCACAGATCATGGTGGTCGAGCCGCGACTTCTGGGCCAGTCGGTCGCGTGGGATTCGCTCGAGGTAGGTGTGATCAGGTCGGATGAACCCGAATTGTTCGTAAAGGCCGTGGGCATCGGCTGTATGCAAGGTCCATCGGAAGCTGACACCAGGACCACAGTCAATCATGACGCGTACGAGCTTGGCCGCATCGTAAACACCCACCACCCGCCAAGCGGTATCCAGCTGCCGTTCCACGTCCTGCCGGGTCCGCCACCGCCCCCAGTACGCCTGCGAGGAGAGAAACGACCACACCGCGTCGCGATCGACGCGAGTTGCCTCGTCGTCGAGCTGGTAGCTCCCGAACTCAATGACCATGCGACAGACGGTGCCAGATGCGCGGTAGTTAAACGTCGAGGCGGCCGGTGAGGTAGCGCTGCAGGTTCGGGGCGACGGCCGCGACCACGGTGTCGTGGTCGGCGGAGGCGAGCGGTTCGAGCCGCAGCACATACCGCACCATCCCCAGCCCAATGAGCTGAGTGCCGGTCAGAGCGGCCCGAAGCTCGGGCCGGTCCGGGGCCACAGAGCCGACCACCCGTCCCAGGATCACCCGGCTGACGAACTCGCGCATCATCGCGGCGGCCTCCGGGTGGCTGGCGACACTGCGAATCAGCGCCGCCATCGCGCCTCCCCCGGAGGCATCCCAGACGGTGAGGAAAGTGCGCACCACGCGCGCCCCGAGTTGCTCCGGGTCGCCGTCGAGCAGCCGGGGAAGGATCTGGTCCGGATCGAGCGGGATCTGCAGCGCGGCCAGGAACAGCCCGTCCTTGCCGCCGAACCAATGGTTGACCATCGCTGGGTCCATGCCGGCCCGATCGGCGATGGCACGGACCGTCGCGCCGTCATAGCCTCGCTCGGTGAACACCTCACCTGCGGCGGTGATCAGCGCGGCCCGGGTGTCCTCGCGGACCGGGCGGCGGCCACGCGGGCGGGCCGAACGGGTCTGATCAGGCTGCTCACCGCGTCCAGCCACCTGGCGATCCCGTCTGTCATGGCGATCAACTCGCACCTCACCCAGGCGAGCCACTCATTCTTCCAACCGGCAGTGAACTCCGGGAGTATAATTCTACGCTAGTTGAAACAAAGGTGACTTACCTGGTCTCGATTCCCCTCCGTCGGCGTCTGGTGGTCATCGATCGGCGGTGCCAGACGCCGCGGCGGGCGGCGGTCGGGCTCGGCTCGGGCAACTGGTTACCCCCTCGCGCACAGCGCCCGTTCTCGTCACTGCTCCGGCGACCACCCGTGGCACTTCCCCTTATGTTTACCCTTTTCGACCGGTGATCGCATCGTCGAATCCTCATGTCGGCGGCTCTGGTGAGCCCCCGAGATCGTTCGGGGGTGGATGCGACAATGGTGCCGTGATAGAGACGGAGCTGGATCCGAGGCAGGCGATGGTCGCTTGTCTCGACCAGTGGCGCCGCTCGATCGTCGGCGGCGATGACGCGGGGTTGCCGGATCAGGTCCGAGATATCGAATCGGTGTCGCGGATAGTGTATTCGGTGATGCTCGATGCGGTCGCGGAACTAGAATCCCGCAACATCGCGGTTATCGCTGGGTTCCGCAGCACCAAGCAGCTGCTGGCCGGGATGTTGCAGCTCTCACCCGCCGAGGCCGGTACACGCGTCGCGCACGCCACCCAGCTTGCTCCGCGCCGTGCGCTCGGTGGTGCGGTATTGCCGGCGTTGCTGCCCAACACCGCCGCGGCGCTGGGCGCCGGTGAGATCGGCCCGGCGCAGGTCCGGGTGATCAGCGAGCCCATTGGTTGTTCGTACACTCCGTGTCATGGATGGTGTGGAGCGT
>JRHI01002494.1_pt1 | contig 12551 bp, 8 predicted proteins | sample 215371 | NCBI WGS metagenome assembly JRHI01 (sample SAMN02929681, study PRJNA255918) | sediment metagenome | biome: cave system; feature: Ice Cave; material: Sediment; isolation source: sediment from deep within a dark volcanic ice cave with no known source of... ...
GCGCTCGGCGTCCGGCAGGACGGCCAGAAGATTCTTCTGGCGGTCAAGAATATGGGCGGGGAAAGCGAAGCCGCCTGGCGGACACTTCTCGATGACCTTGTCAAACGTGGCTTGAAGACGCCGGAACTCGCCATCGTCGACGGCGCGCCCGGCCTCGAGAAAGCCCTTGCCGCACTGTGGTCCGACATCCCAGTTCAGCGCTGCACGGTGCATAAGCATCGCAACCTTCTCGCTCATGCTCCCGATCGGCTGCATGACGAACTTTCCGCCGATTACAAGGATATGATCTACGTCGGCACGAAGCAGGAGATCGAGACGAAGCGCAAGGCGTTCATCCGCAAGTGGCGCCTGAAGTGCAAGGCCGTCGCTGATAGCCTGGAGGAAGCGAGTGACAAGCTGTTCACCTTCACGCGCTTCCCCAAGAGCCAATGGAAATCGATCCGCACGTCGAATGCGATCGAACGATTGCACGAAGAGTTCAAGCGGCGGATCAAGACCCAGACCGTGCTGCCTTCCGCGGAAACTGCCGCGATGTTGTTCTGGGCCCTGCTGGCTTCTGGCCAGATCACAATGCGCAAGGTGGACGGTTGGCAAAGCCTCGCCGAGAAGCCTTCCGATCAAATCATTGACCTCGCCGCCTGATGCGGTAACCTCGTCACGCTGGAGATCGCGCCAACATCAATTCCAACACAAATCGCGACGCCACCCGGCGGCGATCTGCGAGGCAGTGACGCGACCGCACATGCGCTTCGTGCCGATCAAGACCGAAGATCAATAGACGGTGTTGATGTTGCACAAGGCGCGAGAATTGCTGGTTCGTCAGCATACGATGCTGATCAACGCCATTCGCGGACACATGGCCGAACTCGGCATGATCGCGCCTTTTTTTTGACGACGCCGAGCGCGTGCGCGGCCTTCACCGCGAGCGCCAGTATGGCGCGCCCATCCTCGCGCTATAGGGGGGAATTATCCGCCACGAACGCCTACGTACTTATTATTAATAATGGCTTCGTATTTGCGCCACATTGGCGCCGTAAAAGATCGCCGCAATGGGGGCTGTTTCGTTTTGTGGAGGAATGCCATGACTCGCTCATTCGACACCAAACTCCAAAATACGCGGCGCACTCTTTTGCGAGTCACTCTCGGCACTCTTGGAGCGGTCTCTTTTCTCGGTATGAGCGCACGGAGCGCGAAAGCAGCAAAGGTCTCAAAATCGGTGGTAGGCTATCAAAATTCGCCGAAGGGAAGCGAGCGCTGCGACAATTGCCGCAATTTCGAACCGCCTGATGCTTGCGCGAAGGTGGAGGGCCCCATTGATCCGAAGGGCTGGTGCAGTTTCTGGGTGGCGAAGAGCTGACTTAAGGTCCCCAAGGAGAAGGCATTGTCACGGCCTTCGGGCTTGCGGTCCCACTGGTGGAGGCCGCGATCTTGTCGCGCACTCGCTCGCCGATCACCTCGCGCTCGAACTGGGCAAAGAAGAGCAGCATTCGAACCCCCAGCTGACCCTTTCGCTGATTTCATGGAGTAGATGCTGCCGCATTGTTGGGTTTTCATGTCTGCCTGTCCGGGTACGCGGGCCGAGAATCCTCAAAAGGTATGACAGCCCGGCGCAAGGTCACGTCCGCTGTGACCACCGCCAAGGTGCCGCCGAAATCTCGGCTTCGGGGCCGGACATTGCCATCACGCGGCTCATCGAACTCGTCAAGGAACGCATCCCCCGCCGCTTCGGCTTCGATCCCATGCGCGACATCCAGCTCCTCTGCCCGATGAATCGCGGCGGGCTTGGAGCCCGTTCGCTGAATATCGAGCTGCAGCGGGCCCTCAATCCCCGCGAAGAACCAAAGGTCGAGAAATTCGGGACGACCTTTGCCATCGGCGACAAGATCATGCAGATCGAAAATGACTATGACAAAGAGGTCTATAATGGCGACATCGGCTACGTCGAAGCCATCGATCTCGAACTCGGCGAGATGACGATCGCTTTCGACGGCCGGCCGGTCACCTATGCCTTCGGCGAACTCGACCGGATCGTCCTCGCTTACGCGACGACGATCCATAAATCGCAAGGCTCGGAATTTCCCGCTGTCGTCATTCCCGTCACGACACAGCACTATACGATGCTGCAACGCAATCTGCTTTACACCGGTGTCCCCCGCGGCAAGCGGCTCGTCATCCTGCTCGGGCAGAAGAAAGCGGTGGCGATCGCCGTCAAGAACGTCTCGGGCCGACGGCGCTGGTCAAAGCTGCGTGAATGGCTGCGCCTAGCCTGAGAGGGCGGCGCTCGTGGCCTTCAAGGAGTGTACCTGCTCAACACTCCGAAAGGCATTGTCACATTGCCCAAGAATAGGATTTTCGAGCGGATTTAGCTCGGCGACGAGCGTCCTAAGGCATTGAAAATCAAGCATCTTGGCTTTGAGTGCATCGGGCTTTTGACAAGTAAAACGAATGAACGTGACGATGCCGAATCGTGCTGTAACGGACCGCTTCGGGTCACTTTCGCACCTTGACGAGGCTCCAAAAGCCACTTTTCCGCCCGTGCTTTTGCGACAGCGCGGCGCGATAGGCGTGATGCGGATCGATCGAGCTTGCAGCATCGCCATGCGCCGCGAGCGCATCGAGTTTTTCCAGATACCGAGCCGCATGGCCATAGGCGGGAGAACGCGCCCGATTGAGGATATCGTCGAGAAGGGCGCGATATAAAATCGTGGCCGCCAGCGGATGATCGGGTTCCAATGCTTCTGCCGCTGCCAATAGCGCTTCGTAATGGCGGCCTTCCCAGTCGGCGCGCCGATCGACGACGAGCTTCGCCGCAAGGTCGAGACGCGGCCAATTCAGAAAAAACGCCAAGGCGCGATATTTATGCTCAAAGCCGATCGCGTGGGCGAAAGCTTTGTCGAGCACATCGAATTCGGCAAAATCGGGCAGACGGGCGATATGATCGCGCAATATTCCGATATCGAGCGTCGTCTCGAAGGTTTTCCATCTCAAGTCTTGCGCCGGTGTACGATCACCCATCGCCTCGAGAATCCGGATTTCCAGGCGCGTGCGGGCGAGATCCGGTACGTCGCGTGGGTTAGAGCCATCGGCGAGATCGTCATAGGTCATGACCTTCAAGCCCGGCCGGCCGCGTTTGCGAACCCATTCGAGCGCTTCGCTATGACGACCGGCGTCGCACAATCGCTCGGCGATTGCTATCGTGTTGTGATACCCGACCGGCCGGCTCTTCTCCAGGGCGATGAAAGCGTCAACGTCCTGCCGGCAGTCGGCGATCGCCTGACGCAGACAAATGATCCGGTCCGCCTGCGCGCGCTTTTTCCAGTTCCTGTCCCAGTCCTTGATCGGGCCGAAGGATCGCTCCATCTCGGCGAGGAGCTCGTCCCAATGATCGACGGCATGCGCCGGCAAGTGCGCGACGAGTTCCGGCATGATCGTGGAAAAGAAGCCGTAGTCGTCGGAAACAGTCAGAGCGAAAAGCCGATCCGGGATTGAAGCCTTATCAGCTTGCTCGAGCCGCCCGACAAGATCCGGGAGAGCAGCGGCGGCCTCATGATAGACGTTCTGCAGGCGGCCATTCGAATCGTCGATCCGCTCGAACACTCGATCGGCGGTCGAAAGGAACCGCACGAGCCGGTCGATGGCGGAGTCAGGATCCGCAGACCCGAGTTCCCCGGTGATAGTCGCCAATGTGGCGGTGATGTCTGCCGTGAAAGCCTTGGCTTTTTCCCAGTCGACGAAGGCTTTGGCGCGATCGAGCCCCGCGAGGCGCTTGTCGATGATCGCAGCGACCGCCGCTGGGCCCTTGGTCGCGGCGAGCGCGGCCGCGACGAGCTTCCTGAACGCAGCATTGCGCTTTGCCTCGCCGATCACCAGTCTGGTGAGCTTTTCGGCACCGAGCTTGACGAGCGCCTCTTCATTCAACGCTGGCTGGCGCGCCATTTCTCATTCCCCTTGATCTCGGTGGCTCGACGCTTCGCGCGACAGCGCGTCGCGGAGCGATCCTATCATCGCGCCATGAGAGGCTTCAACGCAGCCGCGTGCGACCTGCGAGGGCCAATGTCCCTCTCGTCAGCGCGGCGCACTCGAAGCCCTCTATGTCACGCGTGGCCGCCAAAAAGGCTTGCGCATCAAATTGATACAAACACAATCCGAACTCTTCGGTCACCCTTCATAAGGTGGTGGCAGTATGAGGCACGATCCAAGAACGACTTGATGTCGGCGTCGAGCCCCCAGTTCACTCTCCTCTGGCTGAGCCCGACTCAGAGAGCGTCCAACGCTTGATGCTGGCTGCGCTCGGGCCGGAATCCATAAGAGGAAGTCCGCCTCGTAGATCGCGGTCAGCACCGTGACCACCGCCTGCCAGACGATCTTGTCCTCCAGCGCGGCGACGCCCAACGGCCGCTGTGAACCGTCTACTTTCGGAATATATACCCGTCGCGACGGTTGCGCTCGGTAGCGGCCCGATTGAACCGCCTCCCAAAGCGCGGTGATCCGATCGTCGAGTCCGTTCTCGTACTCGCGCCACGTAACGCCATCGACTCCTGCCGCCGCCGAGCGCTTCAAGTCCATGAAGCTCTCGGCCAACAAATCAGGCGTGATGTGATGCATAAGCGCGGTGAACCGCACATCCCTGCCCTTGCGGGCTGCTTCACGTACGCGGTCCAGCCCCATCGACGCGCCGGTCCGGCTCTGAGTCCGGGGCGCGGGAGGATGGCCAGCGTTCCTCTTGGCTGCCCGCCTTCCCTCCTGGTCCCCCGCCGACGGCGGTGTGGACCCGTAGCCTTCGGATCGTTCCTCGGTACTATGCAGGCATCCGACTTCTCGTCAGGTTGGTTTTTGGGGTTGCGGCCATGGGCCTTTCCCAAAACGCCCTTCGGCCACTGGCCGATTTCGGGCGCTGACGAGACCTCCCAGTTCCTGTGCGAAGGACTTCGCTGCATGCGCAGGGTCTCCGACCGCGTGGAGCCCTCTGGCAGCTCGCGATTGTCGCTGCCTTCGGTGCCGCCTTCCGCACAGCATAACAGCGTCGGCGCTCCAGAAAGTCCGATTGTCGACGGTCGGCCAATGATGCTGGAAGTCGTCGAGAAAGGCTGGCCAGTCGGGCTTCAGGCGATGCTCCTAAAAATAGCGCAGCGGAAAGGAAAATCCGTGGTCGATGCCGACCAGCGTCGCCACATCCTCGGCCAGCCGCTCGACCAGCCACTCGGCGATGCCGCGCCGCGTCCAGTGTTTACGTGCGCTGGGCGGTGGTAGCACTTCGCTTGGCAACGATGCTCGATCCGCCATGTAGACACGCAGCCCTTTCAGGCTCGATGTCGGCGTCTCTGCCCCGGAATAATCGATGCCGATGTAGCGATCGAAAGCGGGACTCATGCTACCCCGCTCGCTTGGCTGAGCGCGCCACCGACTGCCCCCGTAAACATAAATATGAGTTCGAAATTAGTTTCGAACTCAATATTGCCATTCGTCATGTGCCAGTGGCTCTGCGTTCAATTCGTCGCGGAAGAGACGCCACGGCGGTAGCAGGGTGTCCATCAGCGCCACGAAGCGCTCGCTGTGATTCCGCTCGATGAAATGGGCGAGCTCATGGACGATGATGTACTCAAGGCATTGAGGGGGCTTCTTGATAAGTTCGAGGTTGAGCCAAATACGGCCGGCCTCGACGTTGCAGGTGCCCCATTTCGTTTTCATCCGTTTGATGCCCCAGGCAGGCAGTGAGACCTGCATTGAACTCGACCACTTCTCGATCAGCGGCGCGGCACGAACTCGCAGTTCCCGGCGATACCAATTCTGGAAGGCTCGTTCGCGCGCTGCCTGATCGCTCCCGGCACGGACGAACAAATCAATGGAACTGCTGTTTCGGAGGCGAATCCGGTTTAAGCGACTACCCTCAATCACGTTTAGCCGATAGCGGCTCCCCAAATAGAAGTGGCTCTCGCCCGAGACATTGTCTCTTTCCGATTGGCGGGCTTGGGCTTCAAATTTTGCTCGTTGCCGTTTGATCCACCGCATCCGAGATACGACCGCCAGCCTGACCGCATCGTCGCTGACCGTGATGGGAACCGCGACACGAACACGCCCATTCGGCGGATAGACGCCGAGGTGGAGGTTCTTGATCGGCTTTCGGACAACATCGATCCGCAGGCCGCCGACGGTGATCCGGTGCGCCTCAATACTCATGCTGATTTCTCACCAGATCAAAAATCAGCTCGATCAACCCATCGTCGCTTAGGTGTTTACGGATTGCGTTTCGAACCTCCTTTTCCTTGAATTTGTTCCCGCGCCAGTCGTCCTTCTTGGTCTTCCGGATATCGGCGTCGATCACCGTTGCAACCCTCGTCCTTTCCAAGATTATCGTAAAGCGCCCGCTTGGCGGCGGTGTCGATCGTGGCCGGATAGGTTGCTCCGGCGGCCGGGTTATTCACCTTGCGCGCCAGCTCGACGATCTCGGCGAGATATTTCTCATAGGCGCCTGCCTGTTGCTTCCGCTGCTCAATCAGCGCATCGAGCAATTCCGACATCCTCTCGTAGTATTTCGGATTGATCGGCGTTTCGTCAGTGATCACCTTGCGGACGTTGTTCTCGATGGTCTCCGCGACGGCTTCCTTGCTCTCGCGAATGCCCTTTGGCAAAGCCTCGACGGCGCCGGCGCCGCGTTCCACGATCAGCTGGATCAACGACATGTCGTCGAAAGCCGAAACCTTCTCGCTTTCATCGGCGCGGATATAGGTGTCAATGAGATGCCGCATGGCCGGCTCATACATCTTGAGATCGATGTAGTCACCGCTGGCAAACTTTACCTCATTGCGGACCTTTTCAAAGTGCTCGGCCTCGCCTTTGACCGTGGCGATCTCAAAGTCCGAATATCCGGCCTCAGGCAACTCGTTCGCCAGGCCAGCATAGGCTCTGAGCAGCGATGCCGCCAGTTTGTAGAGTGTCAGTCGTTTAGATTCGTTTTCCTTGAGCGCGGCTTTGTCGGACGTGTCCCTGGAACAGAAGAAGCGAATATAAGCTGGCGTATCCTGCGGAGGCTGCACTGGCTCGCATAGTGCCTTGATCGCCTCGCGGGTCTCCTCCAGCCGCTCTCGCGCCTTTTCCAGCCGGTTGCTCAAAAGGCCCGTCACATCCTCCTTGGCATAGCGGTCCAGCGCGCCTGAGGTATAGTCGTGGATCGACGTTTTGAGGCTCTTAAACAGGTCCTTGTAATCGATGATATAGCCATATTCCTTGTCCTCGCTGTCGAGCCGGTTGACGCGGCAAATCGCCTGAAACAGGCCATGATCGCGCATTTGCTTGTCGATGTAGAGATAGGTCGCGGATGGTGCGTCGAAACCGGTCAGGAGCTTATCGACGACGACGAGAAGCTTCATCTGACCAGGTTCGTCGACGAATTTCTTCTTGGCGTCCTTTTCGAATTTTTCGGCGTCCTCGCCATTCAGCATCTTGTTGTAGACCTCATATTGGCGCAGGCGCTCGGTCAAACCCTCGCCGCTCGATTCGCCTTTGATGTCATTCGGCGACGGCTTGTAGGACGTGACAATCGCGCATTTGCCTGCAAGATCGGTCTTGTCGAAAAGCTCGTAGACCTTGCAAGCCTGGTAGATGCTGCTCGACACGAGCATCGCATTGCCGCGCCCGCTTTTGAGCCGGTCCCTGGTCTCCATGTCGAGCAAAATATCGGCAACGATCTTTTCGAGGCGCGATTGGCTGGAAAGCACCTTCCGCATCGTGCCCCACCGTTGTTTCAACTGCGCCTTGGCGAGATCAGTGAGGCCTTTGGTCTTGGCCTCGAACCATTGGTCGATCCTGGCCGGCGAGGCGATGTTCTGGTCGATGTCGCGCGCCTCATAGCGCAGGTCGAGCACGACGCCATCGGCCACAGCCTCGTCGAATTTGTAGGTATGGATATAGGGGCCGAAGATCTCGATGCTGGTTTTCTTGTCATCCTTGAGAAGCGGCGTGCCAGTGAAGCCGATGAACATGGCGCCCGGCAAGATCGACTCCATCGCCTCACGCAGTTTGCCAGATTGGGTCCGGTGGCATTCATCGACGAAGACGTAGATGTCGCCCTTCGCTTTGAAGCCCGGCGGCAACGCCTGGCGCACCTCTTTGATATAATCCTCGACATCGGCGTCTTCCTTGGAGCCAAATTTATGGATCAGGGAGCAGATCAGCCACGGGGTCGTATCGTTTAGCCTAGCAATCAGATCGGCGCCGCTTTTCGTGCGATAAATCTCTTCGTTTACGCCCTTAAAGACTTTCTCGATCTGCTCGTCGAGCTCGGTGCGGTCGGTGATGATGAGCACGCGGGCATCCTTGACATGCTCGCGAATCCATTTGGTCAGCCATACCATCGTGAGGCTCTTGCCCGAGCCTTGCCCGTGCCAGATGATGCCGCCTTCGCGGCGCTTCACATGCGCGTGCGCGGCGCGCACGCCGAAATATTGATTCGGGCGGCAAATCTTCTTTACACCGGCATCGAACACGATGAAATCGTGGACCATTTCGAGAAAGCGCTGTTTGCCGCACATCTGCACAAGCGCGCGGTCGAGAGGGTTCTCGATTCCGCTCGGTTCCTTCCAGGCGAGATAATATTTTTCGGGCGTCTCGATCGTGCCGTAGCGCAAGCCTTCGGTGTCGTTGCCCGCCATGAGAAACTGCATCGTCGTGAAAAAATGCTGGATGAAGATTTTCTTCTGGTTGTCCAGGTTCTGCCGGATGCCCTCGGCCACCGAGACGGTCGAGCGTTTCAATTCCAGAACGCCAAGGGCAATGCCGTTGACATAGAGCACGATATCCGGCCGCTTGCCGAAGGCTTTCGCGCCGGCAGGCGTCACCGTCACCTCTTCGGCGATTGCAAAATGATTACGTCCAGGATTTGCCCAGTCGATCAGCCAGACGGTCTGAGTGTTTTCACCGATATCCGGCCTAACCTTTACGCCATACCGCAAAAGGTCATAGACGGAACGGTTGACGTCGTAGAGGCTGCGCGACTGGTCACCCGCGACTTTGCCGAGTTCGAAGAGCGCCCGGTCGATCAACGCATCGTCATAGCCTTGAACGTCCTTCAGAAATGGGCGGAGGAAGGCCTCCTCGATGTTGCCGTTGTTTTCGCGATCGATCCAATTCCCGAGATAGTCGTAGCCGAGCGTTTCGCGAAAAAGCGCGACGACGCGGGCTTGCGTTTTCTTTTCGATCTGACCGACGGTCGGAGTGGGGCCTTGGCTCATATCAGCCTGATCCTTCCGGTCAGCAATTCCTGCATCATGCCGGTTTTGAGGGCGCGGGTCTTGTCGCGTTTGGCTTCGAGCGCGGCGAGTTCGGCGTCCATGCCGGAGAGGACGGCGGCAATGGCGGATTGTTCGGCGGGTGGCGGAAATTCAAACTTTAGTGCGGCAATATCCCGACCATTCAGGGAAGGAAGGGCAGTTGCTGAGACAAGCTTGCCGAGTTCAATCGTCAAAAATCGATAGTGAAAAAACCCGGGATCGACATCGGTACGAGTGAATACAAACGCCATCATATTGTTGTCTATGCAGCTGGGCCGCACCAACATCTTTTTTCGCTCAAGGAAAATAGCGGCTCCGATTTTGGCAAAGACAATTGAATTCCGTGGGAACGGTCTGGCTCCCAAAAGCCTTCTAACCTCCTCCGAAACCCAGTGGTTAGAGTTGGACATGGACATCGAGTTTCCCTCGTTGTTCATGTCAGAAACCTTGAAAAAGGGGAACTCGCCCGTAGCGTTGCCTTGGTACTTTAAAGCAAAGCCGTTTCCTCCCTTGAAATCCCCATACTCGCCAAGCCGCTTCACCTCCCACTCCCCACTGAACCCCGGCAGGCGGGTTTTGCCGGTGAGGAGCTGCTGCATAGCGGCCTCCTTGATGTCGCGCTTCTTGGCGATCAGCGCGTCGAGCGAGGCGATCAGCGCATCCGCATCGCTCAGCGCGGCCGCAATCGCGCGCTGCTCATGGCCCTCTGGCGGCAAAGGGATTTGAAACGCTTCAATCTGTTGAATAGCCAGCTTAGGCTGGGCACCAACCGTCCTCTTTGATTGGATTTCTGTTTGGATACGGTCTGAGGTTAGGCAGAAATATAAAAAGTCGCGCTCGCATTTTAGATTAGTGATCTTGTCAGCGTTTTCCGTAAGGTTAGCATCGTCAAGTTCTGGTGGAACGCGACCGATAAGCCCTAATGTTCCAGCGACACTTATGTAGATGTCGTCGCTGGAAATACGGTAGTTACGAATTGAAGGAAATACATCTTCGGGCACAAAGAGAACCGCATCCGCTGCAATGGTTCCATTCTTCATATCCGAGACGCGTATGTAAGGGTGACGTGTTCTTCGATCAGTCAGGCTTCGGCCTAGAGGAAGGCGCTTGCCGCCTTTAACGTCTCCGATCTGATCGACTCGGAAGAGCTCCCAATCCTCCGGGATGACGCCGACCTCGGTCTGCTTGTATCCCGGCCTCAGGGGCTCCCGCGCGCTCATACGCTGAACCCCATCCGCTTCAAATGCGCATGGACCTTCGCGCTCAGCGCCTCCACATCCGCCGAAAGCTCTGGCAGCGGCACGGCATAGCGCTCGGTCAAGAGTTTTACGCGCGCCGTCAGCGCTTGGCTAACGCGATCGAGTTCGCCCCGCACGTTCGCCTCGAGCCGTGCCAGCCACTTGTCTTCGACGACCAGCGCCTTGACTTCGGCGTCCGTGAGCTTGGCGTATTTCGCAAACGTCCTTTTATAGAGCGCCGCCTTGGCCTCCTTCGCGACGCGGTTCGCTTCAGCTTCCTTCTCGATCAGATCGAGGCATTGCTCAAGGAGTTGCCGCTCCTCCGCCGCATCGAAATCATGTTTGATCTCCTTCAGCCGGTCTTTGACACTCTTTGCAGTCACCTTGCCCTTTTCATTTCCCTTGTCGGGCTTCGCTTCATAGAGCAGGCCGTCCTCGCCGCCGTGCTCCTCGTCCATCTCCTCCATCGCGCGTGCAATCTCTTCGACCGCAGCTTCAAGTTTTTCAAGCGTGGCCTGCTCGCCCGCAAAGAACCGTGCAACGATGAGGGGCGGCGGGATCAGCTCGGCCTTCAGCTTTTTATTGCCAATCGTCAGATCCGGCTCCTCCGTGAACTTGCCTTCGCTGTTCTTCACCAGTTCGCGGATCTGGCGCGCGGCGGCCCAGCCTTCTTGCGCGAAGATATAGACATCGTCCTGCATCGCCTCGGCCCAATAGGTCATGAGATGCTGATAGATGTCATATTTGTCGACAAGCGCGACCTTGGAGAAGCGGACGAGCAAATCCTCGGAAATAACCTCGATCAGTTGTTTCGGAAGATCGCCGGTCTTCAGACCCTTCAACCGCTCCAGATGCGCCGCGCGCCAGCCGGCAAAGATATCCGCCACCTTGGCCGAGAATGCTGCGAACTCAGTATGGCCGAGGATCGCCGGCTTGACGGCGGCGGGCTCGACTTTCGGCGCGCAATAGCCTGGCCGATCGCCCGGCCCGAACAGCTCGGTACGGACCGAAGGTAGGACGTTCCAGTAGGGTTGGAGCGCATCGATATCGCGGATCGGAATGCCGCCCTTCAGATGCGCCTCGATATCTTGAAGGTCTTCGGGCACGGAGCTGTCGATGTAGCGGGGAATATTGAGGTTGAAGTCGTGCTTCGCGATCTCCGCAAACGGCGCCATGCGCGAATATTTGTCGATCTCGGCCTGCTTTGTGAAAGCATCGACGATCTTGTGAATGTCCTGGTCCCGCAAACGGTTCTTGTTGCCGTCCTTCACGAAGCCTTTGCACGCATCGATCATGAAGATGCCGCTGCGCTCGCTCGCATGTTCCTTGTCGAGCACGACGATGCAGGCCGGAATGCCGGTGCCATAAAAGAGGTTCGCCGGCAGGCCGATGATGCCCTTGATATAACCCTTGCAGATGATCCTCTTGCGGATATCGGCCTCCACATTGCCCCGGAAGAGCACGCCATGGGGCATAATGATCGCGCCTTTGCCGCTGCTTTTGAGCGACGCGATAAGGTGGAGAAGAAAGGCGTAGTCGCCGTTCTTCTTGGGAGGCACGCCATAGACAAAGCGTCCGAATTCATCGTTCGTTGGGTCGAAGCCGTTGCTCCAAGCCTTATTTGAAAAGGGTGGATTGGCGACGACGAAGTCGAACGTTTTGAGGCTTCCATGGGTCTGCTTGAAATGCGGGCTCGACAGCGTGTTATCGCGCCAGATTTCGGCCGTCGGGCAAGCGTGCAGGATCATGTTCATCCTCGCCATCGCGCGCGTGGCGTTGTCCATCTCCTGTCCGTAAATGGTGAGGTCGAAGGGCGCCTCGTCGTGCGCCTTCAAAAGCAGCGAGCCCGAGCCGCAGGTTGGGTCGTAGATCGTCTGGTCCGCGCTCTTGGCTAAGCGAACGCCGATGACCTTCGCTATGATGCGGGAGACCTCGGCGGGCGTGTAGAACTGCCCCTTGCTCTTGCCCGATTCGGTCGCGAAATGGCGCATGAGATATTCATAGGCATCGCCTAGTGGCCCGATTCAGTCAGATTGACGGGTAGAGA
>JRHI01002495.1_pt1 | contig 12547 bp, 7 predicted proteins | sample 215371 | NCBI WGS metagenome assembly JRHI01 (sample SAMN02929681, study PRJNA255918) | sediment metagenome | biome: cave system; feature: Ice Cave; material: Sediment; isolation source: sediment from deep within a dark volcanic ice cave with no known source of... ...
CGAAAAAGCGCCGAAAACGTGATGCTGACCCTTGTGGAACAGGCTCTCATGCTCACCGCGGAATGTCTGGCGGTAATAACTGTAGAGCGGGTCAAAGCTTTGCCTTGTTACCCGGTAGTCCAGCCACGGAACGAAACCGTGCTCCTCGTAACTGGCGCCGAAGTAATCGCCGAAGCAATAGCTACTATGGGTCGGACGCACGAACAGGGCTGTCATCAGACAGTCGGGAGAGACCACGTAGCTCGGCTGGTAAGTCCAGCCGCTGACGAGCACGCCAGGATTGACCTGGATCGGGGCGAAGAGGAGGCCACGCTGCTCGAGCGGATAGTCCCAGAAACCCTCGACGAAGACGTGGCCGGCCGGTGTCCAGCAATAGTGAGCCGGTGTCCAAAGCCAGTTGGGCCGATACCCGACCCAGAAACCGGGGCGCCAGAGATAGCGCGTCTCGCGGTAGATCCAGCAACCGGGAGTGTAAATGTTGGTCTCGTCCGACGCGGGCACGGACGGTCCGGCGTCGACGGAAGGCGGCGGCGTTGGCAGATAGTTTGTCTCCGTGGTTTGCGTGCTGGTCCAGTAACCGGACACCCACTGCCAGCCGTTGTTCGCCTGTTGCCAATTGCCGGGCACCCATTGCTGGCCGGGCGGCACATCGCGCCAGAAGCCACTCACCCAGACAAAATCCTTGACGTCGTCTTCCCAGGCCCAGTAGCCGGGCAACCACTGCACATTGGTGCCTTCAGGCTTCTGATCAGGCGGTATCTCCTGGATCGGTTCGGGAGGTTGCTTCGCCACGATCGGCGGAGCTTCCGGCTGCATATCGACCGGCTTGGCATACGCCTCGTGGACAGGCCCGCGGGCCTGTACTTTGACCCCCTCCGGTACGGCAGGCTCCTCCGTTTGCGTGACGCCAAGCGGAACGAGGATCATTCCGACCGCGAGCGCGGCCGGAAAAAGCCACCAGAAATACCGTTTCATAAGTTGCTCCTCGGCAGGCTGCCGAAGTCGAGTAGTGGCGGACTAGCAGCAGTACGTCGCTGCCAGCAAAAGGTTGCTCCCTCATTGCCGGTGCAAAAGCAGTGCCACTTCGGCAGTCCCGGGGCTGGAGGGTAGGTTTTCTGGTTTTTGCCGGGTGCTTCCTGTACCTTACTGGCAGGATTTCCGACGATGTGCCCGCGAGGTGTTGCCGGATGTTCGAGACCTGGAAAAAGCTCAAGTACGGTGCCCGCATCCTGTTATCGCGCAGCGGCGGTCAGCCGGAGACGATTTCCGTCAACGGCCGACAGACGGTGCTCATGCACGGCGGCAACGGCTCGACCTTTGTCTACCTCCACAGTGCGCTTGGCGAATCGTTCATGTGGTTCCCCTTCTTCCAGTCATGGGCAAAGGAGTTCCGCGTCCTCGTGCCCACGCATCCCGGATTCGGTCAGAGCGGCGGCTTCGACCAGATCGACACGATCGAAGACATGGCCTTTCACTACGTGGAGCTGTTCGACGCGTTGGGGCTGGAAGAGGTGATACTCGGCGGCGTCAGCCTCGGCGGTTGGATCGCGGCCGAGTTCGCGGTCCGCTGGCCGGAGCGGGTCAAGCGGCTCTGGATCGCCGACGCTCCGGGGCTGTGGGTCGAGGAGGAGCCGCTGCCGGACCTGTTTCGCATCATGCAGGATCGGGACCAGCTGCGCCGGCTCCTGTTCCACGACCCAGGTTCGCACATGGCCCAGCTCATCATGCAGGATAATCCGACTGAGGAAAGGATGTTGGCGGCATATCAACAGATGACGGTGTTGGCCCGGCTGGTGTGGGAACGACCCTACGATCCGAAGTTGCCGCAACGCCTGCGGCGCGTCCAGTGTCCGACGCTCCTCGTCTGGGGAGCGCACGACCGCCTGGTGCCGCCTTCCTATGGCAGGGCGTATCAGCAGTATCTGCCGCACGCAGAATTGCAGCTGATTCCCGATTGCGGCCACCTGCCCATGTTTGAGCGCGAGGCGGGGTTCGTGGAGACCGTGGCGCGGTTTAGTCGCGGATAGGCCACCTGGCTCCAGGTTAACTCAACAATTTGTGCAGGTGTAGATGGTGTGGCCCCAACTTGCCGCCGTAGTTACCGGCGTCGATGCGGAGGACGCCAGGCCGGCAGGCGGCACGGACGCCGACGCGCATGGCCTCTTCCACGGATGGCAGATCGAGGCCATCGATCACGATCTCGTAAACGGCGTTGGCGCCCTCGGGTAACGCCGTCTCGACCAGGCCACGCAGCGTCGGGCAGTAAGCGTCATTGGTGCTGGCGCGCAGTTTCTTGTAGCGGCTGCCAACCTTGCTGCCGCTGCGAACGACTCCGCCTGGGAACGGCAGGATGACACCGGGCAAGCGACGGATCGCCGCCGTCGCCGCCTCGGCCGCTGCGAGCGCCTCGCCCTGGCTGGCCCCGACAATGAGGAAGTTGCCGCCCGCGACGCCCTTCGTCGTGCCGAAGACATCTTCGCAGGTGAACTCGCCGTCCATGACGGGCAAGCGCCAGTGGCGCCGGCCCTCGAACTTCTTGCTGAACTGAAAGGTGTCGCCGAAGAAACGCAGATTACCACCGATGCGAATCGTCTTGTCCTTGACCAGGGGCAGGCCGTTGTAACACGCAGTCGTCGGGCAAGTGAGAATGCACTGGCCGACGCGATTGAGGACCGCCTTTTGCAAGGCGTCGCGGCTGAAGGCGAAAAAGAGGAGGGCGACGCCGGGTCGCCCATCGGGCGATTCTTCGGTGGACAGGACGCGCTCGATGCCGGCCTCCGCGTCGCAGCCGATCACCGAGGCGGCATAGCCGGTCGCCACAGTGCCGGCGGTCTGCGCCCAGGAAGGTGTCTCGGCCGTGACCAGCACGCGGGCGGCGGTCATGGGAAACGCTTCGGCGAAGGTATCGGCAATGGGGATGCCCGTGATCGTGAGCAAGGCAGGAAGTCCTCGAGAACAGGTACCGCGTTCAACAACAGCCGCCGCCCCGGGCGTGGTAGGTGGGTCCAGTCACGATTATCATGGGAGATCGCGCCAGGCGGGCGGCCGCTGCATCGGATACGGCGACCGGCACGCCGCGCCGCAGGGTGTGTCCCTGGCCATCGTCGATGGCTGCGTCCGGTCCCGCATAGGTCGCGGTGTGGCCGGTAAAGACTTCCGGACCGTCGGGACCGTCGGGCAACTTGAACGCCGCGACCTCCACACTTTCCAGCATGACCGGCTCGGCCAGGCCGGCATATTCATTGGGAAGCAGGTAACGGTAGGGGAAGCGTGCCCGTACCTCGACTCGCCCCAGACCTGCATGCGTCAGCGCGGCCAGGTAATCCTCGAAGGTCTGGCAACCCGAGATGCAACGCGCGCGCAGGCGCGCGTCGGCCGCGAGGGCCGGCGGCAGCGGCACCGGCGCGATCGGATCGGAGGTCGTGAAAAGACCGCCCGGCTTCAGGACACGCACCACTTCCGCGAGCGCCGTATCGAGATCGGTCCGGGTAAAGACGTTGAACAGGCAGTTCTGGGCCACGACGGTCGCCGTGTTGTCGGGCACCGGCAGGGCCAGCGCCGAGCCGTCCAGGAGAGTGACGAACTCCGGCCGGAACCAGGGATTGAGCCGGGCCGCCTCCGCGAAATTGGTCCGAGCCCGTTCGCGCATCTCGGCTACTGGATCGACAGCGATCACCCCGTCCCGCCGGCGCGCGAAGTAGGCGAACTGCAGCGCTTCCAGGCCGCCGCCGACGCCGACGTAGAGGATAGTGTCGCCTTCCTTCAGGTCGCGTGGATCGACCGTCGAACCGCAGCCATAATTCATCGCCAGCATGGCGCGCGGGATGCGCAGGTCGGGCAGACGCCACATCGGCGCCTGGGTACAGCAGAGATCGGCGTCGGCCTGGCGGGCCGCCTCGGTGTAGACGTCCGCCACGGTCCGGAGATAGTCACCCATCGTCTCTCCTCGCACTGCCGGCGAACCGTGCCGGTGGCTGGAGAACATTATCAGCCCGCTGGTGGAATAAGCCAGCCCCCCTTGACGCCAAGCCGCGCGCGGCAGATATCGCGCGGCGGATTCATAGGATGCGTTGCAGAAGTGTGGCGCCCAACGGCCGCGCCCGAAAGGACCCTCGCATGCCGATTCCGCCAACCGATGAGTGGGAACGCGAACTGCGGGCCAACGTCGCGCCGGCCGACTGGCCAACACCGCCTGCCCATGGGCGGTATAACCTGGTCGTGATCGGCGCCGGCACCGCCGGGTTGGTCAGTGCCGCCGGCGCCGCCGGACTCGGCGCAAGGGTGGCCCTTATCGAGAAGCATCGCCTCGGCGGCGACTGTCTCAACTACGGCTGTGTCCCCTCCAAGGCGCTATTGCGCTGCGGTAGGGCCGCGGCGGCGGTCCACGAAGCGGCGGCTTTCGGCGTCAAAGCGGAGGGACCGATCACTGTCGATTTCGTCGCCATCATGGAAAGGATGCGTCGCCTGCGCGCCGGCATCAGCCATCACGATTCCGCCGAGCGCTTCTGCGGCCTCGGCGTTGACGTCTACCTCGGCGAGGCCCGCTTCACCGGGCGGGACAGCGTGGCTGTCGCCGAGCATACGCTCCGCTTCGCACGTGCCGTGATCGCCACAGGAGGCCGGGCGGCACCGTTGGAATTACCCGGCCTGGAACCGTCCGGCTACCTCACCAATGAAACCGTCTTCGATCTGACTGAACTGCCTCGTCGCCTGGCTGTGGTGGGCGCTGGACCGATCGGCTGCGAACTGGCGCAGGCCTTTCGCCGCTTCGGCAGTGAAGTCCATCTCATTAACCGTTCGCCGAGTCTGCTCGGCAAGGAGGAGCCGGAAGCCGTCGCCGTCCTACAACGCCGCTTCGAGCGCGAGGGGATCCAGCTGCACCTGGGCGCCAGGCCAACCGGCGCTGAAATCCGTGAAGAGGCACATGGACCACAACAGTACCTCCTCGTCGAGGAGAACGGGCAGGTCGTGCGTCTACCGGTCGATGCCGTCCTCGTCGCGGTTGGGCGGCAGGCCAATGTCAAGGGCCTAGGTCTGGAGGAAGCAGGCGTCCGTTACGCATCCTCCGGCATCGAGGTGAACGACTACCTGCAAACGAGCAATCCGCGCATCTTTGCGGCGGGCGATGTCTGTTCGCCGTATAAGTTCACCCACGCGGCCGATGCGCAAGCTCGATTGGTCCTGCAAAACGCCCTCTTCATCCCGCGGGCAAGGGCGAGTGGGTTGGTCATTCCGTGGTGTACTTACACCGAACCCGAGTTGGCCCACATCGGTCTGACGCCGCTGCAAGCCCGGCGACAGGGATTCGATGTGCAGACGTTTCGGCTGCCGCTGTGCGAGGTCGATCGCGCCATTCTCGACGGCGAGACTGAGGGGTTCGCGGCAGTGCATGTGCGCACGGGTGGCGATCGTATCCTGGGGGCGACCATCGTGGCGGTTCACGCGGGCGACCTGATAGCGCCGCTGGCCCTGGCCATGACGCAGGGGCTCGGCCTGGCCAGCCTTGCACGAACCATCTTACCTTACCCCACACAGGCGGAAGTCCTCAAACGCCTCGGCGACGCTTACCAGCGGACCAGACTGACGCCGCGGCGTGCCGGACTGCTGCGGGCGTTCCTGCGCTGGCGGCGGTCGTAGCAGGGGTCCGATACAACTGTTACCCGCGCCTCACTCGGCACCGTCGGCGCATTTGACGGATTCTCGCGGGAAAATGGGCAAGGATGAAGGGGCGTTGGTTTGCCCGCGCCGGGAATGGCGGCTAAGGTTGCGTTGTTGTGGATGCGTTCCACAGCGATCCTTCGAGGTAGTGACTGGGCGACGCTCGCGGTGAGTCGTCGCCTCGCGCTGGGAGTCACTACCTCGAAATTTGACTGCCCTACGGGCCCACGAAGAGAACTTCGTGGGCCTGTTTCATTTCTTTAGGTCACAGCTGGGAGCATGAATTATCCGAGCCCGGAGCGTTGGCGACGGAAAGACGCGGTTGCTGACGCTCCGGGCTCTGCTCACTTATGCCGCCAGGTGAACGGACATCGCAGCGCTGAGCGGTTTGAACGCCTTGACGACCAACGCCCGCCCCATAAGTCGCTCCAGCACGACCTGCGGCAGCCAGCGCCAGACGTGCGGCACCTCCGAGCGACGTAGATGACGTTTGTAGACGCGGTGCTCGACGAAACGGTCGAACAGCCGTCGCAAGCCCCGGCTGGTAAAGCGCACCATATCGGCGTCGGTCGGCGTCTTGGCCGGACACAGCCAGCGCTGCCAGGGGAACCAGAAGTTGAACCAGAAATCGACGTCGTAACGGGCTGGTGTCACGGCCAGCACCTTGCCCCCCGGCTTGAGGACGCGGTAAACTTCGTCCACGACCGATCGCGGATCGCCGATCTCGTGGAGCAGGCTGCTGACGCAGACGACGTCTATGGAGGCGGGTTCCAGGGGCAAGGCATCGGGCGGTGCGTGCAGGAACCGTCCGGGCAGACCGCGCAGTTCGAAGTTGCGGCGGATCAGCGCCAGCTGCTCGGCTGAGTGACTGCATACGACCACGGAAGCACCATGGCGCGCATATTGCAGCCAGTCGGTGCCAAGGCCGTTGCCCATGCCTATCAGCGTTTCGCCGGCGTGTTTGGAGAATTCGAGAAGACGAGGAATCCACCGCCCGTGACGGCTGTGCCGCTGGTTCTCGATGTCGAGGAACCATTGGAGCGTGTACGGCTCGGCCGCCTCCTCGGGACGCAGGCCAGGAGCGACCGGCGCGAGGGCTTCGTGGGCGTAGAGGCGTTCGGCGAATTCGGAAGGGCTGTGCGGCCCAGGCAGACCACGGCCGTTCGGCAACAAGGGCAGATCATGTACGCTCGCCGCGGAGCGGCCGTTCCATGCGTGCAGCTTGCTGGGGTAGGAGTCGTCCATGCCACCCATCCCTGATTCCGCCAAATGCGGAGTATCTGCCCGGCTGACCCTCTGTCCGGGTACCAAATGGGGGAATAGTTGATTTCGCAGCGGCAGTCAAGATGGATTTCGCCGCCTCCGCCGCCCAAACTGTCGGCAGGGGAAGAGGAATCCCTATCCGGCGCTGTGGGCTGGAAGTCCTATAGAATAGTGTCAGGGGTAGCATCATGCTCGACCGAGTCAAAAGCTGGTTTTCCCTGGCCCACCGCGACGCGCAACTCCAGGAGCACCTGGCCGACCTGCGCCAACGGATGCCCGTACCGGTCTTCTGGCTGCTCGGCAAGACACAGAGCGGCAAGACGTCGCTAATCAAGTACCTGACTGGAGCCGGCGCCGCCGAGATCGGCCAGGGCTTTCGCCCCTGCACCCGCTATTCCCGCAAGTATGAGTTTCCAACGCCCGAGGCTCCACTCCTCACGTTCATCGACACGCGTGGCATCGATGAGCCGGGCTACGACCCGGGCGAAGACATCGCGCGCTTCAACGCGCAGGCGCACGTCGTCCTCGTCACCGCCAAGGCACTCGACCACGCGCAGGAGAATGTCCTCGGGCCGCTGCAGGCCATCCGCAGAGCCCAGTCGAGGCGGCCCGTGCTCCTGACGCTGACCTGTTTGCACGAGGCCTACCCGCAACAACAGCACCCATCCCCATATCCTTTCGGCACCGAACGCGAGCAGACCACCGTCCATGAGGACCTGCGGCGGAGCCTGGCCGAGCAGCGCCGGCGTTTCGAGCGGCTCGTGGATCGAGTGGTGTCGGTGGACCTGACAGCGCTCGAGGAAGGCTTCAACGAGCCCGACTACGGCGGTGAAACGCTTCGTCAGACGCTGCTGGAAATGCTGCCGGCTGCCTATCGCCAAACGCTGTTGACGCTTACGGAAGCGACGCATGAACTGAAGGACCTGTACGCCCGGCACGCTCTGCCGCGCATCATCGCTTATTCGTCGCTGGCCGCCACTGCCGGGGCCATTCCCATTCCCTGGGTGGACCTGCTCATTCTTCCGGGCATCCAGACGCAAATGATCTACCACCTGGCCCAGTTTTACGGGCAACCGCTCTCGGCAGCGCGCTTTGCCGAGTTGGCCAGCACACTCGGCATGGGCATGGTCGTCCGGCAGGCGGCGCGCGAGTTGGTCAAGTTCATCCCGTTCGTCGGCAGCGTCGCGGGTGGCGCGCTGGCAGGGGCCTCGACCTTTGCGCTAGGCAAGGCGTTCTGCTACTACTACAGTGCAGTCCACCAGGGGCACGTTCCGAAGCCGGAAGACCTGCGCCGTTACTACCGTGAGGAGTTGTGGCAGGCAGAGAAAGCCTGGGCGGGGCTCAGGACCCGCGCCGCGAACATCGGTAGCGATGGGGCGGGCGCCGGCCCAGCGCCTGCCGAGGGAATGCCGCCGTCCTGAACTCGAGCCGCAGCGGCTCAGCGCTCCACGAGGTTGCTGCCATGTCCCGTTGGCGTATTGGCGTTGTCCTCTTTCTCATCGCGGTGCCGTTCACGGGCATGGCAGGCGTCGGCACCTATTATCTGTGGCGCGACAGCCTCGGGTTCATCGCCTGGTGGCCGATGGCTGCGTGCATGGCCCTTGGCTACCTCCTCGGCTGGTACTGGCAGCACAAACAGCAACTTCTCAAACCCGTCGACTTCGCGTCGCCCATGCACTGGACCGCGCGCGACGAGGAGGCAAAAAAGCTCGTGGAGGCCCGTGCCCGGGCGGCGACGCAGCTCAAAGTGGACAAGCTGAGCGATCTCAACTTCTACCTCGAGACCGCCAAGGTGATGGCGGTCGAACTCGCCCAGTTCTACCACCACGGTGCCAGGGACGCAGTGGGCGCGCTCACCATCCCGGAGGTGCTGGCCGTGGTCGAACTGGCTGCCCACGACCTTTCTGAGCGGGTCGATCGCTACTTGCCGGGCGGCCACCTGCTCACGATCAACGATTGGTGGCACGCCAAGCAAGCCGCCGACTGGGCACCAGCGGCGTCGAATGCGTACTGGGTCGCTTCCGCACTCCTCGATCCGCTCGGCGCCGGGGTGCGCTTTGTCGCCGCGCGCCTCGGCATGACCGCGCCGCAGGAGCGCTTGCAGCAATACCTGCTGCTCTGGTTCTATACCGCGTTCGTCGAACGCACCGGGACGTACCTCATCGAGGTGAACAGCGGCCGACTCAAGATCGGGGCACAGCGCTACAGGGAGTTGATACAGGCGCGGGCGGCCGCCGTCGCGACTTCGGAGGAAGCGCGGAAGGCAAACGGCCAGGCGCGGGCGGCCCCGACAACAGGGGCGGCGCCACCAGTTGACCCGGCGGAAGAAGTGCTGCAGGTCACCGTCACGGTCCTGGGTCAGGTGAAAATGGGCAAGTCGAGCCTGGTGAACGCCCTTCTGGGCGAGCGCCGCGCGGCCACGGACGTGCTGCCGACCACGGATGGGATTTCCCGCTACGAATTGCGAACTCCCGGGATCGCCACCCGTCTCGACCTGCTCGATACGGTCGGCTATGCCCACACCGGACCGCGCGAGGACCAGCTGCGAACGACCCGGGAAGCCGCCCAGAAATCAGACCTGCTAATCCTTGTTCTCCACGCCCGCAATCCCGGCCGGCAGGCCGACCTGGAGATGCTTCAGGGACTGCGTTCGTGGTTCGACTCGCGTCCCGACTTGAAGCGGCCGCGACTCCTCGCGGTCGTCACGCACATCGATTTGCTGTCGCCGGCGCTGGAGTGGTCGCCACCCTACAACTGGCAGCAGCCAACCCAGCCGAAGGAGCACAACATCCAGCAAGCCTTGGCCGCGGCACATGAACAGCTGGGCACCTACCTCGACGGCATCGTCCCGGTGTGTGCGTCTGAGGGCAAGGTGTACGGCGTGGAGGAGTGGTTGCTACCCGAGCTGACGGGATTGCTCGACGAGGCGCATGCAGTGGCACTGCTCCGCTGCCTCAAGGCGGAGTTCGACACGAAGAAGGTCCGCAAAGTGTTTCGCCAGCTGTTGGCCGCGGGCAAGGAGGCCCTCAAAGTTGCCTGGAAAGGACTGCCCCGCTAACGGGGGAGGGGAGCGCCCATTCCTCTGGCACCGGCCAGAGTTCCCGATCAATCCTCGAGTGTGGCCAGGCGGCGAGCCGCAGCAGCCAGAAAAGCGGCCGCAATCAGCAGCGAGGTTCCCACCGACAGGTTGCGATTCAAGCACAATTAACTCCTTCGCCATGGCGAATTGACAAGAGATGCGGGAGGTGGGTTGATGACTGCCAGGTGTGCAACGTTCGCAGTCGTGTTGGCCGGAATCCTGGCGGACCCCTCGAGCGCGGAGTCGTTACCCGGTACACAGCCACTCACGGCCGACGGCGATTTGGCGGCCAAGATGGTTGCCGGCATCGACCGTTTTCTCGACCGCGAACTGACCGGCGCGGTCGCCCAGCGCACCACCGCCTGGAAACTGGATCGCTCCTCTTCCGAGGCGTACACCCGCTCCCTGGTGCCCTACCGCGAGCGCCTGCGGCGCATCCTGGGCGCGGTCGATCCGCGGCCGCCGGTGACGGAGTTGCAATACGTCTCGACGACGGAGATGGGGTCGCTGGTCGCGGAGGGCGACGGCTACACGGTCCATGCCGTGCGCTGGCCGGTGTTGGAGGGGGTGGACGCAGAGGGGTTGCTGCTGGAGCCGAAGGGCAAGCTGGTCGCCAGTATCGTGGCTATCCCGGATGCCGACTGGACGCCGGAGATGCTCGCCGGCCTGGCTCCCGGACCAATGGAGCAGTTCCGTCACGGCGAGGTTCGCGCGAACGACCCCTTCAGCGCCAAGGTATTCGAAGGTTCGTGGAAGAAGCGGTGGCAGGAGGCGCAGTTCGCCCGCCGGCTGGCGGAGAATGGCTGCCGCGTGCTGGTGCCGACCCTCATCGACCGGCAGGACACCTGGTCGGGCAACCCGCGCCTGCGCATGACGAACGAGCCGCACCGCGAATTCGTCTACCGCATGGCCTACCACATGGGCCGGCACGTGATCGGCTATGAGATTCAGAAGGTGTTGGCCGCGGTGGACTGGTTCTGCCGCGAGAAGGACCACGCGCCGGTCGGCCTCTATGGTTACGGTGAGGGAGGCCTGCTGGCGCTGTACGGCGGGGCACTGGACGAGCGGGTGCAGGCGACGGTGGTGAGCGGCTGCTTCGGGCCGCACGACGGGCTGGCGCAGGAACCGATCTACCGCAACGTCTGGGGCCTGCTGCGCGAGTTCGACGACGCGGAGGTGGCCCGCCTGTACCAACCGCGCTACGACGGCGAGCGCGGCCCCCTGGTCGTGCCCCGGCACCTGCTCGTCGAGGACTGCGACCGCTTCCGGCGCGACGGGCCGCCCGCGGCGCACGACGGCCGCTTCCCCGCCGCCGCCCCCGGCAGCCTCACTCAGCCGCCCCGTGACGCGGTGGACGCCGAGGCCCGCCGGGCTGACCGGCTGCTGCGGGAAGCGCCGCGCCACCTCGGCCTGTCGATGTACGTCTGCGTTGGCGGGTCCATCAGCCGTCCCGAAACCCTGGAGCATTTCCTCGCCATGCTGGGCATGCAGCCGCCCGTCAAGCCGAACGGACGCCCGCCGGCGGATCGCCGCCGCGGCTTCGACCTCGCCGCCCGCCAGCACCGGCAGGTCGACCAGTTCGTCGCCTGTACCCAGAAGCTGATGCGCGATTCCGAGGCCCGCCGCGAAGAGTCCTTCTGGTCGAAGCTGGACACCTCCTCGCCGGAGAAGTATCAGGCGTCCACGAAGCCGCTGCGCGATGCCTTCTGGGAGGGGACCATCGGCAAGCTGCCCGCTCTCACCATGCCGGCCCACCCGCGTACGCGCCTCGCCTGGGACGAGCCGAAATGGGAGGGCTACGAAGTGATGCTCGACGTTTGCCCCGACGTCTTCGCCTCGGGCGTGCTGCTGCTGCCGAAGGATCTGAAGCCGGGCGAGCGCCGCCCTGTTGTCGTCTGCCAGCACGGCCTTGAAGGGCACCCCGACGATGTCGTCAACCCGCGCAAGAAAACGGTCTACAACTCCTTCGGCGCCCAGCTCGCTGATCGCGGTTACATCGTCTACGCCCCGCAAAACCCCTACGTCGGCGGCAACACTTTCCGCCAGCTGCAGCGCAAGGCCAACCCGCTCGGCCTGACCCTGTTCGCCTTCATCGTCCGCCAGCACGAGCGCACGCTCGACTGGCTGGCCGGGCTGCCGTTCGTCGATCCCGACCGCATTGCCTTCTACGGTTTGTCCTACGGCGGCGAGACGGCCATGCGCGTGCCGGCGCTGCTGCCGCGCTACTGCCTGTCGATCTGCTCCGGCGACTTCAACGAGTTCACCTGGAAGACCGTGTCGCTCGAACTGCCGGCGAGCTATATGCTGGTGAACACCTATGAAATCTTCGATTTCAACATGGGCAACACCTTCAGCCACGCCGAGATGGCGGCCCTGATCGCGCCACGGCCGTTCATGGTGGAGCGCGGGCACAACGACGGTGTGGGCATCGACGAATGGGTGGATTACGAATACGCGAAAGTGCGCCGGTTATACGCCCGGCTGAAGACGCCGGAACGGACGGCGATCGAGTTCTTAGAGCCTGTTCCACAAGGGTCAGCATCACGT
>JRHI01002496.1_pt1 | contig 12545 bp, 11 predicted proteins | sample 215371 | NCBI WGS metagenome assembly JRHI01 (sample SAMN02929681, study PRJNA255918) | sediment metagenome | biome: cave system; feature: Ice Cave; material: Sediment; isolation source: sediment from deep within a dark volcanic ice cave with no known source of... ...
GCCGAATCTGGATCGAGCAGGTCGTGGCTGGCCGCCGGCACCGCACCACCAAGCAGATCGTGGGGGAGGCCTGGGCCGCCGAGCGGCCTCAGCTGCGGCGGCTTCCGGAGCGGATCTTGGGCGGCCTGGCGAGCCCGGTGATCTTGCCGTTGGCCTCGACGGTGGTTGACCTCCAGCTCCGCCGGTTCGGCAACCACGTTGAGGCACCTCGGGCAGGCCACTCAGCGCCGGCGGCTGTGCCGGCTCGACGCTTGGCGCACGCTGTCTCCTCTACGAAACCGGACCGCATCTTATCTCGATCTGGGATCGTAATCGGAGCAGCGTGCGTCGCAACCCGATCAGCCGGTCAGGTCACCCAAAAAAGGTGCAGGAGACCCACTTTTCCTTGGCCGTTGACACCGATACGCTCATGACCGGACGGTGGCTCGAACATCCACGAGATGAATCGATGACCTGTGGACAATCACGGGATTGAGATCCAGGGCGACCAGCTCAGAGGTCTCGGCAATGACGTTCCCCACCCGGACCAGCAGATCGGCGACCGCGTCGCGGTCAATCGGAGGGAGGCCACGGATTCCATCCAGCAGAGAGCGGCTACGAAGTTCAGCGAGCATCTCGAGAGCCTCCAGTCGACGCAGAGGCGCCGCCCGAAAGCTAACGTCAGCAATCGCCTCGACCAATGTACCGCCAGCGCCGACACTGACCAGCGGGCCGTAGCACGGATCACGAACGGCACCGATCAGAAGCTCGGTGCCCTGCGGAGCCATTGGCGCCACCAGCACTCCGCCCAGTGCCGCCTGGGAGGCAGCATGCCCTACGGATGCCAGTAGATCACGAAACGTGGTGCGCGCGTTCGCGCGCGAGACGTTCAGCCTGACCCCACCCACGTCCGACTTGTGGCTGATGTCGGCAGATACGATTTTCATCGCAAGCGGCCCCGGGATTTGGGCAGCCGCCGAGTCGATTTGATCCTCGTCCGTGGCGACAAACCAGGCGCCGGTGTCAACTCCGGCCCGCTCTAGAAGCTCCCGGGCCTGGGGCTCCGAGAGCAAGGTTCCATCGGTTACAGGCGAGCCGGCCTGGACAGGCAGGAGATCAGACCTCTCCTCCGCCGTCGCCGTCCATCGGGCACGGGATCCCAAAGCTGATGCGACCGAAACGGCCATTTCGATCGATTCGTGAATCGGGATTCCGTGCTCGGCCAGGAGCCGCAGTGGCGCGGTGACGCTCCTCGCGTAGGCGGAATGGACGATCACGGGTTTGCCAAAAGCGCGCCCAAGCCGGATCATTTCGAGTGCGGTTTGCGTCTCCTCTTGCTCCAGTGCTGGATCGAAGCGGAGGTGGTAACCACCGAAAAGTCCGACCACCAAGACCATGTCCACGGCCGGGTCGGCCAGGAGTATTTTGCAGCAGGTCGCCAGTAGCGAGGGCTCGCGGTCGGTGGCCCCAGCGACGTCGACCGGGTTCCGGGGGGATGCGGAGGCGGGTAGGAGCTTGGCAATCGCGGCCGAGGTCAACGGGCTGAGGACGGCGGGCTCGGTTCCCCTGGCGGCAGCCAAAGCATCTACGGCAATCGTGGCATGCCCGCCGCCGTCCGCAAGCACGGCGACCCTGGGACCGCTGGACGGCGGGCAGCTCATCAGCCCGCTGGCAATGGCAAGTAGCTCATCGGAGCGATCGGCGACGATCGCACCAGCCTGGCGCAGCACCGAGACAGCTACTTCAGGATCACCCGCCAACGCCCCCGTGTGGGTGAGCGCCGCCTCTCGTCCGGCCGAGGTCCTGCCTGCCTTGAAGACAACTACCGGTTTGTGGCGGGCAAGGCGCCGTAGTTCACATAACGCGGCCCGGCCGTCCCGAAACCCCTCGCAGTAGATCGCTACCGCATGGGTCTCTGGATCCTCACGAAGATGCGCTAGGTAGTCGTGGTAGCCGAGATCGGCTTCATTGCCGACTCCGACATAGATGTTGAAGCCTGGGCCGCCTTGTGCCTCAGCCTCGGCGGCAAGTGATAGCAACATATTGCCGCTCTGGGTGATCAACGAGAGCCCGCCGGGCTTTAGGTGGCGCAGACCCACAAGGTTGAGTCGCGCTGAGAGATTGAAGATGCCCGATGTGTTGGGGCCGACGACTCGGATTCCGCGCCTGCGCGCGATGTCCGACACCTGACGCTGCATGGCGACTCCCTCGGGGCCCGCCTCGCCGAACCCGACCGCGATGACTACGGCCCCAGCGATCCCTTTGTCAGCACACTCCTCGAGGATGGAGGGGACTGCTACCGGGGGCACCACGATCAAAGCCAGGTCGACCGCTCCTGGAATCGCCCGGACGTTCGGGTATGCACGCAGTCCAAGAACCTCGTCCAAGCGCGGATTGACCGGATAGACGGCATACGGGAAGCCACCCTCCTGAAGCGTGCGGATAGCCTGATAGCCTCGTTTGCCAGGATCTTTCGAAGCACCCACCACGGCTATGCCGCGGGGGTTGAAGATACGGTTCAGTACGCTCATCGGCCCTCAAAACGAGGAGAACGCTTCTCAGTAAACGCCCGCGCTCCCTCCAGCCAGTCTGAGGTGCCCATGCAGGCGAGGAGGCCCTCTTCCTCTCGGAGCATCGCCTCGCCGAGGGTGGCCGCGGGATCGTTGAGGTGCTGCTTTGCCATCCGGACGGAAAGCGGCGCCAGCCCGGTCAGCATCTCGGCGAGGTTTGCGGCGGCCTCAAAAAGCTCTGAAGAAAGCACGGCCGAATGTGCGAGGCCCCATGCGGCCGCCTCATTGCCGGTAAAGCGCCGTCCAGTCAAAATCAGATCCAGCGCCCGACCGTGTCCGACCAGCCGAGGCAGCCGGAAGCTAACTCCGCCACCCACGTAGGTTCCCAACGAAACTTCCGGGAAGCCCGCCACGGCATCTTTGGCCATCACCAGGAAGTCGGCGGACAGGGCCAGCTCCATGCCGGCGCCGAACGCATACCCGTGAACGGCAACCACGACCGCCTGGGGCAGCGCCTGAAGCGCCCGGCAGGCCTGTTGACCGGCAGCGATGTACGAACGCCGCGCAGCGGGTCCACGCTCGGATGCGGCATGCTGCCGGAGGTCCGCGCCAACGCAGAAGGCACGCCCGACGCCCCGTAATACAACAGCACGGATCTCTGGATTCATTTTGATGCCATCGAGGCACTCGAGAAGTTCGGAATACAGCTCACTGGTCACCGCGTTAAGACGCTCGGGACGATTCAGCTCAACTGTAGCCACGGCTCCCAATCGGGACTCCAAAATCAAAGGCACGAGTTCCTCCTTACGGCGAAGCGATCTGCGTCATCGGGCCTGACCCTGACTCAACCAGGAGCGCCTCACGCCCAAAACACCGCTTTCAAATCCTTGAAAGTAGATGGCGGTCCATCCAGCCGGTTGCGGCCGAGATCGATCACATAGACATGGTCGGCGATTTTCAAAGCTGAGCGGATCTCCTGGTCCACGAGGACTACCGTCAATCCCGCATCGCGCAGGGCAGCCAGCATCCCATAGACTTCTTGGCCTACGAGCTTGGCCAGCCCGGCCGATGGTTCGTCCACCAGCAGGACCCGCGGATCCGCCATGAGAGTCCGTGCTATCTCCACCATTCGCTGCTGGCCACCGGACAATTCGCCAGCCCGCTGCCGTCGCCGTGGATTCAGCATCGGAAAGCGGGCGCAATTCTCCTCCAGCTTCCGAGCGACTCGCCGCCTGTCCTGCCGGAAGCTCCAGGCGCCCAACAGCAGGTTCTCCTCCACGGTCATGTCCGGAAAAATCCCGGGATGCTGTGGGATATATGCCACTCCGTGGCGGACCATGGACTGTGCTGGAACGGTGAGAAGCGAGCGTCCATCAAGCAGGATGTCACCTCTCGCCGGCTTCAGGAAGCCCGCGATGGTCTTCAATAAAGTCGACTTTCCGGTACCGTTGGCGCCCAGGATGGCTGTGATGGAGGCGGGCCGGGCCTGGATGGTAATTCCACGCAACACATGCAGGTCACGGTAATACCCGGCATCAAGGTCACGGACTTCAAGCATCGTCATCAGATCCGAGGTAGGCGGAGATGACTGCCGGATCGCGACGTACCAGCTGCGGCTCGCCGTCGGCGATGAGCCGCCCCTCGTGAAGAACCAGCAGCCTCTGCGAAAGGGCAAAGATCGCCTCCATGTCGTGCTCGATGATCACAATTGCCTTACCCTCCTCGCGCAAATCGCGGATGAATGCGGCAATCCGCTCCCGTAGAGATGGGTGAACCCCGGCTAGTGGCTCATCGAGGATCCATATCGAGGGCTGCAGCATCACTAGCCGAGCCAGTTCCAACAGCTTCTGCTGACCGCCTGAGAGTACGCGCGCGTATTCACCAGCCAGATGCTCGATGCCGAGCATGGCGAGAGCTTCGCGGGCACGCTTCCGGGTCGCCGGCAAGACGCGAAGGCCACCGTCTCGAATGTGCCCGGGGACGAGCAGGTTGTCCATCACGGTCATACGTTTGAATGCCCTGGGCACCTGAAAGGTTCGGCCGAGGCCGAGCCTGGCGATCGCATACGGCGGTAGTCCGTCGATCCGCTCCCCTCGAAGCAACACGGCGCCTGCGGTTGGCTGGTAAAGCCCGTCGAGAACGTTCGTCAAGGTGCTCTTACCGGCACCATTGGGGCCGATCAGACCGCAGATCATAGGCTCAGTGATATGGAAGGTGACTCCCGCGAGCACCTGGTTACCCCCAAAGCGCATCCCGAGGTCGCGGACCTTGAGGTCGATCATGGCTGCCGCTTTTTGTGGGTGGCATCGTCGCTCGTAGGAGGCCGGTCTGAGCCAGAGGGCTGATTACCTGAAGCATCGACCTCACGGGGGGCAAGCGCTGCCAGTCGAGCCAGATGACGCCCCGAAAGCTCCTCGATGATTGGGGCGAACAGACCATTCGATGCGAATCGGAGGGTGAGAACAAGCACCGCTCCGAACATGGCCAATCGCCACACACCGAGATCGAGCACGAGTTGACCCATGCTGGCCACTGTGAAGACCAGTGCTACCAGCACTGCCGCTGCGCCCCAGCGTCCCACCACCCAAAGGCGATAACGACCGGCAGAGCTGGAGCGAGAGGTGATTCGGGCCGCGCGGACGAGCACTGAATCCCGTAGCCACCCAGGTCCAGTCCAACGTGCGCCAAGCGCGCCGATCTCTGGGAGCACCAGGGTCACAGCGGCCGAGGTGAAAACCACCGCCAGCACAAAGACGCCGTAACCGCTGAACTGCAGCGACCGCATTCCTTCCAAAATGAAGGTCAGCAGGACCGCTGCCACGGCTGCCGCGACCGGACTCTCGAGCCCGCCGATTACCGCATAGGCAATGACTTGGCTCATTAGGAGTAGATCCAGGTCCTCTGGGACCAGCCGTGGAATTGTATGGAAATAGACCGAAGCTGCCAGAGAGACCAGGATTGCCGTGAATACGATGACCAACAGCTTCAAAGACGAGACGTTTACACCCATCGCAGCCGCAGCCTCCGCATCCTCGCGCATCGCCCGCAGGTGGAGCCCCAAGGGCGAACTCAGCAGGCCGTAAACCGCAGCCAGTACGCCGACCAAGACCGCCAGCATCAGCAGATATTGAAACGGTACGCTTCCCAGAATCTGTGGAACCACCACGAGAGATGACTCTCCTCCCGTGAGCTGGCTTTCGGCCACAATCGTGAGCCGTGCGACCTCTGAGAAAGCAATCGTGAACAGGGCCAGATAGGCGCCCCGCAGCCGGCTCAGGAGGAGACCTAAAGCCAGCCCGACAGTGCTGCCGAAGAGTGTGCCAACAACCACGCTGGCCCCAACCGACCCCAGCGGCGTACCCGGTACGTGTCGCGCCCAGATCACGCCTGAGTAGGCGGCCAGGCCACCTATCGCCACGTGTGCAAACGAGAACTGGCCAGCGATTCCGGCCAACAGCGACCAAGTGGCGGCCAGCACAGCTAGGTAAAAGGCCAGTCGGCCTATATCGGTGAGATACCCATTGCCCAGTAATGTGAATGGAGCTGCAGCGGCCAGGGCAAGGGCGATGCCGACTGCAGCCGGCAGGTGCAAGCGTCCCTGTCGACCTATGACAGCGCTCACCGTCGGCGGCCGAAAAGGCCCTGTGGTCGCAGCAGCAGGACGGCCGCGAAGATCAGGAGGCCGAAGGCGGGCTGGTAGATGGCCCCCTTGCTTGGATCCGGGAAGCAGCCAGCACCCAGGGCTTCGACAGCTCCGATGAAGAGACCACCGATAAAGGCGCCCGGTACTGATCCGAGTCCGCCCAGCACCACAATGACATAGGATCGTATGGCCATCTGTCCAGCGATGTCAGGGATCGGGAAAGTAAGGGCGGGAACCAGCCCGGCACCTGCCATCCCGGCGAGCATCGAGCCCATTCCGAAGGCGAGAGTGAAGGTTCGGCCACTGTCGATACCGGCGACGGTCGCCGCCTGGGGATGGGCAGCAACCGCCCGCAACGCCCGGCCCCACCAGGTGCTCCTCAAGAACCAAGTCAATGCAGCGAACAGCGCCAAACCGATCAAGCCCGCAATGAGCAAGTTCGTGTCGATCCGAAGGCCCGCGAACTGCAAGCTTGTCGAGTCCAAGCCAAACCAGGGCCGATCAGTATAGCGGGGCGCCCTTATGCCCGACGTCGGTCCCAGCAGTCCTAAGAGAGCGTATTGCAGGAAGATGCCAAAGCCGAAGGTGATCAGGATCGCGTACTCGTCGGGGCGCTCGACTGTCCTTCTGTTAAGTGGTCCGAGTAGCGCCTTCTCGACCACAATCCCGGCTGCGAGCGCAAGAATGCCCACCAACGGCACTGCGACCACGGGATTGACGGCCAGCGGGCCGCTAAGCAGCAGGTAGGCGGCGACCCCACCCAGCATCACGAACTGGCCGTGACAGAAGGAGACTACCCCCAACACGGAATAGATCAGGGTAAGCCCGACCGCCACAGTTGCAAAGACTGCACCTAGGACCAACCCGTTTTGGAGCTGATTGAGCGTGTAGCCAGGATCTGCGATGCAAATACTGTCTGGCACCGCCAAGCGAAGGCCGATCCCGATTTCAGCGACCGCTGCAAGGGCAGGCAGCAAGATAAACCGCCGGCGATCGAGGGGTGGCGTCCCCAGCGCAAGCAGGACCAATCCAGGCATTCCGGCGGCCATTCCGACCAGGACTCCGGCGTGGGGGGCGAGCCGCGGATCTAATCCTCGCCGGCGATAGATCCGAGGCAGTGCCACGGCGCCGACCAGAGCCCAGAGCGGTCCGGCCAACCCGAGCCAGCCCCACGCCAACGGCAGCAGGAATCTCACGTCGCCGTCTGCTCGAAAGGCGCTTTAGCCGGGGTTGACGAACGCGGCGCCAGCGGTCTGCCGCGACGCCGGCCACACAATCGCAACGTCGGCGATTGACTGTCCCTTCCTCGTGTATTCGACGAGTTGGATCGGGGGATCCGGCCACTGATGCCAGAGCCAGGACGGCATTCCGGCTGGAACCGGATGCGCTGACCCGAAGGGGAAGCGGATCTGTCCCAACGCGCCTGAATAGCTGGTGGATTCGAGCGCTTTGGCCACCGCCAGACCGTCGGTGGACTTTGCTCGCGAAATGGCGTCGGCAAGAAGGAGAATCGAGTCGTAGGCTTCGAACACCCAGACCTTGGGTGGGCTGTTGAACTTCGCACGATAGGCATCCGCCACGCTCTTGGCGACCGGGCTGTAACGGGAGGGCACGGGGCCCACGAAACGGAACACGCAACCGGCCCCATCCGGCACAGCCCGCCAGAACGCCTTGTCATCCTGCGCGACCTGATTCGCCACGCAGATAGTTCCTTTCTTGATCAATCCGACCGCAAAGGCGTTCTGCTCGATCACGTAACTTGATTCCCCGGTCACATCGAATATCACTACGTCAGCGTCACTTTGCTGCTGCTTCACCCGGCTCACGATGGCCGTGTAATCGGGTTGGTTGAGCTGCACCTTGATTTGCGTCAGTTGGACGTCGTGGCCATCCAATTGAGACTTGAGCGTCTGCGCTTGTCCGCTGCCGAAATCCGAAGCCTCATAAAGCTGGACGACCTTGCGAGCCTTGATTCCGTTTAGGAGCCAATCAGTGATTAGCGAACCCGCGTACGTCGAGGTCGGAGCAATCCTGAAGATGGTTGGTGGATTGGCGGGGAGATTGGGGTCATTGGGATCACCGGCCGTGATCTTGTCGCTGTAAACTTCTGAGAAGACAGCCGGAGTGTGGGAACGTTCGAGAACGGGGATCATGGCAAGGGCCGATCCGGAGTGATACTCTCCTGCGACGCCGACCACGTGCTGCTGTTCGACGAGCTTCTTGGCGACCGCCGCAGCTACATCTGGCATGTTTTGAGTATCCTCGAAGTCCAGCGTCAGCTTTTTGCCTAGTACACCACCGCTGGCATTCACGTCGTTAATCGCCTTGTCCATCGCCCACTTCATGTCTTGCCCGGCCTGGACCGCCCCCGGTTGAGAAAGCGGTCCGACACCGCCGATCAAGAGCGTTCCCTGCGGCCCTCCTCCGCCCCCTGTGCTGACGCCGCAAGCGGCCAGTAGTAGCGTGAAACCGGCGCCGACAGCCGTTCCCAACGCGAGCGTCCGCCCCCAGGTCCCGCCGAGCTTTGCAGCGGATTGGCCGTCCACGTCATCCCTCCTTGACTGGTGAGCCGCGGCGGCTGTGGCCGTCTTGGCCTGCTGCTGGATCAGCATCGCTACCTTGCAGGGCCGATGCCTCGTAGACGTCGAACTCCGCCAACAACTCCTCCTCGAGCCGCAGTGCGGCTCGAGTCTGGGTGCCCCGCTCAGCCGCCACGTCCGTAGCCAACGCCTGGACAAGACAGATGAACGCGGTCACGGATCGAAGGAGAGAGACGCCGGCGGTGTCGACGTAGTAGCAGTGCTCCGCCAGCGAGGCCAGCGGAGATGCGGCATTGTCAGTGAACACGATGGTTCGCGCGCCCCGCTCCCGGGCGCTGCGCAGGGCACGGAGCGTGTCTCGGGTGTATCGGTGGATTGAGATGGCGATGAACGCATCGCCGGCCTGGACCGCACGCACCTCGTCGACCAGGCCAGCAGGATGAATCCCCAGCTGGTGCACTTCCTCCCGGACCAGGCTCAGCAAGTATCCAAGCAAGTAGGCGACCGTAAAGCACTTACGAAGCCCCAGAACGTGAACGCGGGGAACCGCCGCTAAGGTCTTCACCGTGACAGACCATCTCTCGGGTTCGATTCGCGAGACGGTGCGGGCGATGTTGGCCTGATCGAAACTCACCGCCCGCATAAGTAGGTCTCCAGGAGCGCCCGCCAGATACTCCACACTCCGAAAGCGGCTGAGCATCTGCGCTTGGGAGCGAAGCCGGCCCCGACAAAGTCTGGCCAGCGCCGGGTAGCCATTCAGGCCCAGGGCGGTGGCAAAGCGAACCACGGTCGATTCATTGACACCGGCTTCGGCGGCAAGCTCGCTGACGGTCATGAAGGCACAGCCCTCCGGATCGCCCAGGACTCGGGTCGCAATCCGCTGCTGTCCGGGCGTCAGCTCAGGGAACCGGGCCTGCAAGAGTGCCTCGAGCCGTTCAAAGCTGGTTGGTGCAGAGGCGGTTGTCAAGGTTGATTTGGATGGCGGTTTCGTTTGCATATGAGTATGGCTGTGCAAATCCTATTGCATCGCGGGCGCAGTTGTCAACGGTCGCACTCAGGTCCCCCCTGTACTCGGCCGCGGACCCGGAAGCCCCCGGCGTCTAAGGCGCCCGGATGTCCTCGCCCGCAGGCTGGAGGGCGCGACGGAGCAGCGTGCGGAGTTGAGCCAGCTCGGCGGCCGAGAGGCGTGCAACTGGCCCCGCGTCGGATTGGAGGCGGCCTGAAAGCCGGCTGCGAAGCTCGCGTCCCTCCGCAGTCAGGGCCAGGGTCTTGATACGACGATCCGGCCCTCCGTGTCGTCGCTCGACAGCGCCGCGGTCCTCGAGCCGATCGACAACGCCGGTGAGGTTGGATGCGTCGTAGCCGAGCGACCGCGCGATCGCCCGCATGGAATGCGGGCGATCAGCTTCCAGACCCATTAGTAGCTTGCCCTCCGCAACTGAAAGCCCGCATTCGGCAGCACAGGCTGCAAAGAACTGGCCCAGCCGGGCACTCATCGCGACCAGCAGCTGAATGACCTCCTGCGGGTCGGCTTCATGCTGCGGCGGACTAAGCTCCGCTCCCGCCATGCCATCCATGGTATGCTCTTGCACCATAGTGGTACTTAATGATGGTAGGAGACAACCATGATCGCATTAGCGGGATGTACGGGCACGGTCGGGCGCAGGTTGGTCCCGCGCTTGCTGAGCGCTAAGCAAAGGGTTCGCCTTCTGGCCCGCGACGCCGATGGTGCGCGACGCCTATTTGGTGACTCAATTGACGTGGCGGTCGTCGACTATGACCGCCCCGAGTCGCTCACGCCGGCAATGATCGGAGCCGACCGCTTGTTCCTCCTTACTGGACGCGTGCATGTGTCCGGAGGCCAGCTTCTACAGGAAGCGAACCTGACCTCGGCGGCGAAGCGCGCCGGCATCTCCCGAGTGGTGAAGCTGTCCGTGATGGACGCCGCGGGGAATTCGCCCATCAATTACAGCCGCTGGCACTGGCTCTCCGAGCGCCTCCTGGAGGAGTCCGGTCTGGCCTGGACCGTTCTCCGGCCGTCGGCGTTCATGCAGAACTTCACGGAGCTTCTCCACGGGGATACCTTCGCGACCTGCGCAGACGGCGGCCGAGTGGCAATGATCGACGCTGGCGATATCGCCGAAGCAGCTGCTGTGGTCCTGAGCGCCTCCGGCCACGAAGGGGCGACGTACACCCTGACGGGGCCAGCCGCGATCTCCTACGACGAGGCGGCTGAGATCCTGAGCCGGACACTACAGCGTCCAGTGCGACACAAGCGGCTGCCACCAGCGGACCTGTTCGCAACTTTGCGGGGCGCGGGCTTGCCCGACTGGCTGGCAAATGATCTCGTGGCTCAGTTCGAGCTGTTCGCATCCGGGGCTGGTTCGCAGGTTAGCCGCGACCTCCTCAGCCTGATCGGTCGCGAAGGACGATCCTTTGCTGAGTTCGCCAAGACAGAATTCTTTCGAGCGTCATCGGAAGCGCCGTCGCAATGAGCTTGCCTCCATTCGATCCAAAGCATCAAAACGTGCCTGGAACAGCTGCCCCTACCAGATCTGCTCACGACTGCGGCTCTGCCTCGCATGAATTTCATCGGCCGGTTTCCGGTGCGGCCCAAACGGCCAACTGCACCTCGGCTCAGCTGCGACAATGCTCAGGCCCGGTCGGGCGGCCCGACTTCGCCGTTCCGCAGTGATCATGATCCTGGCTGCCCAGGGGGTGCCGTCCCGGGGACTGCTGTGACATTCACTTTTGAGCCAATCGCTCACGTAATTTCTCCCCGAGTCCAGGCCGTGGAAGATGGGTGGGACAACGTCGTGGCCAAGATCACCTTAGACAGCAGGCGGTTCACCCCCGACTCGCTGTACGGCGTGCACGAGTTCTCTCACCTTGAAGTGGTCTACCTGTTCGATCGTGTTCAACTCGATGGTCGGGAACTCCATCCCCGCCACCCGCGCGGCAACCCGTCCTGGCCGAAGGTCGGAGTCTTCGCTCAGAGGGGGCCTGTCCGTCCCAACCGTATTGGGGTATCAGTGTGCCGACTGCTCACTGTAGAGGGTCTAACTTTGACGGTACAAGGGCTGGACGCCATCGATGCCAGTCCGGTTCTTGATATAAAGCCGTACATTGCCGAGTTTGCGCCCCGGGGCCCGATTCAACAGCCTGCATGGGCAAAGGAATTGATGATGCACTACTGGCAGAGATCGAGCTCCGGTGTGAGTCAGGCGACCGTCACCCAGGCCGACCCGGAGGTGCCGGAGGGCTCCACGTGAAACTTGCGCAGTAAGCAGTCGGATCCTCCTATATAAGTCAAGACCCGAAGGTGAATTCGCGCCATTACGTGTAGGCGATCGCGAAATTTGAACACTGCTGATCGCGAAATCTGAACAGCCCGGGTAGGGCCGGGGCAGTCGGATTCGTGAGCGCGAGGGAGGACCCTGCCAGGCTTCGGGTGTTGCAGCCCACGTCCTAGCAGGAGGTCCCCGCCTTGCAGTCTGGAGGAACGCACATGGAGATCAAGGCCCTACACCGGCACGGCTGGACGGTCAGCCAGATCGCCGAAGAGTTCGAGCTGGCCCGCGGCACCGTCTACGCCGAGCTGGCCAGCCCAGGTCCGCGGCGGTATGGCCCCCGAGCGCAGCCGCTGGCGCTGAGCGAGCCGCAGCTGATCCACGTCGAACGCCGGCTGGCGGTCTGTCCCGACCTGCGCGGCACCGACCTGCACGCCGAGCTGCGCCACTACTACGGTTACGAAGGCAGCTACCCAGTCTTCCAGCGCCAGCTGAGGCGGCTGCGGCCGGCGGTGGTCAAGGATCCCGAGATCCGCTTCGAGACCGACCCTGGCCTACAGACGCAGGTGGACTGGGCCGAGCT